>Ga0210404_10000993_pt1 | contig 12790 bp, 19 predicted proteins | sample IncBWH28MmetaG_FD_155455 | JGI IMG/M metagenome (GOLD analysis project Ga0210404, IMG submission 155455) | Forest soil microbial communities from Barre Woods Harvard Forest LTER site, Petersham, Massachusetts, United States - Inc-BW-H-28-M | ecosystem: Environmental > Terrestrial > Soil >... | reverse complement strand
CACTATCTCTCCCAACACACTAGACCAGTCCTCGCCACGTTGCTGCCTAAACACACGGTGCTTCGGGGTCCACAGCAGTTTCTCGCCCGCGAGTCCGATTCGATAATCACGGCCCCCATATGAATAGGGTATCCACGCCTCTTTGCCAACGAGCGCCGCGATGTGCCCGAGAGCCGACTCGCAGCATATCACAAGGTCAAGGTTGCGCAGAAGCGAGACCGTGTCAGCAACGTCTGAGATATAAGGCGTGAGGTCGCGAATGAACCCCGCCGCCCCCGCGTCATGCATCTCCTTGCCGCGATCGTCCTTTTGAAGTGAATAAAGCTGCACACCCGACACGCGCAGCAATTCAAAGAACTGAGTCACCGGGATGTTACGATAACGATCGATGTCATTCAAGGGCGAGCCCGCCCACGCGATACCAACATGCAGCTTGCGATCAAGCACGCGCCACGAGTGCGGCATGCCAAGAACAGGCGCCTCGATCTGCTTGGCACTGACGATCTCTGGGTTCTTGAGCCCGAGCGCGTGCGGCAAACTCACGAACGTCGTCCAGTAGTCAGCCTCCGGGAACGGGCACGGCGCCGGCAGCAAATTCACATTGTTTAGTTGCGCAAAGGCGTGCGCAAAGAGACGCAGCAGCGCCGGCTGGATGTAAAGATGAAGGTAGCGGGCCCGCTTCGACGCAGCCTCTACGAACCTTGCAAAGGACAGCGTGTCACCAAGCCCCTGGTCGGCCGCCACAAACACGGTCTTGTCGGGCTGCCCCTCCCACTTCTCGTAGGGAAACTTGAGGAATTGCGGCAAGCGCCACTCGAACCGGCGCTCAAAGTGCTTGAAACCACGTTCGTAATCACCGTTGAACAGACATGCAAACGCAACCGCGACCTCACAGTTGGCATTCTCGGGCGCATCCTTGGGAACAAGCTTCCAGCACTTCTCAGCCGCCACCTGCATGTGAACATTATCGCAGAGATGCGCGCGAATCAGAGAGAGGTTGAGCCACCCCAGGAAGTGCGTGTCGTCGATCTTAAGAGCGGCGTCAGTCGCGGCCAGGGCCTCATCGGTGCGGGTCAGCGTATGCAGGCGCCAACCGAGGTTGACCAAAGCGCGAACCTTCTCCTTGGGCTCCATCTCACATTGAAGTGCCAACCGCCAATTCGCGACCGCCGCCTCGATGTGGTTGAGGTTCGAGTTGTTGCACCCCGCCTGGAAATGCGCCTCATACCAGGTCGGATCGGCGATGCAGGCGGACGAAAAAAGTTGGTAGGAAGTGGTCAGGTGCCGAGGATCGCTCGCAGTGTTATGCGTCTCTACGGCCTGATTATAAAACTTGACAGCACTCGCTCGATCACCCATCATTATTCTTTCTTAATTGAACCGAGATCGACCCACTTATTTACTGATTTAACCTGTACGGAACCTAATTCGTATGAGTGTACACCAATTTTTGGCACTGGATACACATCTAAAAATAAATTATAACATTTATTTCGCCATTCTATAAATAAGCTAAACGAAATTTTCATACAACAACTCATTCTAATATTCTAAAAAATAATAGCAACTCTTCGAGAGCAAACGTCAGCACTCCAGCAACTAGCCCGCACACTATCCAAAAAAGTAACAAGCTTGCCCATTCACGCCTAGATAGCCAAATCATTCGACTGTATTTTACCATTGCGTAACATCCTCCTCACCTGCGTCGCCTGCACCGGCTTCTCGCCGCGCAATTTTACACCCATCTGGTTGAGCCGCGTCGCCACGCGGTGCGGACGCGCGTGCATCTCGCGGTACAGTTTAGCGGTCAAGCGAATGACCTCCTGCTCCTCGGGCTGGGGCTCTAGCCTCGCCTGCCTGCCCTCTCCCACGACCCGAAAACCGTAAGGAGCCTGCCCGCCGATGTGCCCGCCTGAGCGGCGTTTGCCGGCACGGCCCTCGACAGTGCGCTCGCTGATGCGCTCGCGCTCGAACTCGGCCACGAGGGCGAGCAGACCGAAGAACAGCTTGGCGACCCCATTACCGGTCACCGGCTCGGCCCCCATATCGATAAGAATCAGGTCGATCCCTCGCTTCTTGAGCTGCTCGGCCGTCAGCATGGCGTCGGAGGCCGAGCGAAACAGGCGATCAAGCTTGTTCGCCACGATCACGTCACCCGCCTTGGCGGCCCCGAGAAGCTCAGCACCCGCAGGTCGAAGCCCGAGCGAGATCGAGCCCGAGACGCCCGCGTCCTCGTAGTGGGCAAAGTCATGCGCAGAGGCACCTCGCAACTGCGCGACAGCCCAGTTTTTGCGACGCTGCTCAGCGAGCGAGGTCGCGCCATCGGCAGCCTGCTCGATCGTTGAAACTCTTGAATAGCTCAATATCATCTCAGCACTCCATCACCGGAGGCAAGTACCTCACCGTAACCAGATAGGGGTTGTCGGGAGGAGGCGAGAACTCGATCGTATCTTTGTACACCGCGCACACTGTCGGTATCCCAACATCCCGATACACGTCAATCGCTGTCGGATTCACGATCTGGATTATGAGCGCACACAGCTGGTTATGCCGCTGATTCCCCTCCAATCTAACTTCCAGCACCTTGCTATAAGCCGGCAGCCGGTACTTGGCCTTCCCCTTCCTGAGCTTCATGACTCACCTCCCGTGTAGTCACCCTTACTACACGAGCACCTTAGTGTCAAGCCTCTGGCGCTCGACCGCGCGCCTCACGCCCTTAGCGAGGGACACCTTCGGATGGTAAAACTGCCGCATCTTGGCGGGGTCGGCGACGCGCCAGAACACGCCCTCGGGCTTAGCCTTATCGCCTACAATATAAGTAAAACTCTTTGGCCATCTATCGGGAGGCACATAGTTCATCTCAGCCATCACCTTTGACGCCAATTCCTTAAACGTCGTCGGATCGCCACTCCCAATGTTAAGCGCCTCGCCCGGCTTGAGCTGCCACACCGTGGCCATCACGCAGCCTACCACGTCGTCAATGTGAACAAAATCGCGGACCTGGTCGCCCGAGCCCCACACCACCAGGGGGGCTTCGCCTGCAACTGCCCGTCTGACGATGCTGGGAAACGGATAAGCGAGATCCTGGTCCTCCCCGTAGCCCGAAAACGGACGATAAATCACGACGTCAACGCCGCACTCGACCGCGCGCCGCGCCAAGTACTCACCCGCGAGCTTCGCCCAACCGTAGGTCTCGTCGGGAACGCCGAGACGGTCTCCGCCGAAAGTAACAAGCGACTCACAGAGCGAGCAGTGAGTTTCGCGACGCTGGAACATTGTTGGATAGACAGCGGACGACGAGAAGTAGACGACTTTCTGGCCCTTCTGAGGAGCGCGAGAAACCCAGCGGAAGAAGTCGGCGTCGATCGCGAAGTTCTGCGCGACAGCAAGGGGATCATCCTCAATCTTTTGGCGCCCACCCACCACGGCGGCGCAGTGGATGATAAGATCATAGCCCTCGGACGAGCCCTGCGCCACGAACCACCGGCGCACGTCGGCCTCGACGAACGACAGATTGACCTCGTAGTTAGCCCTGAACATCCACTGGTGGGGAGGAAGCCCCGCCGAGAGGTCGTCCACGCCCGTGACCCACCAACCATCATCGAGGAGGCGCTTCGCGAAGTGACGTCCGACGAAACCGCCGCAGCCAGTAATCAGTGCGCGCTTCATTTCTTGTTCCACGGTTTGAATGCAAGAAGAGTCTCCACGTCCGGCCACACACCCGTGAAGGTCAGCGCACGATCATCAATTGTGACAAAAGCTGCCGGCTTCTCGGTCGGCCATTCGATGTCAGCCAATTTGTCATTGGCTTGCGTCGCGTGCGCACCCCAGTAACCCCGGAAATGATAATAGAGCCATGCCTTCATGGCATTGAGCCCGCCAGGCTGATTGGAGCGCGACGAAAAGATCGCGACCCGGAAATACTCAGTCGCATCCCAAATGAACTGCATCGCGCCATCGACGGGCGGATCAGGGATAGTGTCAGCGCCCTTCCAGCCGCTCACATAGCTATGGATTACACCGTCGAAAATCCAAGCAAAGAATAGGTTTTGTACTAGTCATTTGCTGCCTCCTTTCCATTGTAGCCACCATCTGTTTTTCTCAAACTGGCGGCAACTTGTGCCAATCGAACGCCCAGCCAGGAAGAAACGGCTGCGGCTCGCGGGTTCGTACGCCGTAAAAAATTACACCAGGAGAAAGCGCCGTCAGCCGTACCTCGCGGTAAGCGATTCCCGTCGGCACCGGGATCGAAACGACGTCACCAAGGGGTAGGTTAGGCTCCACCACGAATCCGCTGCGCAGGTCTTCGACGCGCAACGAACCGCCCTCTTTCCCGCCACTCACGAGAAACTCGACGGGACCCGCGAGGGGGATCGTTACCGCCGGCACTCCATCAGACCACCCAAATCCTGCTGATCCTGCCCGCCACGCGAACGGCCCGAAGCCTTGGCTGAACTCCAAACGCCAATCGCCATTGCGACGCGCGCCTATGCCCTCTAACTGATGGGCAAAGTACGTGCACGCGCCATTCTCGTGCATCGCGGTTTCAGCGCTTGGATCCCACTCGCCGCGGCGGATGGCAGCAGTGCGCTCAACAAAAGTCGTGAACGCCGCGTCGTCCCGCCTTGTCTCCACGGGGGCAGCGGCAATCTTAAGTCCCTGCTCGGCAAGTGGCGGGTCCTGCCCAATCATCTCGACGGTCGAGGGGACAAGAGCAAGCGAGGCAAAGCCATAAGAAGCGAGCACGCGATCGTTACCCCAGTCCGCACAGAGCACCCCGTCATTCATCCCAAACGCCCACCAGCGCCCGATATCAAGCCCCGAGAGGCGGCAGAACAGCCGGCGGTTCTCGACCGTAAGGGACGTACGCATGTGCGCGAGGGAAATCGCCGCAGCCTCGCGGGTCATGATCTGAGTGCCCCAGCCGAGGTTATGCATCACGGCGTATCCGTCACGCTGGATGAGGATTCTATCCTCGTAGCAGCGGGCGGACGCGGCCCCAACTCCCAGACCTTCACTTCGACCACGATCAAATAGCGCCATAGTTTCAGCAAACCAGCCCTCCCGTAGCAACGTGTCATTCTCAACGAGTCCCACATGCGTGTAATCTCCACCCTTGAGCATCGTAGTTAGCGCGTAGGCAACCGCCGCATCGGGCCCGCCACACACATTGCCGTGCGCAACGATGCCGTGACGCTCCCCAGCGCGCATCTGGGTCTCGTGAGGGAAACTCTTACCCTCCTCGGAAACAGAGCCGTCGCACCACAGGATGCTGGCGTCGCAATTTAAAAGCGGCTCGATCGTGCGACGGGAAAGATCGACGCGGTCCTTAGTGAGAAAGGCGAGGCAAACTTTCATGCTAACGCGCGCTCACAGTCGCGGCACCACGCCTCGCCAAGCTCGGCAACACCGTCAGGCAAGCGCTGCAGCATCCTCTCAGTCTTCCATATCAATTTGACCGTCTGCAACGTAGAAAGATCGGCAGCAAACGCATCCCTAGCGAGCCAGACAGCGAACTCGACGACATGCTCCATCCCCCACAACTCAGCCTTTAAGTCCTTGATAAGGTCATGCTGATTGCGCTGCTGCCACACGAACGGCCTGCCGTAATGAACGAAGAGATCGCGCTCTCGCATGACTCGCTGCGCGACAAGACCGGCGAAGATATCGTCGTGGCGGCCAAACTGCGGCACCATGAAGAAGCAGGGCGCAAGCTCGCGCAAAAAAGCGATGTTCTGGGCATTGAGGGGCGCCCACACCTGCCGCGGGTCGGACACGACGCCGGCGCGGAGAACCTCCGACACCTGGTGCACGGTCGGATGCCTGGAGATGCGGTCAACAGCGGAAGTGTCAGGATTCCCCAAGACGACACCCTGCGCGACGCCGATCCTCGCGTCCACGACGGGCTCGAAAGAGCGAAGAGAAGAAAGCTGCTGCGGAAAGCCGCGCTGGCAAACGGGGTCCATGCCGTCGGCAGGAAACTGGAGGTAACCAGGATCAAACCAACCACTTCCACTAACTTTTAATCCACTAAAAAACGGAGCGCCAACCACGTCCGAATAACTGCCGTGACTAGACAAATACCAACGTTCTTTCTGCCAAGAAGCACGCCACAAATCGTAAAAACTATCAAAATAACGATCAACGGGAATGTTATCATCATCGATCGAAACGATCACGTCGGCGCCCCACTTTAACGCCTCAAGGAGCGCGATGTTGCGGCGCGCAATTGTTTTCCAACCTAAAAGAGAAGAACATTCCCAACCCAACTCTTTCTGGCGGTCGGGCGAATACACCTCACAGTCGGGGATAGAAGCGCAAAAGTCATAAGCGGCCTTCGGGGTCTTCTGGTCCATCGCAACGAAGAAACGAACACTCGGGTCAAGGCGCCGATAGAGCGCCAGGACGGTGGGAACCCTGATGGTCGTGAGAATAAGTGCGGTCTTCACGCTACATCACCATACAAACTTTGGGTCATGTATTTTTTCATCACGATATCGGCGTCCCTTATCCGCTGCACCAGCAACACTATCGTCTCTTCAGACTGACTAGTCGAATCAATGCCCCACTGCACCAACTCTTCCCATCCCACAGGCTTGATCGCCTTCACGGGCATTAGCGACGAAGCGCGCACGATTGCGGGCGCGGCCAGGAGGGACGCCGCGGTACCAACGAGGAAGCTGCGTCTCGACTGGATGATCATGCTTCCTCCCCGTCCCTTGCCACGATACCCGACGTCACGCGAACGCGCCGCCTGCGTTTTTCTCTCCCCTCCCACTCCCGCAGGATCTGCGCGATTTTGAACGAGACGGCGCAACCCTGCTGCTCGGCCGCGGCGCGCACGCTGCGCAAGAGATCAGGGGCGAGGCGGACAGAGGTGGGAAGAAGCTTAGCGGACATCAGTCACTGCGCGGCGTGCCATCCGGCAGACGTGTCACGGCAATGTTCGCCCACATAGCGTTCGATCGATGCCCGCGAATCACAAAGGTCTTGTCCGGACCTTCAGGCAACTCTTTTTCGAGTACGTCACCATAAGCCTTCGCCGCTGCCCTCACGCGCGCCATACACTGCATCTGCTCCTCGGTCGGCTTCAAGTACTCGTAGGTGCTGGAGTGCATCGTTGCGATCCTCTTGAAAAAAGGCCGGGCGGCCCTAGGCCATCGGGGGGAGGGGGTGCGGGCCGCCCGGCCCGCTCGTCGCAGCGCCCAGCAGTACCCGGCCGCAGAGACGAGCTATGTAGTCAGTACCACTACAGAAGGAAGGCGTCAAGTGCCTCATTGATCGTTTCACGGCGCTTTGCGATAAAATCGCGCCTGCGCGGAGTTGATACCCTCGAAGATAGCCGCCATGCGCGCCATGTCGGGATCAATATCAGGGGCGTACTCGTAACCGTCGAGCAGCGCGATGGCGTCGCGGTAAGCAGTAATCTGAGCGTCGATCTGAGCGAGCGGCCCCGCAGTCGAAGCAGCCTGCTGCTTGAGGGCGCGACGCAGCAGCGGGTTCGCGGTTTTCTTGGCACGGAGCCTCGCCTCCACCTGCTCGAGCTTCTTGCGGGCGCGCTCGATCGGGCGCTTTTGCTCCTCGTATTTGGTGATCTCCTTGCGAAAAGCTTCCCGCGCGAGCGAGACGAGGTCCACGGTCGTGGGATCGGGGGCGCCAGAACGCACATGGTGCTCCACGGCGGCAGCGAAGAAACCGACGCAGACAGACACTGCCTTGGAAAAGGAATTGTCGGCGGCACTTTCATCGATGGTGCCGTCACGGTCGAAACGCGCACGTCTGGCGGGATCGGCGAGAACGAGGTGTGCGCGGGACAAGCGCGAGAACGCCTCAGCGCTGCCGCCGGCATCGGGGTGCAGTTTTTTGGCACGAGACCGATATGCGCGCCTGATAGCGAGGGCATCTACGGCGCGGTCCACGCCTAAGACCTGATAAGGGTCGAAAGTCACGTAGCGGGCTCCTTGGAAAGGGCGCGAATGTGGATGGCAATCTCACGACCAACTCCGTAACCGCGTCCCCATTCATCACCGACCATCGCGCATCGCTCAATCGTCGCGGCTTCGATGGCGGCGAGATTTATCGCGGCGATTTCCTGCTCCTCTCGCACACGGGCTTCGGCGGCCTTTAGTCGCTCGACCTCCTGCGCCAGCGCGGCGAGGGCATCGGCAGCTTCTTGGCAATCCGGGTCCGGCTCGGCGAGCATCATCCAAGAACCACCGTTCAGCCCGAATGCTTTACGCGCTTGGAGCCGCGCTATCAGCTCTGCGGTCGGTGCGTCGGTCGATGCTGGTCTCTGGTGCAGCACCCTGCCGAATTGGGCGACATCAAGCATTTCCGTAGTGACTGGTTTCGGTGCATCGATCATATTACCCTCGTGAGGTTCTTCGGAAACTCGTGAAACCGTCCTTGTTGGGAATCAATCTCGATCAGGACGCGCCAACGCGGGTCATCAACAAATGGAAGCGCTATAAAATCCCTGACTTGACCAGTCAGCCCAACGGCTCCGCTGAGGCAACTCACGGTATCCCCAACGCTCAGTTCTACAGTCTTTAGTGAGTCGGCCACTGCTAGACTCCGTTTAGCGAGTGTGAGGCGGACGGGAGCCAGTAGCACGAAGGATGTAGTTGGGGCAACTACAATTCCAACGCCGCCCTTATGAACTCGGCGGCGACTTGCGGGACGATGGCGTTGCCGAGGGCGCGCAATTTAGCCACTCGGGCGGAAACCCCATGAGCCAACGGGAATGTTCCGGGTTCAACTGGCCGGCGCTTGCCGTCCCTACAATCGATCCACTCGGCTTCGGCCCAAAAGCTTCGCCCGCATTCAACGCTCGTCCCTCCTGGAAATCCTCCCGCCGACGCTTCTCGTTCGCGGTCGGAGACGCCCAACTCGCCAACATGACTGCCTGCTCGTTCAGCGGTCTCGCGTTGCGCTCCATTGTCTCCTGACTGGCGCGACGGTCGCGCCAGTCCCTCGCCGAGGGCGTCGCCCACGCCACCTGCTGCGACAGCGGCACTCCCGTGTCCCACGGTCGTGGCGGAAGATTGCCACGACGGCCGTCCACCGCAGATGGGCTGCACCAACTCGCCACCGTTTGTAAATTCACTCTGCATCCCGTTCGCGACGGTCCGGTGTTCAAAGCGTTTTGCGCCTTGGTCGTGGGCCACGAACCACAGACGTTGCCGGATGTGGGGAGCGCCCGCGCCCGCAGCGCAGAGATCGGCCGCCCCGACGGCGTAACCCTCGGTTTCCAGGTCAGACCAAACAAGGTCGAGCCACTCAAGCCCCTGGCGCGATGCAACCTGCTCGCCAAGGATAACTGGAGGTCGGCAGACGCGGATGAGATGGTGCCACGCGGGCCACAAGTGCCGCTCGTCGTCAAACCCGCCAAGAGCGCCCGCTTGGGAGAAAGGCTGGCAAGGACACGATCCCGTCCAAACTTTTCGATCAGCCGAGAAACTTGCAAGGCGTAGTGCGTATGGCCACCCTCCGATGCCGGCGAAGAAATGGCACTGGGTATAGGGAGTAAGGTCGGAAGGGGTGACATCACGGATATCTCGGGTGTCCACGTCGCCTGCGGGTATGAGGCGGTTGGCGATGAGATTGCGGAGCCACTGGTCGGCATAGGGATCAATCTCGTTATAATAGTTCATTGGGAAAACCGCAATTTTTTATTTTTTAGCTTCGGACGCACAGGAACCGTGATCGCGTCTGCTAAAGACCAGCTTTGATTCAAGCGACTGCGAACTACTGTCTTGTTTATATGTACTCGTTCCAACAAATCGATGAGCAACAAGCGCTCTCCCTCGTGCTCCACCCATACATTATTGCGCATATTTCGTTTTTGCTCGTCCTTTGTCGCCCACCGACAGTTCAGCGGCTCGTAGTTGCCGCGACAATCGGGATAGCGGTCGATTGAATGTGCTGGTGAGGGGCGCGGTCCCATGCTCTCAAAAAAGTTCTTAAATTCTTTCCAGAAGGCGCAGACGCGTACACCAATCCCACCGTACTTAGAATATGAAGCGTTATTTTTGCGCTCGCATCGCTCTCGCATACCCCGCCAAACCTTGTACTCCGCGGGATAACGGAGCGTCAGTCCTGGTGACCTGACTGTCGGCGGCCTCCAAAAATGCCCATGCCGCGCGCACGACTTGCGGAGCCCTCCACGCAGTCTGTCGCCCCGAACAACAACCTCCTGCCCGCAAGTGCACCGACACAACCACGTCGGATTGCGACTGGCGTAGCCGACGCGAGATAGCGCGGTGAGATTGCCAAATAGCTTACCCGTCAAATCAACGAAACTGCCATTAGCGCCCATTCTGATCACCTCACTAAAACAACAACATAAAACACAAAATTAACAAACACAATATGGGTGATCAAAATTTCAATTTTCAAAAATTTGGGGGAAGGCGTGGCGCGGGGAGGACAATATCCCGACTCCGCTCGACCCGACGGGCGAAATTTTAGGTTGCACAACCACGACCCGCACCAATACGTTGAAATTATCATGTTACCCACAAATAGCGATTTCAGCCGCGCACAAGATCACTGCCGTTTGATATGTCGTGACAGTGCGTGATAGTTGAAAACTAATCCTCAATAAAATCAAGCCGTTACAAGGCGCTTGGCAATGTGCGGTCGGCATACAGCGTTGTAAGGCCGTAAGGAAAAGGCGCGGCCATATGTCGCAGTTTGCGCGATGTGGCTTGCTTCGAGCGGTCGGTACCGACCACACAGAACACCATGCTGCGAGATTTTATCACCGAGGCTCTATCTGAGTGCGAGGAGCATGGTCCCGAAAACCAAGCCTCTCCCGTGTTCCGTGCGCCTTCCACAGTCCCGTTTGAGTACGCTCTCCGCGTCGCTGTGCCGTGGTCAGCCTCGCCGGCGCCTGGTGCCCCGCGCTTCCCTGGAATGCACCGCTACACGTCCGAAACGATCTTTGCCGGGCGCGTAGGATACAGCACGATTCACAGCTGGCGTTTCCGCCATAATCCGCCCGACTGGGCAATCGATACGCTCGCCGCACATCTCGACGAGATAGCCTCTAAAGCCGCAAACGCGGCCCGCCTGTTACGCGAATCAAAAAAGCCGGCCCCCACGAGGACCGGCTTGAAAGGTCGATAAGCAAGGCTGCTACCGCGTCTCATACTCGATGATTTCCGACTCATCATGCCAGGCCTTTTGTGCCGCCATGCGCGCCTCGTACAAGCGCCGCAATTCCGAGCCGGGATCACCTTGCCCGGCTTTCGTGTAGCGCACGTCGCCTGCGTGCTTGCCAAACTCCGCTTGCAAAGCTTCTGACCACGCATGATCCGCCGCTTGCGCCTTGCGATGCAGTTCCGTTCCTAGTCGCATGTTCAACCCTCCCAAACGCCAATAAAATGCGAGACGTTCCCACGCTCAATCCAAACCGCAACGCGGCCGAAGCGCGCCAACATCTTGCCCGCACGATCAAGCGTGACCGCTAGGTTCCAGACACAAACGTCTCGTGGACAGCGCAAGCGCGCTATCTCAAGCCCGTCACGCATGATTCGAAGCTTGTACATGTTTACCCTCCCCTAGTTGATTTGCGTCGCCTCTGACTGTGGCGCCGGCCGGTAATGCTCCACGCGCGGTTCAAAGGCGCGATTGCGATGCTTCTCGCAATAGTGCATCGTGATCCCGCTCGCCGCACCACGCTGCCACACAGCCTTGACGCAGCAATGCCGCCACAGTCCATCACGACACCTGATCTCGGCATCGCACCAATACTGATTCTCGCCCATGTAAGCCATTGTAACCCTCCCAAAGCTAAAACCGGCCGGCGGTAGTGCCGGCCGGAATGTTGTACTCTCTAAATAGTCGGTAGTTAGAAAAGTGTGGCACAGCTGTTTGCAACGTGCGCTTGTGCCTGTTCTCGCGCGTGCTGCCACTTATCTTCTGTTACTGTGCTCATGTCACCCTCCGTGCGAACTGTCCGCCGCGACTTTTTGTGTACTCTCTAAATAAGTACTTGTCAAGCACCCTACTAAATTACCTTTTGTTGCACCTCCCGACCAGCGCCGCAACACCCTGTTGCACCGCTATCCTCAACGATTTCAACGATGTTGCACCTGTTGCGCGTGTTGCACCGTTTCTACTATACCGTTATAGAATCTGTTCATATATATGAATATATATTCATATGTACTATATAAATTACTATTCCTTATTACCATAACACTCTATAGAAAAGTGGTGCAACAGGTGCAACAATGGTATAACCCATTGAAATCGTTAAAGAATTTTCTGTTGCGCCTGGTGCAACAACGACGAAACAGGTGCAACAGCGTTGATTCTGCTAAATTATTTGCTTAACATAGCCGCGTGGCGTGCCATCTTGAGTCCTGATAACCTGCGGACCATCCCAACCAAGGCGACGCATCGCGTAGACCAAACGTTTTGCCGTGGCGTCGTTCTGCTTCTCCGCGCCTAGGCCAAGTACGTGCTCGAGCACATCGCGCGTTGTCACGCGCCATTCGCCGCGCCCGTTCTGACTCTTTTCGAGCTTGGCCCAGCTGGTTTTTTCCGTTCCTGCGAGGATGTCATCCCATGGATCTTGATCCCGCCTGGTTTCCTGCAGCGTTGCAGCATCGCTCCACAGCGATTCGCTCAAGACCAGGGGTTCGCCCTGGTCCTCGATCACACTCGCCTCTGCCCACAGCTGGTCGCGGTCGCGCCGCAGCGCCTCCAGGTCGATCCGCCCGCAGCGCACGGGCCAAAACCGCCGATTGCCGGTTTGTGACTGCAGGTAGGTTTCGTTATT
>Ga0210404_10000991_pt1 | contig 12793 bp, 8 predicted proteins | sample IncBWH28MmetaG_FD_155455 | JGI IMG/M metagenome (GOLD analysis project Ga0210404, IMG submission 155455) | Forest soil microbial communities from Barre Woods Harvard Forest LTER site, Petersham, Massachusetts, United States - Inc-BW-H-28-M | ecosystem: Environmental > Terrestrial > Soil >... | reverse complement strand
TGTGGGTCGGGTGCACGCCCATCTCGCTCCGCCCGGTCTTGAAGATCAGCCAGCCCGCGCCTCCGCCCAGCGCATCCTCGACGTAGGGCCAGCCGAGGACGTCGCGAAGGAATGCGCGCGTTGCGGGGGCATCGTCGGAATAAATCAGGGTGTGGATGCTGGTGATCATCAGACTGAACTACTGAAACCGCCTAAAATTGTACTATTTCGGTCCATTGCCAATCAAGAAGCCGTTCATCGCACTGGAGATCGAAATTGGGACGCTACCGAAGTATCCGCTACTCATTGACCAATGATCCAAACCATTTTGTCATCCTTTTCGCTTCAAGTCCCGATCAGCCCTGACCGCGTCTTCGACGCGTCACGTGTGTCAGAAACTTGTCCAAGCCGATTTATTGATTCCAGAGAACTTAGGCAACGAGTTTCTGGAAAGAGCGCGTATCAGGCAGCGGTTGTTACCTCTCAAGGAAACCTGCTGTACCAGCTTGCGCAACCGGGGCCAACGTCATGGTAGCTTTGGACTGAATATGGCTGAAAGATAGGTCACTGTTGGACATCAGCTGATTGGCGCAGTTTGCCTACTGAGAAATGGCCGCGAATCGGTGACACTCGATGGTCGAGAGAAAGAAGCCCCTGCAACCACCTAAACAACGTTCCGTTCGGCGCTGTCCACTCGTTGCGTCCGCGGAGGTGACCGAGCAGCATTCTGGAGCGCAACTCTCGGCACGGATCTCGGAACTGGGCCTTGGGGGCTGCTATGTTGACGCGCTGAATCCGTTCCCCGAAGGGACGCTGGTCAGTTTGCGAATTGTCAGAGATCAGGGGCTATTCGAGACCAAGGCCAAGGTAGTCTATTGCGACCCGACATTCGGGATGGGGCTTGCCTTTACTGAAACGGCGCCCGACCAGCGCTCACGATTAGAAGAATGGCTGGCGGAGATAGTTACTCAACTCAGGCCGGTTTCGTAGATTCTGCGACTCTCGTTCGAGGGCCCTCAAAGGGTTCTCGATCCCTTACCACCACTACAGACCGCCAACTCCTGATAAGCATCGACTGCGTCTCGACGCGTCGCTGGTGCCAGAAACTTCAGGACCTAGCGAGACGGATGACCGGAGACGTGCGGCGCTCATTTTCAGGCGGAGTTGTGTGTGTCGGGTAGCGTGTCGTTTCGGTCGGCCACGCAAAAGCGGCGACTCCGACAAGCCCGACGACCAATGAAACGAGATTGTGGTCCCGAACCGGGCGAATGAGAATCAGGAACGGCCTCATGAACCCTGAGAAGTACAGCAGACTGGCAGCGATCGTCCAACCTCTCGCAAAAGGATGAGCCTTCCAGATCGCCCACGCGGCCATTCCCGACACCGCAGCCAGACTAGCGATAATCAGGACTTGAATGCGGCTGCGAAACATTCTGCCCGAGCGATGCGTATCGTATTGTTGGAAGCCGATTGTGCCGGGGTGTGTATGAGGAGCTCTTCTTCTCCGAAAGACTCGGCACGAGTTAGAGAAGTTCAGGGAGGATAAGAGGACCATGTCAGCGAATTGGAAGACGATCATGCTCGCGGCCGGCCTCGCTGTAACGAGCTCTGCTGTTGCGCAGAACAAGGCGCCGGAGATGATGCCGTACACCACAGTCGATCATCCGGAATTCGTGTCGGCCGCCGCGGCATCGTTCCTTTCCGACACCGACGTCGTGGTCGGCGTCTCTCGCGGCGGCGTGACGAAGGCGTATCCTGGTGCGGATCTCGCGCAACATGGCGCCGTTCAGGACCAGATGCCGGACGGTCCGATAGCAATCACCTGGTGAGGGGTCTGCAACACGGCCCTCGTGATCAGGGCTGAGGCGAATGGCAAGCCGCTCCATTTCGACTATGACAGCATGGTAGGCTCGAACGAGGTATTCAAAGACCGCGAAACCGGGAGTCTCTGGCAGCAAACGCTCTCGACGGCCACGTCGGGTCCGCTGAAAGGTACGCGCCTCGACGTCTATCCGTTCTTGCTCACGCAATGGGGCGAGTGGAGAAAGCAGCATCCGGATACGCTTGTGCTGAAACCGCTCCCCGGTTATGTGGACCACATGGCCGGCATGAATAAGTTCATCAGCCAACAGTGGAGTCTCGGTATCTCGGACACGCGTCCTGCGCCTCGCGGCGCCTTCGGGAAGGACGACCGGCTCAGACCCCGCGAAATGGTCCTCGGGCTTCAAACCAATGAGGGGGAAAAAGCCTACCCACTGTCCGCGTTGCGTAAAGAGCGAGTGATTAACGACAGGATCTTGGGAATGCCGGTGGTTGTAATACATCAGTCGGCGTCCGACACGACAACCGCTTTCGACCCTCGGCACAAAGGAGGCGAAATTCTAAGGTTCCAAGCCGCCGATGCTGGAGCTGATCGACTCGTCGATGTCCAGACTCATTCGTCGTGGAACCCGTACGGCCTCTGTCTATCGGGAAAGCTGAAGGGCACGCAATTGAAGCCGCTCGTCCTCGAACCGGAATTCTGGTTTGCATGGTCGGAGTTTCATACAAAGAGTGAGGTGTACGGTCTAGCCACCCAGCGTTAGTGGCCGTGAAAATTCGGCCCCAGGAACCAGAACGCAGCTTCATCGACCGCTTCGAGAAAGGAGAGATAGCCGTGATGACCCGCCGTGAACTGAACACCGTGCTAGGTGCCGCTGTCGGCACACTTATGTCGCGGACCCTTGCCGCCCTGCGCGGAGAAGCTGCGCCGCCGCAGCATAATCCGCAGGAGCATGAGGCCGCGAATCCTCCCCGCGGAGTAACGCCCCTCATGACGGAATCGGTCGGCGACTTAGGCGATTCCGACGCAAGCATGCTTATACTCACGCTCCGGCCTAAATTCGTTTCGACTCCCCACAAACACTCAGGTCCGGTGTTTGCGTATGTCCTCGAGGGTCGCGTAGAAAATCAAGTCGACCCGGAGGACCCGAAAACGTACTCCGCCGGTGATTCTTGGTATGAACCTGCGATGCATACGCATCGGGTCATGCGAAACCTGAGTGACACCGATCTCGCCAAGGTCTTAGTGTTTATGGTGACTCCAAAGGGCCAGCCCGAAGGCCTCCCTGCGAAGTAGCCGCTCGCCCCAAGCTGGCGTGATCGGATAACTGGACATCTGGGTCCCAGTACCGACTTTTCCGTTTAGGGCGGCCGACTCACACGGTCGACGCAACACTTTCGAATCAGAATCAGGAGTTAGCATTGCCGAAGGCAACTTCCTCGTGCGTAGGATAATCGAAAAGTAGGTGCTGTTTCGGTTGCCTTTGGGCCTCAGGAGGATGCAGGTGCCGGCCACATTACCAAGACGCAATTTGATTCTGCTCGCCGCTGGTGCGTGTGTGTCGGCTCTCCTCGAACCGCTGAACTCGCAGGCTCAGACCGGCGAGAAGACACCGGTTCAGGACCCCGAAGAGTACTCCGTCTACAGCGAGCTTCTGAACTCGTACTATAAATTCGATAAACTGCAGGAGTTCGTAATTAACGGCGAAACGGTCGGTAAGAACAAGCAACCATTCATCGGGCTTCGTGGCGGATTGGCTCCGTCGGGCGCAAAGGGGCCAGATGCTGACGCCAGCACGATATCCGATTTCGATGCGAACAATGATAAATCGATCTTGCTGGAGAAACGGTTCGACTTGAAGGCGCCGTATGTCTTGGTGACGAGCGATGAATTACACGCCATCTTCGGTCCCGATGCCAGTGGCCACTACGATATGGAAGGCTGGAAGGGCTTTTACAAGCAGCACCCAGGAGCGGTAGGTATTCTGGGCCTTTCGCGGGTCGGTCTTAGCTCAAACAAAGATCAGGCTCTCGTGTATGTCGAGATTCAGAAGAACTTCTTGGGCGGCTCTGGGAGGTTTTTTGTATTGTCTAGAGCCGACAAGACCTGGGAAGTTCAAAAGCAGGTTGTGATGTGGCTTTCGTAGGGCGACAGAGCGTCAGTGCGAGCCCAGTTCATTTTTTGCGTATTCCTAAAGAAGCACACCAACCGGTGACTGACCCTGCGCGAGTATGGAATTGTCCTTCGCTCCGGCGAGGAGCGCACCACTAGGGCTAAGTACGCCACTCTCGCTGTACAACACATCTGACGTGCAGGTCATGCCGCTCTTCGTGCCCTAACCCCACAACCTCCCATCGCTATGCCCGAACACCAGACTAGGCGCACCAATGCCAAACGCAGCGAACCCTCCTGCGGCCAGATTGAATAGCGGCAACGGTGCGATCTGATTTATTCGGCAACAACTGAGCCGGGCCGGGGGTTTATCGATTCAATGATATCGGAATGCGGGACGGAGGTTGCATCGGCCAAAACGCGGTTTCCGCTACTACGAGGCGCAACGCTGCATGCCTGTGTTTGCCGCGGATCAGCAACCTCACGCATCTGTTCCAGTTTGCGGATACGCTAGTTCGGATATCTACTCTATGTAATTTGCAGAGACTCCTATGTCTCTGTGAATGGGGAACTTACGTCTCTGGATTTTTGGACATTGACTTGCATATTGCAAGTGAAGCATTGGTTCCGTCGTGAAGCGAGTGCCTGATCATCCGTGGGCTACTCACTTGGGAACCTTTAGAGGGAGGCGTTATGAGGCGAGGGCGTTGGTTTTCGTTGGCGGCGGTAGCACTGACTGCATGTGCGTTCCTAGCGTCCGAGGCGATCGTCGCGAGGGCGGCCGATCTCTACGGCAGTATTCGCGGAACCGTTACGGACCCGGCGGGAGGCTCGGTGCCACAGGTGACCGTAACCGCGACCAACGCGGCGACGAACGTGTCCCAGAAGGTAAAGACGCAGGAAGACGGCAGCTACTCTTTCCTCGAGCTCCCGATTGGGGATTACACCTTGAAGGTTGAAAAGACTGGGTTCCAGACGTTTACGGCGGCGAAGATTCACCTGGACGTAAATACGGTTTTCATCCAGGACGTGCGGCTGATCGTGGGTGCGATGAGCACGGAGATCACCGTGCAGGCGAACCAGGTACAAGTGGAAACCTCGACAACCCAGCTGGGAACGGTGATCGAAGCACAGCAGATTGTGGACTTGCCTTTGATTGGGCGCGACTGGGTCCAGTTGCAGGCTCTACAGCCCGGGGTTGTCGGGGCGTCGGATCGTCTCGGAACATCGTCAACAGCGGCTCCTGATTTTGCGACCAACGGGGGCCAATCCCAATTCAACCTTTTCCTGATCGATGGCGCAGACACAAATGATTTGACGCTAAACACGGGGACGTTCGTTCCGAGCGAGGACGCCATTGCGGAATTTCGCATGGTCACCAGCACGCTCAATCCCGAATATGCTCGCACGTCCGGCGCAGCCGTGAACGCGGTGATAAAGTCGGGATCAAACTCGTTTCACGGCGATGCATTTGACTACTACCGCAGCAAAGGCTTCGACGCCTCGAACTTCTTTTCCCCGGACGTCACCAACCCGTTTCACGAGAACCAGTTCGGCGGCACTCTCGGCGGCCCCATCATCAAGAACCACACCTTCGCTTTCTTCTCCTACCAGGGTGTTCGCGAAAGCATTCCCCAAACGAACAACGGTGTGAACAACGGGGTACAGGTAACCCCCGTTTTCCTATCAGGTCAGACTACGGGCACCACAGCCTTCCCTGGCCTGGCGGCTTCAACGGGTGTGTCCGCCGTTCCGTTGGTTGGAGACAACGGCACCATGTACCCGGCGGGAACGGCATACTCGACAATCTTCAGCGCGGGAACTATACCGGAAGCGGACATTAATGGAGAATCGGCCAAGCTTCTAAAATTCGTCCCGGCGCCTAACGCTTCGGTTACGACCGGCGGCCCTCTGAATGCATTCGCTTTTACTGCCACGCAGGCGACCTCGAGCAACCAGTATCTCTATCGTATAGACCAGGTTTTTAATGCCAAGGACACCTTATGGGGTACTTGGTTTAACGAGACGCTCGCCCAGACCGAGCCAGTATCGTTCTTCGGCGGCGATCTTCCCGGATTCGGAGAGAGTGACGGGGAGCATTTTAAGTTCCTGGCCCTGTCATGGACGCATGTGATCAACGATCACATGTTGAACGAACTGCGAGGCGGTTATAACCGCCTCAACTACGCCGCGGTTTTTCCCCAAACTCCAACTCTTCCGTCGTCGCTGGGTTTTGCGATCACCCCTCAAGACCCCGGGGGCGCGGGAATACCGGACATTATGGTCCCGGGGCTCTTCAATCTGGGCTTCAGCATTTTCGGTCCTCAGCCGCGCATCGATCAGGTCTACCAAGGGACCGACAATTTTTCGCTAGTCGAAGGGCGACACACACTAAAATTCGGATTCGATATGCGGCGCTGGGAAACCTTGAACCCAGCCTTGAGCCAGAATAGCGGCGAGTTCCAGTTCGAGCCTGACGGGACTTACAGCACGGGCGTGGTGGGCGCCGATTTTCTGCTGGGCGCCCCTGCCTTATACGAACAAGCCAGCGGCGGGTTGGAAAATGGAAGGACAAGACAATACTACAGCTACGCCCAGGACCAGTTTAAGTTTCGCCCCGATCTGACGCTTACTTACGGCTTGGGATGGACCATCGACACTCCCGCACTCAACATAGCCTACGACGGACATGGCCAATTGGCGTTCCGGGCAGGCCAGCAATCCGTGGTATTCCCGAACGCGCCGCTCGGCGTGGTCTACGAGGGCGATCCGGGAGTGCAGGCAGCAGGCCCCACGCAATGGAGAAATTTCGGGCCTCGCATCGGCTTTGCCTACAGTCCTAACTGGGGTTGGCTCACCGGCGGCGCCGGCAAGACCAGTATTCGCGCTGGCTTTGGAATTTACTACGACAAATCGGCGACGGAGGAATCCGGCCAGGTAGGTTTCGGAGTGCCGCCCTTCTCAATCTCCACGGCACTCGGCGTAACTGGGGCAGGAGAGCCAGTATCGGGAATCAATCCGAGCTTTGCCAACCCATTCACCGATGTCGCGACAGGGGCTGCGGTCCCCAACCCCTATCCGTTCACCGGTTTTCCCTCGTCTGTGAATTTTGCCACCACGCCCGGGCTTGAACCGATTTTCACTTCTTGCTGCGCTGTAGTGGCGCCCGATACACGCGATCCCCGAGCTTCGAACTACAACCTGACCGTGGAGCGTCAAGTCGGAGCGAGCACGATTGTCACGGTCGCGTACGTGGGATCGGTCGCCCGCCGTCTCTCTTATGGCATGCCGCAGAACATTGCGACGAGCCTTACTCAGATTCCGGGCTGTACCCCCGGCGCTACCGTTACGTCGCCGCCGGGCACACCGCTTGCTTCAGCGTGCTTCAACACGAACAATCTCTATAACCTGGGTGTTTATGGGCCGATTGCTACCATTTTTAGCGGTGGCACCTCCAGCTACAACGCCTTGCAAGCCAGCGTCAACAAGAAGATGTCCCATGGCCTGCAGTTTCTCGTCTCTTACACCTATAGTCATTCCATCGACAATACTTCCGGGTTCGAAAACAGCAGCTTCGGAGAAGATGGCGGCGAGGGTGGCGGCTTTGGCGGATCGATCCGCTCCAGCAACCCGTACTGCTTCCCGAGGTGCGATATCGCCTCCTCGATTTACGATGTGCGGCAGAGGCTGGTAATCAGCTACGTCTATCAAATCCCGGGGTTACGTGGGAATTGGGCTCTCTCCAGGCTCACGCGAGGCTGGACCATTACCGGCATTACCACATTCCAGACAGGCTTCCCCTTGGATATCGCCGATCTCTCGGATCCATCGGGCGGTTGTGATTTGGCCTCTGACTTCAATTGTTGGGATGGACCCAATCAGGTAGGTCCAGTGCATTACCTGAATCCCCGCACCACGGGGATGTGGTTCGATCCCAGTGCATTTGCTCCAGTACCTTGCGCTGCGGCCATCCCAGGTACCGCCGGCGCTCCGACCATCCCGTTCGGCTGTAACAACAAGGGGATTTCCCCGACCAGTGTCGTGGCGTATGGCAACGCACCAAGAAATCCAATCCGCGGCCCCGGGGTTAACAACTGGGACTTCGTGCTCTACAAAAACACCACAATTACGGAACGGACGACTGTACAGCTCAGACTCGAGGCCTACAACGTCTTCAATCACACGCAGTTTGATCCCAACGGCGTAAGCACGAATTTGACGTCGGGAACCTTCGGGGCGATCATCGCTGCGGAAAACCCGCGGTTGGTGCAGATAGCGGCCAAGTTCATATTCTAATTCCAACCCTGCGGATAAGGTACATTGGCGCAAGTAATTTGGCGCGGAGAGGTGGCCGAGAGGCTGAAGGCGGCGCTTTGCTAAACCGTTGTACGTGCTAAAACGTGTACCGGGGGTTCGAATGCCCCCCTCGCCGCCATAATTCCTATCACAGTAGTACAGAGAATCGAGCAAGAACCGCTCTTTTCGGCCTGTATCTGCGACTATTTGCACCCAATCTCCTTTCTTTAGTCTCTTTCTTGCCCCCAAAGGCGTTTATCAGGGCTTAGAACCATGTCTGCAAAGACCTCGACTGCCCGGCTGCGCCCTAAAGTTGAGATCGGAAATTCCGGCCAACGTCCTGTTTGGGTTGGAAACCGAACCCGGGAAGTGGTTGAGAACCACCACCCCTGCGTGAAATGCACCAGAATTCTGACCCCAAAGAAGCATTGGGTTTTCGTAAATCCTTCTCTGACCGATAGTCGTTATTAGATTTAGCCTGACAATACCCCGCGAAGAGGTTTGGTCATGGTCCTGCATTGACACGGGCTGGTTTAAAGGGCTCTGCTCGAACGCCATCATCGGTATTAGGGGGCTTGTAGCCGGCGCACCGCACAAAGCGGTGGGGGTGGGGACTTGTCGAAATCTGCGAGAAGACTTCCGTGCAGCTTGTTGTCGTTCGAGGCATTCGCCGTTCAAATACCCTTCGCCACGACCGCTTCTGAAAGTTTCCTGGTCGCACACCAGCAAAATCGTGCGGCGGGTAGAACTTTTCGGCGCTAATCATGAAATTGAATAGACACGAACCAGCTAAGCCCAACGTTGCTGGACTCACGTCTCAAGCGCAACAGGCCGAGCTGAAATTGATCTTGGCCGGCAAGTGGCCACCGCTCAAGCCGTTGCCGGTGTTCAAGTATGGAACAGATGAGTATCGCGCCGAAATTCATTTCGACGGGACGCGGGGAGAGTGGTTCTGTCGTAAAACATCTTTGCCGTCCAACAAGGTTCAGGAACTGCATGGTGGATTGACAGAAATGACCATGGCATTACCCCATGGTCAAGCAGAAGTGATCACCGAAGCTGTCGCATCAGAACAGCAAGAACAAGAATCGGAGAACGAGGCCAACCGTCGTCTCCAGGCCATTCTTGAGTGGAGAAAGAATTACGCGAACGGCGCACTCTATTCGGAACTGCAAGACTATCTTTCCGAAAGCCAGCAAGATGAAATCTACGACAGCATCCGAATGTCTCTTACCGCTCGGCAGCTTCAGTTCAACCCGAACAATGTTGCGTTTGTCTTCGACGCACTTTGGAACGCGGGCGGCAGGCTAGCAACACTCATTGAAATTGCGCAGCGGAATAAGGCCGAGCGGAAAGCGTGCACGCAGGCACAAGCGGAAGCAGCCGCATTCGAGGCTGAACGCGAGATGTCGGTTGGGGCGATTCAACCCACCCGCGACCGCCGCCTTCAGATGCGCACCACTCCTGCTTCCCTTGCGTACGTCATGGTCGGCGATACCAATGGCGGCTTTGTCCTCAATGTAAGTGAGACGGGCATGGCCGTTGCTGTGGCCGACCTCCTTGTAGTAGGTGACTACTTCCGAGCTATTCGCATTCTATTGCCCAGCTCCAGGCAAAGCATCGAAATCTCTGCGCAGATTGTGTGGCTAGCGGGATCGAAAAGAGGTGCTGGCGTTCGATTTGTTGATCTCACCGCCGACGCCCGCAATCAACTTTCGAATTGGATCGCGTCCGAAATGGCAGCCCCCGAATTCGAACAACTACCGAAGCTCCTTCGCCCGGACGATCAGCCTTTGGAAATCAGTTCTCTCAAGCCCAGGGGGATTTTCGGCAACCCATCAGTTCGCGATGAGGAAGCAGCAGCGCGTTACGCGGAAATGTTCCCGTCTGAAAGCACTTATGCAAAACACGCCATCCCGCTCGATGAAATCGAACCACAGCAGCGTCAGCTTCCAATTCCTGCCGCCACTGCTACTGACGCCAGTGTTTCGACGTTCGGCTCCGCTGCGGAAATCCCAACCGGCAATGTTCCAGAGAGCCTAGAGGCGACCTTCCCATCGGAGCCCGCAAAAGACTTCGCGTCCGAACCAATTAAGACCGTAATCCCCGAGCTAAGTGAAAGCTTAACGCCAGAGCCCGTTCAGAGCCTCACTCCCCCGACCCGCGAAAACCTCCTAACAGTGCCAATTGGAAGTGTACCCCCCGATCGAGTCCTGATCTCCTCGCCAGAAATGATCGCGCGCACCGCACCCCGAGCATCTGAGATTGTGGCCTGTGAGATTCTGGATGCGAGCCCTCTATCTCTTGTCGAAGATTTCCAGGAAAAAGTGCACCCGAAGACTCCAGTCGCCGGTTTTAGACCGCACGTTCGAACAGACAGAGTCGAGTCGTTACCGGGTCGTATCGAGGATTCGCCCTCACAGTCTCATGTTTTTGACATATCCGGATTTCAAATCGCCGCATTCGTGTTTTTGTTCGCGCTGATCGGTTTCACCGTTGGACTCACAATGGAACGCAGCCTGGTTGGAAAACGACTTCGAGACACCCAGAAATCAATCCTGGCTGTTGATGCCACTTCACCAGCACTGGCTAATCGCCCAGGCGAAACGAATTCGCCGATTTCCACTCCGCCGGCGGCAAATACCTTCAACACTCCTGCACGAAATCCGGCAGCGCTGGAGACAGAAGAATTGCGCGCGGAAAGCTCATCTGCTCAATCCCTCCATGCACCACCAGCAGATTCAACCTCTCGCGTGAGTCCGATCGGATCGTCCCCGGCAGTGACGAGCCGATCCCCCATCCATTCCGATAACTCCTCGGATGCCAATAAACTCGATGACGCCACGTCTTCCGAAGAAAAGGCCGACGAAAACACCCGAGGGTCCGAATCTTTCGCGAAAGTGCCCTCCACAGATTCAAATTCTTCTCCGACAATAGAATCTAAACCATCTCCTAATCCCAAAGGCAGACCTGAGCGCAATGGCTCAACCGGGCTAATCGCGCGAAACTCGCCGCCACCCGAGCGTCCCATACCTACACACCCACCCAAGGCTGTCAGCCCGATGCGTGGCGCGCCGAGAAATCTCGAACCACGCAGGGTAACGCACGCGACGAGCGCCGCGCCGCACTCGTCACCGCCTTCCGCAATCCTTGTCAGTGTCCCAGCCAGAGGCAGCAAGTCATTCAGGCTGACTTTCCCGGAAAAACCGATTGCCGCTTCCTCCTCGTTCGCGATGGCCTCGCAACTTTCTGTCCTTGTTTCTCCTGAGCCCGGATCTGCAATCGCTCATAAACCCGCTCGGTTGCAAGCGGGTGAGCTTGTCTCCTACGTTTGGCCTCGCTATCCACGGCCGGGGGACCGATATGGATCGACAGAAACCGTAAAGGTCCGCGCCACCATCGGACAACTCGGCCAAGCGCTCGATATTAGGCTCGTGAGCGGTTCGACCTCTCTCTTTCCTGCTACCGTGAGCGCTATTCGCCGGTGGCGTTACAAGCCCACTCTCTTCAACGGGAGACCCGTCCAAGTTCAACAGGACGTCAGGATTGTATTCCGGCCGCCACAGTATCTGCATGATCGAACACAAAAAAAATATCCAAGGAAGAGATTACTCACCGCGCTTACGAGTCTCACCATGCAAGGCACTCCACGTTAGCTCTTGACAAGTTCCGCGATCATTTAAACCTCACGAAGGGGATCTGAGGGCGGAGTGAGCCACGACTATGTGCGCCAAACCCGCTCGATTCATGTCCCGTACAGCACACCTCTGACGCAACTCCCGATAAGTCGATAACCGTCCATTTGAAGTATTGCTTCACTTCTCCGGTTACCGCGTTAACCAAGCCTTATTGCCGCGTTGGCAGCAAGAACCTACGATGAACGCGAATCGCCCAGTGGCGCCCGTCTTCCGCCGTTTCCGCATTACCCACCTCAGAGGACCGGCTGCCCGGAAGCACTTCGGCATTTCTGGTTTGGGCACGCACCGAGCCACGGCTCCGAGCGCTGCACTAAACTTCGCGAAGAGCGTGATTCCCGTTTGGAATGGGCGGAAAAAATCGGAGTCCGTCAGATCGCCGGGGCGCTTTTTCTCGGGAAAGGTATACGCGGTATTACGAACGATCCGAAGAAGCCATGCGCGTGCGTTCCCTTCTTGATAGCCGCCGAAGAAACGTACAGCACGGAGACAGGCCTCCTGTACGACGTCTTCGGCGTCGCGCGGAATTCGGACAAGCCAACCCGCCAGGTTGTGGGCCGCGTCGAGATGAGGCATTACTACCTGCTCGAAGCTCGGCCCACCAGGCATCCCGCGTGTTTCCTCTTGCATGCTGCTCCGAGACTTTCAACTGTCAAGACTGGCCACCGGGCATTTTTATTCCCGCACGAATCTCACCGTCGCCATAGCGGCGTGTACCAGACGATGTAGGTCCCTATCCCACTGAGCAGAACAGCCATCCAGAGCGCAAACTCGAGGCGCATCCAGGGCTTCCATCGCTTAAAGCGCCACGCCTCGGGAAGCATGTTCGTTCCCGCAACCATTAAGACATAGAGCCCGAGCAATTCTGCGGCGCTCCCGAGAACCCCGT
>Ga0210404_10000990_pt1 | contig 12801 bp, 10 predicted proteins | sample IncBWH28MmetaG_FD_155455 | JGI IMG/M metagenome (GOLD analysis project Ga0210404, IMG submission 155455) | Forest soil microbial communities from Barre Woods Harvard Forest LTER site, Petersham, Massachusetts, United States - Inc-BW-H-28-M | ecosystem: Environmental > Terrestrial > Soil >... | reverse complement strand
GCCGGAGCGCGTGAAGCAAACGATCAAGGAGGCGCTGGCCAAGGGCGCGGACCGCGGGATTCACGTTGTGGATGATAATTTTGCGCAACTCGATCCGCTGGGCTCGGCAAAGTCGCTGGCCGCGGCCATTCAACAACAAAAGTACGATCTGGTGCTGACCGGATTGCAGAGCGACGACCACGGTTTCGGACAAACAGGCGTGCTGCTGGCGAGCGTGCTGGACGTGCCGCACGCGACCATCATCATGGCCATTGAGGTCGAGGGGCAAAAAATGAAATTGAAGCGCGAGCTGGAAGCCGGCTGGTTTCAGCACATTGAGTGCCCGCTGCCTGCCGTGCTGAGCATTCAATCCGGCATCAATAAAGTGCGCTACGCGACGCTAAAAGGAATCATGGCCGCGAAGAAGAAGGAAATTACGACCATCGCGCGCGAGTCGCTGGGCGTTTCCGCGGAGCTTACGCAGAAGGTGGAGAAAATTTACGTGCCGACGAAAACGAAGAAGACGGAATTCCTCACCGGCACGCCGAAAGAAGTAGCAGCAAAGCTGGTGGAGAAGCTGAAGTTTGAGGCGCGCGTGATCTGACATGAAAATCCTAGTCATTGCGGAACAGCGCCAAGGAAAGTGGAACAACGCGAGTTTCGAGACTTTGGCCGCAGCGCAGCAGATTGCGAAGGATACCTCCAGCACGCTAAGTGCATTGGTGCTGGGGAAGGGAGTCGCGGGACTTGCCGAGGATCTCGCAGCTAAAAATGTCGCCGAGGCGCTGCTCGTTCAGCATAATTTGCTGGAAGCGTACACACCGGACGGATATTGCGTGGCGTTGTCGCAAGTCATTAAGTCGGCAAAGCCTGAGTTGGTGCTTTTCCCACACACGTATCAGGTGCGCGATTTTGCGCCGAAACTCGCGGCCATGCTGGGCAAGGGCATGATTGGCGACTGCGTTGGCTACCGCAACGAGGGCGGGAAACTGGTTTTTGTGCGGCAAATGTTTCAGGGCAAGACCGCCGCGGATGTCACCTTTCAGGGCGCCGCACCGTGGTTCGCTTCATTTCAAGCGGGGGCGTTTCGGTCCGACCTGGTGGCGGCGCATCCTTCGGGCAAGGCGCCGGTAAATTCCGTGGCTGTTGACTTGAAGCCGGAACAGATTCGCACCAAGCCGCTGGATTTGTTCAAAGAAGCGAAGTCGGCGGTGGATTTGACGCAAGCGCCGCTGATTGTGGCGATTGGCCGCGGGATCAAAGCTCCGGAAAATATTCCGCAAGCGGAAGCGCTGGCCAAGGCGTTGGGCGGAGAAATCGCCGCATCGCGCCCGATCTGCGATGAAGGCTGGCTGCCGATGGAACGGCAGATCGGCAGCTCCGGGCAGACCGTAGCCCCGAAACTGTACCTGGCGCTGGGCATCAGCGGCGCGATTCAGCACGTTGTAGGAATGAAGGGCGCGCGCACCATCGTGGCCGTCAACAAAGACCAAAACGCGCCCATTTTTGAAATTGCGGATTACGGCGTGGTTGGCGATATCTTCGAGATTATGCCCGCGCTGACGGAAGCTTTGGAAAAAGCGAAGTAAAGTTCCGCGCCGATCTCTCCTTCTTAGCAATCCCGGCGTAATGTTGGGCGGCCCACACAACCCCAGCGGCCTGGACCGACTCGGAACTTGCCTCTGCGGATGTTTTAAGCCAATCTCTTCACGCGCAGACGGCCCGTGCCGTCCCCCGGGCCGCGAATGGGTGGAGCTGCCATGCCTTTTGTCGAGAATTTGGGAGCGAGAATCCATTGGGACGAAGAAGGACGCGGCGCGCCCCTGTTGTTGATCATGGGATTAGGGTGGCCGTCGCAAGCGTGGTATCGCTCGCGGCCGGTGCTAAGAGAAAAGTATCGCACCATCGCGCTGGACAATCGCGGAGCAGGCCAGAGTGAAGCGCCTCCAGGGCCGTACTCCATCACGCAGATGGCCGCCGATGCCGCCGCGGTGCTGAACGCCGCGCGCGTCAATACTGCGCACATTTTTGGCGTGTCCATGGGCGGGATGATTGCGCAGGAGATCGCGCTGCAATATCCCAAGAAGGTGCGCTCGCTGATTCTGGGCTGCACGGCAGCGGGCGGCCCGCAGGTGGTGCGGCCGGAGCCGGAAGCGCTGCAAGTGCTGACGACGCGCGGGCAGGATCCCGAGCAGTTCGCGAAGGCCATCAGCCCTTTCATTTACGATTCGGGAACGCCGGCGGAGCGGATTGAAGAGGACACCGCCGTGCGTCGGAAGTGGTACCCCTCCGCGGAAGCTCATTTCGCGCAAGTGCAGGCCATCATGGCCTGGGAGGCGTACAGCCGGCTCGGCCAGATTGCCGCGCCGACGCTGGTGATTCACGGGGAAAACGACCGGCTGGTCCCGCCGGAAAACGCCAAACGGATCGCCGCGCGCATTCCCGGCGCGAAATTGGCCATGATTCCACGAGCCAGCCACATTTTCATCACCGATCAAACCGAGGCGTCACATAAGGTCATTCTGGATTTTTTAGCCGCGCAAGCCACCCGCCAGCGGGAGAGACCCGCGCAGGTGTGAACCCGCCAAATTGTCGCTAGTCATTTCTAACCTCCGGGACTATGGTTGGCGCTGCCGATGGTTCGTGAGGTAACCGTCCGATGGATGCACTTGTGAGGCAGTGGCGCGAGGACACGCCGGGCTGCGCCAACCAGATCCATTTCAATAATGCCGGGTCGGGATTGATGCCGCGCGCGGTGCTGGAGGCCATCACCGCGCACCTGAATCGTGAGGCGAATCTTGGCGGCTATGAGAGCGCTGACGATGCGGAGGCGGCCGTCGAAGATGCGTATGCCGCCGTCGCAAAAGTCCTGGGCGCGCAGCCGCGCAACATCGCGGTGGTGGAAAATTCGACGGTAGCGTTTTTTCAGGCGCTGTCGGCCTTTGATTTCAAGGCCGGCGATGTGATCGTCACCACGCGCAACGACTATATCTCCAACCAACTTGCGTATCTCTCGCTGGCGCGGCGCTACGGAGTGGAAGTGCGGCGCGCCGCCGATCTGGTGAGCGGAGGCGCCGACCCGCAATCCGTAAAGGAATTGTTGCGCGATCCGAGCGTACGCTTGCTGGCGGTCACCTGGGTGCCGACCAACTCCGGCCTGATGCAGCCGGTCGAAGCGCTGGGGGAAGTTGCGGAAGCGGCCGGGGTGCCCTATTTGGTGGATGGTTGCCAAGCGGTGGGGCAGATTCCGGTGGATGTCGCGAAACTGCGCTGCGATTTCTTTTCGGGGGCGGCGCGAAAGTTTTTGCGCGGTCCGCGGGGAATCGGATTCCTATACGTCTCGGACCGGGCCCTGCAGCGCGGCGATTTCCCACTGTACATCGATATGCGCGGCGCGGACTGGGTGTCCGCGGACAGTTTTGCGCCGGCGGCGGGTGCGCGGCGGTTCGAGAACTGGGAGTTCGCATACAGCCTGGTGCTGGGGATGGGAGAAGCGGCGCGCTACGCGCTTGCGGTGGGCGTGGAGCGCGGTGGGCGCCGCGCTAGAGAGCTGGCGGCGAAGCTGCGCGGGATGCTAAGCGGACTGGGCGGCATTCGCGTGCTAGACCGCGGAAAGGAGTTGGCCGCTATCGTCACCATCGAGGCGGCGGGCTGGGATGCCGGGGAGCTCTCCAAGCTGCTGCGGAATCGCGGGATCAACACCTCGGCTTCGCTGCGGGCCTACGCGGTCATCGATATGGACGAGAAGCGGGCGGCGACCGCGCTGCGGCTCTCCCCGCATTACTACAACACCGAAGAAGAGCTCGACCGCGTGGTGGAAGAGCTGAAAGCCGTGACCACGAAAGGCCGCGCAGCGTCCTGAGGCGTGTGGTGAGAGGGTCAACCCCAGCGCGCGGGAAAGCGTTGACCCGGGTGCACGGCTCTACTTACCATGAACAGATGACCCTGAGGCGCCAAGTTACTGTTGGAGCGATTCTGCTGGCTGGGGTCGCGGGAATGACGGGCTGCGAGGATGCGGCCAAAAAGTCCGCGGCACGCGCCCCGGTTCCTCGCTCGACGATTACGTCCTCGAATCAGGGAAGCGCTCCTGCACCTCCCGTGGCTAAGATAGCCACCAACAACACCCCAATTCGGCTGGAGTTAGCACCCCTGCCGGTCTTCGCACATAGACGGCGGTCACTGGCGATGCTGGCGGCCACCCTGCGCGGCACCAAGGAGGATTTGATCGCCAGGGTGGAACAGAAATTCGCTTCGGGGGAGCAGAACTATAAGGCCGGGCATCTAGAAGCAGCGCGGAAGGACTTCGATGAAGCCGTGGACTGGATGCTGGAGAGCGGCTACGACCTGGACAGCGACCCGAAACTGAGCGAGCTGTTCCATCGCGTGGTGGACGCCGTGTACGCGGATGAGTTACAGGCCTTCCGCGCCGGAGATGGCTTCCAGGAAGCACCTGCGGTGCCTGCAGCCATCGACGAAGTGGCGGAGATGACTTTCCCGGTCGACCCGCGGCTGAAAGAGCGCGCGGAGGAAGCGGCCAAGAACCTCTCGCACGATTTGCCGCTGACGGTGAACGACCAGGTTTTGTCTTTTCTCAACTTCTTCCAGACGCCGCGAGGCCGGGCGATTGTGGAGACCGGGCTGCGGCGCGGCGGCCGTTACCGCGACATGATTTCGCGCGTGCTGCAGGAAGAAGGGTTGCCGCAGGATTTGATTTATCTGGCGCAAGCGGAGAGCGCTTTTCAACCGCTGGCGTTGTCGAGGGCCGGGGCCCGGGGCATCTGGCAATTCGTGGCCTGGCGAGGGAATCAATATGGGCTGCGGCACACCTGGTGGGTGGACGAGCGGCAGGACCCGGAGAAAGCCACGCACGCGGCGGCGCGGCATCTGCGCGATCTCTACGCGATCTACGGCGACTGGTATCTGGCCATGGCGGCGTACAACTGCGGACCGGGCAACGTGCAGAAGGGCATCGAGCGCACCGGCTACGCCGATTTCTGGGAACTCTACAAGCGCAACGTGCTGCCGCGCGAGACCAAGAACTACGTGCCCATTATCGTGGCGCTGACATTGATCGCCAAGGACGCGGCGCACTACGGAATCCAGGCCGAACCTGAGGCACCCGTACCGACTGACGTGGTGAAGCCAGGGCGCGCGATTGATCTGCGGCTGGTGGCGGAGACCATCGACGTGGACGTAGAAACCCTGCGCACGCTGAATCCTTCGTTGCTTCGGCTGGCCACCCCGGACGATCCATCCTTCGAGTTGCGCTTGCCCGCCGGCACTGTGGAACGATTCTCCGCGGAGATCGCCGATATTCCGGCGGACAAATGGGTGAGTTGGAGAAAGCATCGCGTGGAAGCGGGCGAGACGCTGACCTCCATCGGCAAGAAATATCACGTAACACCGGCGGCGATTGCGGCCGCCAACAATCTGGAGCACGGCGCGGCGGTGGATGCCGGTGAGAAATTGATTATTCCGGCGACGCAGTCGCAAGCGGAGGTCAAGCGGCGGCTGGTGAGTTATCGCGTGCGACGCGGCGACACACTGCTGGGGATCGCGGATCGCTACAGCGTGAGTCCTGAGGACGTGCGTAAATGGAACCGTTTGAAATCGAATCACGTCGGTCGCGGTATGGTGTTGCGAATTTACACCCTGGGCGGGGCTCCGGAGGCGCGGCCGGCGCGTGCGCGGACGAAGTCAAAGAAGCCCTCGCGGCCGGCGACCAACGTGGCGCAAGCGTCTCCCAAAGCCGGAAACTAAGAACTAATCGCTTTATATTCAGATGGTTACGGGCTCGAAACGGTTGCTGCCGCCCCTGTTCACTCCATCCCTGGGGGAACGCACGCTCTGAGGAATTCGCTTCTAGTTTTGCGCGGCGTAGCAGAATGCTTGACAACTCCCGGCGAGTGCGATAACAACGGCGCAGGCATTGGAGCGCGCATTTACTCCGGCCGCACAGCATCCTGCCCCGTAACATCGGGGAGGATTCCCCCTGGGGAGGATGGAATGGACCTCGAGAAGGATAATTTCGAAGACGACAACGAGCTGTCAGGGCTGGAAGAAGACGACGAACTCGGCGGAGAAGTAGTAGAGGTCGAAGAGGAAGAGCTGATCATCGGCGAAGAGGAGCCGGAGGCAGCGCCTGCTCCTCCCGCGCGACCGGCTGCCCCGAAGCCGGCGGCGAAGAAGCCTGCGAAGAAGGTTCCCAAGAAAAAGGCCAAAAAAGCTAAGCCGAAGAAGAAGGCTGCGAAGAAGAAGGCCGGGAAGAGGAAGAAGGCTGGGAAGAAAAAGGCCGCGAGGAGGAAGGGCAAGCGGCGTTAGACAAGCAGCCGGAAGCGCTGCGAATAATCGAATAATAATGGTGCGGACCAGGACTCCAGGGGCCAGCTGGAGTCCTTTCTTTTTGCGAACGCCGCGAATTCAGAATGGAACGGAGCGGGCGGCGGAGCGCGATTCCAAATGGGGAATGTGCGGTTAAACAAAACGGGAAAACCGTTGGGGAGTGGAAGAGCTTGCCGTAGGTAGTATCTGCTATTAGGATATTGCGTGATGCGGTACGCATTAGAACAGATACGGCGAATGCGCGGCGGAGCGCAATCCCACCTGATGCGCTGCAGGGGTGAGGAATCCGACGAATATTACGTGGTTAAGTTCCAAAATAACCCGCAGCACCGGCGGATTTTGGTGAACGAGTTGCTTGGTACCAGGCTGGCGGGCCGGCTGGGGCTACCGATCACGCCGGCGGAGATTATCCATGTCAGTGAGGAATTGATCCGGCTGACGCCGGAGTTGTGCATGGAGATGCCGCGCGCGCGGGTTCCGTGCCAGGCGGGGCTGCAGTTCGGGTCGCGCTACCCCGGCGATCCGCGAAGGCTGACGCTATATGATTTTCTGCCGGACGAGCAATTGCGCGCGGTGGAGAATTTGTACCAGTTCGCGGGCATGCTGGTCTTTGACAAGTGGACCTGCAATACCAACGGGCGGCAGACTCTGTTTTTCCGCGAGGAACTGCGCCATCGGCATGCGCAAGGCAATGGCCGCGAGGTCGGCGAGGATCCCTACGGGGACTACGAGGCCGTCATGATCGACCAGGGTTTTTGCTTCAACGCCGGCGAATGGAATTACCCGGATGCGCCATTGCGTGGCCTGTACGCGCGGAATCGCGTGTATGAAGGCGTGACCGGGATGGAGTCGTTTGCTCCGTGGCTGGAACGCCTGGAGAAGAGCACTACCGAGCGGGTGCTCGCGCAAATCCTCAGCGAAATCCCTTCTGAGTGGTATGAGGACGATTATGACGCGGTGGCGCGGCTACTCGAGCAGCTTTACCGCCGCAGAAAGCTGGTTCCAGAGCTGCTGCTGGCCGCGAAAAACACCACGCGGCAGCCATTTCCGAACTGGCGATAAACCTCTGGCGTTCCCAGGCCGCGAGCCAGGCTTAGGCAAGGAGGGTGGACCTATGGCGGAAGTAATCGAGATGGCGACACCACGGCCATCGGAGCGAGCGCTGGCGTATCACGTATTACGCTATGTGCCCAACCTGGTGCGCGATGAGTGGGTGAACATCGGCGTGCTGGTTTTCAATCCACGGACCGGCGAGCGGCGCTTGCGCTTGATCGAGGACCAGGTCGAATACAACCGCATCCGAAGGCTGCACCCTTCCGCGGATGAAGGGGTGCTGCGGGCGCTGCGCGATTACCTGGAGGATCGCCTGGACCCTGAGGCGGACGATGGTCCGGCCATTCCTTTGGAGAAGATCCTCAGCAAGTGCGACGACACCCTATCCACTGCACTGCAAATTGCGCCACAAAAGGGCGTGCTGGCCGATGATCTGGACGCGGAACTGGAACGGCTTTATAGCGATCACGTCGCCGTGCCGCGCATTCACAGCCGGGTTGGGCAACCAGGAAGTCGCGCCACGATTCGCGCGTACTGCGCGCAAGTCTTCAAACAAGCGCGGATTTGGGACCGGCTGCAAAAGTCCGTGCGCGTGGCCGAATTCACCTTTCCCGGCGATCCTTCGAGGCTGGACTACAGTTACCGCCGAAACGGAAAGCGCGGATTCGTTCATACGCTTTCGGTTACGCGCGCGCCGCAAGACGCCAAGTCGTTGTCCTATAACGCCAGACACATCGCCGAAAAAGCGCGCTATCCCACCGAGTTCGCGGCCGTTACCGATGTTGTCCTCTCCCGCGGCAACGATCGCCACCGGTTTGTCATGGACACTCTGCGCGAAGTTGGCGTCGAGCCCGTGCCCATGGAAGGGGTGGCCGTTTGGGTCGCCAAGCTCCAGCCTTCGCTGCTGCAGTAAAGGATTTCACCCCGCAAGCATGGAGCACGCGAGAAACTCCCCCTTCTTCCTGGCCTCATTTGCTTTCCCCTGGGAAGCCGCCAGCAATCAGTCTTTGAGGTTGCTCGGGTTCCGCGCCTCCTTGGCTGGCATTCCTAATCTGGGCAATCGCGTTAGCGCAAGTTGCGGGTCGCGCACGCGGCTGCTAAAATCCAAGATTCATCGCGATACGGTCCTTCAGCAGGCCCGGCCGCAACGTTCGATCAGCCTGGTTCCCATCGGCACCGTAAACAGCTTCTGGCACTCCGGAAGGGAGATTGCGCGTGGCAAAGTACGACGTGGCAATTATCGGCAGCGGGCCGGGCGGGTATGTGGCGGCCATCCGCGCCGGGGAACTGGGCTTGAAGACCGTGGTGATCGAGAAGGATCCTTTCCTGGGCGGCACCTGCCTGCACGTGGGCTGCATCCCCACCAAGGTGCTGCTGCACCACGCCGAAGTGTATGACCACTTCAAGAACGCCGCGGAGCTGGGCTTCGAGGTCAGCGGGCTGAAGATCAACTGGGGCAACGTGCTGGCGCGCAAGGACAAAATCGTCAAAAAGCATGCCAAGGGCATCGAATTCCTTTTCAAGAAAAATAAGGTGGAGTCGGTGCAGGGCTGGGGGCGCTACGAAGGGCCGGGGCGCGTGAGCGTCGAGAAAGACGGCAAGAAAACGCAGATCGAAGCCTCCAATATTCTGTTGGTGAGCGGCTCGGAAGCGCGCGCGCTGCCGGGCATCGAGCCGGACCACAAAACCATCCTGACCAATCGCTCCATCCTGGAGCTGCCGGAGATTCCCAAGACGTTGATCGTCGTCGGTGCCGGCGCCGTGGGCGTCGAATTCGCCTCCATCTACAATTCCTTCGGGACGCAGGTAACCATTCTGGAAGCTTTGCCCCGCGTCGTTCCCGTCGAAGACGAGGAGATTTCCGCGGAACTGGACAAGGCGTTCCGCAAGAAGAATATCGGCATCTATACGCAAGCCATGGTCGATTCGGTGAAGAAGGACGCCAAAGGCGTCACCGTCGCGTTCAAGGACAAAGACGGCAAGAACCAGGCGCTGCAAGCGGAGAAATTGCTGCTGGCCGTGGGCCGCAAGCCGATGACAGACAACTGCGGCTTGGAGAAATCGAAAGCCAAAGTCGAGCGCGGCGCGGTGCACGTCGGCCCTTACATGGAGACCGCGGAAAAAGGTCTTTACGCCATCGGCGACATCGTTTTCGGTCTGCCGCTCCTGGCGCATGCGGCCATGATGGAAGGCATCGCCGCGGTCACGCACATCGCAGGAAAACCCGCGCCCGCCATCGTCAAGGAACGCATTCCCAACGCCACCTATTGCGAGCCGCAGATCGGCTCCATCGGCTTGACCGAAAAGCAGGCGCGCGACGCCGGTTATGCCGTGAAAACCGGCAAGTTTCCCTTCGTCGGCAACAGCAAGGCCACCATTCTTGGCAGCCATGGCGGCTTCATCAAAGTGGTTTCCGAGGAAAAATTCGGCGAAGTGCTGGGCATCCACATCATCGGCCCGCTGGCCACGGAAATCCTGGCCGAAGCCGCCGCGGTGCTGCACCTCGAAGGCACCATCGACGATATGATGAACATGATGCACGCGCATCCCACGGTGTGGGAAGGCATGGGCGATGCGTTCGCCTCCGTGCGCGGATTGCAGATTAACGTCTAATCCGAGAATGACCACCTGCCTCACCATCGATCTCGGCCTCATCGGCTACGCGGAAGCGTATGCGCTGCAAAAGCGCATCGTGGCGGCGCGCAAAGCCGATGCCATCGAAGACGTGCTGCTGCTCTGCGAGCATCCGCACGTGATTACACAGGGACGCAACGGCAGGCGCGAGCATTTGCTGGCCACCGAAAACGTGCTGCGGCAGAAGGGCGTCGAGTTTCACGAGACCAGCCGTGGCGGGGACATTACCTATCACGGACCGGGCCAAATTGTCGGTTACCCCATCTTGCATCTTGCGACCATCCGCCGCGACGTGGTCTGGTACGTGCGTATGCTGGAGGAAGTGATGATCCGGGCTTCCAGCGATTTCAGGGTGTTGGCGACTCGCGAGGCGGGTAAGACCGGGGTGTGGGTCGCGGCAGGGAAGGATTCACTACAGAGTGCGCAGAGGGCACGGAGTGGACCAGAGACGGCGGAAAAGCTAGGCGCCATCGGCGTGCACATCAGCCGCTGGGTTACTTCTCACGGGTTTGCCTACAATGTTTCGACCGATTTGCGCTTTTTCGATCTAATCGTTCCCTGCGGCATCGCCGGCCGCAAAGCGACATCGCTGGAGAAACTCCTGGGCCACAGCGCCGATTTCCGCGAAGTTGCGACGCGGTTGAAGCAACATTTCGGCGAAGTTTTCAGTCTGGACATGCAAACTGCATCGCTCGACAGCCTGTTTGAACGGTTGCGCGAGGTGGAACTACCACAGAGTGGCGCAGCGACAGTAGCGCAGCCAATCCTGGCTGTGCAGGAGCCAGGCTGAACATGAATCGTCCGCCCACTGCCGGAGAACCCAGGAACGTGGACCTGACCCGCCAGCACTATCTGGACCTGTACTACTACATGCGCTTGAACCGCGCGGTGGAAGACACCATGGTCAAGCTCTTCCGCCAAAACAAAATCGTCGGCGGACTGTACTCCAGCCTCGGCCAAGAAGCGATCTCGGTCGGCAGCGCCTACGCGCTGGAGAAAAAAGACTGGCTGGCGCCTATGATTCGCAACATCGGCGCGCTGCTGGTCAAGGGTGTGCCGCCCCGCGACATCTTCATGCAGCACATGGCCAAGTACGATTCGCCGACCAAAGGCAAGGACGGCACCAGCCATTTCGGCGACCTGGACAACCTGCACATTGTCTCGCCGATCTCCATGCTCGGCGACCTGATTCCCGTGATGGCTGGCGTGGCCATCGCCGGCCGCTATCTCGGCCAGAAAATTGTGGCCATGACCTGGATCGGCGACGGCGGCAGCTCCACCGGCGTTTTTCACGAAGGCCTGAATTTCGCGGCCACGCAAAAGGCGCCATTCGTCCTCATTCTGGAAAATAATCTGTGGGCGTACTCGACTCCCGTGCGGCGTCAGGTGCCGCTCGAAAATCTTGCGGATCGGGCCAAAGCCTACGGCATCACCAGCTACATCGCCGACGGCAACGACGTGGTGGCCATGTATAAGACCGCCAAGGAAGCCGTCGATCGCGCGCGCGCCGGTGAAGGCCCTATTCTGATCGAAGCTAAAACCTTCCGCCGCTTGGGCCACGCGCAACATGATCCCGCGGAGTACGTTCCGAAGGAGATGCGTGCCTATTGGGAAGCGCGCGATCCCATCCTGCTGTACGAAAAATTCCTGATGTCCGAAAAGCTGCTCGATGCCAAGGGACAAAAGGAGATCGAGGACAACATCGACGCCCTGCTGCAAAAAGAGCGCGACTTCGCCGAAAATTCTCCCATGCCGCCCGCGGAATTCGCGGCCGAAGGGGTGTACTGCACCGGCGACGACTGCCACAAGATTCAACCGAGATGGGAGCGCGACAAGCGCGAAGTCGTGCCACCGAGGTCCAGCGTGCAGGCGGTCTGGACGGTCGAAGGTTTCGGCACCGGAAAAGGCTCGAGCGGCGGCATAGCACCGATTCATTTTGGCGATACGGCCGGCGCCCAGGAAAACGCGGAGAACGAAGAAAAACTCGCACCTAAGACTTCGCTCAAAACCGTCGGCAAGAAGTCAGCGAAAGTCGCCAGCGCTCGCGCAGCCGGGGCGCTTCGCCGGCGCACGCAAGGCAAGCGGAGATAATCGATGGCCAGCGGCAAACCCGATGGCAATGCGGCGGACAGCAAGGGCAGCGGCGGCCCGGTGACGTTTCTCGAAGCCATCAAGCAAGCCATGTTTGAGGAGATGGAGCGCGATCCCGCGGTCGTGGTCATCGGCGAAGACGTCGGTGTCTACGGCGGCGCGTTCAAGACCAGCGAAGGTTTGCTGGAGCGCTTCGGCTGGGAGCGCGTGATCGACACGCCCATCAGTGAAAGCGCCATCATCGGCGCGGCCTGCGGCATGAGCTACCTCGGCTTGCGCCCCATCTGCGAGATGCAGTTCATCGATTTCATCGCCTGCTGCTTCAACCAGCTCACCAATTTCGTCGCCAAGGGCCACTATCTTTGGAACGCCCCCGCGCCCATCGTCGTGCGCGGGCCTTCCGGGGGCGGCGTGCACGGCGGGCCGTTTCATTCCGCGAACCCGGAAATGTATTTCGTGCACACGCCCGGTCTGAAGGTCATCTATCCGTCCACGCCGTACGATGCCAAGGGTTTACTCAAGGCCGCGGTGCGCGATAATAATCCCGTGCTCTTCCTCGAACACAAGTTCCTATACCGCCGCATCAAGGAAGAGCTGCCCGCCGAGGATTACACCGTGCCCATCGGCAAAGCCGTGGTGCGCCGCGAAGGCCGTCACCTCACGATCCTCTCTTACGCCGCGATGATGCACACCTCGCTCGAA
>Ga0210404_10000989_pt1 | contig 12806 bp, 15 predicted proteins | sample IncBWH28MmetaG_FD_155455 | JGI IMG/M metagenome (GOLD analysis project Ga0210404, IMG submission 155455) | Forest soil microbial communities from Barre Woods Harvard Forest LTER site, Petersham, Massachusetts, United States - Inc-BW-H-28-M | ecosystem: Environmental > Terrestrial > Soil >... | reverse complement strand
ATCCTCAACGTCCTGTAGGCGCAGCCAGAGCCCTCCACACCGTTCGCAGTACTTCAATTCCAACCGAATTACCTCAAAGCCTTCGATTTCCATGATTGCCTCCAGAATTAGCGACCAAAATAAAAAGCCCTGTACCGATTGCTCGGCACAGGGCTCGTTTCTCTTACGATGACCTGTTTGGTTTTATTTAGTTATGAGAGCCGTTTCTCTTGACGGCTTCCGCCCGGAACCAACCCTCAGATGGTCGGCAACTGACGGAAGTAGCCCTCCTCATAGCCCGATTTCAGCACGCGGCCATTTTGCACCACGACGCTGACCCGGCCGTTAAAATGAAGCGACCACAACAGCCGCTCCATGGCGGCAGAGAGCACCTCCGCGGCCCGCACCTTACGACGGAATTCCACGAAGCTGGTTTCCTCACTTTCGGACTGCTGATTGTTTTCCATGGCCTTGTGTCTCGTCCAGATGAATTTCCCCCTTGAGGACGAATTATATAAGGCGCTAATCGTATAGCTCTTGGGGCGATGGAGTCAAGAAAATATTTGCATGAAGATGTTTTTGGGCTAGTACGAATAGCATAGTGCTATAGGCGCATGCTATACTCCCGCCCATGAAATTTCGCGCCCTGCAAGAAAATCTTCGCAAAACCCTATGGTCCCGCATCGATGAAGGCGACTTGACTGGCCTCCGGTTGGCGGAACAGACCGGTTTCAAACAGGCGCACATCTCCAACTTTCTCAATCGCAAGCGTGGCTTGAGCCTTGAAGGTATGGACAAGGTGTTGAATGTACAGCATCTTTCGGTGTTGGACCTGCTGGAACCTGGTGAGGTCAACAAGCGTGCCAGCATCCTGCCTCCGAGCGATGACGAGTTTGAAAACGTGCGGGTGGTGGAAACTGGCATCGCCGCTGCCGATCCACGAGTCATGAGCATGAATGTGAAGGAGATCCTTAAGTTCAGGAAGAGCTTTCTGCGCAAGATGCGCCCCGAAATGGAGGGTAATCGCGACCGCTGGGAGCGCTTTGTCCTGATCAAGGCCGATGGGCGCGAAGGTATGAGCATGTATCCTCGCCTCATGCCGGGGGCGACCGTCCTCATCGACCGGCACTACAACTCGATGAAGCCCTACCGCAAGGGAGAGTCCAACATGTACGCTGTCAGCAAGAACGGCGTCTGCACCGTCAAATACGTGGAGCAGGCGGGCAGACACCTGGTCTTGCGTCCACACAACTCTGCTTATCCAGTTGAAGTTCTACCCATGGAAGCGGGCAGAAAGCCTGCAGACTACCTGATTGGGCGGGTTTGCCATGTGGGAATGGAGACCTAGCGGTATCTACTTCGAGCCTTCACTCCCACCGCCGCAGCACTTTCTCCAAACTTTCCACCGCCTGGCCGAGCGTGCTCCGCTCGTGCTCGCTCAGCGTGCCGAGATGGTCGGCCAAATATCCGATCCGACGCTCGCGGGCGGCTTGCAGCAGGAGCATGCCTTTCGGAGTGGCGCGGATCTGAACCCGGCGGGCGTCGCCGGTGTCTGCCACCCGTTTGGCCAGACCGCCATCTTCCAGGGCGTTGACAATACGGGTCATGGTGGGTGGTTTCACCTGCTCCGCCGCAGCCAGTTGGCCGAGCGTCATAGGCCCCCCGAAAACCAAAACCGACAGCGCCGACAGCCGAGCCGGGCCCTCGCCGGTCGCAGTGTCCTGCTGGCGGACCCTCCGCAGCAGGTGGATGGCGGCCGAATGCAGCCGATCCGCGATCCCGAGCACAAGTGGGCCGCGCTCACTTTTTCTCTTGCCTTTCGTCATACGATATAGTTAGCTATGCTAACTAATATAGTAGCGGAGGAACCTACCATGGATACCGCGACCCCCGGAATCGGAATCTCCCGCATTGGGCAGATTGCCATCAACGTGCACGACCTCAACCGCGCCACTGCATTCTACCGGGACACTCTCGGTCTGCGCCTCTTGTTCACAGCGGGGAAGCTGGCTTTCTTCGATTGCGGCGGAGTACGCCTCATGCTCGATACTCCTGAGAAACCGGAATTCGATCATCCCAGCTCGATCTTGTACTTTGCCGTAACCGATATTAAGGCCGCTCACCAACAGATGGTGGCCCAGGGTGTGCGCTTCGAAGACGAGCCGCATGTAATCGCGAGAATGCCCGACCACGATTTATGGATGACCTTCTTTCGCGACTCGGAGCAGAATCTGCTCGCGCTGATGAGCGAGGTGGCCCGTGCGGCGTAATATCGGGCCGTGGGGGAATCGAAAAATGAACAAGGCGTCTGAATGAAGAATAGAGATGAAGAAAATGAATTACGACGCCTTGTTCTTGATAATAACTATTCCGTCGTTATCAAAACATTAGAAGCGATACACCACCCCGGCCGAAGGTTCCGCGGTGTGTTGCCATCCGCCGGTCGAATAACCCAAGATGTTGAAGTCAGGCGCCTGATAAAGAAGCCCGCGATACTGCAGACGCAGCGCGACGTTGCGTAACAGTCTGTAGTCCGCGCCGCCGCCATACACAAAAACTCCTTTGGCTTCCGTCGCCGCTCCCGAAGCTGTGTTGATGGAATTACTAACTGGACTAAATATCAACGCTCCGCCACCGGCAAGCAGAAACGGACTGAGCCTGGCTGATTTCCTCGGAGTGAAGACATAGTCGGCGCTCGCTTCGTGGACGCTCGAGCGAATACTGTTCGAGGACTGATTACCCGAAAGATCAGTCACGGTGTAATTTTGAGAATTGCGGGAGAAGGCATAGTTCAGCTCCACCGCGTGTCGCTGCTTGAGCGCGTGGCGATAGGTCGCTAGAAATCCCGCCGAGGTGGTCGGCGCTAGCGTGACCTGCTGGCCGCTGGATTGAGTCACGAAACTACCGAAGGCATTTATGCTGACGTCCGAACGACTCTGAGCCAACACAACGGACGCGAAGAAGAGCACAACCGCGACGACTGTGGCGAATCCTCTCAACATTAATTTGCCTCGGATGATTTATTTTCTGGAGGGAGATCCGATGCGAATCAGCCGAACCGATTCAACTGAGCGATCGAATCTCCCAATCTGCGAGGTGAGATGCCAGCGCTGAAGAATTCCGCGGTAAAGATTGCGTCAGCGGAGTAAAACTTTGTAAATGGTTTTGTGCCGGCCTCGGAAGCGGACGACGCGATCAGCAAACGTCGCGCCGTCCCGGTTCAGGATTTTTCCGAGACCCTCGTGCTTAGAGCTAAGCTCGAGAAGACCACGGATACTTACTAAGGTTGACTTGGACCGTTGCCCGGAGGTCGGCCGTTCCCAGGGCCACGGCCTCCCATATGTTCGCGCCTTTCCGCTTGCATCTTGTCAAACTGCTTCTGCTGATCGTCGTTCAAGAGTGCTTTGATTTGAGAAGCACTACTCTCGTGAACGCTCTTCATCTTGCTGAACCGGTCCTCGCGGGACAACGACGAGTCATCGCGAATCTGCTCCACCTGCTTGCGCTGGTCTTCGATGATGGGTTTCAGCTTTGCCTGTTGGTCGTCGCTCAAGCTCAATTTCTTAGCCATGTGCTTAACTTGATCGTCGACGCTGGGCATGGCGTGCCGGCCCATACGTCCGTCCATCCCAGCACCTTGACCGGATTGATCGGGAGCAGCTTGACCTTGGGCGTTTTGACCGAAAGCGATTCCTAGTCCAAGGCTGAGAACTAGCGCAACTAGGATCGTTGCGGCAGGCAACGCCTTACGCTCATATCGCGAGCTCGCAGCATTTTTTGTGGGTAAGTTTAGCATTTGAATCTCCAATTCCGACCTGAACAATCTGGGTGTCTTGCTCCTGAGATTGAGGTCTATTCATAGGAACACCCTTGTCGTGTTCGACCGCGTAAAGAGTCAGTAAAGTTGACGTAAAAATTCGTAAATCAAATTGCCAACGCTTAGATAGCCGTTCCGAACCCCGCCATGCGGCACGAGCTTTACAACTCTTTACTCACCTTGACCGATTCTTTACGCAAGATCAGCAACAGATGACTGGTGCCACGCATCTCTGCTTTTGGAGTTGTCTGCCTACCTATTTCTCAGCGTCTTATTCTTCTCGGGAGGAAAGTATCGTGAGCCGCTTCTGGAAGCTGCTGTCATCTGGCATTGGTTTGCTGTCGCTCGGGGTGGTCCTGCTGAGCCTGGGTTGCGGCGGATCCAATAGCACGAAGCTCAGGGTGATGAATGCAGTCCCCGACCAAAGCCTGCTGACTTTTCTGCTGAACGGCAATAGTTTCGCCGCGAATGTGGCCTATCAAACAGCCACCAGCTATCAGACTGTGCATTCCGGCTCCCCGCAGCTCCAGATCGAGCCCTCCGGTTCATCAACCGCAATCGTGACCCAGTCACTGAGCCTCAGTGGCGGGAACAACTACACCGTCATGGCTGTGAATTTTTCGGCAGCCCACCAGGCGCCAATGGTACTGATTGACCAGAATACTGCTCCGGCGTCGGGCGACGTAAGCATTCGCGTAGTCAACGCATCGCCCAGCCTGGGGACCGCTGATGTGTATATAGTCAGCCCTCCGGGCACATCTATCGATGCTCTCACGCCTACCATCAGCGGCTTGGCCTTCGCGGCGGCGTCGAGCTACCAGTCACTCAGCGCCTCCGCCAACTATGAGGTGATCTTTGCTCCGACAAATACAAAATTCACTGTCATCGACAGTGGACCGCTCGGTCTCACCTCTGGCCAGGTTCGGACCGTAGTCGGACTAAACAGTCAGGGAGGAGGATTTACCGACGCCGTGCTCCCTGATTTGAACTAAGCTGGGTCTACTTCGAGTCTCCATCGTGGTCGGCATCACGCCTACTTTTCAGAGTAACGGAATCTTGCGCCTTCGCAGGCTGGTTCTTCGCAGCGGCGTTCCCTGCCACTGGTTTAGCGGCCGCCTGAGATACTTCGGTTTGGTGGATTGCATTCGAAGAAGCGACTGGGTTAACCATAAGAAATTCCCTCCATCACTCCTATCGGCAGATGGACGCAACCCATGAATCCAATCCCGATGAACCAGCCTCCGGAAAGCCTGGCCGCTTCACCTCGCCACTCTAAGCGTTCTGTTATCATCGATTTTCTGCCGGGATTTTTTCGCTCCGATGGACGACGACATTCCCAGCATTTCGGTTTGGAGGGAGGCATTCATGGAGGAGACACCCGCTCTCGCGATGGGATCACGCCGCAATGAGGACATTGCGCTCGATCTCATGAAGTTTATCGCTATGACCACAGGCTACGGCCGGACCAGCACTTCGGGAGTGGGGTTCCAGGGAAGCGGCACCGCCGCGAAGCCCGAAGACTATGCCGCCCACCTGCTTGAGCTTTACGGAAAGTGCCTGGCCGCCGTCGGGAAGAAGTAAGGAGTGTGGTAGGTCTAACCGGCGACGGAAATCGAAAACCGTCCTTCTCGCCTACGGTTTGATTCACCTGCAAAAGCAAAGCCGCGACGCAAGGCCGCAGTCACGGGCTGAGCTGAAGCTCCCCTCACTAAACTCAGATTTTCGATCCGCTGCGTCAGCGACGGCGGCGTCCGCCTCGCCTGGCGGGCTTCTTTGATCTTCGTGCCGGCTTTCTCTTGGCAGGCCGCTTTGCTGGTCTCCGCGCGGGCTTCTTCTTGGCTGGCTTCTTCTTCCGAGCCGGCTTTTTCTTCGCGGGCTTTTTCTTTGCGGCTGGTTTTTTCTTCGCCGGCTTTGGGGCGCCTCCGCCTCCGCCGGCGGGTCTGGGCGCGGGTGGAGGAACAATAGGCTCGGGTTGCGGCTCACTCATCCCCGGCACTTCGGCTTCCTCTTCCTCTTCTTCTTCCTCGTAATCTTCCTCCAGCGCATCACCATAAGCGCCGCTGTCACCAAATTCGTCTGCTTCGTCGTCACGTCCGTAGAGGGTTTCGTCGAAACTCATTTCTCCTCCTGATTTTTTCCGGGCTGCGCTCTGCGCTGGACGCTGCGCCGCTCCTGTCTCTTTGGGAAATAGTAAAGACAACTGTAAGACTGCTTTGTTTTGGCTGAACGGCGCGTGATTATAGCACAGCAGTTTTGCCCGTCAGTCACCGGCACTTTGCATATTACACCGGATTGGGAATTCGGGCATCGGACCTCAAACCGCAGGAATCCGATCTGAGAATCCCTGATCCTAACGGTCCTTGATCACGAGAATCATACCCGGGCGCAGAATCGCCAGATCACCGTTATCGCGTCTTAGAGCATCTACGGTCGTGTGATGGGTGGAGGCGATGGAGGTCAGGGTCTCCCCGGGTTTGACCGTGTGGCGCGTCGCGCTGATCGGGCTGTCAGTCCGTAAAATCTTAGCAGGTTTCGACTTAGATGCTACCGAGGCCCGGATTTCGTTCGTGCTTGGCGTGAGGGGAAGATGCACATACACAACCCGGCGACCATGTAGGCTATCGCCCTTCAGATGGTTCCAGCGTCGTACCATGGTGGCGGGGACGCCAAAATTGTCGGCAACTGTCTGCACTGTGTCTCCCTTGTGGACCGTATAGCGAGTAGCTCGGCGCGAGAATGTCGCGCCATCTTCCGTCGATGCATGCTTACCCGGTGCAATGGGGATGATGAGCTTGCTCTCCGGTTGAAGATCCTCCTCACTCTCGAGATGATTTACTTGGGAGATTGACCTCGGGGTCGTGCGGTAGATGCGCGCCAGCGAGGCCAGGGTGTCGCCGGAGGCAACTTTGTGATAGCGCCACCACACCCGCATGTCGCGCGGAATCGTTTCTACAGCTGTCAGATAGAGATCCCTGGTTCCAGTCGGCAGGTGCAGATCGAATGACGAATCCTTGGGTGTCGTAAAACGCAGCAAGCGGGGATTAAGATCCTGCAAAGTCGCGGGCGAAGCATCCACGCATTCGGCCACCAGCCGTAGGTCGACCGGATAATCGATTTTTACCGTCTCATACGGGACCGGTTTCTCCGCTACTACTTCGTCAAGCCCGTACTGCGCCGGATTCTTAGCCATGATAGTCACGGCCAAAATAATGGGCACGTAGTTCCGGGTCTCTTTGGGCAGGACGTTGCGCTTGTAAAGCTGCCAGAAATCAGCATAGCCGGTTCGGCGGACCGCCTGTTGCACGGTTCCAGGACCGGAGTTGTAGGCAGCCATGGCCAGGTACCAGTCGCCAAACTGGTTGTATAAGTCTTTCAGATGCCGAGCGGCGGCGCGCGTCGATTTCTCGGGGTCCTGGCGATCGTCTATCCATAAATTGTGCTCCAAACCATATCCTCGGCCGCGGCTTGCCATGAACTGCCAGATGCCGCGGGCCCCGGCGTGCGACACTGCCAAAGGATGAAAGCCAGACTCGGCCTGCGCCAGATAAATCAGATCTTGCGGAACTCCCTCGTTTCTCAGGACACTCTGAATCATGTCATGGTAGCGACCGCCGCGAACCAGAGCCCGCTCCAGGACGCCGCGTCCGCGGGTGGAGAAGTAATTGATGTAGCCGGCTACCGGGTCGGTCAACATGAGAGGCAGATCGCTGTGCGTGGCCTTTATTTCGGCTTCCGCCTTGGCCTTGATGTTCGGGTCGACAGGAAAAGTTACTTCGTTGGCTTCGTCGATCGGAGCGGGCTCGGACTTCTGCGCGCTGGAATCGTCTTCTGTCGGCTGCAGCCCCGGACTGTTTAGAGCCTCCAGCACTCGGTCGAACTCCGGCTCCAAACGATTGTCGGACAGCGCATATTCCGGGCTACCCAGCAAGGAAAGGGCGTGTTCAAAATTCTGCTTTGCCGCTCCCAGACGGCCAGCTTTGTAATTGTCTTGCCCCGCCTGATATTCCTTTTCGACCTGCGCGATCAGATCAGCGACTGGATCAGTCTTAGGCTTTGTTTCTGATTTCGTCTGCTGAACCGGAGCGGGGCTGGGATGAGGAGCTTTGGCGGTGCTGGCGGGAACTGGTGCGGTGGAGACCGCCTTTGGGGCTGGCGCATTAGCCTGTGCCGGTGGCAGCAGAGCCACGGGTCGCTGGGCCGTCTGACAGGCAGCCCCTGCGAGTAACAGCGCGGAAAGTAGTGCCGTCAGAAGATAGAGTTTTGCAATCTTCATATTCATCTATCACTTACAGCAACTGTCCTGTAAACCCGCCGGTTATGAGATCGTACTATCCTCTAATTTGATGGGTCAACGAAGAACCGGGTTTGCTCCCGTTACTTTAGGAACAGGCCGCGCATATTACTCCCAGACGTAAGGCGTGGCAACTGGAGATTTGGATGGCAGGCCCGGTGCCCCAGGTTCGCGCACCCTGCGAAAGGGTGGGTAATAGGAATCATTGACGCCTCATCGCGGTCTCTCTTTGTGACAGTGAACTACCCCCGGCCTTCACAACAAACGCGAAAGGCCGGGCCACCCGCCTTCTGTGTTCTTGCTCGGCAAGCAGGCAGCGCATCCAGCGCTTGACTTGCGGGTGGACTAACCGCAGAATCTCCGAATGGCGAAATCTGGCCGACAGGCCCCGGTGCCAACCCGTGGAGAGCTCAGGCTCCTCAAAATCTTGTGGCGCTTGGGCGAAGGCACGATCGAGGATGTATTGCAAGCGTCCGATGAGAATCCTTTGCCAAACTACAAGACAGTCCAGACTCTCCTACGAATCATGGAGAACAAGAAAATGGTGACTCATCGCTTGCTGGGTCGGGCCTTTGTGTATAGACCACGAGTTCAGCAGGATGAGGTGAATCGACTCTCCATACGGTCGTTACTGCAACGGCATTTTGAGGGCTCGCGAAGCGAACTCCTATTGAATCTACTTGATGACGAACACATCGAAGCTGCCGAGTTAGACGAACTGGGCGAGCTGATTCGTCGTCGTCGGGCAATGAAGTCACCTCGTCAGGGTTAGAATTGGTGAGGTTGAGCCATGACATTCAATAGTTCGTTGTCTGCTGAGAGTGCGTGGATGACGTATTTCGTCCGGATCGCCTTGGGCTATCTCGTCACCTGGGCTCTGTGTGCCGTAGTTCAAAGGCCCGCGGTTTGCTCGCGTCTGTGGCGCTGTTTTCTCCTTCTAACGGTTGCCGGCTGGCTGGTTTTGCTAGCGCCTGCACCAGATCGAGCTAGGGGATCCATCACGATTTCTTCCACTATTTCTTCCACTGTCGCAGGAGGTGGTTCCGCGCTACGTTGGTCATTGCCAGTGGCGGGGGCGTGGGCGCACCGACTGGACTCGTTGTGGATATGGGCCACACGATTTTATCTCGTGATCTTGGCGCTTTCTCTGCTGCAAATGTTCTTGAGGTGGTTACGACTTGAGGCCTTCCGGCAGAGCGGCCAGTTGCCCTCGCCGGAACTGAGTCTCGTGTTCCACAGACTTCGCCGAGAGATGGATGTGGGTGGCTGCCAGCTGATCGTAGCCAAACAGTTGCGTTCTCCCGGCACGGCGGGCTGGTATCGACCTCACATCTTCTTGCCAACGGAAATGGTGCCCGGACTCAGCGGCAGTCAACTTCTCGACATTCTGCGGCACGAGCTCATTCATGTCAGGCGTCGTGATTACCTGTCGGACCAGTTAGCGGCGCTTGCGTGTCGACTGGTTTGTTTCCATCCGGCAGCCTGGCTCGCTCATCGACAGTTGCGCTGGGAAACGGAATTGGCTTGCGATCAGGAAGTGGTGGCGGGGCGTACGGAAAGCCGGCTACTGTACGCTGAGTGTCTTACAAACATGGCCAGGTGGCAGCTCTCGGGCCAAGCTGGGTCCGTTAAAGGAATTGGGTTCGCCTCCTCCGCGTCTTTGCTCGCTACCCGAGTGCGTGCTCTGTTGCGTGAGCCCTGTCCGCACTCTCTATTTCAACAAGTTTGTCGAACTGGCGCTGTCGCGCTAATGGTCTTGCCAGTTGTGTTCTTGCTGCCTGGCGTAGGACTGACCATGTACTGGTCGGTTCCGCATGCATTTGTAAATCGGCCCTCGGGTCCTCAGCGACACCCGGCACCTCGTCTACGTGCCGCCGGCCAAAGCTTTCGGACACGAACGCAGAGGGCACTATCGGTACAGCCAGCAGAGATGCGAGGTGTAGACGCAGCCCCAAATCAGCTGTCGAGCCTTTTTGCAAATATGAATGCTCCGCCTATGCCGGTGCTCGCAAACTCATCAATGTCCGGCGGTGACGGCGCAAGGTCGGCGTCCGCGCCGAATGAGAATGGCGAGACGGGATCTCGGGACTCGGATCCGATCTGGAATCAATCCTCATCAACTGATGCTGCACCAAGTTGGGGAGACGTTGCGAACACTGCGGTCAGGGTTGGAGTTTCGCTCACGCCGGGAGGAGGAGGGTCGCATAGCGGCCGACCCGACCGCGATCCCGACCCCCGAAGATTCCCCTGAAAACCGTCCGAAGGGTCTATTGCAGAGGATTGAGTATCCCCTAACGCCGACGGTCGAAAACCAACGAGGCAACCCGAATACAATTGAAACAACAGCTCATACTCCACTTAAGTTGAGCGTCCCGCCATTGGACTAAGACGAGCGCCGCGGCAAAATTAAGACCTACGCCCCGACCTTCCTAAAAGAGTTGAGAGCCCATGTATACGCTTTGGGCTTCCCGGCTTTGGGCTTGACAAATAAATCTTAAGTCGTTAAGACTTGTGTTGCGCCCGGCCCATTCCATCCACGAGCGCGTGAACGTCTTTGGAGTCGCCGCAGCCGTGCTCAGGAAAACAAATGGCCTTGGGTCAGCTCAAGTACGCCGTTAACTACATACTCGGACTCGATCGTGTCGGGAGAGGCTTTACCACCTTTGAAGATGACATGTTTCTTGTGTCATATCCGAGATCGGGCAACACATGGGTTCGTTTCCTTCTTGCGAATCTGCGATATAATCAGAGTGTCGGGTTTGCCAATATCAACCGACTGCTTGCCGATCCCGCAGTTTCAACGAGTCGGTTCCTGGAAAAGCTTCCACGACCGCGCATACTGAAGAGTCACGAACCCTTTGACGTCCGTTTTCGGAAGGTGGTCTACTTGGTTCGCGATCCGCGCGACGTGGTGCTTTCGGAGTACTACTTCAATCTCAAAAAAATGTATATCAACCGGAGCGTTTCTCTGGACCAATTCGTGGCGCGCTTCATCGCGGGTGAGACCTCGGCGTACGGCTCGTGGTGGGAGAACGTGGCAAGCTGGATTGCGGCACGGCAGGGGAATCCGGCGTTCTTGTTGGTTCGATATGAAGACCTATTGTCCGATCCGATCATCACACTTGCCAAAGTCGCCGAATTCCTGGCCATTCAGGCTGACGAAGAAAGAATGAAAGCTGCTGTCGAGCGAAGTTCAGCCGAAAGTATGCGGATGCTCGAACAGGAGCAATTTGACCAGTGGACAGGAACAAAGAACACCGACAAGGACATCCCGTTTGTGCGCGAGGCGAAATCTGGAGGATGGAAGCAGAGTCTGGCTCGCCACCTGGCCGACAAAATAGAGATCGAGTGGTTTCCGCTCATGAATTTTCTCGGATACGAAGTTACGGGCTCGGCACCGTAACAAATGCGCAAAGACGCAACTACCTGAAAGACCTTGGGCATCAGGTCCATGATGGGCTTCGGACGGGCAATGGCCAAGGGTTCTTCGTCAACAGTGCCGAACGAGTCTTCTGTGTCTGAACGAGAGGGGATTGAGAATGGATAACCGGAACCCAACGTTGCCGGCGCTGGTTCGGGCGAGGATATGGTCTGCACAGCGCGAGCGCTGGTTCAGGATCATGGTGCGGTGCAAGAAGAAGCCCCCTGTTGCGGGTTTCTTCGATGCGTACCCGCGCTTCTTCTCCACAAGCTCAACGGCCTCGGAACGAGACCGACTCAACCGGCGCTACTCTGCCTTGATTCGATCCAATACCGACATTATCGCTGATCGACGCATCTTGGACATAGCCTCACATGACGGGCGTTGGAGCTTGGCCGCATACAAGACAGGCGCGGAGTATGTGCTTGGCATCGAGGCCCGGCGGCACTTGATCGAGGCAGCACGCAGCAACATGCTGGAATACCAGGTGCCGGACGGCAAAGTCCAATTCTTGCAGGGCGATGTTCTGGTCGAACTGGACCATCTCGAAGCCGGAAGATTTGACACGGTATTTTGTTTCGGATTCCTCTACCACACCATCGACCACATGGCTTTATTCCGAAAGATTGCACGCCTCAATCCGACCAGCCTCGTGATTGACACTGCGATTTCTATCCAGCCTGGAAGCATCGTTGAAGTTCGGGACGAGGAAATTGGGCATGAAAGTACCGGAGCTGTTGGTGAGCCCGGCACTCCGATACGCTCAGTGGTGGGGAAACCTAGCAGAGAAGCGTTGGAACTAATGCTGAGAGCAGCTGGATTCCCTATTTTACGTTATTTCGACTGGCTGAGTACGGACATCAAGCGCTGGGACGATCTGAAGGCCTATTATATGCGAAAACGTATCTCCCTGACTGCGATGGTTTGTGCGCAAAAAAGCTGATGGAGACCCCGGACTTATCGCTATGATTGAATTGGACACAAAGAAAGATGCAACACCGACTGCCGCGACCACGATGGTGTAACGAATCCATTGCCGTTCCCACCATCTGATAGTGTCCCAAGTTTCACTGGTCACGCTGGTAAGATAAATCGCCCACGCGAACTTCAAAAGCAGCGAAAGTAACCGACGCTATAGTCAACAATCTGTTGACCATGTCAGGTTCCTTTGGGAAAAATCCCCGGATCGCTGTTGTAACATCGCGTCTCCACTGATTGACCCAGCCGCGACAGCCAAGCTCCGTCGATAATCGTCAATAACCCGTTATCCGATAGAAGCGTTGCCGCTTCAGTACAAA
>Ga0210404_10000988_pt1 | contig 12814 bp, 15 predicted proteins | sample IncBWH28MmetaG_FD_155455 | JGI IMG/M metagenome (GOLD analysis project Ga0210404, IMG submission 155455) | Forest soil microbial communities from Barre Woods Harvard Forest LTER site, Petersham, Massachusetts, United States - Inc-BW-H-28-M | ecosystem: Environmental > Terrestrial > Soil >... | reverse complement strand
GCCGTTCAGTGCGGTTACTGCTAAGCTAGAGGTGCCGGCCGAGCCAACATTCACGTTGACGCTTGTTGGGTTCCCAGTAATCGTGAAGTCTTGGACTCTGTATGTGATAGTAACGGAATGAGATAGAGAGGCGCTCGTTCCAGTCACAGCAATATGAACTGTGCTGGCTGCTGGGAAAGTGCAGGACAGCGTCGCGCTACCTGAACCAGTAACGCTTGTAGGGCTCGCCGCGCAAGCGGTGCTATTGGTTGCAAACCCGACGACTCCGGCAAAGCCGTTCTGTGCGGAGATAGTGACCGTTGAGGTTCCGGCATTACCAGCATTTACACTGACCGCGGTCGGGGTGACGCTTATCGTGAAGTCCTGGATCGTGAATGTAGCAGTGGCTGAATGCGACAAGCCACCACTCGTCCCTGTTACCGTGACATGGATGATTGAGGCGGATGCGAAAGAGCATGATAGATTAGAACTGCCCGAGCCGGTAAGACTGGCAGGGGATGCGGTGCATGAAGTGCTGTTGGTGGCTAGACTAACAGTCCCGGCGAATCCGTTTAGTCCAGTAACGGTAATAGTCGATGTTACCGTAGAGCCTGCGTTTCCTGCCACGCTGGTTGGATTGACAACGATAGTAAAGTCTTGAACAATGTAAGTTACTGTTGTGGTGTGAGACAGTGATCCGCTGGCTCCTGTGACGAGGACGTTGATCGTACTAACTGATGCGAAATTACAGGACAGGTTGGCGCTTCCGGATCCCGTTACGGTTGAAGGAGTCAGAGTGCACGCGGGGTTGTTCGATGACAAGTTGACCACTGAAGAGAACCCATTCAGACCAGTGACGGTGATTGTTGAAGTGCCCACAGAGCCGGCGTTGACTGGTTCAGAGGTAGGAGTGGCGGTGATTGAGAAATCCTGAGGAGTAAAGGTGATCGTCACACTGTGGGACAGAGACCCGCTCGTTCCCGTGACTCCAACGTGAATCGTGTTTGAAGAAGCGAAAGTGCAGGATAGATTTGCAGGTCCTGAACCTGTTACGGTATTGGGATTGACCGTGCAGGACGTGCTGTTTGTGCCGAGATTGACAATTCCTGCGAAACCGTTCTGACCAGTTACAGTTATGGTCGAGGTGCCCTGCGTACCTGCATTGACGGTAACGCTGGTTGGGTTCGCTGCAACCGTGAAGTCTTGAACAGTGTAGCTGACTGTCGCAGTGCGGGATTGAGAGCCGCTTGCGCCGGTGACTGTTACTACGATGTTTGCTGCTGTTGCAAATGTGCATGATAGTGTTGCACTGCCTGAGCCGGTTACGCTTGTGGGAGTGACGCTGCATGCAGTGTTGTCGGCTGTAAGGCTCACGAGGCTAGTGAACCCGTTCACCGCTGTTACAGTAATGGTCGAGGCTCCTGCCGTGCCAGTGTTGATTGTTAGACTCGTTGGATTGGCCGATATAGTGAAGTCTTGGGTACTGTACGTGACGGTTGCAGTGCGCGAGAGAGTGCCACTGGTCCCGGTCACGGTGACAGTGTAAGTTCCTGCTGAGCCTGAGCAAGATAGCGTCGAAGATCCTGATGCCCCTAGGATTACACTGGTCGGGGTCAACGTGCAACTCAGACCGGTGGCGGGAGAAACTGCCGCGGACAGACTCACTGATCCTGTGAATCCATTCACGGCTGTAACGGTAATTGTAGAAGTTCCAGTTGAGCCTGCCACGAACGCTACGGTGGATGGACTTGCTCCTACGGTGAAGTCCTTCACGGAATAGCTTACAGTTACAGAATGCGATAGCGAACTGCTGGTTCCCGTTACGGTCAGGGTGTAGGTTCCCACGCTTCCAGTACATGATAGCGTAGAGGTTCCTGAGCCAGTCAGGCTAGTCGGGGTGAACGTGCAATTGAGTCCAGTGATGGGGGATATGGTCGCGGTTAGGCTGACGACTCCACTGAAACCTTGGAGAGCCGTTACTGTGATGGTCGAGGTGCCCGCTGTACCAGCGTTAGCGGTGACTGACGCCGGGCTTGCACCGATCGTAAAGTCTTGGACGGTGTAAATGACAGATGCCGAGTGTGAAAGGCTACTGCTCGTTCCCGTAACGGTTACGGTGTAGGCGCCGGCTGACCCACTGCATGAGAGGGGTGGGGTCCCAGAGCGTGTAGCACTCGTTGGAGTAAGACTGCAAGCAAGACCAGTCGATGGAGAAATAACTGCGGTTAAGCTAACGACTCCGCTGAAACCTTGTAGAGCAGTTACCGTAACTGTTGAGGTCCCAGAAACTCCTGCAAGTACGGTTACAGAGGTCGGGCTGGCCGAGAGGGTGAAGTCCTGCGCCGTGTAGGAGACGGTTGCGGAGACAGCGTTGGGGCCGTTTGTACCAGTCACAGTCACGGTGTAGACCCCGGCAGATCCAGAACAGGAAAGTGTGGAGGTGCTTGATGGGCCTAGAGTGATGCTCGTGGGGGATAGCGTGCACGTTAGACCACTGGCTGGAGAAACCGAGGAGGTTAGGCTAACGGTGCCCGTAAAACCACTCTGTGGGCTAACTGTAATCATCGAAGTTCCCGTCGCTCCGGCAAGAACCGTCAGAGTTGTCGGACTAGCGGTAACGGTGTACGGGTTCCCAGAGTTAATACTCACAGTCGCACTCGTCGTTATCCCGCTGCCTGTTCCTGTAACCGTCACGGTGAAGGTGCCAGGAGTTGAAGAGGTACAAGATAGAGTCGAAGCTCCAGTGCCTCCACTGCTGAGTGTGACACTAGTCGATGATAGAGAACAAGTTAGGCCTGCTGATGGGGAAATGGCAACAGTAAGGGTGACAGTTCCTGCGAACCCATTCCTACTCGCAACTGTTACGCCTGAGTTTCCGCTTCCGCCTGAAGGGAAGTTTAGGGTCGGAGGATTAGTGGTAACGGTGAAGTCTTGGACGTTGTAAGTAACCGTCGCAATATGAGATAGAATACCACTCGTGCCGGTAACGGTCACTGTGTAGGCTCCTGCGGATCCATTGCAGGACAGAGTCGAGATTCCTGATCCAGTCACGCTTGTTGGAGTTAGAGTGCATGCTAGAGTATTAGCCGGACTAATGCTGGAAGTCAGGCTGACTACTCCACTGAAACCCTGGAGGGCAGTTACAGTAACGGTCGAAGTGCCCGCTGTCCCGGCGATGACCGTGACTGAGGTTGGGCTTGCTGTGATCGTGAAATCCTGAACGGTGTAGGTGACTGTTGCGGAGTGAGACAGCGTTCCACTCGTCCCAGTCACTGTGACTGTGTATGATCCGGCCGTGCCACTACATGAGAGTGTGGAGGTTCCTGAGCCGGTCAAACTTGTCGGAGTCAGAGCGCAGGTCAAACCAGTTGCCGGGCTGATGCTTGAGGTCAAACTGACGATGCTAGCGAATCCATCGAGTGCTGTGACAGTTATTGTAGAGGGTCCAGATGCGCCAGCAAGAACAGTAGCGCTTGTAGGGTTGGCCGTGATCGTGAAGTCCTGAACTGTGAAAGTCGCGGTTGCGGGATGCGATAAGCCACCACTAGTGCCTGTTACCGTTACCGTGTATACTCCAGCTATGCCGGAGCATGAGAGGGTAGATGTTCCGGAACCTGTAACGCTGGTTGGTGTAAGGGTGCAGGTCAGTCCGGTAGTGGGGCTGATGGTCGAGGCTACGTTCACGATTCCGCCGAAACCGTTGAGAGCAGTTACGGTGATCGTAGAAGTTCCAGCAGCACCCGCATTTACCGATACCGTTGTGGGATTTGCAGAGATGGTGAAGTCTTGGACCCGGTAGATGACGGTTGTCGATGCAGTATTCCCACCGCTTGAACCGTTCACCGTTACTGTGTATTGCCCCGCTGAGCCCGAGCACGACAACGTTGAGTTTCCTGATGTTGTGAAGGTAGTCGCGCTAAGGGTGCAAGAAAGACCAGTGCTGGGAGAAACTGTGTCATTCAACGTCACAGTCCCTACGAACGTGGGAGAGTACGTGACGGAGATCGTGGTCGTCCCGGTAGAACCAACAAGGACAGCGACGCTTGAGGGGTTCGCGGTGACGGTGAACGCGGTTCCTACATTATACTTGACTGAGGTAGATCGCACTAGTCCGTTGCCGGTGCCGGTTATTGTTACGTTGAAGGTTCCCGACAGAGCCGAGTCGGAACAAGTCAGGGTTGAAGTTCGAGAGGTAGTTGTCGTGTTGAACGCAAAGCTTGCAGGGTTCAGGACGCAGGAGAGACCGGCAGAAGGTGAGACAGTACTGGTCAAGGCAACCGTTCCGGTGAAGCCTTGAAGGCCCGCTACGGTGATGGTCGAGGTTGCGCTGTTCCCAAAGAAAACAGTTACACTTGACGGGTTTGCGCTGACTGTGAAGTCTTGGACCTTGTCGGTAACTGTGGCAGTGTGAGCTATGGCGTTGCTTGATCCCGTGATCGTTACCGTGTACGTGCCGGTGGAGCCAGAGCAGGACAGGGTCGAATTGGCGCTAGTGACGGTCGCGCTCAGAACGACACTGGTTGGAGACAGATTGCATGTCAAACCAGCCAGCGGTGAAACGACGTTTGAGAGAGCTACGGTTCCAGAGAATCCATTGAGGCCAGTCACCGTGATCGTCGATGTTCCGGCGGTTCCAGCAAGAACAGTCACAATTGCTGGAGATGGTAGAATCTTGAAATCTTGAACGATGAGAGTAATTATTGCAGAGTGAGTTAACTGACCGTATGTGGCCGTTATGTTCAGTGTGTAGACTCCGGCAATCTGTCCAGCTTTGATATCTATGCCGGTCGAATTACCGGATGGAGTTAGCTTGAGGCTGGGAAATATCGGCGTGCCAGTTGGCCCAGATGGAGTGGCAATGATATTGACGGTCAGAGTTCCAGCGAAACCATTCAAACTAGTATAGTGAACCGATGGTGTCAGGCTCTCTTGTCCTACCAGTAGAGTTAGAGTAGGAATGTTAGGGGCAGCCGTGAAATCAATAATGTGGAATACAATGGCCGTTGTCGCGTGAGACAGGGTCCCGTTTGTTCCTGTTACAATCACGGTGTAATCGCTCGCCGTAGAAGAATGACAGGATAGAACGGAATTTACCGGCGAGGGAATTAGAGTAACTTTGTTGGGGGATAGCAAGCACGTTATTGCAGACGGCGCGGAGAAGCTCAAAGTCACCGTTCTGTTGAAACCGTTCAGCGCTGTCAAAGTGACGGTTGAGTTTCCCAGTGATCCAGCGTTGAGAGTCAGGCTTGTCGAGCTAGCTATGATTGTGAAGTCGACTACCTGGAATGTGATTGTCGCATTATGAGCTAAGGGGCCGCTTGAACCTACTACCAATACGCTGTTGTTCCCGATAGTTGCGTAGGTACAGGTCAGATTGACACTAGCAGAGGTTACTGTAGAGGTCAGGGTTACACTAGGGATACTGAGGCTACAAACTGTTCCGCCATTTTGAGTGAGTCCCACGGTTCCCGCAAATCCGTTGACAGCAGTCACTCGGATTGTTGAGGTGCCTGAGGACCCGGCGTTGACCACTAGTCCCTGGGGGTTGGCAACGATCGTGAAATCCTGAACTCTAATTGTGAAGATTGCAGAGTGAATGTTGTTATTGCTACTTCCAGTTACGATTAGAGCGTAGTTGCCCGCTGGGCCACTACACTTCAAGCTGGATGTTCCGGAGGTTCTGCTCGAATTCAGAACTATGCTGATCGGATTAAGAGAACAGGTAAGACCTATCGGAACCGCGTCGGTCAGGCTCACGGTGCCGGCGAAACCGTTGATTGCAACAATTGTGATTGTAGAGTTCGCAAATCGGTTCGCAAGCACAGTGGAACTCGTCGGAGTAGCAGTGACACCAAAGTCAACGCCAGTCACGGTGACGGTTGTCGACGCTGAAGACGAGGTCGAGGCAGCGGTGCCAGTCACGATAATTGCACCGTTGCCAGTCTGGGGCCCTGCTGTCACAGTGAGAGTCGCGTTCTGACTTCCACCTGCCGTGAGGACGACACTCGTTGGACTCACTTGGGCCGTTATGCAGGTGCAGCTACCTGGACCGGGCGAGGTCGCGAGATTAACCGTGCCAGTGAATCCACCGGCACTGGTCACGGTTATTGTAGAGTTAGTCGACGAGCCTGCTTGAACGATAAGAGTCGGGGGGGTAGCCTTGATGGTGAAGCCCAGGACCATTGCTACAACGTTTACGTGTCTCGCGCTAACGCCCGTTCCTCCTGTGACCGTGACAGTGTAGTTGCCGAAATTCGCCGCTGAGGTTGTAATGTTCAGGGTGGCGAACGTGATTCCACAATCGTTGCAGGGCTGGACATTGACTGTTGATGGGATCGTCACGGTCGGTCCAGCCGGCGAAATACTCGCGCTCAGAGGAAGGGGTCCTGAAAAAATGTTGAACGAATGAATGGTAATATTGGAGGTCTGAGACGTTCCCGGCCGGATTGTTACCGGATTTGGATTGGCACTCAGAGAGAAGTCTGCAGGTATGTTGGACAGTCTCCAAGCAGTGAGCGGATGCAGTTCCCAGCCTGAAAAACTGTGACTTGCATCAATGACGTGATCTGGATCCCAGAAGACGAATCCCTGGAAATCAATTAGGGTATTGTCGGCCGCAGTCTCGGTCGCCAGTGTGTGGGGATCACAAGTTGTGTTCGGGCCGCAGTATCCAGCGGCCTTCCAGTCATGATCAAACTCCATATGAATGGTGTGCATGCATCCTGTAGTATTCGTGACAGTGCAAACATCGTATCCGGGTGTGAAAATGTTGAAAGTAGTGTCCGACAAATTCATCCCGTTAGGATGAGATAGTCCGCCGTTTACAGGGTCATAATTGGGCGAATAGTCTTCGTTGAGGAGAAATCCTCTTCGCACACCGTGGACTTCAACGAAGGCGGACACGATTTGTCCGTCAGCGTTTGTTATGGTACAAGGAGGTCCATTCGGCTTCCAACCCGGGGGAGTAGTCGGGCCGGGCGTAAGCCATCGCTTCGCTTCTCCGTTTGGAATGCCCGTCGCCAAAATACCCGGATTGAAGATACTCCCGCTCTCTGTCGCGCCACCTGAGGAATTGCTCTGGCTTCCTAGAATCTGCTCAATCGTCACAACCCATGGAGTACACTGGACTTTCGGATTCCACGAGCTGTCCGTTGTGAATCCGCTCGTCGATCCAACAGTCTCCAGCCCAAAGTTCAAATTGTAAGGGGCAACTGCTCCGTCAATCCACATGATACCAAACGCGTTCTTACCTGCCACTGGCGCGGAATAGTGGAAGCTACCTATTGCAGATTCGGCTGCGGAGGGTTGGGTCGGGAATGCACCTATCGTCTGGATCCATGGGTGACCAGGGGCGCCTGACCATTCATCGATTGCGTTGGTTGCTTGGTTATACCAGAAAACGTAGAACCGAGGATTGGCGGGGTCAGCCTGGTTGATTGCTGCAGTAAAGGGTAGGGAATAACGGTTGAGACTGCTCGCTGATTTTGCCTCCCCCGGACCAATCGTATCTGGTCCCCACCCACCCGCCGAACCCCTCGAAGCAGCGAAGAGTGTCGCCGTGTTCGTGTCGTACCATATTGCATAGAGACTGCTTCCCGAAGCAAATAGGAACGAGTTCACGTCAGTCGAGGTTGTGGCCGACGAGATCTGTTCCTCTTGGCCCCAGGCCGTACCGTCATACAGTTTGCCGAGCAAGTTGTGGTTGTTTACCCAATATGCCGCGTATAGTTGACCGTTCGGTAGTGTCGCAATGTCAACGTGCCAGTTGTCTGTGTCAATGAACTGTAACGTCGAGAGGATGACGTCCCCCGTCCATGTCGGTGAGACGTTGATCAGCACCTGCCGCATTACTGACAGCGGAGGATTCCCGTTGTCTGTAGCGGTGAAGTTGATCTTGAAAGTCTGGCCACTTTGATAGGTCGTAGGCGTCCAACTAAACTGCCCAGTCTTGGGATTGAAGATTGCTCCTCCGGGAAGTGTGCTTGTAGAGTTAGTGACCGTGTCTCCATCGGCATCCGAAGAGTTGACCGTGAAGATCATCGATGTTCCAGTTCTGACACTCTGTGAGGGTGGAACCTGAAGCGTTAGCGTGTTCCTCTGAGGGGTTGTCAGTGGTCCTACGAGAATCGTCTGCGTGGCTATCGCCGTTTGTTGGGGATTACTATCAGTAGTTGTGAGAGCGACTGTATAGTTTCCAGGCAAGACATACTGATGAGTGACGTTTTGGCCCACCCCTATTCCTGAATTGTCTCCAAATGTCCAGCTGAACGCGTGAGAGAGGGCACCCCCTGCCGCGGTCGCGGTAAAGTTCACTTTGAGAAGTGTCGCGTTTGCGGGACTAAATGTAAAGCTCGTGCTGAGAGGCGCTGCGGGCAACGGTATATTGTTAGCGTGAATAATGTGCGGTGTTTCCTGACCGGTTCCACCGCAAGCCTTCTGATCGTCTTCTTGATATCCGATCCAGACCTGGCCATTCGAATCAATTCTGATGACTTCGTTTGGGAACGTGGCTGTTGAACTGGGACTCCTTACTACTTGCTCTTGCTGCCAGACTACTGTTCCGTCGGACCCAAGCGATCCTGTGCCGTATAGCAGGGCACGATTGCAAACCGTATCGAAGGACGTTTCGTTGTAGCGGGCATAGAATGCGTGGACGCCGTCACTTACAATGGACCAGTCGCTGTCAGTTACGTGTTTGTTTGTGTTAGTCGGGGGTGTCCAATTTGTTACTCCATCGCTACTTGAAGTGAAGAAGAAGCATCCTCCCTGTCCTTCACAGCTAAATGACGAATCCTCGTAGAAGACCCAGTACCGCCCTTGCGCATAGAACCCAGGATTCTGATAAGATGACTCGTAAACAAAATGATCCCCAGTATGAGCTATGACATGCGAACTGTTGGTTACTGCATTTACAGGTCTGGCTATCTCGGCTGCAGCGACGATGCTCAAGGCCAGTGAGAATAGAAGTAGAGTGAGTGATAGCCTGCGGTGATGCAATCTGTCGCCTGCGGTCAAAAGAGGAATACCGATAATTAACCATTGAGCGTAAGAGGATAGCCTGAGATATCCAAGAACCTAGTAAGGTATCCTTTCACGCATTTTCTTACCTAATTCCGGATAATAACGGAATTTCACTCTGAACTCTGAATGCACCACGTCGCCCTTCGATAGAGACAAGATTTCAAAGGAAGGTAGACCTTTCGCAACTTCGATGAAGAAATCCGCGTCTAACTTCTCAGAACAGCCTCCACCAGCCATAACTGTTGAACACGTAATAGAGGAACTCCAGCAAAAAGGCAACCCCAATTCGGTTGTTGGAATGGCACGCTTTGGAATACAAACAGGCAAAGCTCTAGGAGTCTCAATCCCACAACTCCGCGAAGTAGCCAAGCAAGTAGGAACCAATCATGAGCTTGCACAGAAACTCTGGAAGACCGGAATCCACGAAGCCCGCATCCTTGCTAGCATGATCGATAATCCCGAGAAGGTGTCGGAAGATCAGATGGAGAGATGGGCCGAGGACTTCGACTCATGGGATGTCGTCGATGGTTGCTGTGGAAACCTCTTCGACAAGACGGAATTCGCCGTCAGAAAAGCTCACGAATGGTCCGAAAGAAAAGAGGAGTACATCAAGAGGGCTGGCTTTGCTCTTATGGCTGAACTTGCCGTTCACGACAAGAAGGCCTCAGACAAAACATTTCTAGATTTTCTTCCAGTAATAGTTAGAGAGAGCTCCGACGAACGTAACTTTGTCAAGAAAGCTGTGAACTGGGCTCTGAGACAAATCGGTAAAAGAAATCCGGTCTTGAACGTGGCAGCGATCAAAACCTGCGCAACAATCAAGAACTCTGATTCCAGGTCAGCGAAGTGGATTGCTGCTGATGCTCTCCGTGAGCTCACGAGCGTTTATGTCAGAAAGAAACTTGCGAGTGCGAGTAGGCAAGGGTCCGATCGAAAAGATCTTTGCTCGTATACTCAAAGCTGGCGAATCTTGTCGTAGAAATCCATCAGGTTCCGGGCCGCAGGTTCTTCATTGTTCAACGCAAATATCTTCATGCCCTGCTCATATCTCTCAAAGATCAACACTCTGCATTTGACTAACGGTTCCGCGATCCGCGCAACAGTTGACGGAGACACACCCAAGACGCGTGCAAGACCGGCCTGGTTGAAGACTCTGTCCCTGTTCTGGAGCAGGTGTTCTACTAGCCTGACTTGTGCTTTTGATTGAAACAGGTCCAACAGTTTCATGGATCAGACCTCTTAGGAATATGAAACCAGAGTTCCAATATCTCTGCCTCTCAATGCACTAGTTATGTTGGACGGGTCTTCCAGCGAGACGAATCTAGTCGGGATCCTCGCTCTCTGCATGATCTTCAACGCAACTGGATCCAACAATTCATACTTGCCAGCGTAGACATCTCCGGCCATAGCCCAGCTCAACAACTTCTCTACGTTCACCGACCTGAGCAGCTTAGCCTTCGGATCCTTCTTCGGATCGGCGGTATACACTCCCTGGACATCAGTTGCATTGACGAGAAAATCTGCATGAGTAATCTCAGCGGCGAGGGCGGCGACAGCATTCGTCGACTGTCCGGGTTGGAGACCCCCGATGACCACAACCTTCCCAGGACTCACATAGTGAGTCAGCTCTGAGAGCATCGTAGGAATCTTCGTGACGGCGACACTCCCCAGAGCGAGCCTGAACAATTCCGCGTTAGCTCTAGTCACGGTTATCCCTAGAAGATCACTTGTCGACTCATCTGCTCCTAGCTTCCGCGCGACGTCAATGTAGACTCGCGCGTTCTGACCCCCGCCAGCCACAGTCACTAGTTGATTCCCCTCACTTGCGAAAGTGGACAGGACCTTTCCCATACTTCGCAGCGCATCAACATCCGGGTCCCGCTTGAACAGCGCGCCCCCTAGCTTCACGACCGCCTTCATCCGAGTCTGAAACCCGAAGCGAACGGATTCAGTATATTAGAATGGAGAACGTTGTTAGAGAACAGACTGAACAGGCAGAGCACCCGTTGGACTAATCGGAAGCTCCCATGCTCGAAGAGTTCTCCAGACTACAGCATTCGTACGATACCCGTCAGGACTATTTCTGCGCAGACTCCTGCTCGTTCGCCAAGCGGCTCCTGCTCGTTTTCGAGGCTCACCAAATCGCGCTTTTCGGTTCAAAACAGCCGAAGACTCCGAGTTCAAGCCTAATCCAGACCAATCCGAGAGTCAACCCCCCCCTCCCGGGGGCCCCTGCTCTTTCTAGTCCGAGCGCTCTTTACTAATCCAAGGATTAAATACGATTTTCAGCCAATGATGTGGTGAGGACTGGTCAAAGTGACGAGTAAGATTCCGGTCGAATCCAGTTCGACGCGCAACGTTTCTCTCTGAACGAATAGCGGCCGCTCCGGCCAAGCCCTTAAACAACAATTTTCCAAGGCAGGAGGAAGCTAAATGCCAGGCGCAGACTCCGTCGCACAGTTCAAGTTCAAACGGACCCTCGAACAGCTCGCAAAGAAGGAGGGCAGAGGCACAGAACTGATCAGCCTCTACGTCCCACCAGACCGAAAGATTCACGAAGTTCTAGGACAGCTGCGCGAAGAGCTTGGCACCGCGGTCAACATCAAGTCACGTACCACTCGGAATAATGTCCAAGACGGGATCGAACGGACAATGCAACGACTCAAACTCTTCAAAGAACCACCTCCGACAGGACTTGTGATCTTCGCCGGCGCAATCCCACAGAACGGTGCGGGCAGCGAGAAGATGGAGACCTACACACTCATTCCCCCAGAACCGATCGTCGTTGGCTTCTACAGATGTGACGCCCGCTTCCACGTCGAACCACTACTCGCACTGGTTGCTGACAAGGACACGTACGGGATACTGGTAATTGATGGTACTGAAGCGGTAGTTGCCACTCTGAAGGGGCGTAGAGTCGAGATTCTCAAGACGTTCACATCGGGCACACCTGGCAAGAGCAGGGCTGGGGGACAGTCTGCTCGAAGATTCGAGAGGATCAGAGAACAAGTCATCAACGACTACTACAAACGCGTCGGCAACCACTTCAACGAGATGATGCTGGAAATCCCAGACTTGAAAGGGATCATCATAGGCGGACCGGGACCCACGAAGTATGTCTTTGAGGAAGGCGAGTACCTCCAGTATACTCTCAAGAAGAAAGTCCTCTCACTAGTCGACACTAGCTACACCAGCGAAGCAGGAGTCGAAGAAGTCGTCGAGAAGAGCAACGAGGTCTTCAAAGGCGTCAGATACGGCGAAGAGAAACAACTAGTCCAGAAATTCCTCTACGAGCTGGGGCATGAGACTGGCAAGGCAGCGTTCGGAGAAAAGAAAGTCCAAGAATACTTAGAGAAGGGAATAGTCGACATGCTCTTGATCTCGGAGAAGCTAGAAGGAGAGCGTGTAGTGCTCAAGTGTAAGAACTGTGGGAACGTTGAGGAGTTCAGGGGAACCAGGTACGAAGCTCACGCAGTTATGAACGAGCTATCTACTAGACTCTGCAAGAACTGCGGCAAGGCAATGCTCGAAGCCACGGACCACGGCGACATTATCGATAACTTCCTCGAGTACGCAGAGAAGTCCGCAAGCAAGGTTGAAGTCATCTCCGAAGAGACAGAAGAAGGACGAATGCTAAGAGACTCCTTCGGAAAAGTCGCAGCAGTACTACGATACGGCGCCAACTAGATCGCCCATAGTAGCCCTAATCCCAACAATAGACCTAATTCCCTAAGAGACGAAGCGGACCCGAAAGACTGATGGTTCGACAGACGAAGGTCATCTTCTTCGACCTCGGCGAGACACTTGTCACTCA
>Ga0210404_10000987_pt1 | contig 12817 bp, 10 predicted proteins | sample IncBWH28MmetaG_FD_155455 | JGI IMG/M metagenome (GOLD analysis project Ga0210404, IMG submission 155455) | Forest soil microbial communities from Barre Woods Harvard Forest LTER site, Petersham, Massachusetts, United States - Inc-BW-H-28-M | ecosystem: Environmental > Terrestrial > Soil >... | reverse complement strand
CCTGATATGTCCAGCCGTCGTGATAATTCGACGCCGTGACATTGGGGCAAATGCCCGCAAGGTGCGGAGGCTTTGCGATGGCCGCAAGAAATTGTGTTGCTCCCACGTACGAGCCTCCGAACATTCCCACTTTGCCATTCGCGTAAGGAAGCGCCGCCGCCCATTCCACCGTGTCGTAACCATCCTGCGATTCGTTCTTGAACGGATACCAATCGCCTTCCGATTGAAAACGCCCGCGCACGTCCTGCGCCACCACCACGTAACCTCGCGCTGCGGCTCTTACCCCAAACTCCATCTCCCGTGTCTTGTCATACGGTGTGCGTACCAGGAGCACGGGAAATTTTCCCTCCGCCTTCGGTCGATAGATGTCCGCCCGCAGCTTCGCGCCGTCGCGCATCACCGCCGTGGCATTGTGCTCGACGGTGACGCCATAGCTTTCCGCCCAAGCAGTCCCCGGCATAAGTAGAAATAGCAGAAACACAATCGAGACCCCGGCGGCTCGCCTCAAACCGTTCTCGCGCGTTTCTTGTTCTGCTCTCATAGCGCCTCCTCTATCCTCATTGTGAGGCGATCACGGCTAACTCTTGACGGCTGAGACCTACACGTCGCCCCTAAGAGTCGAGGAGCCTAGGGCGCGCGCCCAGCATTGTCAAGCGAAGCCGCAACGTTGCGTGTGCTCTCAAGTTGCTGGCCATTCCGGCGCATTGCTACAATGACCACGCAATAGCCGCGACGGAACCGGACGCATCCCGTAATCGCGCCCGCAACGCAAACAAGTCACCGCGCAGCATGCAGTGAGGTAACGCATGGCCGGATACAGCGGCGTCGACTTCATCGACTTCGACTCGCAACTCAACGACGAAGAAAAACTGGTGCGCCACACTGCCCGCCGATTCGTCGAAAACGAAGTCATCCCCATCATCGAAAAGCACAGCCGCGAAGGAACCTTTCCCCGCCACCTGGTGCCGCAGCTCGGCGAACTCGGATTCTTCGGCGCCAATCTGCAAGGCTACGGCTGCGCCGGCATGTCCAACGTTGCCTACGGCCTCGTGACCCAGGAATTAGAGCGCGGCGATTCCGGCCTGCGCAGCTTCGTCTCCGTGCAGAGCGCGCTAGTGATGTACCCCATCTACGCCTACGGCAGCGACGCACAAAAAGACAAGTGGCTTCCACTTCTGCAGCAAGGTAAAGCCATCGGCTGCTTCGGCCTCACCGAGCCGCAATTTGGCTCCAATCCCGGTGGCATGCTGACCCGCGCGGTGAAAAAAGGCAGCAAGTATGTGCTCAACGGCGAAAAAATGTGGATCACCAGCGGCTCCATCGCTGATATCGCTGTCGTCTGGGCCAAGTGCGAAGACGAAAAAATTCGCGGCTTCCTGGTGGAAAAAGGCACGCCCGGCTTCAAGGCCTGGGACGTCCACGGCAAATGGTCGTTGCGCGCTTCGGTAACCTCCGGCTTGTCTTTCTCCGACTGCGAAATCCCCGCGGGAAATTTACTGCCCAATGTGGTCGGCCTAAAAGGCCCGCTCGGCTGCCTCAACCAAGCGCGCTACGGCATCGGCTGGGGCGCGCTCGGCGCGGCTATGGCCTGCTACGACACCGCGTTGCAATACGCGAAAACGCGCAAGCAATTCGCCAACAAGCCCATCGCTTCTCACCAACTCGTCCAAGAAAAATTGGCCTGGATGATCACCGAAATCGTAAAAGGGCAACTGCTCGCGCTGCACGTTGGCCGCCTCAAAGACAAAAACAAGGTCGATCCGTCGCATATCTCCATGCTCAAGATGAACAACGTTGCCATCGCTCTCGATACCGCCCGCAAAGCCCGCGACATTCTCGGCGCCAACGGCATCGTCGACGACTACCCCATCATGCGCCACATGAACAACCTCGAAAGCGTTTCCACCTACGAAGGCACCAACGACATCCACAAGCTCGTCATCGGCGAGCGCATCACCGGCATCGCCGCCTTCGTTTAGGCGACTCTCTCAATAATCGATTTCTCGAAATTCGCCGCGCCAATTCCTGTATCTTGTAGGGGCGCAGCACTGCTGCGCCCCTATTGGAGACAATCCCATGCGTCTTGGCAAAGTCCGGTTCTCAGCTCTTCTCTGCGCCGTCTCAATTCTTCTTGTATTCAGCGCCGCTCGCGCCCAGCGCAAACCCCCTCCCGACCCCGCCCGCCCCAAAATCCGCGCCATCACCGCCTTCATCAATCTCGATCGCACCCAATACCAACAACAAGTCGCCGACGCCATGACCGTGCTCAAGCGTGCCCGCACCATCTTCGAATCCCGCGACTACGAAGTCGAAACCATTCGCATCACCACGCAACCCTTCGCCGAGTACACCAAAGGACTCACCGCGGAACAAGCGCTCGCCTTCTTCAAGGACTACGACGCCCTCGCCACGCAAGATAAATTCGCCGCCTCCATCGGCCCGGCCATGTTCCATGGCGACGACCCCGAATCGCAGGCCGATCTCCTCGTCAACGTCCTCAAGAACACAAAGTCCATCAACGCCAGCCTGGTCGTCGCCGATGAAAATGGCGTGCGCTGGCCGTCCGTAGGCGCGGCGGCTCGCGCCGTGCAAAAGCTTTCCGCCACCGAGCACAGCCAGGCCAATTTTAGTTTCTCCGCGATTGCGCTGGTCCCGCCACTCACGCCTTTTTTTCCCGGCTCCTACCACACCGGTTTCGGCCACCAGTTCGCCATCGCCCTCGAGTCCGCCAACACCGTGGCCGCCGCCTTCCAAGGCGCACCCGATTTAGCGACCGCGCGCCGCCGTCTCACGGAGCGCCTCGGCAGCGAAGCATTTGCCATCGAAGCCCTCGCCGGCCGCGTCGACCAGGACACCGGCTGGACCTACATGGGCATCGATCTCTCCCCCGCGCCCTTGAAAAATGTCTCGATCGCGGCCGCGCTCGAAACGCTAACGGGTCAGCCCATCGGCTCTCCCGGCACTCTGACCGGCGCCGCCACCATCACCGCCGCCATCCGCGACATTCAGGTAAAGCAGACCGGCTACACCGGCCTGATGTTGCCGATCCTCGAAGATTCTCGCCTCGCCCAGCGCTGGAGCGAAGGCCGCCTCTCGCTCGACGCCTTGCTCAGCTACAGCGCCGTCTGCGGCACTGGCCTCGACACCGTCCCGCTACCCGGCGATATCACCGAGCAGCAACTCGAGCTCATCATCGGAGACATGGCCAGCCTCGCCGTCAAATGGCACAAGCCCCTCTCCGCCCGCCTCCTGCCCGTAGCAGGGAAAAAGGCAGGCGACACAACCGAGTTTGACGACCCGTACCTGGTCAACGCCACCCTGCAACCTATAGGCGGCAAGACCCAATAACGATGAAAAAGACCACGGTCACCGCTGCGGCAGCTTCTGTTCTCTGCACGCTGCTGAGCTTTGCGTGCGTGACCTGTTGGTGCGCAGCCCAGACAACAATCTCACCAGCAAAACAGGCGGACCGCATCGTTGTTGAGAAATCGGCTCGAACGATGAAGCTGATGCAGGGTGCTGGGGTGCTGAAGACCTACAGAGTGGCGCTAAGCCGCGAACCCATAGGAGCCAAGGAGCGTGAAGGGGACCATAAGGTACCCGAGGGTGAGTACGTGATCGATTCAAAAAATTCACATAGTCGCTTCCATCTCGCGCTCCACATCTCGTATCCGAACGCATCTGACCGGGAAAAAGCGCGCAAGCTTGGCGTGAGACCTGGAGGGAATATCGAAATCCACGGCCTCGATAGCAAGTACGCTTGGGTCGGCAGCCTGCAACGCCAGGTGGACTGGACCGACGGTTGCATCGCTGTGACTAACCCGGAAATCGAGGAAATATGGCCGATGGTTCCGGCTGGGACAGCCGTCGAAATACGGCCCTAATTTCTAGCCGAGGTGGGCTAATCGGTTCCACTTCTGGGTCCCGCGCCTGGCCCTCCCGAACGCAGCGCTGTGTTAAACTTGACTTGGATGCACCCTGCGATTCCGCGCCTTCTTGAGCTCCAAACCATTGACCAGCACATTGCCGCGTTGCGCGCGGAGCTGGAGGCTTTCCCCAAGCGCGTTCGCGAGGCCGACCTGAAACTGACCGGGGCGCGCAATGCCGTCACCGCCGCCCGCGAAGCCCATACCCACGGTCTTACCGAGCGCAAGAAATTCGAGCTCGACGTGCAACAGTGGAAAGAGCGCGCCAAGAAATACCGCGAGCAGAGCGGCGCGGTAAAAACCAACGAAGCCTACAAAGCGTTGCAGCACGAAATCACCAACGCCGAAGCCGAAGTCGCCAAAGCCGAAGACCGCCAGCTCGAAATCATGATGGCCGGAGAAGATGCCGAGCGCCGCTTGAAATCCGCGGAGACCGCGCTCAAGCAAGCGGAGCAATCCATCGCCGCCGAGCGTAAGGAACTGCACACGCAGCACGCCGCCAAGAAAAAGGAGCTGGACGCAGCCCTCGCTGAGCGCGAGCCTGCCATCGCGCCCATTCCCGAAGATTTGCGTGTTCTCTACGAGCGCATCGCCAAGCGCCATCACGGCGTCGCGTTAGCCGAAGCCCGCGACGGCCAGTGCCGCGGCTGCGGCATGCGCGTCCTGCCGCACATCCTTCAGCAGCTTCTGCAGGACGCCAACGATGAACTCTTTCGCTGCGAAAGTTGCGGCTTGATTCTGTATTCGCTCGAGCCCATTCCCGCGCATAATCCGGAAACCGGCAACGGCAGCGCCGCTTCTTCCGCATCCAGCTCGTCGTGACGTCCAAGCCCTCATCCGCAAATCGCGGCGCCAGACTCTTCGCCGATGCATCCGCCGAATCGCATGCGCCGGCCGCCGCGTACCGCGCGAACATCGATGGCGGGTCGCGCGGAAACCCCGGGCCGGCCTCCTACGGCGTAGTAATCCGCGATCCCCGCGGCGAAGTCGTCGCCAAGCTCAAAAAATATATCGGCCGCATGACGAACAACGTCGCGGAGTACTACGGCCTCATCGCCGCCCTCGATTACGCCCAGTCCCACGGCATTCGCGCCCTGCGCGTCGAAAGCGATTCCGAGCTGCTGGTGCGCCAGATGCGCGGCCAGTACAAAGTCAAAAGCGCGGAACTCCGCCCGCTGTTCGAACGCGCCCGCAAAATGGCCCAGAGCTTCGCTTCCTTCAAGATCGAGCACGTCTACCGCGAACAAAACGCCGAAGCTGACACCCTCGCCAACGAAGCCCTCGATGAAACCTCCGGTGCGCCGCCGCGAATGAAGCCGGACGCGCCGGCAACAAAACCGCAGCCGCCGCTGTCCCGCAAAGTCCGCGCCCGTGTCCGCAACGGTGCGCTAGTCCCCATCGATCCTCTAGACTTACCGGAAGGCTCCGAAGTGGAAATCCTGCTGCGCCCACTCGCGAAGAACTAAGCGCGAGCGGTGCACGCTGTATCACCGGCTGACGCTTTTGGGAGTGCGGCAGTCTTGATTTATCGTGAGCCTCGAGGGGCTGCCGCTTTCACGCCACCAGCCCCGCCCAACTCCCGCACATCTCTGAGTTCGCAGTGGGCTCATTCATAGCGCAGCGCGTTCATGGGATCCACGCGCGACGCGCGATACGCCGGAATGTAACTGGCTGCCAGAGCGACCGCGGACAGAAATCCCGCCGCGCCAAACAGCGTCAGCGGATCGTTGGCCTCCAATCCATACAGCAGCGAGTTCGCGCCTCTTGCCGCGGCCATGGAAAGCACCAAACCCGAGCCGACACCCACGCCGAGCAGCGTCAGCGTTTGCCGCACGATAATGCGGATGACGCTTCCGGGGCTCGCCCCCAAAGCCATGCGGATGCCGATTTCATTTTTGCGCATGGCCACAATGTAAGAAATCACCCCGTACAATCCGATCATTGCGAGAAGCGTCGCCAAGGCCCCGAAAAATCCGGAGAGCACAGCCATCAGGCGCTCGCGCGCCAAACCGTTTTGGATGTCGGTTTGCAAAACATGAAATTGCAAGGTGATCGCCGGATTAAAAACACTGAGCTTTTCTCGGACGGCGCTTATTACCGCCGACGGAGGCGAAGAGTAGCGGATAAAAAAAGGCGGCCATGCGGCGGGGTTGGGAAACTGGTCGGCGGGCGCGAAGGTGATGGGGGGAGGAGGCTGGCGCAATTGATCGTACTTGGTATCTTTGATCATGCCGACAATTTCGTATTCAGACTCCGGATAGCCGGGTTCGGGGTTTGTTCGAATGACCTTGCCGATGGGGTTTTGGCCGGAAAGATATCTGCGTACAAAGGTCTCATTCACGACGGCAACTTTTGGCGACATACGGGTGTCGCGGTCGTTGAAATCTCGGCCGGCGAGCAAGGGAATGCTCATGGTCTGAAAATATCCTGGGCTGACCCAGGTAAATTTTGAACCGCCTTCGGCACCGTTAATGTGGACTCCCAAATTCCAACTGCTGCCGTTCAAGGGTATGTGCGTGGAGGTAACGGCCGATTCCACTTGCGGAAGCGCGCGGACCCCGGCGAGCAGTTCGCGGCTAAAGACAGTTGCGCGCTCGGGCGAAAGCTCCATGCGTCTGAAATCCAAGGTGACGATCAAAATCCCGCGCTCGCGAAACCCGGGGTCGATTGTAACCAGATTCCAGAAGCTTCTTACAAATAGCAGCGCACCCACCAGCAACACAACCGACACGGCGATCTGAGAAACAACGAGCAGCCGCTGAAAAGAGAAGCGCTCGCGGCCCGCGGTAGCCCCGCGGCTTCCGTACTTAAGCACGGAGCCGGGCGCGGCGCGCGAACAGCGAAAGGCAGGCACCAGGCCAAAGACGAGGCATGTGAATATGGCGATTAGCCCAGTGAAAAGGAGCACGCGCCAATCCAGGCTGAGGTCGAGGCGGATGGCATCGCCTTCCGCGCTAAGAAAACGAATCAGACTCCTGGTGAAGATTTCGGCCAGCACAATACCGAAGGCCGCGCCTCCCGCGGCAAGCAGCAACCCTTCGGAGAGAAGCTGACGGATCAGGCGCCAGCGCGAAGCACCGAGAGCTAGCCGCACGGCCATTTCGCGCTCTCGCGTGCTGGCGCGGGCCAACATAAGGTTGGCGAGATTGGCGCACGCGATTAGCAAGACGAGTGCGGTGATGGCCAGGAGCAGCCACAAGGACGTGTCATAAGTTTGGCGCAGCCAACTGACTCCGTTGCTGGCGGGAAACGCCGTCAGTCGGAAGCTGCGATAGACGTCGAGTGCATTTGCGCTATAGCCGCTCGGAAGCGTTGCTTCGATGACACCGGCGCTCATTGCCGTGAGCTCGGAGGAAGCCTGCTGCAAAGTGACGCCGGGTTTCAGCCGTCCCAAGACATGAAGCCAGAAATAATCCTTGCGTGAGAGAGTCAGAGTTTCCGAGCCAGGGAAATAGGCGTCGAGTGAGCAGAAGGGCAGCGCGAAATCAAAGCTCCTACCAACCTCGAGGCCGAAAAAGCTGCGCGGGGTCACGCCGATGATTTCCGTGGGGCGGCCATCTATGGTCAACTTGCTGCCGATTGCGGAGTCCTGGCCGCCGAATTCGCTCTGCCAGAGCCCATAGCTGATGACCGCACCGGGAAAGCCACAGCCAGGACGATCTTCTTGCGCGGAGAAAAAGCGGCCGCGAAGCGGAGGGATTCCGAGAGTGGGAAAAGCGTCGCCGCTAACCCACAAACCGCGCGCGCGCCGCTCCTGCGCGCCCTCGCCTAGCGATGCCAAGCCACTGTCGGCCCAGGCAAAGACATGTGAGAAGACTTGCTGATGCAGGCGAATCTGCTGCCAAAGCGAATAAGTGAGTGAGGTTTCATTGTCTGTGATTGTGATGCCGAAGCCACGGTTTCCGTTTTTCACCTGCACCCCGGCCAGCATGCCCGGATTGGGCACTGGCAAGCTACACAGGCGCACCGCGTCTAGCAGTTGGAAGATGGCGGTGTTGGCGCCGATACCGAGCGCCAGGGTGAGCACCGCGGTGAGGGTGAAGCCCCAACTCTTGCGCAGGGTGCGCATCGCGAAGTGCACGTCTTGCAACAGAGATTCGGCGCGCCATCCGCCAGCGTGCGAGTCGGAGCGCCGACTGCTTGTGTCCGCGTTCTGGTTGGAGAAATTGCGATCTTGCCGAGCCATCCGCGTGCTTGCCCCAGTTAACCGAAGGATGCCGGGCCGTACTATCTCATAATACGTGACCTTTCGGTATGCAGGTTGCCCAAGTTGGTACGCTAGGGCAAGCGCGGCGTTTTTTTGGTTATGGGTGGGTTCTTTAGGTCGGCTTTAGGTTCTCCTTATTTTTATTTGAGGGCGTAGGAGCGGTAGAGGGTGTCGCGCTGTGCGGGGATGAAGCCGGCGTCGGAGATGATGCGGCGGAGTTCGCTCTCGTTGGTGCGATTTCTCACCCCGGCGGCGAAGACTACGTTTTCTTCGATTAGGATGCTGCCGACGTCGTCAGCGCCGAATTGCAAGCCGATTTGGCAAACTTTGATTCCGGGAGTGAGCCAACTGGACTGGATGTGATCGATGTTGTCGAGATAGAGGCGGCTGACGGCGAGGGTTTTCAGGTAGTCGACGGCGGTGGTTTCCTGCACTTTTTTGCCGAGGGCGGTGTTTTCCGCGGCGAACATCCAGGGGATGAAGGCGGTGAAGCCCCCGGTGTCTTCCTGGATGCGACGCAAGCGCTCGAAATGGTTCACGCGGTGGCGAAGTTCTTCGCCGCAGCCGAACATCATGGTGGCGGTGGTGCGCAGGCCGAGCGAATGCGCGATGCGATGGACTTCTTCCCAATCGTCGCTGGTGCATTTCAGGCGCGCGATCTTGGAGCGGATTTCGTCGTCGAGAATTTCCGCGCCGCCGCCGGGGATGGATTGGAGGCCTGCGTCCATGAGCCGCTGGATGGTTTCGCGCACGCTGATTTCGGAAACCTCCGCGATGCACAAAATTTCCGGCGCGGAGAAGCAGTGCAGGTGCACCTGCGGGAAGCGCGCTTTCAGCGAGCGCAGCAGATTTTCGTAATAGCCGATTTGCAGGTCGGGATGCAGGCCGCCTTGCAGGAGAATGCCGGTGCCGCCAAGCTCCAGCATCTCTTCAATTTTTTCGTAGATCGTTTCAAAGGAGAGGATGTAGCCGTCTTTGGCGCCGAGCGGCCGGTAAAAGGCGCAGAAGGAGCAGTACTCGGTGCAGAAGTTGGTGTAATTGATGTTGCGATCGATCTGGTACGTGACCACGCGCGGGTCGTTTTTCGCCAAGCGCATCCGGTGCGCCTCCATGCCGATGCCGACGAGATCGTCGGATTCGAGCATCTCGATCGCTTGCTGTTTGGTCAGTCCCACAGTCGGTTCCTTAGGTCACCCATTGTAGCTGAGAATCGCGTCTGCACGTTTGAACGCTTGAACGTTGGAACGTTCCGAACGAGTTGGAATTTTTGAAGGTTTTTGGGGGTACACCGCGTAGCGACGCGAAGTATGCGCAATCTTCTGAAAACAGAGAGGATAGAGGCGCCACGTAGCGCACATGACAGCGGAAACGAAGCTCGTCGCGGAAGTGTTGGGAGATGGCGAGGTGAACTCGCCGCTACGGTATCACAAGAGGGAACGGGTGCCCGGCTTGAGATCTTTGGGGGGCACAAGCCGGGCACCCGTGGGTCAGCGAGGGTCGGCCTCGCTTGACCATGTCTTTATAAGAAAGCTAGCATTTGTAGTGGGACCGAAACTGTCCCAAATGGGACAGGCAAAACGAGCAGGGAAAAAAGGGTTTTTCAGGGGGCTAAAGCCCAATTTGAGTCGGCGTCGGACCTGGGAGCCCTTCGAGGCTCAGGATGAACTGAAGCTCCCACCTCCAAAGAAAAGACGAAGAGGCTGGAGGCGAGCAAGATCAAATCAAGCTGGACTGCTTCACCTTTTCGATTAGCGGTCGCCCCAGCTCCCGACCGGTACGATCCGGCTGGCCTTGAGCTCGACCGCGTTCACCGTACGCGATTCCACAAGTTGCCTTTGCAGTTTGGCAATGCGCTCGGACCGCTGATCATAAAGTTCGAGATCAGCGATAGTCCAGCGTCTGCCGGTATGCAAGTCCGCTGGCTTCACCAATGGCAACTGCGCTTTGCAGAGTCCCACCAACTCATTGAAAATCTTTAGCCGGTCTGCGGTCAGCATGGGGTCCTCCTTTCACATGAGCGTTCCGAGAGATTGAACATTTCTTCACGCAGATTCCACTGGTTCGTCGACTGTCGCTTCTGACGAGATGGGGCTGGCGCGATATCGCCAGCCCCTTGCCGCTACTTCGTCGTCGGTCTGGCTCTCTTTAGCGACCAGCCGCCGCTGCCATTGCGTGCGTTCCCGCCGCCATTGCATGCGTTCCTGTTTGGATTCCCACGTTCACCTTGATCTGCTTCGGCTTGGCTTCCTCGCGCTTCGGGAGGCTCAGAGTCAGCACACCATTCTGATAATCGGCCTTGATGGCTTCCGCGTTGACAGAGTTGGCCAGCGAGAAGCTACGGCTGAACGAGCCATAAGCGCGTTCGATGCGCAGATAGTTGTCGTCGTGCACCTTGGCGTCAAACTTGCGTTCGCCGCGAATGGTGAGGACGTTGTTCTCGACGCGGATGTCCAGGTCCTGCGGATTGACGTCCGGCAGGTCGGCTTTAACGACCAGCTCATTTTCGGTCTCGTAGATGTCGACGGCCGGGGCCCAAGGGGTCAAGTTCGACTCCTCGCCGGTACGTCCCACCACATCGCCAAAGATGCGATTGATCTGTTCCTGCAGGGTCGTAGCCCCGCGGAACGGTTGTTCAAAGCGATTCATAGTTCTCATTTTTTAGCCTCCACTTAACGTTTAGAGCTGTCTGGAAGGCAATTTCAGATAACTGAAGTCGACTTAGATTGCCGTTCGGTCTCTATCGGTATGTAACCAACCTACGTTACTTAACTTTATTAGTCAAGTCTAATCTGAGGCATTCTTCGTGACTTAATCCCCTGAGGTTAAGTAAGCACGCCTGGCAGCTGTGACGAGGAGAGGCCGCCCTGAAGGGGCGGCGCTACACGGCGGACTTGCTGGCGTAAACGAAGTCCATGAAGCGGGCGTGGGAGTTGGGGCCGGCGGCAATGGCTACGGACTGGAGGGGGCCAATCAGGTTTTGGGCTTGGCTTTCGTGGAAGAAGCGGAGGAGGCCCTGGAGGTTTTCGTCGTCGAGTCCGTAGTCGATATTTTTTTCAAGGTAGAGGCGGAGCTCGGGTTCGGGGAGGTGCATTTGGAGGGCGGCTTCAGCGCAGATTTCGGGGAGTTGACGCAGGCCGAAATCGCGGGAGGCGAGAAAGTCTGCGGTTAATTCAGGGGTGACGACTTCGGTGCGTGCGGCCCAGACGGCGAGGACGGCGGGCTTTTCGGTGAGGTGCCACCACTCCTTGACGACGTCGTAGATGTGGAGTTCGCCTACGCCGGGGAGGCCGGCGGTGGAGCCGGTGGAAAGCCATTCGCCTTCGGGACCGCGTTTAACGCTGTTTTCGGCGGCGATGGCGATGCGCAAGGCAGTGTCGCCGATGATCAGGGCGGCATCGGCGTTGTTGAACATGGAAACCGCATCGAGGTCGGCTTCGAAAAATTCGGGCGTAATCTGCCAGCGGCGGGCAGCCAGGATCTTGACGAGCGCTTGCGTGCTGCGGGAACTGCGGTCGAGCGCGATGTGGCGGGCTTGGCGGATGGGCACTTTGCTGAGCAGCAAGAGGCTGCGGACGCGCTCCTTGGAGGCGATGGCGAGGCCGGGGAGGATGGTGAGGCCAGGAATGCGCTGGTACTCGATGGCGGGAATGATAGCGACGTCGACGTCGTCGGCGCGGAGGGCTTCGGCGCATTGCGACGGTACGGTGAACGAGAGATCGTATTTGTTGCGCAGGGGACCGTGGGTGAAACCGCGAACGAGCGGGGCGGTGTTGAGATATTGCACGACGGAGATGCGGAGTTTGCTCACGTTGGTTGCGCGAACCCGGAAACGCAAGTATAGCAGACGCGATTTTGCGGCGCGTCGAGGGCTTTGGATGTAAGACACTTCAGCCAATTTGAAAGTTACGAATTTGGAGGCATGGAAAATGTCGAAGCATTTGGTGTTGCTGCATGGGGAACGCCAACGACGATTGGCATGACTGATTTGCGGGCAAGACCATTACGGGGGGTGCGTCGTCTATAGCGGTGGGAGGGGATGTCCATGAAGATGCGCACCGCGATTTCGATGGTTGGGGCGACGATCGCCTGTGTTTTGTTGGTGTTGCCGATGGGGCGGGTTCGGGCGCAAGGTCCTGCGGTCCCGCCGCCTGCGCTGGCGATTCCGGCGATGCCCGCGATTCCGGCGATGCCCGCGATTCCAGCGATGCCTGCGATTCCAGCGATGCCTGTAGTTCCCGCTGAACCGACGGCTCCCGCTGCACCGGGATGGGGCGAGTTTGGGTGGAATGGGTCCACGCATTGGGGCGATGGGCCGGCGGCAGATTGCTCGGACTTGCATATCCGGCTGGATGGCGAGCGGCCGACGATTCAATCCGAAGAGCGGACGGTGAGCAAGGCGGAAGCCCCGGTCCTGCGGGTGCGCGAAGTCGAGAACGGCGGGGTGCAAGTGCATGGCTGGGATAGAGATGTGTACTCGGTGACCGCGTGCAAGGCGGCAGTGGGCGGCGATGCAGCGCGGCTGCTATCGCAGATTAAGTTGACGGTGCAGGGCGGCGAGGTCTCGGTGAGCGGGCCGCACGGCGACCGCGAGGACTGGACGGTGTACCTGCTGATTCGCACGCCGCGCTCGGCGGACATCGAGGTCACTGCACACAACGGGCCGGTCAGCTTTTACACCGTGGAC
>Ga0210404_10000986_pt1 | contig 12820 bp, 21 predicted proteins | sample IncBWH28MmetaG_FD_155455 | JGI IMG/M metagenome (GOLD analysis project Ga0210404, IMG submission 155455) | Forest soil microbial communities from Barre Woods Harvard Forest LTER site, Petersham, Massachusetts, United States - Inc-BW-H-28-M | ecosystem: Environmental > Terrestrial > Soil >... | reverse complement strand
ATCGGTGGCGACGCTCATGCCGGTGGCGACACTGCTGTCCATCTGTTCGGAGGCCGATGCGTTCGTGGCGCGTGCCTTCGCGGCAACCTTCACGACCGGCGCGCTGTTAGCCTTCATGACCATCGGCCAGATCGTCGATCTGCGAAACGGCTTGTTGCTGTTTCGGACATTGCCCCGCCGTCTCGTCGCCCTAATCGTGATCGTTGCCTATGGGCTCATCTTCATCGAGTCGCTGGCCGTGAATCGCGTGCTGCTCGGTCCATGAGCGAGCCGGCAGCGGCGCTCGGCCGGGCGGCGCTTCTGCTCGCGTCCGCCGCGTTGATCGCTAAGCTCTTCGTGGCCGGCGAGATGGCGAAGTACATCACTCCTGCGCTCGATCCGTTGACGGCGCTGACCGGAGTCGTGCTCGCGGCGATGGGCGTAATGGAAGGGTGGCGCGCGCTGCGTACCCGAGCCGACCGCGACGCGGCGGCGACACAGGACCTCCAAGACGCTGACGACGGCCACGACGGGCTCGAGGCCACGGTCGAGCGCGGGCTCACGTACGCGGTTGTCCTGCTACCGATTGTCTTGGGACTGGCGCTGGCGCCACGTGCAATGGGGACGTCCGCGCTGGCAGGGGAGCGCGTGACGCGCTTGCTGCTGACCTTCGCTCCCGGCTCGTCGGGCGTGCCACGCGCACCGAAACCCGACGAGGCGCTGGACGATACCGGCCCGGTGCTCGCGTATTTGCGGAGGTTCGGCGACGGCAGCGTGGGTCAGCCCGTGCGCGTAACCGGCATGGTGATGAGGAGCGACGCGCTCGAAGCCGGCGAGTTCGCTGTGCTACGCTACGCCATCGTCCACTGCGTGGCCGACGCGCGGCCGGTGGCGCTGCTCGTCGTCGCCCCAGCCTCCGTGAACATTCAGTCGGATCAGTGGGTCCAGATCGACGGTGAGTTGTCGAGCCGGGCGCGTGAGGGCGCCCAGTTGGTCACCATTGTGGCGCGGCGGATCACACCGGTTGCGGAACCAAACAACCCGTATCTGTTTGCCGCCTACTGAGTCCAATTCCTAGCCTTGCTTACAGTCGTCGCTGTCGGAACGGGGCCAGCTCATCACCTATTGACCGAGGAGTTCCGGGGGGCTGCCATATATGTGTCGAAGATACTCAAGGGGGCGACCACGGATGACCCTGCCCGTTCACGAGGCGGACTGTTTCGAGCTAGTCATCAACCTCAAGACCGCCAAGGCCCTCGGCCTGACGATCCCGCCGGCGCTCCTGCAACGGGCGGATCAGGTGGTCGAGTGAGTGACGACGGCCCGAGTTGTCCGAATTGTGCGAGCGACGACGTGGCCATTCACAGTAGTGCCTATGTTCCAGACTTGAGCGTTTGTCCGCTCCAGGTGTGGGAATGTAGGGCCTGTCGTTTCATCTTCGCTTATCGGCCAAGTAAGCCTGCGCGTTGACGACTCCCCGGTGGCGGTTGATCGAATGACGAACACGCGCTGGCTCGTCATCTGCTCGTGCGGCTGGACCAGGGAGTGCCCATCCCGGTGGGCTGCGGACAGCGTGACGAAGCTGCATCCCAAGCTGAGCGCGCCGGGTGTCACGCACACTGTTACGGTAAAGGAGCCGCCGGACGAGACCATGGGCGGGCCAGAACTGACGCTGATCTAGCGGGGTACACTGAGGGCACCGGGTGGCTGCCGAGACGCCCGGCCTTCGCCCGAAGGGGATGAGCCGCCCTCTTGAGGCTGCCCCTTCGGGCTCTAATCGCCGAGCTGCTCAAGGTCAAGCAGCCCGAGTACCGAGTAGAGGAACGTGGTTGGGGCACGAGGATATAGCCCCTCCGGAAACTGCGGAATCAGTATCAGCCGCTCGGGGGGACTGGCGGCGGGGGTATGTGGTGTTCGTGCTTGCGTCGTTCCTGCTCTGCCCTCCTCCTTCAGGTACTCCGCTAGTGTCTCTCTATGCGTCGTCGGGGTGACGTGCCCGTACATGACGGCGATCATCAGTTCTCCCTCGGGAACTGCGAGGGCAGCGGCTTCCACTGGATGTATTCCTGGCCACCGTCCTTCTGACGCATCGTCTCACCCCGCCAGAGATCCCCATCGCGGTCGACCGCGATGTAGCGGCCACCCCCGTCGGGGGCGAGCTGAATGATTCGTGGCATGGCCTTCTCCTTTTCCTTCCTACACGGCGTGGATCCTGGGGTGCTGGGTGCCGCGTCCAGGCACCGCGCACCGCGACCCCCGGAACCGGCTCAAGCGGAGCGAGTGGGGCGGAAGCTAACCGGAGCCACCGCCTCCTCCCCTCCACCATCCGAGGATCAGCAGCGTCACGAACGCGACGATCGTCGCGTCAACGAACGCGTCTGCCGCCGGCATGCCTAGGAGCCACTCCACCGCGTAGACGGCAGCCCCCGCAACGGCCGCCATCCCCACCGTCAAGGGACTCCACCGCACCACCGCAACCCTCCGCTTCGTGACGGGCCGTGCGACCTCGACGGATGGACGGGCGCGGGGCAGCCGCGCTGCGCCGGGCGAAAAGTCCGGGCGGGTCCCACGCGGAGCCTCACCATACGCTCCGGCCCGACGAGTGTCGAGGGGCGCGCGATCAGGACCCCACGAGCGCCGCGTGGCCTGGTCCGGCGCGCTTACTTCAGGTACTCCGCCAGCTTCTCCCGCTGCCGGCGCGTCGTCAGGTGCGCGTACATGGTTGTCGTCGTGATCACCGCGTGCCCAAGGGCCTCCTGAATGTTTTGGAGGTCGGCCCCGTTCTCGCGAAGCCGGGAGGCGAAGCTGTGGCGCAGCATATGCGGATGGACCTTCCGGTTCAGCACCGCCTGACACAGCCGCCGGATGGTCATAAAGATCGTCCTTGGCCCGAGTGGCGCCACGCCATGTTTCGGCAGCCACTGCGCGCTCCCCCGCACGAACACGTAGGGATTGGTGGAGAGGCTCGAGGGGCGCGCGGCCCGCAGGCGCTCGGCTTCCTCCCGCGACGGGGCCCGCGCAACCCGCTTGCGTGTCCCGTTCGGGAACGTCTGCACGATGGCCCAGGAGCGTTCGCCGTTCTGCGGGCGGGGCGCCGCGATGTAGCCGGCGGACAACGCCAGCAGCTCCGGCCGTGTTCCCTCGAGGTAGGGCCGGAGAATCCGCTCGAGCCGCGAGATGATCGGCAGCTCCCGATCCTTTCGCCCTTTCCCGTCGACCACGCGGAGGATGCCGGCGTCGAGGTTCAGGTGGCCGAGCTGGAGGTGCGAGAGCTCGGAGCACCGGAGGCCCGTGAAGAGCCCGGTGGCCACGAGAGCATAGTCACGGCAGCCGAGCGGGATGGGGTCCTGGGCGAGCGCCGCAAGGAGCTGCTCTTGCTCCGGGATGCTCAAGTAGTCGGGCAGCTTTTTGTGGGTGGGCAGCAGGAACACGTCGGTCGCGGGGTTCTTCATGGTGATCTCCTCGCGCACCATCCACTGCCAGAACGTGCGCAGCGCGTGCCGGTGTCGGTTGGCGCTCGTGGCCTTGAGGCCGCGCTCCTTCTGCAACCAGCCCAGATAGAACTCGAGGTGTCGGAAGGTCACCTCGTCAGGCTGCGAGAGGTCCGCCTGCTCGCAGAACCGGAGAAACGTCTTGAGATCCGCGCCGTAGCCTAGCACCGTGTTCGCCCGGCGCTGGCGGACGAACTCGAGGTGCTGAAGGAAGATCGGGGCGTACTCCGCCAGGGTTCGGTTCCGTTGAGGCAGGAGCGAGATGCCCAGGGAGATGGGGGATACCCCGTTCCGCGGCACCAGCGCGCTCATCGGGGCGCCCCCAGCGTGGCGAGCTGCCCGCGAAGCCAGCGTTCCGCCGCGCGACTCTGCCGGCGGTGCGCCGCATGGATGGCGCGCGCCAGCTGGGCGATGGCCGACCGGCGTCCTTTCGCCTGCTCGATCTCCTTGACGAGGAGCCACTTCTCGGCCAGCTCTTCCCACGTGAACGTCGCGGGCTGACCGCCGCGCCAGAGGGATCCGCCGGGCGCCAAGGCCGTCCGCCACGAGCGGTCCGGGCGCTTCGCAGAACTACGCTTTGCTGGGATCGTCTCTTTCGGTTGCCGGTTGACAGGTACACTCGGGTTGTCGTCCATTGTTCGCGCCTCCACGGGCTCGGGTGATGGGCCTCGGCCCCCGCGCGTGCCCCAAGCACGCCGGGGGCGTCTTGCTTCAGCCCCTCAGGGGGGCCTCGTTTGCGGCCACCCTAGCGGAGGAGCCGGCCGGGTGTCAAGGGGCTATTCTCTTTATAATCAACTACTTACGCTAATGATCTATTAGCGTGGCCGAAAACACGAGTTGGCTGGCATGTTTGCGGGCCACGGCGAGTCGGCTAGACCGTCAGAGCGCCCGTGGGCCTGGTCGGTACACTGGACGGGATGGCCGAACTCCCGACTGTTTCGCTCATGCAGCCCACGCTGGTCTCGACGCCCTTCCATCGACCCGGTTGGATCTACGAAGAGAAGGTGGACGGCTACCGGATGGTGGCCTACAAGCACGGTGGGTCGGCGCAGCTCGTCAGCCGCCAGGGCAAGGAGTTCGCCCGGCGCTTCCCTGAATTGGCGAAGGCCGTCGCCGGGCTGGGCGCTGAGTCCGTCATCCTCGATACCGAGGTAGCCGTCTTTGATCGGCAGCTCATCAGCCGCTTCGAGTGGCTACGTGGGCGGCTAACGGGTGATGTGGCCACGCCGCCCATGCTCATGGCCTTCGATCTGCTCGAGCTCGATGGCGAGGATCAGCGCACGCGACCGCTGCGCGAACGCAGGCAGGCCCTGGAGCATCTTTTGAAAGGTGAGCAATTGATCCTGCCCGTACGTCGGCTGAGCCCCGCGGGCTTGGAGGCGTGGAAGGACGTACTGCGCGCGGGCTATGAGGGGCTGGTGGCGAAGGATCCGGCGTCGCCCTACGTGGGTGGGCGCACGCTTGCGTGGCTCAAGGTCAAGCAACCGCACTACCGCGAGGGCGAGCGCGGGTGGGAGCCCAAGGGCAAATCATAGGGCCCCCGCCCGCCGCCCTGGTGTAATGTCGACCCGCTGGCCGCCCCGCCCCGTCCCTCCAAGACGGACGGTCAGGTGGGGGGCTTGTGTTGGACCGACGTATGTTCATCGGCAACTTGGCAAGCGGCCTCCTCACCATGTCGCTTGCCGCTGAGGCGCAGACGCCAAGCGCTGTACCGATCGGGACAAGCCGTCCTTGGCTGGTTGATGCATCGCCTTTCTTTCCGTTCTTACTCGTTGCAGTGGTGATGTTCCTTCTCTCCACCGGATTCCTAGTATTCGTGTCCTCGCGGCGGCGCGCGCGGAAGCTGACTAAGATGCTCGTGGCGCTCGTCGCGGGCTCGGTGTGCGGCGTGCTCTGGATTCTGCTTGTCGACACAGCTGTCAGCGCCGCCATACCTGACGCCATGAGTGAGCCGGCCGTGTTGGCGGTCGGGGTGGTGACGGCGCTCGTAGCGGCCAGTCTTCTCTCGATGCCCGACCGCCTAAGCCGGGTGGCGGGGCTCTCGGCGATGGCGATTGGCTTTCACAGTCTGGCGTTACCGATAGCAGCCCTCATCGCGCTCTTGGTAGGGGAAGCGCAAGCAGGGGGTCTTCGCACTGTCGCCCTCAGCGTCAATGGACTGCTCGTGGGCGTATTCTTGGTCTTCGTCGGGGATCGAGTTCTCAGGCGCCGCAGGATGCGTCGTTCACGACCACGATTTGATTTCTGAGCGGACCCCATGCCTAAGGCCCTCGGTCTCACGATGCCGCCGGCGCTCCTGCAACGGGCGGATCAGGTGGTCGAGTGAGAGTCGTAGACCACCAGCGAGAACGCCGGCAGTATCCTCGAACGCGTGTCGCATGGCCCGTGCTCGTTGAAGTAGGGAAGCGTCGTCATCCGTGCCAGGCGGTAGACATTAGCGCGCAAGGTGCGAAGGTCGCTCCGAGGATATGGCTTCGCAGCGGCACCACGGTTCGGCTACAGTTTGTTCCGCCGGATGGAGAGCCGCTTCGGGTTGGAGCGTTGGTCTGGCGAGTCGATGCCGATGGATTGGCATTCCTGTTCGCACGCAGCATCAACCATCCGGTCATCCGCAGTTCGTAGTTGGCGACGAGCGCCAGACTGGTTGAAGGTCGTGCCCGAACCAAAGCGTCGCTGGCTCGTCATCTGCTCCTGCGGCTGGAGCCGAGAGTGCATCTCGCGGTGGGCCGCGGAGAGCGTGGCGAAGCTACATCCGAGGCTCAGCGTGCCAGGAACGCAGCACACCATCACGATCGAGAAACCTCTGGCTGACCCCACGCCTGGGACTCAACTCCCGCTGATCTAGCGCGCCTCTCCCAGCACTGACACGTACTACCGCACGTTCAGACTTGCACGACGCTCTTGCCTTGCTCGGCCAGCCAATCGCATACCATCGCCCAGGTCTGAGGCTCACGCTCTTGCCAGGCACGCACAGCGGTGGCGGGCACCACAAGATAAGGTAGTTGATCTCGCACCATGGTCTCGACGAATCGCCCTAGATCTGTCTTCGATCCTCGCAACTGGACGAGCAGTTCGTCGGCCGTCATCTGAGGCGCCCACCAAGTAGTGGCGGAGCGTCAGTCGGTGCCGTGCAGAGGCTCGCTCGCGCCGGTCGTGTCTTGCGCAGCGTTGACGCCGCTAGAAAGGACACGCTGAAGCATCTGCGCCTCCTGGCGGATTCGCGTGAGCTCCTCTTTCAGGACGGCGTTCTCTCTTGCAAGGTCAAGAAGTTGACGCATGGAGTGGTCCTCCTTGCGCCCGATATAGCAAGACAATCGCCAATACGCGTCACGTCAATCGGGCCAGGAAAGACGGGAGGATACGCACCCGCCGCCGCTGAGACCACCAGAAAATCTTACCGATCTGTAGATTTTCTACTCGGGAATGCATGCACCTTGCTGCTCGTCTGATTCGGTCAGGAGGTGTGCGCGATGCGCTATCTGAGGATCGCGGTGCTGCTCTTGGCAGTTACCTTCGTAACCCAAGCTTGCATCTTTGTGCCTGTTGGCGGTGGCGGCGGGTATCATCACCGGCACCGTGACGACTGGCGCTAAGGCGTAACCTAAGCAATCACCCGGGTGGCTGCCGAGGCGCCCGGCAATCGCCCGAAGGGAAGGGGCCGCCCTCGAGAGGCCGCCCCTTCTGGCTCTACTCTTAGGCGCCCGCCAGAAGAGGCTCGAGCCTGTCGGCCATGACGCGCCGGATGCCCACAAACGACGCTCCGCCGATAGCCGTCGACTGTCGGCACCGCGCATTCGCGTGGCGAGGTCCGGCACCCATCGTCTCGTCTCCTTGGGAGCCCCGAAGGGGCTAGAGCCCGAGCGCGTCGCTCTGCGCCGGCGTCAGCGCGACCCGCGGCAGGGAGTAAATCCGACGCCGCATCCCGACTGGGGCCACGAACATCGTGCGGTCGGCCATGAGCAGCGTGTCCTCGCGAAGGGGACCGCCCCGACCATGAGGCGATGGGCGGCCATCAGCGCGCCGCCCCCAGCACCGGCACGAGATCGACCAAGGTACGATCAGAACGACACCCAGCCGCTATGGCCAACGTCATAAGGCCGGATGACAACCTTCACCTTTCTGTCCGTCCCAGCGACATTCTGAAAGGCTCTGGCGACCCTGGTTGCAAGCTCTTGGAGAGCCTCTTTCGTGCGCTCGGTTCTCTCCCAGAGATCAACATTGATTCTGGTCACCGTTCCCTGGAACCCATCGGGCCTAACGACAGGGACCAGATCAACTTCGTAGTCGTTGATCTTCAGTTCGGGCATGCTCACGAGCGCCCCTCTCACTGCGGCTTCAATTTCGGACAGTCGGTCTGCCTTGCTCAAGTTGAACGCGGTGACTAGTGGCATTGCCCTCTCCAGAGCCTTTCGTTGTCGGTCGGTACCTACCCATCGCGCCCCAAGCCGCGCGATTGCCGTAGCTGTTCTATCACATCGGCCATGCGGCGGAAGGCCGCCAGCATTTCGTTGCGCTCGGCCCACAGGCGGTCTTTGTCTTGGTTGACGCGCGCGATGACGGCCTGGAGCTCGTCCAGGCGCCCGAGCGCAGCGCGAAGCCGCTCGTTTTCCTGGGTCCGTTCGGCGACGGTCGATCTGCTCGTGGTAGAGGCCGAAGAGCCGACCGACCTCCGCGGCTAAGTGCCGGACGTCCTCGGGGCACTTTGGGGTGCTCAGCGCTATGTCGCCTCGCCCAGCACCGGGCGGCCCTTCTCGTCGGGCCAGATGGGCGGAGTCACGACCGGTTCTCTGCGTCCGCCACCCGCTTGATCCCATCAACCAGCTTCGTAAACAACACGGCATCTGCAGAGCCAACCGGACTCTTCCGTTGCACGTTCAGCTTGTCCATGACGCTCAAGCGAGCGAGAGCGCGACGTGTATCCAACGCCGGTGTGACAACGTGCCACAGGAGCCCGATTGTCCCGGGGCCAGGCTCATTCCAGCCGGCGCTCACCTCCTCCGTGAGCTGCTCGAGCAGCTTGCCGAGGCGGTCCTCCCGGGCCGCCTGCGCGGTGAATTCAAAAATCCGTCCGCCGCTATTCAGGAGCCGCGTGACCGATAGTGCGACAACCCCGCGCGCGCTGGCCGGAGGCCCCGTAAGGCCTGTCCTGATCTGCGCCAGCGCGTCGGTATAGGCCTGCCGGGAGCCAGTCCCAGCGAATGGGCGCTTGCACGCGACATAGACGGTGCGCCCGTCCACCTCGCAGCGGATGTCCGGCTCGACGAGCTCGGGCACGAGCCCCGCGCGCCACAGCTTACTCGCCATCGTGAGCTCGAAGAGGATGTTGCGCGCTTCGTTCGTGTTCGCGGTTTCGTCCGCTGGCCGCGGGGCCCAGGAGGATCCTCACGAGCCTTCGCTTGATGATCTCCGGCGCGAGAGACCGTGCAAAGGGAAGGATATCGGCCAGCTCGAAGCTCTCCGTGAGCGCGGTAGACGAACGCGCCGGGTGTTCGTTGAATGCTTCCCGGGCGCCTTCCTGGCCTCCCGTCTTGAGCGCGCTGACCAGCTCGGCAACCCACACACGGTACTTTCCGAACCGACCGCCCTCGAAACGCTCCCCTAGCCGCAGCAGCCGACAGAACTCAAGCGCCTCATCCAGCCCGTTGAGGATCCAGTTCCAGCTGACGCGGTCCATGTCGCCCCTCAAGCGCCGAGATCAGGGGCGCCAGGCCTCAGTGCCCACTCATCGACCGGGGCCCGCCCCCACGCCCGCCGACGCAGGTAGACTCGCGGGCTACGGTCGCCGAACCCGCCGCCGCGCCGCCCACGCGACCCCGATGCACGTCAGGCCCCAGAGCGCAAGGGGCGCGGGCTCCGGCGTCGGCGCGAGCACGTCAATGCGCCCCTCGGCGAACAGAGGCAGCCACGCGTTCGTGTCAGGCTGCCACACGAGATCGAACTGGGACGGGCCGGTGCCAGTGAAGCCTGCGCCGTCAATCCGAGTGGGAGGAAAAGAACCGGGCAGACTCTGCCAAATACTTACGGAGATCTCAGCTGAAAAGGTGCTCGCTAGCGTCGTCAGGGCCAGACTATCCGCAGGCAGGCCGGGCACCGGATGCCCGGGCGGAGCGCCCGCGAACGGAGGCAGTAGCGCAGAACCCCAACTGAGGCTGGCAAAGCCCGAGGCGCAGAGGTGGCCCGGAACCCCCTCCCCCCAGCCGGGCGCCCCCCGGGGTCGCACTGGGGTATGAATACCCCAGGCGAGAACAGCGAGATAGGGGCGTCGGTGTTGAACGCACTCGCTCCTGCAGAGACGCGGTCGCCCGGAGGGCACGGAAAGGGCCGAGGATCGCCACCGGGACCGGCACAAGACACGTGAAGGAACTCTGATGGTTGCTCGTTTACAGACCCGTTGAATTGGCCCCCAAGGCGGAAATCGGGCGCCGTGACTGTGAATGACACGAAGCCGTTGCCTTCGAAGAGCGCGCCGGGCGGCTCAATGAATGCCGACACGGTGAAAACTATCGAACTGCAGGGCGGCGGCCGGGGCGGGAACCCCCAGGCCGAGCAGCAACAGGAGGGACAGGTAAGTGGTCATCCTCCCGCCGGTGTAGGAAGTCGCCGCCGCGTCGCCTGGCTCGCTCAGGGCAGACAGGCTCGCCGCGAGGAGCAGCACGACACGTGTTCTAGCGAGTCCGAGCGAGGAGATCATGTTCGCCTCCGTCGAAGCGCCCAGGACCGAACGTCCCCGCGCGCCAAGGGCCGTCCCCGACTGTGAAGAGGGGCCAAAGGCTAGGCGTCTACAGTCCCGCTGTCAACTCTTCCTCTCGCAGTAAGCGCACCCTCAGAGTGCAATCTCCGGCTCCTGCATGCTGCGGCCAGTTCCACGCTTGAAGGCGACCTCGGGCGGCCATCCTGGCATGCGTGTTGAGCCGCAGGTGTTCGACGAATTCCGTCGCCCGGTTTCTGGGCCGGCTGGCCGCGCAGCCAGGGAGCAGGGCCACCGTGAGGGCGAGACAGGCCGCGAGCGGTCGGAGATATCTGACCATGGGGCCTCCCGCCAGTGAGTCAGCCTAGCCTACGGCGGCAGATGGGAGGGTCAATGGGGTCCCCGAAGGCCACCGGGTGGCCCCTCAGGGCTTTTCACAGGTCGCCGATTTCCGCGCTGGCCGGGCCCTGGAGAGCCTCTCAAGCCCCCAAATAAGGCTTGCATTCTTAAGTGTACCGTCAATAGCGTGGCTTGCCAGGAGGAAACGGGACATGCTGCCTGGCGCCCACCATTCATCCGAGTTTCTGTGGCGAGTCTCGGACATCGTCCAGCAGCATCGGGTCAGCGATCGCACCGTGCGCCGGATGATTGCAGCCGGAACGCTGCGCGTCGTGCGCCCACCGGGACTGCGCATCGTGCGGATTCCGGATTCCGAAATACGGCGACTATTCCACAGTCGGCCGGCGCGCCCGGCGGCGGGCGGGACATGACGAGCCCAAGCGACGACCTCGCGGGTCTGTTGGCCAGGCTCGTGACGTTGTACCGGGCAAGGTCCGCGGGGGTCGATCTCGCTGGAGTGGCCGCCGGCAGAACCAGTGCCGCGGCGAGTCCGCTGATGTTCGCCTCGGGCGCGTTGGACGTGGCCCCGGCGGCCCTGAGTCCAGCGGGCGCGGCGCCCTCAAGCGACATGAGCGCCGCCACCCCGCAGGCCGTGCAGACCGACCCGGCACCCGTGCCGGAAACCACCCCGACTTCCGCGGCGGTCAGCGCGAGCGACAGGGTGCGCGCCGGCGGGTCCGAGGCGTTCAATGCGGCGAACGCCTCGGACCCCGCGTCCCTGGCGAGCGCGCCGAAGGATGCGCTGGCGCAACTCACCGCCGTCAGGTCGGCGCGCGAGACGCTGCGGCTGGCTCAGGACCTTGAGAACCTGTTCGCTGAGGATCAGCCGCCGCGGCTACCGCCGACGCCACCGACGATGAAGTTGCCGGCCGGGCGCGCGCGGCCCGCGCAGCCGCCGAAGGCTGCGCCGCGAACCCAGGCGCGCAGGGCCCTGGCGCTCTCGGGAGTAGGCGGCCAGCAGGCGCAACTCCGCCGATTACTGACGCAGTTGCTCAAGCCGCACGCGGGCTAAAAGAGACCACCGGCGGGTTCGGGGCCCGACCGGTGGGAGAAACGGAGCGGACAGTGAACAGGAACGTATCACGAACGCATCGGTCCGACCACAACGAAGGCGAGCAATCCACACGGGTTCCGCACGGGGCTCCACCCCACACGGGGGCAAAGCGCCGGGGCCGGGCCTGGCGGAACGTCATCGATGCCGCGGTGAACAAGGCCCGCCGGCGCCCGGGTCGCCGTGCGTAGCGGGCGCTCGCGTCTCCCGCTCCGCCGGCAGGCCCAGGCCGCGCGTGCGCACGTAGAGTACGCGCTCGATGCCACCGGCTGGCGCTGGTCGCGCCGGCTCTCCGGCTGGATTGATGCCCTCGTGATTCTCGAAGAGACTGAGCCGTGACGAGCGCCGAGTTCCTCCGGCCCTTTCGGGCTGTGCGGCAGATCGACCCCCGGACGTGGTGCGCGCGATGCCCGAGGCACGACGGGATGAATGAGTTTCTGAATATCGCGCGTGGCGACCAGGAGTTCCGCGTCTACTGCCGTGAAGGCTGCCGGCGCGCTGAGGTACTTCAAGCTCATGCCCTGACGGACCGCGATCTCCTGATCGACGGTGACGGCGAGGTGCGCGCCGCCGACGGGGCCTCACCCGGGGGCTCCGGTGTATCGCGACAGCAGCGGTTCACGCACACCCGGCCCTGCCCGATCTGTGGCGGGGCTGAGGGCGATCCGCGCGGCGTCGGCCAGCGGTGCAATGGATACCTGAGCCGCGATGGGCGGTACGCCTACTGCTCGCGCGAGGAGTTCTCCGGCGGCTTGCCGCTCTACGGCGACACCGGGGCCTATGCGCATGCGCTCGAGGGCTCGTGCCGGTGCGGCGGGCCGCACGGCGAGGCCCCTCCCCCGCGATCGAGCAATGGACAGCCCCGGCCCGTCGAGGCCGAGCGGGTCGTGCAGACGCGGCGATGGACAATCTTCGAGAGCGGGATCCCCAGCGCCGTGCACGTGCGCCGGGATATCGAACTCGCAGATGGCCAGCGAGACAAGCGCGTCCATTGGGAGCGGCCAGATGGCACGCCTGGTCTCGGCGGGCGCTCCCCGGCCAGCCTCCCGCTCTACGGGCTGCCGGAGCTGGACCCAGCGCCTGATGGGGCGCTGGTGGTCATTACGGAAGGCGAGCCGGCGACCGATGCGCTGCGCGAGCATGGCATCCTCGCGGCGGGCACGGTGTGCGGGGCACGCGTAACGCCGACCGCTGACGGGCTGCGCCCATTCC
>Ga0210404_10000985_pt1 | contig 12857 bp, 9 predicted proteins | sample IncBWH28MmetaG_FD_155455 | JGI IMG/M metagenome (GOLD analysis project Ga0210404, IMG submission 155455) | Forest soil microbial communities from Barre Woods Harvard Forest LTER site, Petersham, Massachusetts, United States - Inc-BW-H-28-M | ecosystem: Environmental > Terrestrial > Soil >... | reverse complement strand
GACCCCGAGGAAATTCCGCGCGATGTCAGCCGCGCCTACTACTTGCTTGGCCAGGATTTGCGCCGCCTCGGCCGCCTTGAGGAAGCGCAGAAAGCGCTCGCCAATTCCCAGCGCTATCGCGAAGCGAAATTTCGCTTTGATGCTAAGCATATTTTCGACGAGCCTACTGTTCTTTCCGACGGCGATAGCCGCACTTCCGACCGCATCGCCGGCCTGCTTGAATCCGGCGCACACGATCAGCAGAAATCCACGGAAGCGATGGTGCAGGAAGGTATCCCAGGTAATTCTGCGGTCCAGCAGCCGCTGGAGGCTCAGCAAGCTGCGGAACCCAAAGAGGCGAAGCAATATCGCGCATTCGTCGCCGAGATTCTCGCCAGTTCCTATAACGATCTTGGCGTGATGCGCGCGAAGGCTTCTAATTTCGCCGAGGCGTCGAATTACTTCAAGCAGGCCGCGGCGTGGAAGCCTGGGCTCCCCGGGCTCGACCGCAACTGGGGTCTGGCCAGCTATCGCGCAGAGCTCTACTCCGAAGCGGTTCCTCCGCTGGAACGGCAACTGGTGGCTCATCCCGATGACTATCTGGTGCGCCAACTTTTGGGAATGAGTTACTTCGCTACGGACGATTTTGCTAAGACTGCTGAAGTTTTCAAACCCTTTGTCAAGGTTCCGCCCGGGGATCCGGGTTTGCTTTTCGCCTGGGGCACGGCCCTCGTTCGAACGCGGCAGTCCGAGCAGGCCATGCAAGTCTTCCGCCGTTTGCTGGAACAAAACGCGTCCAATCCTAATGTTCATCTGCTCCTTGGACAGGCCTACGCGCAGCAGGAAGACTATGCAGGCGGTCTTGACGAATTGAAATCTGCGCTACAACTCGATCCGCGGCTCCCTGAAGCGCACTATTTCATGGGCCTCATTCATCTGCGTCAGAGCGATTTCGAATCCGCGGCTGCGGCATTCCGCTTCGAACTCGAGATTCGCCCGGCCGATCCGGCCACCAGCTATCATCTCGGGTACACGCTTCTCATGCAGGGCCAGACCGACCAGGCGGTGGAACTTTTCCGCCAGGTGGTGTCGGCGAAGCCTGATTATGAAATGGCGCGATTCGAACTTGGCCGGGCGCTTCTGCAACAGGGAGACGCCGCCGGGGCCATCGAAAGTTTGGAAGCCGCAAAAAAACTCTCTCCGGATCGTGACGCTACGTACTTTCAATTGAGTCAGGCGTATCGACGCGTTGGCCGCTTGCCGGAAGCGGAGCAGGCGTTGGCCGCTTATCAAAAACTAATTGAGAGCAATCGTCTGAAGCGACGGCAAAGCCTTGAAGCGGATAGGCCTTGATGAGAGCGAGTCGTTGGCCATGCTTCGCGATATTCCTTCCCCACAACCCAAGCTGGGAGCTCCTCTCAGTAGCGCCCGCATCGCCAAAACCCTGAGGCGGGGAGGCAAAAGGACGCCTTTTCCGCGATGCAGCAATAATTTGATTGCTTAGAATAAGGATATTCTATAGGATTTATTGCAACTCGGCCCGGTGCATTCAAACTTATGCAATGGCCCGTATTTTGACTTGTTTGGAGGCTTTATGTCGCTTCGAAGGGCCTTGCCGCTCGCACTTATTCTTCTCGCATTGTCGTCTGCCCCTGCCGCCAAGCCTGGAGACGACGTCCCCAAAGCCGCCTGGAAGCGCCCCATTGGCGCTCCTCTCGAACACGCGGGCACTAAGAAGCCTGCGCTGGACTCCGGCCACATTGATGACGGCTATTGGCAGGGCGCGCCCGTTGGCGGATTTGGCGCCGGCACTTTTTCGCGAACCTATCGAGGAGACTTCGCCCGCTGGCACATCCAGGGCGGAGTTCACAAATACCAGACTGTAGACGGAAATCAGTTTGCGATGTTTCAGAAGTCGGAAGGCGATTCGAACGGTTTCGCGCAAGCTCTAACCGCGAGTCATCCCCGGAATGGCGCGCTGAGTTCCTGGAAGTGGGACTATCCCGTCGGCGCTGGCGATTACTACGCGCTCTATCCCAAAGCCTGGTTTGACTATCGCCTTGACAAGTTTCCCGCTCACGTCGTGCTGGAACAGTATTCTCCGATCCTCCCCGACAACTACAAGGAGTCCAGTTACCCTGTCGCCGTTTATCGCTGGCACACCGAGAATCCCACAAAAAAACGGGTCACTGTTTCCGTATTGCTCTCCTGGGAGAATATGCTCGGCTGGTTCCGCACTTTTAATCGCGACCTGAGCGGCGGCATTAACGCCGGCAATCTCAATCGCGCCGCGAATGAGCCACTCGGTTCCGCGGGAACGATGAAGGGGATTGTCTTCGACCGCAATCGCATCGGCCCCACTCAGGAGGCTTGGGACGGCCAGTGGACCATTGCCGCACTCGAATCACCGGGCGTGGAGATCTCTTATCAAACTACGTTCAACCCTAATGGCGACGGCAAGGACATTTGGGGGACCTTCAGCAAGGACGGCAGGCTTTCGAATAGCAGCGATGGCTGGACCAGCTCCGGTGAGAATATCGCCGGAGCGATTGCCGTGCGCTTCACTCTTGAGCCCGGCGAAAAGCGCGTTATCCCCATGGTCATCGCCTGGGATCAGCCCGTTGTGCAATTCGGCGCCGGCCGCAAATGGAACCGCCGTTACACCGATTTCTACGGCGCTTCCGGCTTGAACTCCTGGGCCATTGCCCGCGATGGCTTGAAAAACGCCGCTGCGTGGAGCGAAGCCATTGATGCCTGGCAGGCGCCCTACATTAGCGACGAGAGTAAGCCGCTATGGTATCGCGGGATGCTCTTCAATGAGATGTATGTGCTCGCGGACGTCGGCTCTTTTTGGGGCCACCCGGTTGGCGCGGACCCCAAGCTGCCTCCCGTTTATTCGTTCATGGAATGTTACGACTACCCCTATTACGAAACTCTGGACGTGCGCTTCTACGGCTCCATGCCGCTCATCAAGTTCTGGCCGGACATCGAAAAAGGCATCATGCGCGAATTTGCCGACACCGTCCCCCACGAATATGACGAGAAAATGATCTGGATCTGGAAATCCCTGCAGACGCAATCTGCCAATTTCAAGATCCGCAAAGCCAAAGGCGCCGTACCGCATGATCTTGGCGTTCCCGAAGAAGATCCGTTCAAGCAGATCAATCAATTCAGTTGGCAGGACACTAACGGCTGGAAAGACCTCAATCCCAAGTTTGTCCTGCTGGTCTACCGCGACTTTGTTCTGAGCGGCAGCAAGGACAAGGAATTTCTTCGTTACACCTGGCCCGCGATTCAGGAGGCCATAGCTTACCTGCGCAAGTACGACACGGACGGTGACGGCATCCCGGAGAACGGAGGCTATCCCGATCAAACCTACGATACTTGGGTCGTTCGCGGAGAAAGTGCGTACTCCGGCGGACTGTGGCTTGCCTCCCTGCGTTCCGCGGAAGAAATCGCGAAGCAGCTTGGCGATTCCGGCGCGGCCGCGCAATATCACGACCTGTTCGCGAAAAGCCAGGCCAGCTACATCAAGAAGCTTTGGAATGGCGAATATTTCCGCTACGACACCGGTAGCGAATACCGCGACAATATCCAGGCTGACCAGCTTGCCGGACAGTGGTACGCCAATATGACCGGCCTCGGCGACCTCGTTCCGCGCGAAATGCAACTAAGCTCGCTGAAAAAAATCTACAACTTCAATGTTCTGAAATTCGCCGATGGTTCCATGGGCGCCGTCAATGGCATCGCTCCCGACGGTTCTCTGGTCAAGACCAACGAGCAAGTCGAGGAAGTCTGGACCGGAACCACCTTCGCTCTCGCCGCCTTGATGCTGGGCGACGGCTTGAAGGACGAGGCTTTTCGCACCGCCTGGGGCATCTACCACACCAGCTACGAAACCAAGGGTTATTGGTTCCGCACGCCCGAGGCTTGGGACATTTCCGGAAATTATCGAGCGTCCATGTACATGCGCCCGGCCGCCATTTGGGCCATGGAGTTGACTCGTCCTCCATCGGAATAGGAGGGAAAGGAAATGATACTTACCTTAAGCGTAACCTTCCGGCAAGCGTGAGTTTCATTCCATGAAACGGCCTGGCTGGTTTCTTCTCACAATGTCTTGCGCCCGATGTATCGTTTAGATGCGCCTCACCGAGGCCTCTTCGAACCGACATGGATAAGTTAAAATTCTTGGTTTCTCTCACGACGGACGACAACGATTATCAGATCGAACAGGCGCTGTCTGCGGAACAGGCTGCCCGAAGGCTCGGCGTCGAAGTCCAAATCATCTACGCCGATAACGATGCCATCACGCAGAGCACCCAGCTCCTTAAGGCCATTCAGGTGGAGGAAACAAATCGTCCGGACGCGATTATTTTTGAACCCGTAGGCGGCACTGCTTTGCCTCAGGTTGCTCGGGCTGCTGCTACCGCGGGTATCGGATGGGCGGTTCTGAATCGCGACGCCAGCTACGTTCCGGAACTCCGTAAGTCTTCGACCGCGCCCATTTTCGTGGTCACATCGGACCATCTCGAGATTGGCCGGATTCAAGGTCGCCAGTTTGCCGCTCTGCTGCCTCATGGCGGGGCCATCCTTTATATCCAGGGACCGGCGGAGAATTCCGCGGCCCGAGACCGCACCGTGGGGATGCAAGAGACCAAGCCGTCGAATATCCATGTAACCCTCTTGCGCGGACAATGGACCGAGGAAAGCGCCCAGCGCGCCGTACGCTCCTGGCTGAAACTGACCACCTCGCACAAGGCCGCCATCGACCTGATCGGTGCGCAGGATGACTCCATGGCTATTGGCGCCCGGAATGCATTCGAGGAATTGTCCAACGAATCAGAAAAGGAGCGCTGGCTGAAACTGCCGTTTACGGGCTGTGACGGCTTGCCCAAGACCGGCGAAGCGTGGGTGAACAGCGGCCTTCTCGCGGCCACGGTTTTTGTCCCTCCCAATTCCGGCCAAGCCATCGAAATGGTCGTCCAGGCCATCCAGCAAAAAAAGCCACAGCCGGAACGAGCCCTGACCGTCCCCAGCTCCATCCCATCCTTGGATCGCTTAAAACCGCGCTGACGAATTGGCCTGAATTTCCCGGGTTTCCTCGAGTTCCCAGCCCTTTGGCCACGCCGCCAAAAGACCTTAGAAAAACGATTTTCGACGCTTGTTTAACCGTCAGGCCGTCGTATAATGCCGCCGAATCCCGGGGCTTTACCCCACTGCGGCGGTTGCCGAGGTGACGCGCTTGAAGAAACGACGGAAAGAGTCCGCTATCGACCGCAGGCAGTTTCTTGCCGCGACCAGCGGGCTGCTGGCTGGTGCCGTTCCCGGTGGCGCCATGCTTGCGCGGGCGGCTGATTCGAACGCTTCGTCTTTTGGCGCCCCTGAACCTCGCCCTGCAGGCAATTTGCGCAAGATCCCTATTGGCGTCTTCGATCCTGTCTACAAAGATCTCTCCCTGGATGCCATGCTCGACAAGGTTACCGCGCTCGGCCTCGAAGTCATGGAGATTGGCACCGGCGGCTATCCCGAAAACCATCATTGCGCTCTCGACGACCTCATCGCCGACCGCGCCAAAGCGAAAGCTTGGCAGAAAAAATTTGAAGACCGCGACATTCGCGTCGCCACTCTCAGTTGCCACGGCAACCCTCTCCATCCTGACGCCAAGCACGGTCAGAAGGACATCGACACGTTTCGAAAAACCGTCCTGCTCGCGGAAATGCTAGATGTGAAGGTCATCGTCGGTTTCTCCGGCTGTCCCGGCGGCACTCCTCAAGACACCCAGCCGAACTGGATCACCTATCGCTGGCCTCCCGAATACGCCCAGATGCAGGACTGGCAATGGAAAGAAAAAATCGTTCCCTACTGGAAGGAACAAGCGAAATATGCACGAGAACATGGCATCAAGCGACTCGCCTTCGAAATGCATCCTAATTTCGCCGTCTACAATCCCCGCACATTGCTGAAGCTCCGCGAAGCGGTCGGCGAAGAAATCGGCGCCAACTGCGACTTGAGCCATCTCTTCTGGCAGGGTTGCGATCCCGTTGAAGTCATCCGCTTTCTCGGAAAGCAGGGCGCCATTTTTCACGCGCACATGAAAGACACGGTTCTTTATCCCGAGCGCGTCGCCAGATACGGAGTCCTGAATTTTGCGATCAAGAAGGAGGAGCGTCCCGAGGCTTCGGACGAATTTCGCGCCGTCGGTTACGGGCATAGCGCCAGCCTTTGGAAGTCCGTCGTCAAAGCCTACATGGATGTCGACTACGAAGGCATCTTGAGTATCGAGAATGAAGACCTGGTCTTGTCCGGCGAAGTTGGTGTTGAACGTGCCGCCTACATCTTGAAAAACGTTCGCAATGAATTGCTGGGAACCTAAGATGCGGCGCCGTGAATTTGTCAGCGTTTGTGCTGGTGCGGCCCTTGCCGGTGCCGCAGTGGAACCATCTTGTCTCGCGTCAGCCGGTTCACCCGGCCCGGAAACTGAAGGCGTGCCTTTCTCTTTGTCCGTCATGCTCTGGACCGTCTATCGCGATCTCCCGTTTCTTCAGCGTCTGGAAAAAGTTCATGAAGCGGGCTATCGTGCCGTCGAACTCGTCGAAGAATTCAAGGACTGGAAAAAACAGGACTTTGCCGATGCCCGTCGCAAAAAACAGGAACTCAACATTGAATTCGACGGCAGCTGCGGCGTTTGGCAGCCTCTGGCTGATGCCGGTGCGCGCGATGTTTTCCTGAAGGCCCTTCGCGATTTCATTCCCACCATGAAAGAACTTGAGTGCTCGCGCCTCATTATGCAGACCGGCGACAAAATCCCCGGTCTTTCTCCGGCGGAGATGCACGCCAACTGCATTGAAACGCTCAAGCGCGGCGCGGACATCGCTGCCAAAAACGACATCGAGCTGCTCATCGAAAACATCGACCCGGAAGAGAATCCGAAATATTTCCTGACAACTTCCGCCGAAGGTTTCGACATCGTTCGTTCTGTTGGCCATCCTCACGTCAAATTTCTTTATGATTTCTTCCACGAGCAGGTCGCCGCGGGAAACCTCATCGCCAAACTCGAAAAGAACCTCGACCTCCTCGGCCTCGTCCACGTCGCTGATGTTCCCGGCCGCCACCATCCGGGCACCGGCGAAGTAAACTATTCCAATATTTTCCGCAAACTCGCGCAGATCAGCTATTCCCGTTACGTCGCCATGGAGTTTATTCCTGTCGGCGATCCCGTGAAGGAATTGCGCGAAGCGCGGGAGCTTGCCTTTTCGAGCGCCCACTCTGCGCAAAAGACTGCGGCGCACTCGCCTGAACCCTCGTTCGAATCGTTAACCAAATTTGGGAGGCACCATGCATCGGCGTGAAGCTTTAAGAATGTTTCTGGCTGGCGGCATTTTACCGGCTCTGCCCACCGATCTCTTCGCGCTCTTCCAGGTGGCGCAGCCAAAGTCCGGGTACTCGTTGCACACTCTGAATCCCCATCAGAATGACACCGTGGTTGCGATGATCGATCAGATTATTCCCGCGACCGATACGCCCGGCGCCAAAGCCGCGCGCGTCAACGAATTCATGGATGTCATTCTCACCGAATGGGCCAACGACGACGAACGCCGGAATTTTCTTAACGGCCTGGTGGACGTAGACAAACAGAGCAACGCGCTTTTCTCAAAGGATTTTGCCGCGGCTTCTCCGGAACAGCAGTTAACTCTTCTGCGCTCGCTGGATGAAACCGCCGCCGTGGCTCGCTCCACATCCATGCACAAGGACCGTCCTCCTTTTTGGGACCCTGAAGGACGCGACACTCAGCTGAAAGAAGATTTCTTCACGGTTTTCAAGAATCTCACTCTTCACGGTTACTACACTTCTGAAATCGGGTACAGCCAGGAGCTGAAGTTGCAAATCATCCCCGGCGCGCAGCATGGTTGCAAGCCGGTCGGCCCTGGGCTTGGGGATGCGGACGGATAAGGGGGAACATGGCCACAACAAACTACGACGCAATCATCGTTGGTTCCGGAATCACCGGCGGATGGGCCGCCAAGGAACTCACGGAAAAGGGTCTCAACACGCTCGTCCTTGAAGCGGGTCGCAGCATTGTTCCAGAGAAGGACTACGTCGAGCACGTCCCCGTGTGGGAGCTCAAGCACCGCGGCTTCGACAATCGCGCCGAACGAGAGCGCACCCAGCCCATCCAGCGCGAAGTTTACTACGCATGCGATGAATACTCGAATCAGTTTTTTGTCAACGACAAGGACAATCCCTATTCCTTCGATCCGGGAAAACATTTTTCCTGGATTCGTGGACGCCAGGTTGGCGGCAAATCCATCCTTTGGGGCCGCCAGAGTTACCGCTGGAGCGATCTGGATTTCGAAGCCAACCTGAAGGAAGGCATCGCCATCGACTGGCCCATCCGTTACGCGGAAATCGCACCATGGTACGACTATGTCGAAGAGTTTGCCGGCATCAGTGGCCAGGCTGAAGGCTTGCCGCAACTTCCCGACGGGAAATTTCTCCCGCCGATGGAGATGACGTGCGTCGAGCTGGATATGAAAGACGCACTCGCCAAACATTATGATGACCGCATGATGACCATCGGCCGCTCCGCCGTGCTTACGCGCGTGCACAAGGGACGCGCGGCGTGCCACTACTGCGGCGTCTGCCACCGCGGCTGCATCACAGGCTCTTATTTCAGCAGCTTGAGCTCCACTCTTCCCGCCGCGCAAAAAACCGGCCGCCTCACCATGCGGCCCTACAGCGTGGTGCACAGTCTCACGTACGATTCGAAAACCCGGAGCGTCAGTGGCGTGAAAGTCATTGACGCGCAATCCAAAAATGCACTCGAATTCAAAGCCCGCGTTTTTTTCATTTGCGCTTCGACTCTCGAATCCACACGCATTCTCCTCAACTCCGCGACTCCGGAATTTCCCAACGGCCTCGCCAACTCCAGTGGCGAGCTGGGACACAACCTCATGGATCATCACATGGGCAGCGGCGCCGGCGGCACCATGCCCGGCCACGAAGATAAAATGCCTTTCGGCAACCGCCCCAATGGCATCTACGTTCCGCGCTTTCGAAACGTCAAATCTAAACACCGCGATTTTCTGCGCGGCTACGGCTACCAGGGCGGCGGCAGCCGCGAAGGCTGGTCCCGCGGCATGAACTCGCTCGGCATTGGAGCGGATTTTAAGAATTCGCTGAAGATGCCCGGCCCCTGGCGCTTCGGAGTCGGCGGATTTGGCGAGTGCCTGCCCAATCACAATAATTACGTCGAAGTGGACAAGGAAAAACTCGACGCCTGGGGCATTCCTACGCTCAAAATTCACTGCGAATGGAGCGACAACGAAAAGGCCATGTCCAAGGACATCGCCATCCAGGCCGCGGAGATGCTCGCCGCTGCCGGTGCGAAGAATATCCACGTGTCCCAGGAAATCACTCCGCCAGGGTTGGCCATTCATGAAATGGGCACGGCTCGCATGGGCCGCGACCCGAAAACTTCCGTGCTGAACGAGCACAACCAGGCGCATGACGCGAAAAACCTGTTCTTGCCAGACGGCGCGTGCATGGCTTCTTCTTCCTGCGTCAACCCTTCGCTCACGTACATGGCATTGACGGCGCGCGCTTGTGATTTCGCGGTCGCCTCGATGAAAAAGAACGAATTGTAGTGGCCCGGAGCGCAGCCCTAAGGAGAATTCCTCGACATGGCCCAGGTCATCCGTTCTCCGAAGCAGTTCGACGTCTGCATCATCGGCTCCGGCGCGGGCGGCGGCATGGCCGCGAAAATCCTCACTGAAGGCGGTCTCAACTGCGCCCTGCTCGAAGCCGGGCCTAACATCACACCTGAAAAAGATTTCAAGATGCTGATGTGGCCGTACGAATTGCCGCATCGCGGCGTGGGCGTCGGCGGCAAAGCTGCTGAGAATTTCGGCGAATTTCTCGCTCCCAATGGAGCTTGGCAGATCGAGGGCGAGCCGTACACCTCCGCTCCCGGATCGCGTTTCGATTGGTTTCGTTCGCGCGTCGTGGGCGGCCGCACAAATCACTGGGGTCGCATCGCGCTGCGCTTTGCCCCTATCGATTTCAAATCCGGCACGCGCGATGGCCTCGGCGACGATTGGCCCATCACGTACGAAGACCTCGCGCCGTATTACGACAAAGTGGAATCCTACATCGGCGTTTTCGGAACGAAAGAAAACGTCTCCAGCGCGCCCGATGGCGTTTTTCTTTCTCCGCCCAAGCCGCGCTGCACCGAGCTGATGGTCAAGAAAGCTTGCGACAAGCTCAACATCACATGCATCCCCTCACGTTTGGCGGTTATCACGCGCGCGCACAACGGTCGCTTACCCTGTCACTATTGCGGCCAGTGCGGCCGCGGCTGCATCACCGCCTCGAATTTCAGCTCCAGCCAAGTCTTGCTTCCTCCCGCAATGCAGACGGGGAAGCTGACTCTCATCACCGGCGCAATGGCCCGCGAAATCCTCGTCAACAAGGAAGGCAAAGCGGAAGGGGTCTCTTACGTTGACAAAGCGACGCGCACGGAAAAGCGCATCCACGCGCGCGCCATTGTGGTGGCCGCCAGCGCTTGCGAATCCGCGCGCCTGTTGCTGAATTCCAAATCCACTGCCTTTCCCGGCGGCATCGCCAATTCTTCCGGCGCGGTCGGCAAATATCTGATGGATTCCGTCGGCAGCGGCGGTTACGGCTACTTTCCGCAGCTGGAAAAAATTCCGCCCCACAATCACGACGGCGTAGGCGGTATGCACATGTACATGCCGTGGTGGAAATTCGACCGCAAGAATGATTTTCCCCGCGGCTACCACATCGAATTCGGCGGCGGCCGCGAGATGCCCGGTGTAGGCATGTTCGATGATCTGTGTTACGACGAAGAAGGATATGGCGCGAGACTGAAGCAGCGCGCGCGCAAAGTTTATGGCGCCTACATCGGTTTCGCGGGGCGCGGGGAAATGATTCCTAATCCCGATTCCTATTGCGAGGTCGATCCGGATGTCGTGGATCAGTGGGGCATTCCCGTGATGCGCTTCCATTTCAAATGGTCGGATTACGAATTGCTCCAGGCCAAGGACATGCAAGAGACGTTTCGCAATATCGTCGAAACCATGGGCGGCGAATACAAAACCAGGACCTCAATCCATGGCGACCTCCCGTTTGGGATCGAGGCTGGCGGAAGAATCATCCACGAAGTCGGTACCGCGCGCATGGGTGCGGATCCGAAGACTTCCGTGCTCAATGGCTTCTGCCAGGCGCATGACGTGAAAAATCTTTTTGTCACCGATGGTGCACCGCTGGTCACCAACCCGGATAAAAATCCCACGCTAACGATCATGGCTTTGTCCTGGCGCGCTTCAGAGTATTTGCTGGCGGAAGCCCAAAAAGGGAATTTGTAGTGTTGCGAAAATCGCAAAAGAAACATAAAGGATAACGCAGAGACGCTGAGTACGCAGAGATTCGCGGAGAAGAGAGAAGAAGCGATGGCCAATGAAAGCATAAGCAGGCGCGATATTTTGAGGACGCTGGCCGTCGGGGCAGTGGGCGGCTCCGTGCTGCGGGTCATTCCCGCGGAAGCTGCTGAATACGTCCATCAGATGATACACAAAGAAAAAACTGCGACACCGGCAGGGAAGTACGCGCCCAGATATTTTTCCGCGGCGCAGTACGCCACGCTGCTCGTGCTCTGTGATACGATCATCCCCAAGGACGAAAAATCCGGCGGAGCGGTTGAAGCCGGGGCGCCCGAATTCATCGATCTGCTGACCAGCGAAAACCCCGACTATCAATTGAAGCTCGGCGGTGGCCTGTTCTGGCTCGACGCTGCCTGCACCGACCGCTACGGAAACGTCTTCCTCGAATGCGCGCCGGAGCAGAAAAAAGAAATCCTGGACCTCATCGCCTTCCGCAAAAATGCCAAAAAAGATCTCTCCCTCAGCCAGGGCGTTGCTTTCTTCGCGTTTCTCCGCAGCCTGACCTGCGACGGCTTTTACACCAGCAAAATTGGCATCGCCGACCTCGGCTACATCGGCAACACTTCCCTCCGCGAATTCCCCGGCTGCCCGCCCCTCCCGGATTAGAGAAGTAACGCTGGGCGTACATTTCTCTGCTCAGAGACAACCTCGCACCGCACGCTGCGCATCGGACGTTCCAAACGGGTGCTGCGGATTCAATTGATACAAGGTTGCCCACTGAAAAGGGGAAGGCATGATCAAGCGACTGTTCTTGGCAGTGGGGCTGTGCAGTGTTCTCAGTGTGGGGGCACGCGGGCAGGAATTTCCGAAGGCGGAGGTGTTTGGCGGGTATTCTTACGGCAATTTTGGGCCGGTCATTTCCGGCGCTGGACGGACAAACCTGAATGGCTGGAACGCGTCACTGGGCGTAAACATGAACCGCTGGTTCGGACTGGTGAGCGACTTTAGCGGCCATTACGGGAGTTCTAGTGGCTTCATCCCTTTCCCGCCCATTCCTTGCACTCCGACGGCGTGCGGGTTTTCGTTCTCAGAGAGTGACAAGTACCACAGTTTCCTCTTCGGGCCGCAGTTTTCGTTGCGGACCAAGAAACTGACTCCGTTTGTTCACGCCCTGTTTGGCGGCACGCGCCTGAATCGATCCGGCACAGAGACCTTGGTGCCACCGCCTCCGAGCACTACGACGACAAGCAATTTCTCCGCTTCTGCAACGAATTTTGCCTTCGGCGGCGGCGGCGGTGCGGATTACAAGTTCTCCGACAAGTTCGCTTGGCGCATACAGGCGGATTATCTGGGAACCGGAACGCAGACCCGGACGCTGAATAACATCCGCGTCTCCACAGGCATTGTGATCCATTTCTGACGGCAGCTCGCGTTAAGAAGCGAGACCACCAAGCTATTGACTCAGCGGCGGTCGGGATC
>Ga0210404_10000983_pt1 | contig 12873 bp, 9 predicted proteins | sample IncBWH28MmetaG_FD_155455 | JGI IMG/M metagenome (GOLD analysis project Ga0210404, IMG submission 155455) | Forest soil microbial communities from Barre Woods Harvard Forest LTER site, Petersham, Massachusetts, United States - Inc-BW-H-28-M | ecosystem: Environmental > Terrestrial > Soil >... | reverse complement strand
GTGAATGAGGCCGTGTGTGCGGCTCAGGCTTTGGACCATTACACCGGAAAACCCCTTCAAGATCTTTCCCAGCCAGGCATAGGTTGAACTCAAGAGCGCATACTGCGTGGCGGTGTATCCCAGACTGGTGAGACTCGACATATAGGCGACAAGCGCGACGCCGGCAAAGCTGAGGCTGAAATTGTCACCGACCATGACGACAGCGAACAGACGAAGGCTCAATCCCCAGAACGCCAGAGTCGCGAACGCGGCAGTCGCGGCCGCCTGTAAAATGCCCCCTATGATGAGCGCACGCATGTAGCCGAGCTTCAGGGAGCAGTATCCGCCGGCCGCGATTCCACAAAACGTGGCGATTAGCCCGATGGAGCCGCGGATCGCTCCGACGGTTGGCTTCGTTAGACCGAGATCGACGTAGTAGGGACTCGCCATCGGCCCCATCATGAAGTCCGGTATCCGGTAGAGGCTGATGGCCGCCAACATCACAAGCGCAAGCCAGCCATGGGCGCGGAAGAAAGCGATGAACGGTCCGACAACCGCGTCGAAGAAGCCGCGAGGCGACCAAAGTTGTGCTTCGCGTTTTTTCTCATCCATGACCGCGTCCGCGCGCTCCGGTTCCTTCGCAAACCAGGTCGCGATAATTCCAATGGCCATACCTGCGCCATAGATAACGTAGGACATGCGCCAGCCCACGGTCGCCGCCACAATGAGAATAAGGGAATCCGTAGCCAGGAGCGCCAGCCGGTAGCTGAACTGATAGGCGGACGCGAGGAGGCCTTGTTCTTCTCCATCGTCTGCCGATTCAATTCGCCACGCATCGACCACGATGTCTTGTGTCGCCGCAGCAAACGCGACTACGAGCGCAAATGCGCCAAGACGGCCGAGCCCGGCTTTCGTGCCAGTTCCGCCCATAGCAACCAGCGCCAGCCCGACAACGATTTGCGAGAACATCATCCACCCGCGCCGATGTCCAAGCCGCCCAAACAACGGCAAGTCGACGCGATCCATCAAGGGCGCCCATAGAAATTTGAGCGAATACGCGATGCCAACCCAGGAAAGGAACCCGATCGCCGTCAGGGAGGTGTGTTCCTCGCGCAGCCAGAAACCGAACGTATTGCCGACCAGATAAAAGGGAAGGCCTGAAGAAAACCCGAGCAACAACATCGCCAGGGTTTTGGGCCGCAGGTAGTCGGCGATCCGGCGCTTGTGAGAACTCACGCCTTCATTGTCTACGGGAGCCTCACGAAACTCAATCCTCCGACATCTGAACAACCTCCGAAGTGTTACCTGGCATACTCGACTGCCTGTCTGCGGCAGGCAAAATACACAGTCTCGGAATGACAATTGTCCCTAGGCTATCTCAAGCTAATGCGAGTCTCCGGACGAAGTTTCGGTGTCTTTGGCCAATTGGAGCATAACATCGGCGTTCGAGGGGGTTCCCCCCGTCTCGGGAGAGCGCACGCGCTGGATTTTTACGCGCGCCACGCGTTTGCCGTCCATTTCCATGACGGAAAAACGAAAGTTGTCGTATTCGAAGCTCTCTCCCCCTTTGGGAATGAAGCCGAGCCGGTCGAGGACAAAGCCTCCCACGGTGGCGTAAGCCGGATCCTCGGGAAGCGTGATGTTGTACTGAGCGTCGAGATCGCGAACGTTTAGGGCAGCGTCGAAGATAACGGCGCCATCGGCGAGAGTGAGGGGACGTTCAACCACGTCGAATTCGTCGTGAATTTCTCCCACCATTTGTTCGAGAATGTCTTCCATGGTAACCAGGCCGAGGATGCTGCCAAATTCGTCGACTACCACGGCTAGACCCACGTGACGGGTCCGAAATTCGTCCAGAAGTTCGCTGGCTGGTTTGGTCTCAGGAACGATCAGGATTTCGCGCAATACCCGGCGCAGATCGAACGGCGGCGGCGAAAGGCTTTCTTCCATCCGCCGCTCGCGATCGAGAAGAATCCATATCATGTCTTTGATGTGGACGTAACCCAAAATATGGTCCAGCGTGCCGCGATATGCGGGGATGCGCGAGCGTTGGGCAGTGGCAAAGGCGCGCATCACTTCGTCGAGACTGGATTCCACGGGAAGCGTGTGCATGTCCGGCCGCGGCACCATGATCTCCCGCACCTGAATCTGGGCGAGTTCAATGGCGCTCAGGATAAACTTTTCTTCACCGGGCGCGATCAGGCCGCGTTCACGCGCTTGCTGAATTTGGATTTGGAGCTCTTCCGTCGAATGCGCCACGCCGTGTGCCTGGGGGGATAAAACTCCCAAGGCTTTCACGATGGCGCCGGATACGCCGTCGAGCAAATCGATCGCCCAATGAAACGTATTCAGAAACCAACTGAAAGGGCGTGCCACCAGCAGGGCAACGCGCTCGGCTCGAGCGAGACTGATCGTCTTGGGAACCAGTTCGCCAATAACCACGTGGAGGGCGCTCAAGAGTACAAAAGCGCAGGCGAGCGCGACGGCGTGAGCAATGAGCGCGGTACGCATTCCCGGAGTTCCTGGCCAGATCGCTTGGAATGCATTGGCGAACGTCGCTTCCCCAAGAGCACCGATGGCCAGGCTCGTCAAAGTGATTCCCAGTTGGACGCCGGAGACGACGCGGTGCAAATCGCCAAGCAGAACTTCCACAACCCGCGCCCGAGGGTTGCCCTTGGCTACAAGCTGACGCACGCGCGACAGCCGGACGGCCACGAGTGAAAACTCCGTCGCTGCGAAAAAACCGTTCAGAGCGACCAGCGCCAGGACACCGAGCAGGCGGACAGCAAACATAGCTCGATCATTCTCCTGATCGCATTGTAGCAGCACTGTGGTGCGCAGAAGGCCGCTGCCCGACGGTAACGACTCCAACTTTGCATGGATGCTCAAACCTCAAGCGCTCTAACATCTCCAAAGCACTTGCAGGATTTGGTCGGAGGAGGTTGACAGGAGGTGTGCAGGGTTCTTAGGATATCCTTTCACAATCGGATGAACTGAAGAAGGTTCGGACAAGCTGAGGCAACTTCAGAGCAGGAATCGTAATCATAAAAGTTAAAAAACTATGATCAGCGTAAGGGATCTTTCCAAGAGGTATGCCCGCAACACAGCGGTGGACCACATCTCGTTTGAGGTCGAGAGAGGCCAGATCGTCGGATTTCTTGGGCCTAACGGCGCAGGCAAAACGACCACCATGCGCATGCTGACGTGCTTCCTTCCTCCTACCGGGGGCACGGCCACGGTTGCGGGATTTGATGTTCTGGAAGCGCCGATGGAGGTCAAAAAGCGCATCGGATATCTTCCGGAAGCCCCGCCGCTTTATCTGGAGATGCGCACCGGTGAGTACCTGACCTTCGTCGGCAAGCTAAAGGGGCTCACGGGCGCGGACCTTCGGCGGCGAGTTGATACGGTCTGCGAGCGCTGCGCAGTCGCTGATGTGAAGAACAAGTTACTGGGAAAACTGTCGAAGGGATACCGCCAGCGCGTCGGGCTAGCCCAGGCGATACTCCACAACCCGGATGTCCTGATATTGGACGAGCCGACGGCCGGGCTCGACCCAAAACAAATCAACGAGACGCGCGACCTGATCAAGAGTCTCGCCGGCGATCACACCATCATTTTGAGCACTCACATCCTGCCGGAGGTTGAACAGACCTGCCAGAAAGTCATCATCATCAATAAAGGGAAACTTGTGGCAACGGACTCCGTCGCCAATCTGCGGAATCGCGCGAGCGGCGTGGAAACCGTACTGGTGGAGGTAGCGGCCCGAACGGGAGAACTCGACCAAGCCGCCGTGCAGCGGAAATTACTGCAGGTTGCCGGAGTAAGCCGGGTGGCGTTCAAGGAGAAGCGACAATTCGGCAGCGCATTTGAGGTGGAAAGCGTGCGGCGGAACGTCGTGCGTGGCGATTTGGCACGCGTTGTCGTGGATTCTGGCTGGGACCTGAGTGAGCTGCGCCCGACAACGTTAAGCCTGGAGGAAGTCTTTCTGCAACTAACCGGCGATCCAGCTCCACCAGCAGTGGGAGCCGCTCCGGCCGAGGAAAATGCGCAATGAGAAACGTCTGGGTAGTTTGCCGCAAGGAGCTACGCAGCTATTTTGCTTCGCCCATCGCGTATGTGGTGATGGCCTTCTTCGCAATCCTGTTCGGGCTTGCCTTTTATTCTGCCACGCGAGACTTCGTCAATGCCTCCTTTCGATCCCAGATGATGGGCGGAGGCCAACCTATGAGTGTCAATGAGTTCGTTATAAGCCCGTTGCTGGGATTTGCTGGGACCGTTTCCTTGTTTCTTATCCCCTTAATCAGCATGAGACTCATCGCCGAGGAAAAGCGCAACGGCACGATCGAGCTGCTGCTGACCTCGCCGGTGCAGGATCTCAGCATCATCCTGGGCAAATGGCTCGGAGCCATGATGCTTTACCTGTTCGTCCTGGGAATGTCTGTGCCCAGCATCGCCTTGCTCTTCATTTGGGGCAAACCAGATTGGAAGCCGGTGGTAGCAGCCTATCTAGGCCTCCTTCTGCAGGCCGGGTGCCTGCTGGCTATTGGCACGCTGATTTCTGCCGTGACTAGCAATCAGATTGTGGCCGGTGGCGTCGCGTTTTTTGTCAGTCTAGTGCTCTACATGTTGAGCTGGTTCACCGAGTTCGACAGCACCACCACTTCGAAGGTGCTGAATTACATTTCTATCGTTCCGCACATGGAAAACTTCAGCAAAGGGATCCTCGATTTGAAGGACGCGGTATTCTACGTGTCGTTCATTTTTCTAGCCTTGTTCCTGACGGTGCGCCAGATGGAATCACTTCGGTGGAGGTCCTAGAATGGGCTTCGGCTGGCTCAAGGCAAGGCAAACTCAGTACGCCGTATTCGCGAGCGCTTACATCCTGGTCGTGCTGGCTGTTCTTGTGGCTATGAATTTTCTTGCCGATCGGTATGACAAGTCGTACGACTCGACTGCGAACAAAAAGTTCAGCCTCTCGGATCAAACTATCAAGGTAGTCAAAGGGCTGAAGAACGACGTTCAAATGACTTATTTTGGCCCACAAGCCGAGTTTCCTGTCGCGCGCAATACCCTGGACCGTTATTCCAGCTTGTCTCCAAAGTTGCACGTCGCCTATATCGATCCGGAACGCAAACCTCAAGTCGCGAAGGCCGCCGGCTACAGAGCAGATTCCACCGTCATCGTTGAAAGCGGCGCGCGGCGCGAAAGCGCGAAGAGCTTGGGTGAGGAAGAGATCACCGGAGCGGTGATCCGTTCGCTTAAATCCGATGAACGGACGGTCTGCATGCTCTCTGCTGCTGGCGAGCCCTCCATCGACGAGACGGATGCGGCGGGTTATTCCATCTTCAAACAGCTGCTTGAACGCGACAATTACAAGGTGCGCACGGAAACACTTCGGCCCTCGGCGGCCGACACGAGCAAGCCGCTTGCTATCGGCCAGGCGCAGACAGCGGTGTCCGTCGCGGTTCCCAAGGACTGCACCGTATTAATCGTCGCAGGCCCGAAAAGCGATTACCCTGCTCCGGTTGTTAACGCGTTCAAGGCCTATGTGGAGGGTGGCGGGCGGGCGCTTTTCCTCCTCGATACGCCCCTCCGCCTGGGCGGTTCCGAGCCCCCAACGGAAAATGAGGATTTGGTAAAACTCCTCGCCGATTGGGGTGTTGCGGCGAACAAAGATTTGGTACTCGATCTAAGCGGTCTGGGGCGAATCGTTGGCCTCGGACCCGAAATCCCATTCGTCGTGCGGTACGAAGCACATGCCATCACCCAGCCGCTCACAAATGTTCCGACGGCTTATCCACTCTCGCGATCACTAGAGACGCTGCCCTCGGGAAAAACGACGTTGTCGAAGCTCGTGGCCACAACGGAAGATAGTGTCGCTACCAGCTCTATTGGACCTCGCGGGGCCGTCGATCCGTCAGAAGGAAAGAAAGGACCGCTCACATTGGCCATCGCCGGGACCCTGAACAGCACGCCCCAGGGCCGCTTTGTGGTCGTCGGCACCTCAGGAGCCGCGGAGAACCGGCTCGTGGGGGCGCGAGCAGTGGACAACCGCGACTTGATGACCAATATCGTGAATTGGCTTTCTTCCGACGAGGAGCTCATCTCCATACGCCCAAAGCCTCCCGAAGATCGTCCACTCAATATGACCAGCCGAAAGTTAACTGCTACTTTCTGGCTTAGCGTAGTTGTCTTCCCGCTCGCGGTCGTCGGATTCGGCTTGGTTACTTGGTGGCGCCGGAGATAACTCATGAAGTCCAAGGGACTCCCCATCGCCTGTTTCCTTTTGCTCGCGCTGAGCGGGATCATCTGGTGGTCAAACAAGAAAGCGGCTTCCGCTGACAAGACGCCGATCGAGAAAACCGCTACAAGCCTGATCAGCATTCCAGAGGTTCAATTCCAGGAAATCGAAATACAAAAGCGTAACGGCGAAGTAATCCGTTTGCAGCGAGTCGATTCGAAGTGGCAAATCGCCGCAGCCAGACCGCTCCGTGCAGATCCAGACGCTATGTCCAGCCTGCTTTCGAGCCTTTCATCGCTAAGCTCGGACCGCACGGTCGAAGAAAAGGGCGCTAGTTTCGATCAGTACGGCCTGACTCAACCGGCGACCGAGCTGAACGTCACTGATGGGAGCAAAAAGACGGCGAAGATCCTCATTGGGGACCAGACTCCCGCAGGGACAGCGGTTTATGCGGCTATCGCAGGCGATCCCCGCGTGTTTGCCCTCTCGAGCTACAAAACAAGCAACTTTGACAAATCTGTAAACGATTTGCGAGACAGGCGCATGTTGCTGTTTGACACGGACAAACTCAGCCGCGTCGAGCTGCAGTCCAAGAAACAAAGCATCGAGTTCGGCAGAGACAAGGATCGCTGGCAAATCGTCAAACCCATGCCGTTCCGCGCCGATCCGTCGGCGGTGGAAGAATTGCTGCGCACACTCCATGATGCAAAAATGGATCTGACCGGCAGCGGTGATGATAAGACGACCGCCGCGGCCTTTCGTTCAGCCGTTCCCCTTGCTATCGCAAGAGTTTCAGACTCTTCCGGCACTCAGGAACTCGAGGTGCGAAAGAGCAAAGACGATTACTACGCGAAATCGAGCGCGGTTGAGGGCACATTTAAAATTGCCAGCAATGTCGCCACCGGACTCGACAAAAACGTGGACGATTTCCGGAACAAGAACATATTCGACTTCGGATATGCCGATCCGGAAAAAGTCGAAATTCACGATGGCGCGAGGAACTACCTTTTGATCCGCAACAGTTCGGGTTGGTTGCTGAATGGAGCAAAACTGGATACTGCAAGCGCGACGACATGGATCGAGCAGATTCGTGATCTCACCGCGTCCAAGTTTGCTGACAGTGGGTTTGCAGCGCCTCTGATGGATCTCACTGTGACTTCCGACAACGGCAAGCGCACCGAGAAAGTCACCATCTCGAAGAATGGCGACAAATATATTGCGAAACGGGAAGGCGAACCGGCACTTTACGAGCTAGGCGCGTCCGTAGTCCAAGAGCTTCAGAAGTCAGAGGCGGACTTGAAGCCAGCCGCCCCGGCCAAGAAATAGCGCGCCGCACTCCGTTGCCCGCAACTGCAAGCTACTGAATATAATCGAGCAGACGTTCGTCATTTCTTGTCTCGGTTGCGCGGATACCCAGCGTCCACTACACTCAAATTTTGAGCAAATCGTGCAGGAGTGAAATTGCGAGCGCTTCTTCGGGTATTCTTCTGGCTCTTTACAATCATTGTCATCCTGACGGGCGTTGTAGCTTGGTGGTTCATCTACCGACCGCTGCCGCAGATTGACGGAACAGCCTCGCTGCCGGGCCTCCAGCGTGAGGTTACAGTCGAAAGGGACCGCTGGGGCGTGCCTCACATTAGAGCCTCCTCGCTGGAAGATCTCGCCGAAGCTCAGGGATATGTCATCGCGCAAGACCGCCTCTGGCAGATGGATATCATCAGGCGCGCGGCGAGCGGCCAGCTCTCTGAAATCCTTGGCCCCAGGACACTGGCGGTCGACAGGGATTTTCGCACTTTGGGCTTCCGCCGGGCCGCCGAACGTGACGTCGCGCTGCTGGACCCCGAAGCACGCAAAGTTACCGAAGCCTACGCGCGTGGCGTGAACAAATTCATCGAGCAGCACCGAAATAACCTTCCACTCGAATTCTCTCTCTTGCGCTACAAGCCGCAAGACTGGCAGCCCGCCGACAGCTTGCTGATCTCTGCCTATATGTATCGCACGCTGACGAACACCTGGGAACGCGAACTAAATCGTGCTTTGGTCACTGAACGGGCTGGTGCGGACCGCGCTAAGGACCTGTTTTCTGAGGAAGCCGCCATGGATCATTTCGTCGTTGGCGATCCGAACGTGATTAATGACGGCTCGCAGCGTTCAGCGGTGGATGACGATGAGGACGATGATGACGACATGGAGCCAGATACTGTGCTCAAAGCGAGCCTCACGGGCACGCAGGGCACGTCAGTGTCAGAAAGCGCACCTGATCTGACATCGGAACTATTGCCTGCAGTTCAGGGATTCCTCCAAGAATCGCGCAGCGATATTCGGCGGAGTCTTGGAAGCAACAACTGGGTCGTGAGCGGCGCGCATACGGCGACTGGAAAACCTCTGCTGGCAAACGACACCCATCTTGAGCTGAACATACCTTCGATCTGGTATGAAATTCACCTGACGGCGCCGGGGTGGAATGTCAAAGGATTGACCTTTCCTGGCGCGCCGATGGTCATCATCGGTCACAACGAGCGCATCGCTTGGGGCTTCACGAACAATGGTGCTGACGTTCAGGATCTTTACGTAGAGACGTTTAATCCGGCTTCGCCGGACGAATACCGCGTCAAAGGCAGCTGGACGAAAGCACAAATTATTGATGAAACGATTCGTGTTAAGGGACAGCCTGACGAACACTTCAAGGTCAAAGTGACTCGCCATGGGCCCGTTGTGCATCGCGATGGCGATAAGGGCTACGCGCTGCGTTGGACGGCCACTGAGCCTGGGGGACTCGCCGGCGCCGCGACATACAGCTGGCTTGGCAAGGCTCGGAACTGGCGGGAATTTCGCGACACTATGAAGCATCTCTGGGGCCCCGCACAGAATGGCGTTTACACGGATGTCGAAGGCAACATCGGCTATGTCATGGCGGCTCGCGTGCCGATTCGAAAGAAGGGGCGGGGAGAAGTTCCGGTTCCCGGTGATAGCGACGACTATGAGTGGAATGGCTACATTCCCTTCGACCAACTTCCTCAAGCGCTCAATCCAGACAGCGGCTTAGTCGTTACGGCCAACGCGCGCGTAGTCGGGCCAAATTACAAACCGTACCTTACTGACCGGTGGGAAGAACCGTATCGCACCGCGCGCATTTACGATTTGCTGCACGACCGGCACGATTTGCGTCCTGAGGACATGCTGAAAGTTCAGACGGACACGTATAGCTATCCACATGTCTTCCTCGCGGATCAGTTGGTTGCCGCCGCAAAAACGGCGAAACCCAAAGATGCGCGCGTACAAGAGCTCATCGACGGCCTGAAGGACTGGAATGGAATCGCCGATGCCGAGTCCTCCGAGGTTTCGTTTCTGGAAGCGACACGGCGAGCCTCACTTGATCTTCTTCTGGAGCCGATTCTTGGCAACGATACAAGTCTCTATCAATGGCGGAGCACCGCCTTTCTTCAAAGGATACTTACCGAACGGCCTGCGAAGTGGCTGCCGCCTGCTTACAAAAATTATGACGAACTACTTGTTTCCGCTGCCTCTCGCGCTGTCACAAACTTGGCGATTCGCAGTGGCAGCGAGCAAATCAAAGATTGGCAATGGAAGCGCTTCAATTCCCTAGACATGCTCCATTACATCGGCCGGGAAGGCTTGTTGAAGAGGTTTCTCAGTATTGCGGGCAAACCACAATCGGGAACGCTTTATAGCGTGCGCGCGGCGACCAAAACGCACGGCCCCGCGATGCGTTTCGTTGCGAATCCTGGCAATTGGGACGAATCCATTCTGTTGATTCCCTCGGGACAATCCGGCCAGCCGGGAAGCAGCCACTATACAGACCAGTTTTCTTATTGGTACGAAGGCAAGCCGATCTTCGCGCCGTTCAGCGACGAGGCTGAAGTAAAAACACGCAAACATACGCTAACCCTTAAGCCAGCGTCGTGAGCTCCGGCCCATCTCATGCCTGAACTTCCAGAAGTAGAGGCTGTCGTTCAAACGCTTCGTCCGCTCGTTCAAGGCCGGCGCATCCGGTGTGCTCACGTCTTGCATCCCATCGCCACAAAACCGCAAGCTGCGGCGCACATTTCCCGTATAGCCACAGGGCAACGAATTCGAGGGGTCGAGCGTAGGGCCAAATACGTCCTGCTGCATCTGGACCGCGGTCTGCTGACCCTCCACTTCCGCCTGGATGGCCGACTACTTTGGTTTTCGAACGCCAGAGAAATGACTGCACGCGCGAATCAGCGGGAAGTGGGCGTTCACGTGGATGTCGCGTTCGAGTTGGACCGGGGCGTACTTGGCTTCGCCGACAGGCGCCATTTCGGCCGCGTCCACGCGTGGAACTCTATTGAAGAATGTAGTGGACTTACCAAACTAGGAATCGATCCGCTCTCGAGAGAATTCACGCCTCGCCGCTTTAAGGAATTGCTTACCGCATCGAAGCGCCCGCTCAAAGAGTTCTTGCTCGATCAGAAGCGCGTGGCAGGTCTTGGCAACATCTACTCCTGCGAATCGCTGTGGCACGCACAAATTGATCCGCGACGGCGCGTCAACTCTCTGAACTCGCAGGAAGGGTACCAGCTGCATAAAGCAATTGTGTCTGTTCTCAAGCGTGCCTTAGAATGCTGTCTGCATCCAGCACCCGACTTTCGCGATCCGCAGTGGTGGTTCCAAGCCCTGTCGCCGCTGCGGCCAGCCTATCCGGCGCATCGCGCAAGGCGGCCGCTCAACTTACTATTGCGGGCACTGCCAGAAGTAAGCGCCCCGAAGGATACAGGCTCATCGCGTGAACTCACCTGCTCCCAAGAAGCCCGAACCTCCGAAGAAACCGGATTTCGAGCGGTCGCTCGCGCGTCTTGAAGAAGTGGTGCGCCGATTGGAGAGCCCACAACTCTCGCTGGACGACGCGATGAAGCTGTTCGAGGAAGGCGTTGCACTTTCGCGCGAATGCCAAAAACAATTGGAAGAAGCGGAAGGTCGCGTCGAAATTCTGCTGAAAAAGGCCGACGGGAAGCTTGCCGCAGAACCGTTCGATCCAGAGCGGGAGAGCGAGACGTGAGCTTTTCCAGTTCTTTATTGTGGCCTGGTTTCCCGCCGAAATGAAACTTTCCACCTTTTTCGAAGAAGACCGGCTGGCAGTGGATGCTGCGCTGGGACGGCTGCTTCCCGCTGAGTCCACGCCTCCTTCTTCCATCCATACTGCCATGCGCTATAGCGTTTTCGCCGGCGGCAAGCGCATGCGACCGATCCTTTGCCTTGAAGCAGCGCGGATTTTCGAAGCCGACGTTGGGCCAGCACTCTATCCTGCCTGCACCATCGAATTTATCCACACCTATTCCTTGATTCACGACGATTTGCCAGCGCTTGACAATGACGATCTGCGCCGGGGTAAGCCCACCTGCCACAAGAAATTTGGCGAAGCGATCGCTATTCTCGCCGGTGATGCGCTTCTAACACTCGCGTTCGAATCCATAGGCGCCACGCCTGTCCCTGCGGAGCGCCGCGTTGCGATTCTTGAGGAGGTTTCGAAGTCGGCGGGTACTGTGAACGGCATGGTTGGTGGCCAAGTTGCAGACATCGAGGCCGAGGGAAAGCGCGTTGCGCCGGAGATGCTCGAGTACATTCACCGTTCCAAGACCGCCGCGTTGATTCGCGCCGCCGTTACTGCGGGCGGTCTGTGTGCGGGAGCGGGCGTCAATGATGTTGCGCGGCTCCGCAGGTTCGGCGAAACCATCGGGTGGGCGTTTCAGGTCACCGACGACATTTTGGACGTCGAGGAGTCCTCGGCTGCTTTGGGAAAGACGGCTGGAAAAGACGTGGCACAACAGAAGGCAACTTATCCTGCCGTCTATGGGCTGGAGCGCTCGCACGAAATCGCCAAGGAGCTTGCGACGAAGGCTATTGCTGAGCTCGAACCCTACGCAGAGCGTGCCTCGCGACTCCGGGAGATCGCCGAGTACCTGGTGTTGCGCCGTACGTGACAATTCGAATTCCTTATGAAACGCAAGAGTAGCAGCAAGCGCCTCGATCTAATCCTCGTCGAGCGAGGCCTCGCGGAATCTCCGCAGAAGGCGCTGGCCATGATCCTGGCCGGTGAGGTACAGGTAAACGGAGAACGCAGTGGCAAAGCAGGGGCCGCCGTTGTCGAAGATGCCCGGATTGAAGTCACAAGTCGCGCTCAGAAGTTCGTCAGCCGCGGAGGAGTAAAGCTCGAAGGAGCCCTGGAAGATTTTGGGATTGATCCAGCGGGGCGAGTGTGTCTGGATATCGGTTCTTCCCATGGGGGCTTTACGGACTGCCTCTTGCAACACGGAGCCGTGCGAGTCTATGCCGTGGATGTGAACGTGGATCAACTCGATTGGAAACTACTGCAGGATCCCCGTGTGGTTCGAATTGAGAGGAATGCGCGCGAACTGCGCAGGGAAGACATCCCCGAACTCGTACGCATCGTAGTGGCTGACGTTTCCTTCATTTCAGTAGGCAAGATAATCGCACCGGCTATGACAGCAGTAGAACCCGAAGCTCTCTTTCTGATCTTGATCAAGCCGCAGTTCGAGTTAGAGCGAGAAGAAATCGCTTCAGGCGGCGTGGTAACGGACAAGATCCTGCACGAGAAGGCGATTCAAAGAGTCCGAGATATGCTAGACGTGATCGGTCTCGAGTGCATTGGC
>Ga0210404_10000982_pt1 | contig 12873 bp, 10 predicted proteins | sample IncBWH28MmetaG_FD_155455 | JGI IMG/M metagenome (GOLD analysis project Ga0210404, IMG submission 155455) | Forest soil microbial communities from Barre Woods Harvard Forest LTER site, Petersham, Massachusetts, United States - Inc-BW-H-28-M | ecosystem: Environmental > Terrestrial > Soil >... | reverse complement strand
GCCACTTGTCTGGCGGGCATACTGCCTGTCCCTCCCGACATGGACGAATTTCTATTCTCGGGTTTCCTGCGCGACGATCCTGTCGAGCTGGTCGCCTGCAAAACGGTTGACCTCGAAGTTCCGGCGAACGCTGAAATCGTCCTCGAAGGCCACCTCGACCTGGGCGAAACGCGCTCGGAAGGACCTTTTGGCGACCACACCGGCTTTTACTCGCTCGAAAGCCAGTATCCGGTGTTCCATGTCGATTGCATCACGCACCGCACGGACCCCCTTTACCTCACCACGATCGTCGGCCCGCCACCGCAGGAAGATTACTTCATCGGCCACATGATCGAACGCGTCTTCCTTCCCGTGATGAAACTCCAGCATCCGGAAATCGTGGACGTGGCCATGCCGGCTGAAGGAATTTTTCAAAACCTGATGATCGTATCGATTCGGAAAAGCTACCCGGGGCACGCGCGCAAGACAATGAACGCGATTTGGTCCCTGGGCCAGGCCATGTTCACCAAGGTCGTCGTCATCGTTGACCACGACGTGAATGTGCAGGACTCGCGCGAGGTCGTCTGGAAGGCGCTCTGCGCGATCGACCCTGAACGCGACATCGCTTTCGTCTTGGGTCCCGTCGATACTCTCGATCACGCCGCGCGCCGCCAGGATTTCGGTTCGAAAATGGGAATCGACGCCACGCGCAAGTGGCCCGAAGAAGGTTTCGCCGGCCGCTGGCCCGACGAGATCAAAATGGACGCCGCCACAAAACGCCGCATCGATTCGATCTGGGGTCAACTGGGGATTGCGGCCGGCAAAAAGAAAGCGTAACCCACAGCACTCCCCCCAGCCGCTTTGTCCAGCAATTTCATCAGGATTTGCCTCCCTCCTGTACCAGGGACCGGGTTTTACCAAAAGCACACGCAAGCAACATGTTGGTTGACACTCTTTGCTGCGGATGCAATAAACGATTCAAGGGGAACGTACCGGGCCTATCAGTACTATGGTTCGCGTTCGCTCGATTGAGCCCCATGGGGTTGGGGCGAAGCAAGGTCGAAGGGCAACGGGATTTCATCAGTCAGCAGGCGTACCAGAAAAGCCATGCGGATTCCGCCCTGCATCGCAGGGTGGATGGAGAAGCGTGAGGCCACACGATGTTCAATCTGGGTAAAACAAAATCTCTGATCGGCCTGGACATCGGCTCGAGTTCGGTGAAAGCCATCGAACTGAAGAAGGCCAAAGAAGGCTACGAGCTTGTGAGTTTTGGAATGGAGCCGTTGTCGCAGGATACAGTCGTGGACGGCGCGATTATGGACGCTCCTTCCGTCGCCGAGAAAATAATTTCGATCTTTGACAACCAGAAAATTAAGGTAAAGGACGTGGCGACCTCTGTTTCCGGCCACTCCGTGATCGTCAAGCGCGTGAGCATGCCGCTGATGACCGAAGAGGAGCTTTACGACCGGATCCAGGCCGAGGCCAGCCAGCACATCCCGTTCGACATCGCGGACGTCAACCTCAGCCATCAGCTTCTGGAAGCGACCGAAAATCAAATGGACGTCCTTCTGGTCGCCGTCAAGAAGGACAAGATTCTGAACCACACCAACGTCCTGGCCCAGGCAGGTAAGACTCCCGTGGTAGTCGATATCGACGCCTTCGCCCTGCAGAACTCGTTTGAAGTCAACTATGAGCCTGATCCTTCGCAGGTTGTCGCGCTGCTGAACATCGGCGCTAGCGTCATGAACATCAACATTATTCGCGGATGGACGCCGCTTTTCACCCGCGACGTCTCGGTTGGGGGAAACCAGTATACCGACGCGCTTCAGAAGGAGCTCGACCTGAGCTTCGAGGACGCCGAGAAACTGAAGATGGGCGGGACGCTAGCGGGCGTCAGCGAAGAGCAGCGCACCGCGATCCTCCGTTCGGTTTCCGACATTCTGATTCTTGAGATCCAAAAGACCTTCGACTTCTTCCGCGCCACGGCCAGCGGCGAAAACATCCGCCGCATCGTCGTCGCCGGCGGCACGGCGCGCGTTCCCGGACTCCTGGATCTGCTGAAAGAGGAATTCGCGATGCCGGTCGAAGAGCTTTATCCGTTTCGCAAGGTGCTTATTAATCCAGGGCGTCACGACGAAACCCAGCTTCGCGAGTTGGCGCCGCGCCTGGCAATTGCCATGGGCCTGGCGCTGAGGAGCTTTGACACACCATGATTCGGATCAACTTACTCGGCCAGGCTCGTCCGAAGGCCGCCAAACAGGCAGTGCCGCTCGAAGCCACCGTGCAGATCCTGTTCGCATGCGTGGCGATCGGCCTGGCGTTGGTGATCCTCGGCATCACCTACTACCAGCAGAAGCGCCAGCTGGACGATACCAACAAGCGGATCGCCGCGTTGAAGGCCGAAAAGGCCAGCCTGCAGCAGGTCAAGGCTGACGTCGACAAATTTGAGAGCGAGAAAAGCGTCCTCCAGCAGCGCATCGACGTGATCGAGACGCTGCAAAAGAACCGCAGCGGCGCCCAGGACATGATGGAAATGGTGGCCAATACGGTCGTCCGGATCGACTCCCTCTGGCTGACCACGATCGAACGCAAGGGCGATACGCTCCAGATGGAAGGCGAGGCCGGATCGATCAACGCCGTCGCCAATTTCATCACCGAGCTGAAGAAATCCGGATATTTTCAGCAGGTTGAAATCAAGAACACCAAGGAAAACGACTTGCTTCCGGGCGTCGAGACCTACGGATTCGTCATGACCGTCAACATTGCGCCGCCGACAACCGCGCAGCAGCCCTCGACGCAAGCCGTCGGGACCGCGCAACCTCCGCAGCCTGCGGCCAAGGGAAGGAGCTAGCCCATGGCAACATCGTTCCGAGACTGGCCCTGGCCCTTACAGGCGCTCCTGTACGTCGGTTTGACGATCGCTCTGGTCTTGCTGGGCTTCTATGTTCCCGGTTCGCCCTTGCAGTCCGTGCGGAACCAACTCGAACAGGCGCAGTCCGAAGTGAAGCCTCTGGAATCCGACGTCCAGAACCTTCGCGTCTACAAGCAGCGGCGGGCTGAATTGCAGACCGAAATGGACGCACTGCAGAAGCAGCTGGCGACCTTGCAAACGATCGTTCCCGAAAACAAAGAAACCGACCAGTTCATTCTGATGATCCAGCGCTCGGCGGTCAGCTCCGGCGTTTCGATCCGCTCGCTGGTTGCCAATCCGATCGCCCAGAAGCCTTATTACTTCGAGATGCCCTTTGCCGTGGAAGCCGATGGACCGTATTACTCGGTCCTCGACTTCTTCGCGCGGATGGGCCGTCTGTCGCGGATCATCAATGTGGGCGACCTGAAGTTGAACTCGGTCGGTGGCCAGCAGGCGGGCCAGAATAAATTCAGGCTTGCCGCGGGCACGACCGTGACGGGCACATTCACCATTACGACTTTCTTTACGAATGCGGCGGAAGCGGGCGCAGCTGCCGCTCCTGCTCCGGCAGCGAAAAAGTAAGGCGATAACCATGAAAATGGCAAACACTTCGGCAAAACTGTTGGCGGTTCTGGCCCTGGCGATTCCGCTGGCGATGGTGGCGTCGGCGCAAAATCAGGCCACCCCGAAGCCGGCAACGAAGTCCAAGTCTGCGAAAGCACCATCTCATGCGAAGGCTGTGAAACCGGCTTCCAAGGCCAATCCGGAAGCATCGGCGGCTCCAGCCGCGTCATCTGCTCCGGCAGAAGACGCGACGAAGACCGAGATGGTCGGCAAACGCGATCCCTTCGCGCCGCTGATCAACGATAAGAAGGACACCGTGCATCTTCCGCCGGGCAAGGCTGGGTTGGTAATTGCCACCGTGCGGGTGGACGGCGCGGTACGCTCGGGCAATACCATGATCGCGGTGGTTTCCAATCCGGAACTGAGTGTTTATTTCATCCGGGAAGGTGACAAACTTTACGATGGGGACGTGGAAAAGATTGGGCTGGACGGGGTGACCTTCAAGGAAAATTCGAAGGACGCATTCGGTAAACCGGTCGAGCGAATGGTTACGAAGCGAATCTACGCGAGTGCAGGAGAGCAGCAATGAGGATCCTAAGTCGGGCGTTGGGACTGAGCGCGCTGCTGGCGGCCGGTCTAATTTGGACGAATGGCACACTGCGCGCGAGCGACGCGCCGGTCGTGCACGTGAAGGCGGAGGTCAAGGACGGTGCGGTCCGCTTGCAAGCGGACGCCAATGCTCCGTTCGAGTACACGACCTATCGCCCCAGCGCGAGCCTCTACGTGCTCGACCTGACCGGCGTGTCGGCCGGAGACCCGGCGGGCGCGCGCGTGGTGGCCTCCGATCTAGTGAAGAGCTACCGGCTGATTTCATACTCCTCGGGTACCAAGCCGGTCGTCCGCCTCGAAATCCTGCTCGCGCAAGGGATCGAGCCGAAACTCGAACGGACGGGCAATCAGGATCTGACGCTTTTGGTGTCGCGAAACTTGACTGCGGACGCGTCGGCCACGGCTCCGGTGAAGGCATCCATGATCCCAGCGTCCGCCAAGTCCGCCGATTTGGCGCCAGCAACGCATCCGGCAATTCGCCAGGTCCACCTGCAGCAGAATGGAGCGGCGACGGAGGTGAGCATCACGGGTTCGGGCCTGCTCACCTACCACACGCTTCATTTGCAGAATCCCGATCGCCTGGTGTTGGACTTCGCGGGCTCGCACCTGAGCACGACGGAGAAGCAGATCGCCAGCAATCTCGACCCGGTTCGCGAAATTCGTTTGGCCCAATTCACGCCCGAAGATTCCCGCGTGGTCATCGATCTTCGCCAGCCCGCTCGTTACAACATCAAGGGCGACGGCAGCACGGTAACGATTATCTTTGCAGGCGCCAGCTCAGACGCAGCTCCGAACACGGATTCTGCTTCCAGTGCAGCTCCCAAGGCTAAATCGACCGTCAGCGTGATAACTGCGGATAACGCCGGCGTCAAACCGGCCGTCATCCCGGCGCCAGCCGCAGCTCTTCCGGCGAACCTGACGCAATCGACTTCGGCACTGGCAACCCCGGTTGCACAGAATGCCGGCGAAACAATCAGCGCCACGAAGGCAGCCGCTGAGGGCGCAGCCAACGCCGAGCCGGCTGTGACTACAGCTCCTGCTCCGATGGCAGCAGCAACCCCGGCGCTTGCGCCAGTCGCAATGGCGCCTGCTCCGGCGGGCCAGGCTCCCGCGGCAGCTCCTCCGGCGAAGTATTCCGGCGAACCGATCTCGGTCAACCTGAAGGACGTCGATCTGCGCGACTTCTTCCGTCTCATTCACGAAATCAGCGGCCTGAACGTCGTGGTCGATCCCGGTGTGAAGGGCACCCTGACGATTGTTCTCGACGATGTGCCGTGGGATCAGGCTCTGGACATCGTTCTTCGCAACAACGATCTCGATAAGCAGCTGGACGGCAACGTTCTACGCCTCGCGACCAAGGACACTTTGAGGAAGGAAGCCGAAGAGAATCGCGACCTCGCCAAGGCTCAGGCTGAAGCGGCCGACGTGATCACCACGACTCGGGTCCTGAGTTATGCGAAATCGACGGACATGGCCACCACGCTCAAGAAGTTCCTCTCCTCGCGCGGCGACATTATCGCGGATGACCGCTCCAACACACTCATCATTCGCGATATTCCGACCACCCTTCCGGTCATGGATAACCTGATCCGACAGCTCGATCGCAAGTCTCAACAGGTGGAAATCGAAGCGCGGGTCGTGGCTGCCAACCGCTCGTTCTCGCGCGAAATCGGTTCGCAGCTGGCATTCTCGGGTGCGGCCAACACGCTTCACAACCAAAACGTGGTCGGCGGCGCCGGTTCAGTCGGTAGCAGCCCGATTTTGCGTACCCCGCCTCCGCCATTGACCGTCCCGAACAGCGGTAGCGGCAGCTCGAGTGGCTCTGCCATGCCTCTCATTACGAACCTGCCTGCGAGCGTGCCGACCAGCGGCATCACCTATCTGTTCACCTCGGCCAACTTCGCTCTGGACGCGATCATCACAGCAGCGGAACAAAAAGGCGTCGGCAAGCTGCTCTCCAAGCCGAAAGTCATCACGCAGAACAACGAGAAAGCGACCGTCAAGCAGGGAACCAAGATTCCCGTGCAGACCATCGTCAACAACACGGTTTCCGTCCAATTCGTGGACGCCGTGCTTGAGCTCGACGTGACGCCGCAAATCACCGCAGACGGCACGATCTACATGGACGTGACGGTTGAAAACGATCAGATCGACGGCTCAATTCCCCGCGTTCAGGGAATTCCGGCTATCGATACCCAGGCTACCGAAACCAAAGTCACCGTGAACGACGGCGCTACAGTGGTCATCGGCGGCATCATTGTCACCCAGCAGACCACGAGCATCCAACAGGTCCCGTTTGTCGGGAGCGTGCCGGTTCTGGGTAACTTGTTCAAGCACACGACCGTCAACTCGACGTCACAAGAACTGCTCTTCTTCCTGACGCCTCGCATTTTGCCGAGCTAACAGTTACTCTGGCGGCGTGGGAACAAAGTCGGTAGAAGCGAAATCTGGCCGGAGCGGGCCCACCGATCGATTGGGCCGGCTCCGGCTTCGTTTTTCCGACCTCGGGGCGGACGGCATCCTGGTCTCCTACCTGCCCAACATCCGTTACCTTTGTGGCTTCTCCGGAAGTGCCGGACTCTTACTGGTCGATTCAACCTCCGCCACCCTCCTGACCGACAGCCGCTACACCTTTCAGGCTCGTGAAGAAGTTTCAGGCGCGCGAGTGCAGATCTGCAAGCACGGGCTGGTTCGAGCAGCCACCGAATCCCTGCGTAAGCGCAGAGGGCGTACCCGAGTGGCTTACTCGGCCGCCACGGTGACCGTTGCTCAGAAACAGGCGCTGGACGCCGGCAGCCGCGTGCGATGGGTATCGGATGGCAACTCTGTTGAAAAGCTTCGCGCAGTAAAGGACGCAAGAGAACTGAGCGCGATGCGCGAAGCGGCTGATCTGATCAGTGCCGTTTTCGAGCGCATTGTTCCCCAGATTCGCCCCGGCCTGGCCGAATTGGCGATCGCGGCGGAAATCGACCACGAAATGAAGCGCCGCGGAGCTTCCGGCCCTTCGTTCGAGACCATCGTAGCCTCCGGGCCACGCTCCGCCTGGGCCCACGCGCGCCCCACACCAAAACCGTTCGGGAAAAACGAATTGGTCGTCCTCGACCAGGGTGCTATACTTCGCGGCTACTGCAGCGATATGACCCGCACGGTCTTCCTAGGAAAGGCATCGCCAAGGGTGCGCAGCCTTTATTCCGCGGTCCGGGAAGCGCAACAGGCGGGCAAGCAAGCCATTCGACCGGGAGTCACTGCGGGCGACGTGGACAAAGCAGCGCGCATTACCCTCAAACGAAGGCACTTGGATCACTATTTCACCCATAGTTTGGGCCATGGTTTGGGCTTGGAAGTTCACGAAATGCCCCGGCTGGGCAAGGGCGAACAAACGGTCCTCGAAGAGGGCATGGTTTTGACTGTTGAGCCGGGTGTGTATCTGGAGGGCGTCGGCGGCATCCGAATCGAAGATGACGTCGTGGTAACCGCTAACGGGTGCACGGACTTGACCTCGGCTCCGCGGGAATTTCTCGAGCTCTAATAAATGGCGAAGAAACCGAAGATCAAATCGGGTGGGAGCTCGAATCTGGGCGGGGTGGACCTCGCGGAAGCCGAACGTCTGCTGGCCTTCATGGAGAGGCACGGGCTTGAGGAATTCGAATACACCCGCGGCGGCGTGCACATCCGCCTCAAGAAGCAGGCAGTTGCCACGGTGGCGCCGCCCCGGGTGGTCATGTCGGCTGAACCGGCTCATCCGGCCACCCACGCTGCTCCGGCCTCCGCAGGCCACTCTCGTGCGCTCGAGCCGGCCGTGGGAGCCGACTTGCACGTCATCAAGTCGCCCATCGTGGGAACGTATTATGGCTCGCCAAGTCCGGGAGCCGATCCCTTCGTCACCGCGGGTTCCAAGATAGAGGCCGGCCAGGTGCTTTGCATCATCGAAGCGATGAAACTGATGAACGAGATTGAGTCGGACGTGGCCGGCGAGCTCGTACAGATTTACGCGGAAAACGGCAAGCCGGTCGAATACGGTGAGCCGCTGTTCGGCATCCGCGCGAGCGGCAAGAAATAGCGCGCCGCGACACGAGCCACCCGAACGCCATGTTCCGGAAAATCCTGATCGCCAATCGTGGTGAGATCGCCCTGCGCGTCCTTTCCGCCTGCAAGGAGCTCGATATCCGCACGGTCGCGGTCTATTCCGAAGCTGACCGCCACGCGCTGCACGTGCGGTTCGCCGACGAAGCGATCTGCATCGGCCCGCCGCGTAGCAGCGACAGCTACCTGAACATCCCGCAAGTGATCAGCGCCGCAGAAATAGCCAACGTGGACGCGATCCATCCCGGCTACGGCTTCCTGTCGGAGAACGCGAACTTCGCCGAAGTCTGCGAAGCGTCGCACATCACCTTCATCGGGCCATCCCCCGAGATGATTCGCATGATGGGTGAAAAGGACCGCGCTCGCGTCGAAATGGGCGCCGCAGGCCTGCCGATCATTCCGGGCAGCGACGGCGCCGTTCCGGACGAAGACGCGGCCAGACGAGTCGCCGCGGAAATCGGGCTTCCCGTGATGATCAAAGCCGTTGATGGTGGTGGCGGGCGCGGGATGCGCATGGTCCGCACCAAGAAGGAATTGGTTCCTGCGTTTCAGACGGCCCGCGCCGAGGCTCAGCAGGCCTTCGGCAGCCCCAACGTTTACATGGAAAAATTGATCGAGCATCCCCGGCACATCGAGTTTCAGGTGCTCGGCGATAAGCACGGAAACGTCATTCAGCTCGGGGAGCGCGAATGTTCCCTTCAGCGCCGCCACCAGAAAGTGCTGGAGGAATCTCCGTCGTCGGCTCTCGATCCTGCCACCCGGCAACGCATCGGCAAACAGGTGGTCGAGGCTCTGGCCAAGGTCGGTTATTCCAATGCCGGAACCGTCGAATTCCTTCGCGACGCTTCGGGCAATCTCTACTTCATCGAGATGAACGCGCGCATCCAGGTCGAACATCCCGTCACCGAGATGGTCACGCAGGTCGACCTGGTGAAAGCGCAGATTCGTATCGCGGCAGGAGAAAAACTCGAGAGCGCCGTAGGCAAATTCGACTTCCGCGGCCATGCCATCGAATGCCGCATCAACGCGGAAGATCCCGAGACGTTTGTTCCCTCGCCGGGTCACATCACCGCATTCCGCGTCCCCGGCGGTCCGGGTATCCGCATCGACACCTTCCTGCACGCCGACGCGATCGTCCCGCCCTACTACGATTCGCTGGTCGCCAAACTCGTGGCGCACGGTCGGGACCGCTCCGAAGCCATTGCCCGGATGCACGGCGCCCTGGACGGCTTCATAGTCGAAGGCATCAAAACCACGATTCCACTCCACAAACGAATCCTCGCAGAGCCGGACTTCGTGGCCGGAAAATTCGATACCCATTTCCTCGACCGCCTGACGGCGAAAGAAAGAACGTAGCGCCGACATCCGGCCGGCTTTTTTTCTTAGGAGCTGGCACCGATATTAGCCGTTTGAGGATCAACGATTGTTCCCATCTCTCTACGCCATTCTCGATCCCGATCTCTCGCCGCTGCCGGTGGCGGATCTCGCCGCACAGCTGGCCGAAGCCGGTGCGGAACTCGTCCAGCTTCGCGACAAGAAAAACTCGTCATCCGAAATACTCACCCGGGCCAGGGAACTGACTGCGCTTCTGGTTCCCAAAGGCATCCGTTTCATACTCAACGACCGCGCCGACATCGCCGCCATGGCGGGCTCGAGCGGCGTTCACGTCGGCCAGCAAGACTTGCCCGCTGAGGAAGCCCGCCGCATCTGCGGCCCCTCCCGCTGGGTGGGTGTTTCGACACACAATCTCGATCAATTGCGCCTCGCGGACCGCACTTCGGCGGACTATATAGCGATAGGCCCGATTTTCCCGACTTCTACGAAGGAGAATCCGGATCCCGTAGTAGGACTCGATTTCATCCGCGCCGCCCGCCAGATCACGCGCAAGCCGCTGGTGGCCATCGGGGGCATCACGCTGGAGTCAGCCGCTGAGGTCTTCCGGGCCGGAGCGGATTCGCTGGCAGTTATCCGCGATCTGCTCGCTGGCAAGGATCCGGCAGGGCGCGCCAGAGAGTTTCTCGCCGTAGCACAGGAGTGCCGTCAGAGGCGCCCGTAGCCGTTGCGACACGAAGAACCTGAAAATGGCCGACACCACACAAGTCATCGACTCAACCACCGCCCGCTCCTCGGGCGAACTGGTCAAGGGCCTCGGTCTGTTCGATTCAACGATGATCGTGGTCGGCTCGATGATCGGCTCGGGAATCTTCATCGTATCCGCCGACATCGCGCACCAGGTGCAAAGCCCCGGACTGCTGCTGGTCGTGTGGCTCGCCTCGGGCCTGATCACTTTGATCGGCGCGCTCTGTTTCGGCGAACTGGCCGCGGCGATGCCTCACGCCGGCGGCCAGTACGTCTACCTGCGCGAATCCTGCGGCCCGGTTTTCGGTTTCCTGTACGGCTGGTCCATGCTCCTGGTCATCGAAACCGCGACCATCGCCGCCGTGGCCATCGCCTTCGCAAAATTCTCGGGAGTGATCGCGCCCTGGTTTTCGGCTTCGATCTGGATCCAAAAGATCGGCACCTTCGGCCCTTGGAATTTGTGGTTTGGCCAGCTCGGCCCCTACAACGTCGGCCTCAATCGCCAGAACCTGCTCGCGATTCTCTCCATCGTCCTGCTGACTTGGATCAACACGCGCGGCCTGCGCCTGGGGAAAATCGTTCAAAATATTTTCACCGTCACCAAGACCATCTCGCTCGCCGGCCTGGTGCTGCTCGGCGTGCTTTTCTCGACTGCCGTCGCCCGCTCCGCCAACTTCCACGGCTTCTGGCGCAATGCCGCGTGGTCCGCGCTGCATCCGTATCCTCCCGATCACGCCACCTGGATGATCGCGACGATTACCCTGGTCGGCGTGGCCATGGTCGGTTCGCTCTTCGCCATGGACGCCTGGAACAGCGTCACGTTCACCGCTGCCGAAGTGAAGAATCCCGGAAGAAATCTGCCGCTCTCGCTGGCCCTGGGGACCGCAATCGTAGTGGCGCTCTACACGCTGGCAAACCTCGCCTATCTCCGGGTACTTCCGCTCTCGGGCGATCCAAGCGGCGCGACCGCAATCGCCCGGGGCATCGAATTCGCCGCCGAAGGCCGCGTGGCGACAGCTGTGGCGCAGGTCATCTTCGGGCCGGTTGGTGCGATCCTGATGGCCGTCGCGATCCTGATCTCGACCTTCGGCTGCAACAACGGTCTGATTCTCGCCGGCGCCCGCATCTACTACGCCATGGCAAAAGACGGATTATTCTTCCGCTCGGTCGGCACCGTGAACAAGTTTCACGTTCCTGCCGTGGCCTTGGTCGCCCAATGCGTCTGGGCCTCCCTGCTGTGCCTTTCGGGCACCTACGGCCAGCTCCTCGATTTCCTCATCTTCGCCCAACTCCTGTTCTATATCCTGACGCTCGCCGGACTGTTCCTGCTGCGCTGGAAGCGCCCGGACATGGACCGACCCTACCGCTGCTTCGGCTATCCCGTCCTCCCCGCGCTCTATATCCTGATGGCGGTATTTCTCGAAATCCAATTGTTGCGGTATAAACCGCAGTACACTTGGCCCGGCCTGATCATCGTTCTGCTGGGGCTGCCGGTGTACGGGCTCTGGAAGCTGGCAGGGAAGTCTCCGTCGAAGGCGTAGCGTTTCTCCGCAACCGCATTCGCAGGTTTTCGATCGAGGGGAGAACCAGGGATGGGCAGTTCACTGCTCGCAAAGAAACCGATGGATTGGCTGCTGAATGAAGCAGACGACGCCGGCGCGCACACACTCAAGCGGACGCTCGGCCCCGTTTCGCTCACCGCACTCGGCGTGGGAGCCATCATTGGCGCGGGTATTTTCGTGATGTCCGGTCTGGGGGCGCACTATGCGGGCCCCGGCCTCATGCTTTCGTTTGTGATATCGGGCCTCGGCTGCGGTTTTGCCGGCCTTTGTTATGCGGAATTCGCCGCGTTGATTCCGCTCGCTGGCAGCGCCTACACCTACGCCTATGCCGCGCTCGGCGAACTGTTCGCTTGGATCATCGGATGGGACCTGACGCTTGAATACGCCATGGGCGCGAGCACGGTCTCCTCCGGCTGGTCGAACCACTTCATCGAATTCCTGAATATCTTCGGCCTGAGAATGCCCCTTTGGCTCGCGTACGATCATTGGACTAGCCTGCGAACCGCCGAAGGTATTGTCGCGCGCCAGATGGCTCACACCTCCGACCCCTCGCTGGTGATGGGCAGCCAGGCCTTCCTGAACAAGGTGGGTGACGTCATCTCCGCGCAGTCGCCCGAACTCATTCAACGCGCCCACGACCTGGTTGGCGCGCCGCACCTGTTTGGTTTCGAAATCGGTTTCAACCTCCCAGCCTTCATCATCGCCCTGATCATCACCGCTGTCCTGGTTGTGGGAATCAAAGAGAGCGCGACTTTCAACGCCACGATTGTGATCATCAAGGTCGCCGTAGTTTTGTTCGTGATTGCGCTGGGCGCGCACTACGTTCATCGGTCCAACTGGGGCCGCGACTGGCAATCGTTCGCTCCGATGGGTTTCTCCGGCATCGGAGCCGGCGCTGCTTACATTTTTTTCGCCTATATCGGATTCGACGCCGTGTCGACCACGGCTCAAGAAGCCAAGAAGCCGCAGCGTGATCTTCCCATCGGGATCCTCGCCTCTCTGATCGTTTGCACGATCCTATATATCCTCGTCGCGGCAGTTCTCACCGGCATGGTGCCGTGGAAAGAAATCAACGTCGAAGCGCCG
>Ga0210404_10000981_pt1 | contig 12877 bp, 9 predicted proteins | sample IncBWH28MmetaG_FD_155455 | JGI IMG/M metagenome (GOLD analysis project Ga0210404, IMG submission 155455) | Forest soil microbial communities from Barre Woods Harvard Forest LTER site, Petersham, Massachusetts, United States - Inc-BW-H-28-M | ecosystem: Environmental > Terrestrial > Soil >... | reverse complement strand
TTTTTCGTACTGCGGCCCGCCGACGGCGCTGAGATACGCAGTAAGCGCGTCGAACCAAACGTAGAAGACGTGCGGCTCTTCGCCGGGCACGGGAATGCCCCAGCGAATGGTGGTGCGCGTAATGCTAAGATCGCGGAGGCCGCCTTCGACAAAGCTGAGCACTTCGTTGCGCCGCGCTTCCGGCTGAATGAAATCCGAATGTTTGGCGTACCAATCGAGCAGCGGTTTTTGAAACGCTGAGAGCTTGAAAAAATAATTTGGCTCGGTGACAGTTTCCGTGGGCCGTCCGCAATCAGGACAGTTTTCGCCGGGCTTCACGTCCACGTAGGCGTTGTCGTAGATGCAGTATTGTCCCGTGTAGTGACCGGGGTAGACGAACCCATTTTCGCGGCACAGCTTGAATAGCCATTGCACCGTGTGAGCATGTTTCAAATCCGTGGTGCGGATAAATTCGTCGCCTTGCACACCGAGTTCGTCCCAAAGTGCGCGCCACTCCCCGGCCATCTTCGCGACGAATTCGGATTCCGGAACGCCGGCCTTTTTTGCTGAACGCTCGACGTTCACGCCGTGTTCGTCGGTGCCGGTGGTCATGACCACGTCGTAGCCGCGCATGCGCTTGTAGCGCCGGATGGTGTCGCACACGATGGTCGAGTAAGTGTGGCCGATGTGCGGCAACCCATTCGTGTAGTAGATCGGCGTAGTCAGATAAAACTTGGGCTTATTCGCTGGCATATCTAGTTTGATTTCCCGCTTGCCTCATAGGCGCGCAGAGCTTCGCTGATGACGCGCTGCAGCGGCACATTTTTCTCGACGGCCAATTTGCGGCAATCGTCATATTCGGGCGCGACGTGCAGGATGCGGCCGTTGACGCGGGAAATTTTGATGCGCACTTCGCCGAAGGCGGTAGCAACGTTTACGAAATCGCGCGGGAGTGTCCGCCTTTGCGCGCGGTAGGTGCGCGCGCCAAAGGTCGTGGTCTCGGCAAAAACCAGCGACATCAGCGCATTGGTATCCTGCGGCTTGCACAGAACCGTGAGCAGTGTGCCCGGGCGGTTTTTTTTCATCTGGACGGGCGCGGTGTAAACGTCGAGCGCGCCCGCGGCCAAGGCTTTTTCAAGGAAGTAACCGTAGATTTGCGGATTCATATCGTCGAGATTGGCTTCGATGACAGCAATCTCTTCGTCAAAACCGGCGACGTTTTTTTCCGCGGCTTCACCGATCATGATGCGGACAACGTTCGGCTGACCTTCCAAGTCAGCGGTACCCGCGCCGTACCCGATGGCCGAAACGCTCATGGGCGGCTGCGGTCCGAAGGTATCGCAGAGTGTTGCGACCATCGCTGCACCGGTCGGAGTGACGAGTTCTTTTTGCGCACCATTTGAATAGGTCGGTTTGCCTTGCAACAAATTCGCGGTAGCTGGCGCGGGCACGGGCAAGACACCGTGCGCCATTTTCACGGTGCCCCCGCCGACGTTCAGAGCAGAGCATGCAAACTTTTCAATTCCGAGTGCATGAAAACCGATGCAGGAGCCGACGATGTCCACAATGGCATCAACGGCGCCGACTTCGTGGAAGTGAATTTTTTCTAGAGGAACATCGTGTACGCGGGCTTCCGCTTCCCCAAGATTCTTGAAGATCGCGGCGGCGCGGTCGCGCACCTGCGGCGCGAGCTGTGATTTCTGTAGAATCTCGATAATGTCGCTCAGCGAGCGGTGCTTTTGTTGATCCTCAGTCTTAACCTTGACGTAGGTGGCGGCCATGCCGTTCTTCCAGACTCTTTCAGCGCTAAGCTCCCATCCGGGAACTTGCAAGCCGCGCAATTCGGCGCGGAGGTGTTCCACAGCGCAGCCAGCGTCAACGAGCGCGCCGAGCGTCATGTCACCGCTAATGCCCGAAAAACAATCAAAATAAGCGAGTTTCATCGAAGCCGTTGCCGAACGGTGGGACTGTCACGTGAAGTTGTCTCTCCGCCGGATACAAATTGATACTATCGGCGCAGACCAGAGGTGTCAAACCTCTGGCATGCTCGCACTGTCTTTGACCCTCATCGGGAGCATCTCCTATACTGACTGGATTCCATTTCATGAGACCTAGGCTCACTGAGGACCTGTGTACCAGACACTGACAAACCGATTGCGCGAGGCGCTGACGGGGCACATCCGCAAGGAATATGGTGTGGATCTGACAGTAGCGCTAGAGCGGCCGCCGAAGATAGAAATGGGAGAGGCGGCGTCTCCGGTGTGTTTTGAGCTGGCAAAGAGGTTGAAGAAGTCGCCGCGGCAGATTGCGCAGGAAATTGCGAATGGGTTCCGCAAAGTGGATGGGATTGCGAAGCTCGAAGTGGCGGGCGGCGGATACTTGAATGCTTTTTTCGATCGAGCAGCGTTCTGGACGAGCGTCCGAGCGGAACAAAGTAGCGAGCCGCCGGTAGCGAGCGGCAAGAAAATAATTGTCGAACATACCAGCATTAACCCGAACAAGGCGGCGCACATTGGACACGTGCGCAATGCGGTGCTGGGCGATTCGATGGCGCGAATCCTGCGGCACGCTGGAAGCAATGTGCAAATTCAAAACTATATCGACAACACCGGAGTGCAGGTGGCGGACGTGGTGATAGGGCTTCTGCACCTGGAGCAGCGGACGCCTGTCAGCGTGAAGATGATGGCGATGGAGCCGAAGTTCGATTATCTCTGCTGGGATTTGTATGCCAAAGCGACGCAGTTTCTCGGGAAGGACAAGGAACAGGCCGCGAAATTGCGCGGGGAGACGCTAAAGGCGATTGAAGAAGGGCGCGGGGAGGAAGCGGAAGTGGCGGAAGTGGTGGCAGACGCGATTGTCGGATGCCACTTGCGAACGATGGCTCGGCTGGGTATCGCGTACGAGTTGCTGGCGCGGGAGAGCGAGATTCTGCACCTGAAATTCTGGGATGCGGCGTTTGAAATGCTGAAGAAATCGGGCGCGATTCATCTTGCGACAAGCGGGAAGATGGCGGGTTGCTGGATCCTGCCTTGGGAAGAGGAGAAAAAAGATTCGGTAATTAACACAGAGCGCACAGAGAACTCAGAGGACGACGAGAAGGAGGAAGAAGACGAGAAATCGCAGGACAAGATTATTGTGCGTTCGAATGGCACGGTGACGTATGTCGGAAAGGATATTGCCTACCAGCTATGGAAGTTTGGGCTCCTCGGGAAAGACTTTCGTTACAGGAAGTGGCCGAATGCGCCCGTTGGCGAAGAGGTTTGGGCAACGACGGACCGCGCAGGCGAGGCCAACGCGCCAAATTTCGGAGCGCCCGCGCGCAGGGTCTACAACGTGATTGATACACGGCAGGCCTACGTGCAGGAGGTTGTGGCGCAAGGCCTGCGCGGGTTGGGCCATGCCGAGGCGGCGGAGAATTCCATTCACTTATGGTACGAGCGGCTGGTGCTTACTCCACGCTGCGCAGCAGAGATGGGATACGAGTTGTCGGTGGACGAGGCCAAAAAGCCTTACGTGGAAGTCAGCGGACGCAAAGGCCTCGGGGTGAAGGCAGACGATTTGATCGACCGGCTGGAAGCCGCGGCGCTCGCGGAGGTGAAGCAGCGTCACGTGGACATGAGTCCGGAGGAGCATGAGCGCACCGCACATGCGATCGCCGTGGGAGCGCTGCGGTTTTTTCTACTGAAGTTCACGCGCATTGCCATTATTGCTTTTGACTTCAAGGATGCGCTGAGTTTTGAAGGCGAGACGGGACCGTATTGCCAGTACGCAGTCGTGCGGATTCGCGGGATTAGGCGGAAGGGCGTGGAGGCGGGCGCGACGAGCGTAGAGGTATCGCAAGAATCGGCGGGGCGACTGCTTGCAGGGGCGGAAGGAAACGGGTTGTGGGAGCTCCTGGTAGCGGCAGGTTCGCTCGATCACGCGGTGGAAGCGGCGATTGGGACGCAGGAGCCGGCGTTTGTGGCGAAGTATGCGTTTCAGATGGCGCAGCAGTTTAATAACTTTTATCACAAGCACCACATTCTGTCGGAAGCAGCTGAACAGAAGCGCGCGTTTCTCTTACGGCTGACAGAGCTGGTGGAGGCGCAACTGGTGCGGGCACTACAATTGCTGGGTATTGAGGCGCCGGAGAAAATGTAAGCGGGCTGACTAGCAGCAGTCAACGGAAACAAGCAGCAAGAAGAAAGAGGGGCACGATGTATCGTGCTCCTGCACCTACCACCAACAGAATATTCTCAGTACGACATCACCAAATTGACGAGCGTACGCAGGGCCACGCCGGTCGGGCCTTTAGCGAGCCAGGGCTTGGCGTCGTCGTTCCAGGCGGTGCCGGCGATGTCCAAATGGATCCACGGAGAGTCGCCCGCAAATTCGCGGATGAACCAAGCTCCCGTGATGGAGCCGCCACCTTTACCGCTGCCGATATTTTGAATGTCGGCAAAGCTGCCCTTGATGAACTCGCGATATTCATCGTCCATGGGAAGCTGCCACATTTTTTCGCCAACAGCTTTGGCGCTGGCGAGAAGCTTGTCGGTCCAAGCCTGGTCTGAGCCGAAGACACCGACGTTGACGTTGGCGAGTGCGACGACGATGGCGCCGGTGAGCGTTGCAGCATCGACGAGATGCGTGGCGCCGAGCTGCTTGGCGTAGTGCACGCCGTCAGCAAGAATCAGGCGGCCTTCGGCGTCGGTGTTGAGGACTTCGATGGTCTTGCCAGACATGGCGGTCTGAATGTCACCGGGCTTCTGTGCCTTTCCGCCGGGCATGTTTTCGGTGGAAGGTACAACACAGATTACTTTCACGTTGGGCTTCAGAGCGGCGAGCGCGCGCATGACACCGAGCATGGTAGCGCCGCCGGCCATGTCGTATTTCATTTTTTCCATGCCTTCTGCGGGCTTGATGGAGATGCCGCCAGTGTCAAAGGTAACGGCCTTGCCGATGAGGCCGATGACCGGCGCGCCAGGCTTGGCGTTCGGCGGATCGTAGGTGACGACGATCATGCGCGGCGGCTCGGGGCCACCTTGGGCGACGCTAAGGAGCGCGCCCATTTTCAAGTCGGCGATTTTCTTTTCATCCAGGATTTCGACGGCCAGTCCGGCTTCCTTGGCCATGACTTCGGCTTTTTCAGCAAGAATGCGTGGAGTCAGTTTGTTCGAGGGCTCATTGACCAGGTCGCGCGTAAAATTCTGAGCGTCCCCGATGATGCGGCCTTTCGAAAGGCCTTTTTCTCCCGCAGGGCGTTCGGCGTCGGAGTAGCCGGCGAGCACAAGCGATTCGATGTTCTTGTCGTTCTTCTTGTCGGTCTTGTATTTGTCCGTTTCGAAATTGGCAGCGATAGCGCCTTCCACGATGGCTTGCGCTGTGTCTTCGGTTGCGTCGCCTTCGCGGACGAGAAATGCAAAACTCTTGAGCGAGCGGGATTTGAGTTGGCGCAATGCGGCACCTGCGATCTTACGCAGCGTGGCGCCGTTGAACTGCTCGCGCTTCCCTACTCCAACGAGGAGCAAGCGCGCGGCCTTCAATCCCCCAGGCGCGTGGATCAACGTGAATTCCAGCGTCTTACCAGTCAGTTCCCCACTTTTGGCTAGGTTGCGCAACAAACCTGCGGCGGCCTGGTCAATCTCCGCGATGCGGCCCTGAACGGGATCGGTTTCTTCAAATACATAGGAAACCAGAGCATCGGTTTCGATGGCCGCGAACGGCTGGGTTACGAGCGTAATCTGCATAGTTCTCTATCGCCTCCGATTGCGATACATGGATTGTTCGACTTCCCTGCGAGCTTCCTTGGTGCGTTCGTCCTGCCGCCGGTCCCAAGACTTCTTGCCTTGTGCCAAGGCGATTTCAACCTTGGCGATGCCTTTACGAAAATAAATCTTCAACGGGATGACCGTCAAACCCTTGGATTCGGTGCGGCCTGAAAGCTTGTGAATTTCGCTCTTGTGAAGCAGCAGCTTGCGCGAGCCGAGGGGTTCATGGTTCCATGGACCGCCGGCTAAGTACTGCGCAATGTGTGCGTTAACAAGCCAAGCGCCGCTGGGTTTGAAATCCACGTAGGCATCCCGAATATTGGCTTTACCTTCCCGAAGCGCTTTGACCTCTGTGCCGTGGAGCACTAAGCCAGCCTCATGTCTTTCAAGAATATGGTAGTTATATGGGGCGGCGCGGTTCTGCGCGACGATTTGCTCGTCAGACTTTTCAGCCTTCTCAGACTTTTTGGCAGGCTTGGCCACAATCTCCTATCATAACTGCAGTGTTAAAACTTAACTACACCGTATTACTTGATGCACGACGGCCAACCTTAGCATCCTTGCCGGGCCTCTAAACCCGATGATAGACTGCAAAGGCTTCGTGTCGAGGCCTCGGAGAGTGCATGCGTCGCTGGGGATACCTTTGTCTATGTGTGGGGTTCGGTCTGCTCACGGCGGGCTGCCCGAAAGGCAACGCAGACTACAACCAGGGAAATAAGGCTGAGACCCTCCAGGACTATGATGCCGCGCTCACCTTTTACCAGAAGGCCGCCAAGGCCGATCCGTACAACGCCAACTATAAGATTAAACTAAACCAGATTCGCTTCGAAGCTGGCGAATCGCACGTCAAGCAGGGCCTGGCGCTGCGAAAGCAGGGTGATTTGCAGCGTGCTGCTGGTGAATTCCAGAGAGCGCAAACGATCGATCCTTCGAGCGCTATCGCTGAACAAGAGCTGCGGAGAACTGTGGAGATGATCGCGGAGAAAAACCGCGAGTCGGAAGCGTCCGCTGAACCGCTCGCCGATCCGGGCCAACCCAGGCTGGCCTCCATGCCCCCGGAAATTAAGCCGCTTTCACTCGCGCCCATCAACTATAAAGCGTCGAATGACGCGAAGATTATCTTCGATACGATCGGAAAACTGGCGGGTCTGACGGTAATTTATGACCCGGACTTCCCTGCCCGCCGGATCACCGCGGATTTGAACAACGTGACGCTGGAGCAGGCGCTGGACATCGTTTGCCTGCAGAGCAAGGCGTTCTGGAAGCCGGTGACGGAGAACATCATCTTCGTGATTCCCGACCAGCCTCAGAAGCGGCGCGACTACGAAGAGCAAGTGATCAGGACTTTTTATCTTTCGAATACCGTACAGCCCCAGGATTTGACGGAAATCGTGACCGGGCTGCGACAATTGCTGGACCTGAAACGCATTCAGCAGGTCAACTCGCAGAACGCCATCATCGTGCGGGACACGCCGGATAAGCTGGCGCTCGCAAAAAAGATGATTGACGATATCGATAAGGCCAAGCCCGAAGTTGTGGTTCAGGTGGAAGTACTCCAGGCGCGGACGGACCGTTTGCGGGATCTTGGCGTGCTGCCGGGACAACAGGCAGCCTTGACTTTTACGCCAAACGGCACGAGTTCCACGAGCTCGGGCTCAGGCACAACCCCTCCACCAAGCAACTCACTGCCGCTAAACGAGCTGAAGCACCTCAGTACCGCGGACTACAGCATTACGCTTCCCGGTGCGACAGCAAACGCAGTTTTGACAGACACCTATACCAAGATTCTACAGAATCCGGAAATACGCTCGGTGGACGGGCAACCGGTGAAACTGCGCGTGGGTGATCGCGTCCCGGTGGCCACCGGTAGCTTTTCGTCCGGCCTTGGACTCACCGGGGGAACCACCGGCGGCATAAGCCCTCTTGTCAACACGCAATTCACCTATCTCGATGTTGGCGTAAACGTGGACTTGACACCCCGGGTACACCCTAATCATGAAGTCAGCCTAAAAGTAAAAGTTGAGGTTTCCTCGGTGACCGGCACCTCGACGATCGGCGGCATTCAGCAGCCGATTATCAGCCAGCGCACGATGGATGGAGACATCCGCCTGAAAGAAGGCGAAGTCAGTATCCTCGGCGGACTCTTCGAGCGTACGGACACCAAGACTCTGAATGGCTGGCCAGGCTTGGCGAAGATTCCTTTTCTGCGCTATCTCTTCTCCGAAGATAAAACGGACCATCAGGAAAACGAAGTTCTGATCGTGCTGATTCCTCGGATCGTACGCATGCCGGACTGGACGAAAGCAAACCTTCGGCCGCTGTATTCCGGATCCGAGACTAACGTGCAGGTGAAGCGCGACACGGATGTTCGCTCGCCGTCTATGCCACCGCCAGCGGCTGCACCGCAGCCGCAACCGAGCCAGAATGTGGCGCCGGCAACTCCGGCGCCAGCAACGCAGGGAGCTGCGCCACCTCCCGGTGCGGCGACGGGGACCCAAACGGCAAACCTCCGATTCGAGCCGCGGACGTTGTCGTTGAAGCCGGGGCAAAGTGCGACGATTGGAGTCGTGGTTGAAAATGTAAACGATCTTTATTCGATTCCCCTCTTGCTGCAGTACAACCCCGCGGTCATCAGCGTGGAAGAAGTGCAGCACGGCGGGTTTCTCTCCGGCGGCACGCAGGAAATCGCCCTGGTGCAGCGCGTGGACAAAGAGCATGGCCAGGCCATCATCTCCGCCACGCGCATGCCGAACACTCCGGGAGTGAGTGGGAGCGGCACGTTGATCGGCATCGTCGTCAAAGCGCTGGCGCCGGGTTCGTCGAACTTGTCGATCGTCCAAGTGAATGCTAAAGATTCGCAGCAGAGACTGATTCCGCTGGTAACCAGCGAAGCCACGCTGCAAGTTCAGCCGTAACGGCGGCAATTTACGGATGTTGCCCATGATTCAATCTATCGAGCGGTCTCAAGTACATCGGGGCAGGCAAATCCACAGCCGAAGACTTGCGCGGCGATATTCTTCCGAAGCGGGAATGACCCTTCTCGAATTGATTATCGCCTGCTCGATTCTCCTTATTCTGTCCTCCGCCGCGCTGCCCATAGCGAAGTACACCATCATTCGGCAGCGAGAAACGGAGCTCCGCCATAACCTGCGCGAAATCAAGGATGCGATTGACCGCTACAAAGACGCGGCCGATCGTAACCAGATTCGCGTGGAGATTGGTAGCGAAGGATACCCGCCGGACCTAGAAACGCTGGTGAAAGGTGTGCAGTTGGGCGCGAGCAACGACCGGAAGATTCGATTTCTGCGAAAGATTCCCGTGGACCCCATGACCGGGCGCGCGGAATGGGGTTTGCGAGCTGTTCAGGACGATCCCGATTCGACGAGCTGGGGCGGCAAAAACGTTTTCGACGTGTACTCGAAGTCGACGGGGACAGCGCTCGATGGGACAAAGTACTCGGACTGGTAGGTCGAACGAGGATTCGAATTGAAGGGCACATTGCAATCTCGGGCGGTGAGGGCTTCAATGCGGAAGCGGCGTTCCTCTGGGCTCGATACTGGATTTACGCTCATTGAGCTGATGATCGTGATTGCTATCATTCTGATTCTAATTGGTATGGCTGTACCCCGGTACGATCGGATTGTCCAACATAGTAAAGAAGCAGTTTTGAAGCACAACCTAGGAACCATTCGCGACATTATTGACCAGTACACGTTGGACAAGCAGGCGGCGCCACAGTCGATCGAGGACTTGGCCCAGGCAGGATATCTGCGCGAAGTTCCCGTGGATCCAATTGCCCGGACACGGGATTGGGTGCCTCAATTCGACAGCGTGGTTCTGACCCCGGAACAAACTCATACTGGAATCGTCAATGTTCATTCGAAATCAACGGGAACGGCACTGGATGGAACAAAGTACTCGGACTGGTAGTTCGCGCGAGGATTCCAATTGAAGAGCAAGTGCTTATTTCGGGTGCAACGTAGTTCGGCGGGGCGGCGAAAGTTTGCCGCATTCGAAGCTGGATTTACGCTCATCGAGCTGATGATCGTGATCATGATCATCGCGATTTTGGTTGGGATGGCCGCGCTAAAATACGACCAAGTTGTGAAGCATTCGAAGGAAGCTGTCTTGAAAACGGACCTCCGGGCCATTCGAGACGCCATCGACAATTTCACGCTGGACAAACAATCTGCGCCACAATCGGTTGAAGATTTGCAGCAAGCCGGTTATTTGCGCGAGGTTCCGGTGGATCCCATAACCCACGCAAAGGATTGGGTGCCGCAGTTCGACAGCGTGGTGCTCAGCCCCGAGCAAACGAGCACTGGCATGACCAATGTGCATTCGAACTCAAGCCAGATCTCGACTGAAAACACACCTTATAACGAGTGGTAGCCGCTCCCTCCTCGCGCTGAAAAAAACACTTGCGCTTCAATCATCCGCGGGTTGCCCCTCGTTTGACGGGACAGCGCGCGTCCGCTATAGTGGTTGTGCGGGGTGGAGCAGCCTGGTAGCTCGTCGGGCTCATAACCCGAAGGTCGTCAGTTCAAATCTGACCCCCGCAACCATTTAGTGAAAGAAAACAAAGGGCTTCCGGTACTCCAGCCGGAAGCCCTTGCTGCATTTTGGTGCACACTATGCCTGTTCTATGCCTGTTTTCTGAACTGCGAGACTTTCTCCTGAGCTGCCAGCACGTCGACGCTTGATACGATCGCGTAGCGGTCAAACATCGCGGACGTGCGATGGCCAGTGATTTCACGGGCGACAACCTGTGGGACGCCGGCGGCGAGGAGTCGCCGTGCACAGGTTCTCCGGACATCGTGAAATGGTCTCCCCGGACACTTCGCCTGCTTCGTCGCCGTCGCCCACGACTTCTTGAAATCCCCAAACTACGCGAGTTTCTTGAGGAGCAAAATAGCTGCTCACAAGTCCGACCCGAAAATGCTCCGCGTGCTCTCGATCTACGACGTCGCGAACGTTCAGTTCCTCGCGCGGAGACTGATTCTCGAAGCGATTGGCTGCTGGAGGTTCGAGCGGAGAACGGCGAGGCCGCACAAGTAGAGTCGGCGGCGCGGGAAGCCTCACGGCCAAAACCTCCACTATGCCTGTTCTCTGCCAAACACGGTCCGACGGGAACCAAAACGGACCAACTCGAATTTGCGGATTCCAGGTTTTCGCGAGTTTTTTCGGTAGCGGTTGGTTGGCGTGAGCGCCGGAATTGCCCTTATAACCCGACCATCCGACTTGTCCGGTAATGCGTGCGAACTCAACCGGTCGATGCAACACTTATCCAGTCAGTTGAAAAGAGGCCATCATACTCCACTTAGCCGGACCCGAAGGTCCTACGAGTTTCCCAGCGTGAGGTACAGGATGCTAGGGTTGGCAAGAGTATTTCGTTTGCTTCAGAAAGAATCAGCAAGGACCGTGCTTAGGATCGAAACCCCCGCGTTCGACGGCGTGCTTACTCCGGTTCAGAGTTCGCGAACGCGGGAGTTCCGATGGTTCATTAGGACTATGGGCTAAGTTCTTTTCCCAAGGCCTCCTTTGGTCTTGAAGGACCGGCTTAGGCTGAACAAAGCTTGACCCTGCCATAGGCAGGTCCTATCCAGATGCGCAGAGGATGGAGTGGCCGTCAAACGAACTAACTCTGAAAATACTATGACCCCGTAACTCACACTTAATAATATTGATAGCGGGTCATATGAACTGCTACTCTCTTCTCTCCGTGTCTCGTGGTATAGTTTCTGCGAGTTTGGAGTGGCTTTGTAGTGGCCAAGACCGATACGGCGATAGCAATCAGGTTTGGTCTTTTCGAGGTGGATCTCGCTCGTGGAACCCTTGCCCGCCACGGGATTCCGTTGCGCATTCAAGTCCAGCCTTTTCGAATCCTTGAGCTTCTCCTACGGCAGCACGGGGAGATTGTGACCCGCGAGCAAATGCGCGAAGCCCTCTGGCCTGAAGGTACTCACGTCAATTTTGATGGAAGCCTGAACGCCGCGCTTAAGAAACTTCGCGCAGTCCTGCAAGATGACGCCGAGAACCCTCGTTTTATCGAGACCATTCCCCGCCAAGGCTATCGCTTCGTGGCGCCCGTCCATGTTGTAAATGATGTCTCAGCCGCAGTTCTGTCCGGGCAGGTTACCAGTGTGGGGAATGGAGACAACTCCGTTGAGGTACGCCTGCGCCTCCACCCTGAGATTTCACCAGAACTTACCACAGGGGCGTCCTGGGATAGACAGCGCGCCGAACGCGCCCAGCGATGGTTCGACTTCCTGCTGCTGACCGTCGCAATCGTGTTCGGCTCCTGGCTCCTGTTTTTCATCGTTTACCCGGTTCCGCGACCTAGCGTGCAGAGGATGAGTCGCATCACCAATGCAGGCCGCATTGACGATTGGGGCGGCATCGTCTCTGATGGAACGCGGATCATATTTCTGGAACGCGACGCGGGCCGCTGGAGACTCATGCAAACTTCGGTGGAAGGTGGGAACGCGGAAGCGATGGCCGCCCCCTTTGAGAACACCCGCCTTTTTGCCATTTCTCCAGATCATTCGCAATTCTTGATTGGCCAATTCACGCGCCGCGACGAGGAGATGTCGCTGTGGCTCTGGCCGGTTCAGGGTGGTGAACCGCGCCGCCTGGGTCAAGCCACGGGTCATGATCCAGCATGGTCGCCCGACGGAACGCAAATTGTTTTCGCGCGAGGGCAAAACCTTTATGCAATCCGCCGAGACGGCACCCAACTTCGCCAGCTGGTGCACATGGATGGAGGTTTACGAGCACCAGCATGGTCCTCCGATGGCGAGAATATTCGCTTCACAGTCAACCAGGGAGAATATGGCACGCCATCAATCTGGCAGATGTCCGCGGATGGCAACGGAGCACATGCACTCCTCCCAAGCGGCGCGACGCCCTCGGACCAGTCTGCCGGGAATTGGACCGCGGACGGCAAGTACTTCCTGTTCTCCGGTTGCGAGCAATACGAATGTAATTTGTGGGCCATGCGCGATGCGTGGAGCTGGTTCCGGCGCTCTCACCACGGGCCGTTTCCTTTAACGAGTGGCCCGGATGTCTTGCACGTGACCATTCCGACCCAAACCGGCTCACGGATATTTGCATTTAGTTTCCGTTCACGCCGCGAACTCGACAAGCCCGCC
>Ga0210404_10000980_pt1 | contig 12886 bp, 14 predicted proteins | sample IncBWH28MmetaG_FD_155455 | JGI IMG/M metagenome (GOLD analysis project Ga0210404, IMG submission 155455) | Forest soil microbial communities from Barre Woods Harvard Forest LTER site, Petersham, Massachusetts, United States - Inc-BW-H-28-M | ecosystem: Environmental > Terrestrial > Soil >... | reverse complement strand
GTACAAATTTCCCAAATCTTTGTAGTGCATTAGTACCGACGTATATTCCAGCACTACCTGCTGATCCAACATTGAATAATCAAGCTGGCATATCGACGTGCACAGGTTCATGGAATTCAGGGTATCAACTTTCAAAAGATGTCAATAACCGGATAACGATTTATGCACCAAATGCATATGTAGGACCGATTCAAGTCACTCGCTAATTGAATAAAGTATGAGTGTTTTAACCACCAGTCGGTGGTTTTTGTGTTTTAATAGGCATTTTTATTATGGCTACGATTTTATTAGCTGAAGATGATCTTTTTTTAAGAGATATTTATACTGAAGTTTTAAGTAATGAAGGATTTATTGTTTCAGTCGCAATTGATGGGGAAGAAGTATTACAAAAGCTTAAGCAAGGGAGTTGGGATCTTGTTTTAATGGATGTAGTAATGCCTAAGATGAGCGGAATAGAGGTATTGAAAAAAATTGCAAACGAACCTCCTCAGAAATATGCTCATCATATTGTTTTAATGACAAATTCGGATGATATAAAAAGTTTTGATGAAGTACGAGATATAACTGATGGTTATATCTTGAAAAGTTCATTCACTCCAGGGGAACTCGTTGAAAAAATTAAACAATACCTCAAAAATTAGTAATTATTTTTTCTTTGGATGGTTCTGTCAGTTGGTTTTTAAACCAATCAACCCAAGGGTTTATAGCAGGATTCTGTTTATATGCAAGGCTAAGATAAAGGGTAAGGAAACTTCCATAGATAAGTACTTCGAGAAAGTCGTCATAGAGTGATTGTCCACTTGTTGTAAATTCGTGTACAGGATAATTATTTTTTCTTACAACTTCAATCGTTAATTCTACCCGTTTTTTAATTTTATCTGAATAATTTGGAGAATTAAAAATAATAAAGTGTAGTGGAGCACCAGTAGGGAACTGCAACCCTTCCATTAAATGATGATTTAAATCAGGAATAAGGAAAAATGATGAAAAGACCTTGCTCGTTTCATTGAATTGATTACGGAGAATTTGAGCATTCCCCGAAAGATGTTCTGCTGAAAAAATAATAGGAATTTTGTTGATGAATATTTCGTAATCATGCAGAGCTTGTTGTTTGACTTCAGCAAATTTTTCTTTCATTCTGTTAAGCGCCTGTGAAATTTCTTCCTCTTCAATATTGATCACATTTGCTTTATTAAGTAATCCAATTAGTCCAAGTATAGTATATCCAGCTCCAAGTCTTGGGACATTGCCTGAATTTAGCTTCCCATCAAAAATATATGCTGGGATATTATTATCTTTGGCAAATTCAGCAAGTGACCCTCCTTTGGTTAAGATTATTATCATTGCCTCTTTTGCTTTTGCTTCTTCTGCACACGAGAGAACTTCTTCAGTTGTTCCAGAATAGCTTGTGAGGACGACAAGCGTATCTTTTCCAACATAGTCAGGTAGAAAATAGTCGCTAATAATTTCGGTTGGGAATTGAAGCTCAGTTCCAAGTAATGATTTTAGTACGAGCGCTCCATAAATTGACGCGCCCATACCACAGAAAATAACAGTTTTGATTCCTTCAAGTTTTGGTATATCTAGATTAGTTACCTGTTCCCATGCCGCTTCACATTGTTCAAGAATTTTTTCTGTGATGCCAATGGTATCAACCGGATCAAGCTTTTTTATTTCGTCAGTATTATTAAGATTAAGCATAATTATTTTTCTCCTCGTTCTTTTTTTCGTTGTTCGGGTGTTTCATTAGGCCTTGCATAATCATCTTCAAGACGCCAAGTTGTGCCACCTTCAGGCATTGAGACTTCAGCAATGTCGCATTCTGTTACAGCCTGATGGCGGTGTCTTTGACCCACCATAGTCGTATATCCGCACCCTTTTTGCATATGAATTATATCAAGTTCCCCTTGAGCATTTTCTATAATAAGATCACATTCTCCCTTAAGAAGTAAATAAGACTCTTGTTTTTTATCATGGATCTGTAATGAAAGTCTATGTCCTGCATTGATATGCATAATTTTTCCCATATATTGCATACCTTCTGGGACCCAGTGCAGTTCATAACCCCATGGCTTTTCTACACGTTTAATATAAGGTTGGTTGGTGAATTTTGATTTATCAAATTGAGGAATATTTTGATCAGCCATTTTTATATGTTATCATGATTTTTTCTTTTTTTCCTGACAAAATCTTAACAAAATTCTTATTTCTTTGCGAGGTTTTTGATAATGGCCATAAGTTCGTCACGTTTTGTTTCCATTTCTTCTTTAGTAAAGCTTTCAACATTGAGGCGAAGGAGTGGCTCAGTGTTTGATGTTCTTACAGAAAATCTCCATGATGGATATGCAATTTCGATACAATCAATAGATGTGATAGTACCATCTTTATATTTTTCTTTTACAGAATTCATGATTTCTTGTGTATTGGAAACTCGGAAGTTAAATTCTCCTGATTCATAACTTCTTCGGAGTTCTTCTGTGATTTCTGAGAGTTTTTTCTTCTCATCAGTCATTACTTTTAACACGCAGAGGAGAACGGGGACTTGTGATTCTGTTCCTCCATTGTCTCTAAAATAATAGTGTCCTGATGATTCTCCACCAAAGATAGCACCTGTTTCCTGCATTTTTTGTGTGATGAAGGCGTGGCCAACTCGAACATCAACAAACTTACCACCACTTTCTTCAATAATTTTTTTTGGAGTTAGTAAATATCGGATATCAATTACTATTTTTTCCCCAGGATATTCTCTTAATAATTCGCGTGCAACAATTGCTGAAATAATCGATGGTGGAACGAGTTCTCCTTTTTCGTCAATAAACATTAATCGATCGCCATCTCCATCAGGTGCCAGGCCAAGATTCGCTTTTTCCTCTAGCACTCGCTTTTGAAGATCAACAAGATTTTCAAGTTGGAGTGGATCTGGTTGATGGACTGGGAAAGTGCCATCCAGTGTGAAATTCATTTTTATCAGATTCATGGGTATTTTCTTTTCTGCTTCAGAGAGATAAGTGATTCCCATTGCATTTGCTGGATCAGCAACGATTTTGAAAGTATCAATTGTAGGATTTTTAAAGATTTTTAATGCATTCTCAATTTCTTGTACTCCTACATCGCTCAATTGAGTAACAATTCCAGGAGTTTGAGCAGGGGTAAATATCATCTCACCTAAAGCCATTTCTTTGACGTCATCCATACCTGTTGACTTACCGATTTTGATAATACCTTTTGGAGAATTAATAACGAATTTCATTCCTGTATATTCTTTAGGATTGTGAGAAGCTGTTATTTGGATGCCAGTGTCGTATTTATAATGATAAACTGCGAAGTAAAAGGTAGGAGTTGAAAGAAGTCCAGCATCGACAACATTTGCTCCCATTTCAATAAGTGCTTTCTTTGCTGCTTCAAACATCACAGGTGAAGAAATACGCATATCTTTTGCGAGGAGAATGGTAAAAGAGTCTTTACCGAGTTTTTGTTTAAAAAATGTATAGATTGCGCGTGCAATTCTATCTGCACCATGTTCGTCAACTTGCGAAGGGTAAATACCACGGATATCGTAAGCTTTGAAAATCTGTGGATCGATATCGTTCATGCTATTATATTAAACTTCTAAAAGAAAAAAGTCAATTGCAGAGATCAACGATAGTGTAAGTCCTCCTGTTTTTTGGCCTACCTCGATCTGAAAAAGTTTATGATAAAGGTTTAATAATTGTTCAGGTTTAAATAGTTGCATTTGTTTTTTAAGCTTATTTTTTTGCCATGGTGCCATTCGTTTTATCTCGTCAATTTGTTGGGTGTTTTCTGTATCTCCGTTTCCAGTAAGAGCAATAAGCAGTCGGAATTGACGAATAAGCATAAAAAATACCATTTCTGTTTCAGTCGTTTTTATTGTTTGGTGAAAAAGGGAAATAAGCATTTCCCCTTTTTCAGGTCTTATTGTATCCATGAGTTGAAAAAGCGTCTGGGGGAGTTTGAAATCCTTTACTACCGCGTTTTTGAATAAATTAATTGATGCTCGATCTAGCTCTTTGCCTTCCCATAAAATAATTGTATGTCCATCCGCATATTTTTCGAGAGATGAGAGGATAGAAGTAAATTCAGAACTTTTTTTTCTTTTGGTTAATAATTGTTCTATAAAAAGGTATTTTGTTTCACCAAATAGGTTGCCACCATCAAATAATTGTGCAAGATCGGTAAGCGTGACTTTATCAGCATCCCAAAGAACAGTATCGGATTTTTTTTGTTTTTCGTCATAAAAGTATTTTCTTGAAAGTGCAATATCAGAGCCGTGAATAATAGTGATCATAAGATTTAAATTTTAGTTTTCTTTTTATACTCTTTAAATAGCTGATTTGCAAGAAAATGCAGATTGCGGCTTTTCGTTTTATGGGGAAGTAGCGCACCTGAAAAATTTTTTGGAATATGGAGAAGTTCATGAATAAGCACTTTCTTTTTTTTATCTTCATCGAGTTTGTCGTAGTATTTTGCTAGCACTTCAATTACATATGCAGGTTGGATATTAAGTGCTTTTTGAAAGATTTTTGGAAAAGCCCATGTTCGTGCATAAGCCTTTATTTTTGATCCTGTGGTGCGATAATAGTAAATGCGATCCAAGTCGATGTAAAGAAGATCAATATGGGCAATAATATCTTTTAAATCATTTTTAATATCGGTAGCTTCTATCCATTCCATAGTTATCTATTGATTAGATAATTGAAAACATTTTCCATGACTAGGCTAAGCGAAATTGAACGATGGAAGGATCTATATTCACGGAAATCCTTTGTAACTATCCCTGCTTCAACAGTGTGGCTATTTGATGCAGCGAGTACTTGATGTGTTGGAAAACTTGGTACACCTTTCACTTTTGACAGATTATAAAGATATTGGTATTGTTCCGTTTTACTTCCGTTGGTATTGATAAAAGAGAATTGCTGGAAAGGTCCAGCTCCTGCCTGTAAAAGAAATGGCGTTACGGCAACAATGTTAGGATCACTCCAAATTGTTTTAAACGTCTGATCATAGTATTGTACGCGTATATTTTCAGGAACTGCATTTGCGGACCATCCTGTTTCAGTAATGAATACTGGTAATTCTTTGTTGCTCATACTTTTAATCAAATCACGTTCATGTATAAAACTTCCTACGCCCATCATACTGTTCAGATTGGGTGCTTGGGAGAATCCTGGATTTGGGTAAGAATGACTGCTTACGCCATCGAGCTGATTGAAAATTCCTGGCACTGCCTGATTCATTGCCATAATATAGGTATATTCGTTGATATAAATGCTTCCTTGATTTGGGGCAGCGTTATCGAGTCCTGCACTGATTATAAAAAAGTTGGGACTTTCTGATTTAAAAACACTGACAGCAAAACTTAGTAATTGTGCATAAGCTGTCGGATTAGCATTGCCTCCCCATTCATCACCGCGATTTACTTCGTTATAAACGATAACATACTGATTTTTGGTAGGCCAATCCAATGAGTTTAAAAAAATTGCAGCATCTACAATATCATTTTGATTAGGCTCACGCCAGACTTGTGTATTAAAATAATCACCTTCAGTTGCCAATCGAATGATTGGAATCACATGGTATTTTTTGCAATCGTCCATAAATTTTTGCCATTTGAGTAGATTTTCATCACCTGCCTGAATAGGAATAATAATATAACCCCAGTCGCCTCCCTTACTGTTAACCAGTTGTGCAGCTGCGGGGAGCTCTGAAACATCAAGGATATGGATACCTATTTTGTTATTGGCAACGGCAAGAGGATTTTCAGCAGCTGCTACAGGTTTAATAGCAGGAAAAAAGAGATAAAAAAAAAGCCCAAAAAAAATGATACCAAATTTGACCATACTTTACTATAACTAATAGTATCAAAAGAAGCAAGAAGAACCATCATGACAATAACTTTTATAGTCTTTGATATAACATAAAGAAAAGGGTAATAAGGTAAGGACTTACTAGTTGTAGCTTATTTTAGCAGCCTAATGGTAAAGGATCGAACTTAAGTGGTATGCCTCGTAAATTTTGTGCAGTATCGGAATTAAGATAAAAAACAATAGGTAGGTGACAAATACCTTCCTGACTGAGGCCTTTCTTTTGGAACCATGCAATAGTTTCATCCTTTGCTGTTTTAATATTAATTGTGCGGATTTCTACCATAAATTCATCAGGTTCAGAAACATATTCTATACCAAAATTTGTTGTATCAATGAGCGGATTTTTTAGCTTAACCAATTTGTCTCTTGTTTGTTTATCCATACTCGAAAGAGGTCTTCTATGATCTACAAGATCTAGCATTTTTTTGGTTTGTTCTACGTTATATTCCACAGGGGGGTTATCATTTGGCTGTATGGTCGAAATGGAAGGTTTATTGTGTGTTTGGATCGCATTCTTTTGTTTAATCTGAGAAGGCTTAGAAAATAGCAATAAAATAAATGAAAGAACAATGATAATGCAAATAATTAGTATCTTTCTATTCATAATTTATTTCCAGAATGCTCTCGCACATGCCCAATATCGCCAATTACCATTGATAACGCTTTTATTATACGTAACTGAGTTGGATGATTGTAAGTGCCAATCTACATCACCATGATCATATTTCCCGTTTTTCCCTTGACCCATTTGAAAGAGTCCCCAAGCACCTCCTTTATCTGGTGTTCCCGTTGCTGGAGAAGCATACGCATTGGGGTTATAGCCACTTTCACAAGGCACTACAGTATTAAACCACCTTGATGCATTTGCAGGATCTTGTTGTTTTAATAAGGTATATAAATCGTTCTTGGTAAAGTTGCAGCTTGGGTCACCAAAATTCATTTTACGTGGATTCGTCAGTTTATATTTTCCACTGCAAGTGCTTGTATTTGCAGTGGGAATTTTTGTTTGAGTAGAACTCTTTGTTGGCACTGGAACATTAGGAGCCTTAGTTGGTTTTTGTGTTGGTGTGTTCGTAGTAACAGTTGTAGGACTTATTCCCGAGATTACGGCAGCAGGGTTTTGAGAAACTGATGGGATTGTTGAAGGCGAAGGAGCTGAAGATGGAGATGGGTTTCCTGTTGTTCCTGTTACGCAGGGAGTATTCGAGGCAGGTGTGATACCTAACAGTTGTTCTAATAATTGAATTAATCCTTCAATGAATTGAAGAATAATAGCAAAGAGCTTGCTGAGATATCCATTTGTATGCAAATGACCCTTTCCATTTTTATTTATTCGAGAAGGTATGCTGCATGGCATTTGTGTGGGAGCTCCTGATATTATGGGTGATGGAGAGGGTTGCACGCTCGGCGCATTGGATGATGATCCGTTTATTGCTCCTACTGGAATTGTATTAGTTATTGCCGCAGTAGGTTGTGTTGTGGGAACGCAGTTATTTTTGGTGCCAACGATACAGTAATAGGTAGGACTTGGTGAAGCAGCATGTACTTGAGAAATAAACAGTTTGCAGATAAAAATTAGTAATAAGGTAATAGACAAGAAAAAAATATTAAAGAAATGAGGAAGTATTTTTTTTTGTTTATAAAAAATATTCATTATTTATAGTATGGATAAGTTTACTTATATCTGTCAAGCGTGGAAATATGATTCTTTATATAATTTGTCTTTTTGCTTTGATTACTTTATTTTGTTTAATATCAAGTATAGTCTTTTACTAGTTAGTTTTTCTGCCTGGTGGATAATACTTTTAAGGAAAATAATCAATAGATAATAATATCATAGAGGGAATGTTTTTAATTATAAGTGGTAAGTGAATGTAATAGTTAGTTTCGTGGTTATGATGTGCCTTCTGTCCAAGAATCGAGGTAGTTTTTCTGTTCAGAGGTAAGTGTGTCGATAGAAATTCCCATTGCCTTAAGTTTAAGGCTTGCGACATTGACATCAAGTGTTCGTGGCAAGACATAGACTTTATTAACAAGTTTCCCTTTATTTTTGACAAAATATTCAGCTGCAAGTGCTTGATTTGCGAAAGACATATCCATAACTTCTGCTGGATGTCCCTCAGCGGCTGCAAGATTCACAAGACGCCCTTCTCCAAGAACGTAAAGCCTTTTGCCATTTGGCAATGTATATTCGTCTAAAAAATTGCGTATTTTGCGTTTAGTTTTTTTCATTTTTTCAAGACTTGCCATATCAATTTCAGTATCGAAATGTCCTGAATTAGCAACAATTGCGCCATCTTTCATTAATTGCATTGCCTCTTTGGAAATAACATGTTTGTCACCTGTTGCGGATACAAAAATATCAGCAATTTTTGCTGCAGTTTGCATTGGCATCACTCGGTAGCCATCCATAGCTGCTTCTAATGCTCTGATTGGATCTACTTCAGTTACAATAACATTTGCACCCATGCCATTTGCACGCATTGCAATACCTCGAGAGCACCAGCCATAGCCTCCAACAACAAATGTTTTTCCTGCAAGTAAAATATTGGTTGCACGCAGAATGCCATCAATAGTTGATTGACCTGTTCCATAGCGATTATCAAACAGGTGTTTGGTGTCACTATCATTTACTGCGATGACAGGGATTTTGAGAGCACCTTCTTTTTCCATTGCTTTTAATCGGATTACGCCGGTTGTTGTTTCTTCTGATGAACCAATGACATTAGCGAGTTTTTCTTTTCGACTCGTATGTAATGCATAAATAAGATCTCCTCCGTCATCCATTGTGATATGCGGATTTACGTCAAGGACAGCATTTAGATGTTGAAAATATGTTTTGTTATCTTCACCTTTAATAGCATAGGTTGGAATGTTATAGTCCTTGACGAGTGATGCAGCTACACTATCTTGTGTTGAAAGGGGATTGGAAGCATTTGCGATAACTTTTGCACCGCCTGCTTGTAGAGCAATTAAAAGGTTTGCTGTTTCACTTGTTATATGTAGACAAGCTGCAAGGGTGATCCCTTTGAGTGATTTTTCTTTTGTAAATCTTTCTTGAATTGAGTGGAGGACAGGCATTTGTTTGGCAGCCCATTCAATTTTTAGCTTACCTTCTGCAGCAAGTTTAATATCTTTAATGTCGTAATCTATCTGTTTTGCCATATTAAATGTTTAGATCTATATTATATGTTTCCTTATAGCGTTTTGTAAATAGTTGTTTGGAATAAGTATGCTCTTGTGTACCAAGATTCTCAATTGCAAAAGAAGCTGCAACAGCTCCCATCTGTCCTGCAGTTTGTAAATCAAATTTTTTTTCAATTCCAGCAAGGAAACCTCCACGCCATGCATCTCCAGCTCCAGTGGTTGAAATTATTTTTCCAGTAGGGGTTGGTTTAATACTATAGTTCTCTTCATGTCCTTGGATAATCGCTCCTTTTTCTCCCATGGTAGTAATGACAACTGCGTCCTTTTTAATTGTGGAAAAAGTTTTGATTCGAACTTTCATTAACGTAATTTCATAGTCATTTCCGATGATATATGCTGCATGTGCTAATCCATGCTCGAGATCATCATTGTTAACTTGCGTTAGAATAAATCCTGGATCAAACATGTAGGAGATATCAAGTGAGATACATTGATTAATAAGAGCTAACGATCCTGCTGCTCCTTGAGGGCCTATCAATACAAAATCTTCTTTTTTGGCAACTTCTCCTAATTGTAATGTTTCATTTTTTGTCGAAGCACCATAATAAAATCCCCAAATTTGGTTTTGATTCTGGTCTGTCATCGCAAAACCTGTTGCAGTGTGATCTTCTGGATCAATTTGAATACCTGTGACATCAATCCCAATTCTGATCAATTCCTCTTTGTAGTCTTCAAAATCCTTTCCCGCGAAGGAGAAAAGAAGATGAGGAGTTTGTAAAAGTCCCAATGTATAGCTTACATTTCCAGCCGTACCACCACGCCGTTTGGCAAATTTATTTACAATGAATGAAAGGTTAATATTATGAGTATGTTCAGGAAGAATATGGTCTGAAAAATTGCCGGGAAACTCCATGATATAGTCGTACGCGAGACTGCCGGTAATAATGAGCATACATGCATTATAAATGATGCATTATATCGATTCAAGGTTGAATGTGGGATTCAAACACGTTACAATAATTTAATGCCTATTATTGATTATAATATTTCATGGATGATATACAATTGTTTTCTTGCCTTATTGGCAGTGGTCTTTGGCTTTCTTTCTTTCGAAATGAAAAATAAAATTTTTTTAGTTTTTTTTGTTATTATATGGCTACTTTTTTTACCTAACACAATCTATATCTTTACTGATTTAGAACATCTCATTTTCCAATGGAAATATGTTCACATGCCACTGCTGTTAATTGTAATATTACAATATATAGTTCTTGAAATAGTTGGAATTACAACTTTTCTATTAGCATTTCTTCCTTTTGAAAAAGGTATAAAAACCTCAACTTTATTTAAAAAGAGAAAAACGGGAGTTATTATTACATTCAATTTTTTGATTGCTTTTGGAATGGTACTTGGGCGAGTTGAACGGATTAATTCTTGGGAAGTCTTTACATCTCCTATCAAAGTCATTGCTTCAGCAATGCATGTACTTACCACATTGGATTTGATAGGGTTAACAATATTATTTGGTTTGTTTTGTAATTTTATCTATTTTCTTTTGCGTGATCCTTTCTTAAAGTTAGTTAAGGAGTATTTATAACTTTTAGATTGACAAATGGTTGCTGATGATTTTTAATTAAATTACAACCTAATTTATGCAAACAAGAAAACGTGCCAAATCCGTTACATTTGGTAAAAAACCTAAAGAAAAAGAGAGTATAAAGGAATCCGTAAAAAAAACGGAGCCACTTGTATCTACTGAAAAAGTAGCAGAAAAAGCAGAAGTAGTTGAAAGGCGGACAGTTTCTGAAAAACCACAAGTAGAAGAACTTTCAGAAACGCCTCCAAAAGAAGAACAGGTACCAGAGGCTCAAGGAATTGTGACACCTCCAAGTGAATTTATTACTGAAAACCCTCTTTCGGGAGCTCCAGAGGTAGCAAAGATCTCAAATGAGCCTGTTCTATCAGTTACAGAACCTGAAAAACCTGCAGCAGAATTTGCTGAAACTCCTCAGCCAATTGAACCTGTTGAACAGCAGATAACACCAGAACAGCACTCACAAGAGCTTTCTCCGACGCTTCCACAAAGCGCTTTCACGATTCAATCAACTGGTACATCTGCAAGTATCTCTGGAGAAGGGAAAAATCGTTTTTTTGTCTACTTTTTAGTTGTTGCTTTTCTGTCATTTATTTTAGGATTGGGTGCTATGGCAGGAGTAAGTTATTTGGGATTAGTAAAGGTGTCATCATTGCCTAGGTTTCCATCGGGTATTAAATTTTCAGGATTACCAGGTGTCAGACCAACAGCAACCCCTATACCTTTACCAACATCTGCTCCTACACAAAAGCAGGTTGATTTGCAGGCATACTCCATTTCAATTTTAAATGGTAGTGGTATTACTGGTAAAGCAGCTGATGTAAAATCAACATTAACAACTGCAGGTTTTAAAATAAGCTCAACAGGTAATGCAGATAAAAGTACATATGCCATGACTGAAATTTCTGCAAAGAAATCCGTTGATCCTACATATCTATCTAAATTAGAAGATGTTTTGAAGAAATCATTCTCTATAGATACAACAGTTGCAACCATACCTGATTCAACTACAACTGATCTCACAATAACCATCGGCTCCAAAACAGCACAGTAAGATTTTTGGTTTTGCTATTTTTGAACAGAGTGTCGCATCAAATCAATATATTACAAAATACAATCACGAAAGTCACATTTTAAGGCATTTGAATCATTTCCTCTTACTATTCTTCTTTGGTTGTATGAAAAATAAAATTTTTCTATTGCTAAACTTTTATCCAATAACGTCTTTTTTTAGGATTTTCAATACCATTATCTACAATATTTTCTAAAATACCACCATTTGCTTCAATTATTCTTCTTGAACCTAAATTTGTGTCATCACAAGTTATTAAAATGTTTGTAATTCTCAGTTTTTTAGATTCAAGTATTGCAAGTTGTAAAATCATTTTTCCATATCCCATATTTCTTTTTGAAGGACGAATCCAATAACCAATATGCCCTCCTATTTTGAAAAGGTGTTCTGTTAACGAATGACGGATATTTACCCATCCAATAAATTCCTCGTTATCTATAAGCCAAAGTTCTGTTGCAGGAACCCATCCTTTAGGCAGATGCAACCCTTTTGTTTCTTCTATTTTATTTTTAACAAATTCCTCAAACAATTGTCCTTCTTCTGGTTTACTTATGCGAGTAAGTCCAGTTTCATTTGTTCCTTCACGAACTGCTTTTAAATAATTTTGTTGATATTTTATATTGGGAGTAATCAATTTCATTAGTTTATTATAGAAAGATAAAAGCGGAATCTCAACTGACATGATATAGTTAAGCCGAGTATATAGCATAAATCTTGTATGTTTGAGTTATTTCTAGTAACATTAATAGATGTTCAAAGCTATTGGATTTGATCTCGGAGACACATTAATCGAATATGAGAATGTGCCTTTAAGTTGGCAATCTCTTTACAATAAGGCTCTGGATAAAGTTATTACCAAACATCATTTTGTAGTCTCTCCTAATGCAATACAAGAAGCTGAAGCAATACTTCTTACGTATAACACACGTGTTCATTATCGAAGCAAAGAAGTTACTGCTGAGACAATATTTACAAAAATTTTACAGCAATGGGGTGTGTATTCAGCTGAGAATGTCAACAATGCTATAACTACTTTTTTTTCATTTTTTCGTATGAAAATAAATGTTTTTGAAGATGCGATTTTACTGTTACAGTTTCTTAAAATAAATAAGATCAAAGTAGGTGTTTTTACCGATGTACCCTATGGTATGCCAAAACAGTTTGTCCAGAAAGATATTGAGAAAATAC
>Ga0210404_10000979_pt1 | contig 12908 bp, 10 predicted proteins | sample IncBWH28MmetaG_FD_155455 | JGI IMG/M metagenome (GOLD analysis project Ga0210404, IMG submission 155455) | Forest soil microbial communities from Barre Woods Harvard Forest LTER site, Petersham, Massachusetts, United States - Inc-BW-H-28-M | ecosystem: Environmental > Terrestrial > Soil >... | reverse complement strand
CATCTCCTTTGAAGACGATGGGAATGGTGCGGTAGCTGAGGCGGTTAACGTGAGTCTCTCTCCATGGGAGTTTTTGCAAGCGCTGCAAGGGATACAGGAGAAACAGTCCTCCATTATTGCGCCTGGACGCAACCATATCTGTAGCCTGATCGAGCAGATGGAAGGGCAGGTTCAGGCCGGTGTCGAACGTATCGACGCCACGGTCATTCAAGGATATCTTGCGCGGGTGTCCGAAGCGGAAGAGTCATTTCTGAAGGTGATTGACGAGCGGGTGCCCGAGATTTTCAAGAAGATGAGTGCTCTCAAGATAGACGGGGGTGAGACCTCATCGCGCATGACGGCCCTCCAAGGCTCTCTTCAAGACGTCGCACGTCTGCGCATAGAAGCGCAGCAGGTGAATGCGGGATTTGCCATGATGTTTTTCACAGGTCTGCACAGTCTGCTGACTGTGGTGGCGCAGCGTCGAGTGCTTCTGGCTGCCACGCGCGTGGAATCGGTGAAGGCGCGGCTGCACATAATGGGCGGTGCCATCCGCCAGTGGGTAGAGCATGGGCGGGCCCAGCGTGCCGCGATCGATCAGTTGTTCCCTGCCAGCCGCTCGTAATCGATGTGTCGAAACCCCGCACACAGGTTCATCGAGGCGCGTGGTGGAGTCGTACTCTCCGAGTGATGATGATGACACGATGAACTCAGAAGTCGACTATAGGATATATTGGGGACTCCGAACCCTTCCGTTCGACAATGTGCCAGACCCGCGATTCTATGTCCCGTGCTCTCAACATGACGCGGCTCACCGGTGGTTGAGTTATGGGATTCAGACCGGCAAAGGCATGCTCCTGCTTACGGGTGACATCGGGTGCGGGAAAACGTTGCTGAGTCGTCGGCTGATCGTCGGGCTGTCGCCTGAGCGGTATGATGTTGCGCTTGTTGCCAATCCCGCGTTGTCTCCTTCCGAATTGCTTGATGAGGTATTGTCTCAGTTCGGACTCGGCCTCATGCAATCAAAAGCCGGACGATTGCAGACGCTCAATGAGCGCCTGGAATTGAATGCGCAACGCGGGATAAGCTCGGTGCTGGTCGTGGATGAAGCGCAAGCGATAGAAAGCGTCAAAGGGTTCGAGGAGCTCCGATTGCTGACGAATTTTCAACTCAACGATCGATTTCTATTGACCGTTGTGCTGATTGGCCAGCCGGAATTGCGTCATCGTGTTGCGGGAATTCCCCAGTTGAACCAGCGGATCGCGGTCCGTGCGCATCTGGGCCCCTTCACGGCAGAGGAAACGAGATCGTATATTATGGCACGCATGGGAGCCGCGACAGATCGGACAGACGTGTTTACGAAAGAGGCGGTGACAGTCATTTACGAACAGAGCAAGGGGATTGGGCGCGTCATTAATGCACTCTGTGATCAATGTCTCTTTGCCGGGGCGATCGAGCACGTCTCACAGATCGATGATCGGCTTGTTCAGCGGGTCGAACAAGTCATATGATAATGGTCGAATGTTACGTGAACACGGCCGCAGGCCATGAATGAGTACAGCATGACAGAGTGGCATCGCATTGCACAGGAACAACTGACGGGCGTGGCTCTTGCGGTGCAGCGGCAAGACCAACTCAACTTGGAGGGCTTGTCTGCCCTGGCGACGGGGATTGCGGAGGCGCTCAAGGGAAGTGAGCAATTGTTCGTTCAGGCTATGAGCGGTCCCGCAGGCCCTCCGCTGATTACGAATCTCGTGAATGTCGGGATTCTGGCGACGAAGGTCGGTGCCGGGCTGGGATATCACGGAAAAGAGTTGGAACGGCTTACCTTAGCGGGGCTTCTACACGACATCGGTCTCTTTGCCGTGCCGCAGTCGCTGATCACTAAGTCGGGCCGGTTGACCCATGATGAACGTACGCTCATTGAACAACATCCCGAACTCGGCTATCAAGCGATTCGAAAGGCGGGTCCGAAATATGACTGGCTGGCACAGGTGGTGCGCCAGGCGCATGAGCGGTGGAACGGGCAGGGGTATCCCAACAGGCTGAAGGGGCGGCAGATCAGCGAGTTTGCCCAAATCATCGGTGTGGTGGATGTCTTCGATGCCCTCGTGAGCCCGCGCGGGTATCGCCGCCGATTCTTTCCGCACGAGGCGGTGCGAGAATTGATGGTGGCGGAAAGGACGGCGTTCCCTCGTGAGATCGTCAAAGCCTTGGTCGAACAGCTGTCGGCCTATCCGCTAGGTACCTCGGTACGATTGACCACCGGAGAAGTCGGGTCAGTCATGCGCGTCAATACGCGCTACCCACTCCGCCCGGTCGTATGGATCGAGGGTGATACAGCCTATGGCCAGGAGCGGCGGCAACTCGATCTGAGCCGCACCCCGCTCGTGTCAATCATCGAAACACTGGAGCCTCCTGACGTCGCACGCGTACGGTTTCCAGCAGATGGAACGCGTGCCAAGATATCTGATGTCATCCCCTCGGCATCCGATCAGTTTACCTCGCTCTTGGAAGGCTTGGACGCTCTAGCGAGTGCGATCCAAGGGGCCGTCGAGTCCAGGACTTCTGTGCCAGAAGGCGGGACTGCGTCGCTGTCGGGCGAGCATCGATGGATAGATCGACCTCCTGCGCAGGATCTTGCGGATGCCAGTTTTGAAAAGGAAGTGATCGGGTTATTCGCCCTCGAAGCACACGAATGGCTGGCGCAAATTCAAATGGCGGTGAGACAGCTCGCTGAAGGGGCCAACGAAACGGTGCGTCCGAAGCTCTACGGGATTCTCTTACAGGGCATTACCAATCTCGCAAAATCTGCGTCAACGGTGCAGCTCCAGACTATCGAGCAGATGGCCTCGAATCTGCTTCCGATTCTCCACGATGTGGGGCAACAAGAACCACGTGCGATGACGGCAGCGCTCCAGTCGCTGCAGGAGGGGTTGGATCGGATCAATCTGGCCGTACGTCGTTTAGCAGGAGACCAACAGGACGAACGTGCTGGACATGATGGCATTCCTGTGGAAACGGTGAGCGAATCCGTGCAGGCTCTTCCTGCCATTGTGACTGAGCAGCCTGCGGCTCCTCAGTTGCGGGCTCCGCTTACCGTGAGCTCCAGCGTCCCGCTCATTCATGCGCTTCGGGACTTGCAGCAGGCTCGTGCCCGGTCGATGCAGCCGGCTCGCGATGTGTTGGAGGCGGTGATCCAGCGAGCCGAGCGGGAAGCCGATCATCTTGATGTCGCCGATGTCGGGCGCATCTTAACTGAACTTGACCGCCTCGATGAAGAGTTCCTTCAAGAAGTCCGTCGGCGGGTTCCAATCATCAGTTCCACTCTTGCAAATTTACGAGCGCAAGGGGCGACGGATTTCGTTACGTCGACTCAGCTCGATCCAATTCTCGAACAGGTCGAGGCCCTCTACGATCTGGCCAGCCATGTGCAGGCGACGATGATCACGATGTTTTTGCAAGGGTTACGATCCTTTCTCATGGTCGCGTCCTACCGAAAAACGTCGACGTTGGCGCAGCGACTGGGAACAGTTGAGACGAGGATTCATGCATTGATTCCGATGGCGGAGCAGTGGGGCAATATCGGGCGCGTCGAACGATCGGCCATTAGCGACATCCTGGCAGTCTAGGAGCCTGTCCGACATTGACCGTTTTATTCCGGCCAACGATGGCCAGGCTTCTACTTTGTTCTCGGTCCCTCCGAATCCTCTACGTATTACAGCGAAAATTCCTCCAGTTTTTCAAGGCCTGTGGCCGCGTATCAGCCTGTCCTCCTTCGCCTCGTGACATATGGCACCGTCGGACGGCTCTTAGCCCACATTATCCATGAGCGCTTTCGCTGCAGTCGCGGATCCGCTGCTGCGACAAGCCTGTTGGCAGGAAGGCTCGACCTTCAGTTCCTCATCGTACTGGCTCATGTAGGCGTCGGTCCTTCGCGGCTCCGCGTGCCTGTCTCGAAAGGCGGCTGCGCGATTTTGCGACGAACCGCCATGAAAAATGTGAGCTGGCTTGGCCTTGTCAGTCCGCACACTTCTGTACGCCCGATCGTAGAGAATCTTCCGGGTCGTATGGGATCTGCGCTCTTGCCCCATACACGTTTCCGCTAGATAATTGCATCTTGGTGAAATTGCACGGATTGTGCTGCCTACCGATTGGGCAATGTGTGAGGTGCTGTGGTACGGCATGGTATTGGTCGCTCATCCACATGATTATCCACAAACCATGCACACCTTTTGTGGACACCGAGAGTGGGGGTGCCGAAGTCTTGCCCCACTGTCGCCTTTTTCTTCGCGGAGCGTCATGCGGATGGGAGCGAAAGACCTGTTTGGAAGCGACGTTTCAGTGCCGACGCCCTCCTTTGTACCATGGAGTGAGCAGATGAGTGCCCATGATATGAAAACTAGGCATGCCCTCTACCGTTGCTCATGAGTCATCCACAATTTCTCATCTAGTCAGGGGGATGAAGCGTCCTGTTCACTCAGACCCAACACAGACACCCAATCTCCTTTCCTCGTCCATGTAAGAAGCCGCTGAAGGATGGTATGATGCCACCGTCTTGCTGCCTTCTCTTGTCGAGGACGAGGAGTCTGGCAATGTATATGGTGGGAGAACGCATCAATGCCGAAACTTGTGACGGTTTTGCGACCAGAGAAGATTGATGAGCAAGCTCGCTACTATGTCCGGTCTCATATCCTCCTCCCTGCCGGGACAATCGGACTAGTCTGCATGGTCGGGGGGGTAGGGTCACTTGGATATCAACTGCTGGTGAACCATACCTACAGCTGGGTGACGTTTTTCACCAGCTCAGCCTTGCTCGCGGTCGGTGCATTGTGTGGGTTTGCGCAGGCACGCTATCACCGCTATCTCTTTTCGACCTTTCCCGAGGTGTATGCGGCACGGATGCGGACAGCTGTGGCTCAACGCAGCAAAAAGGCCAAGGCCGCGTCGGAGGTGCCGTCGATCGAGCACCCTGGGCGTGGCTTTGTCACTGCGATCTCCGTCGCTGGAGCGGCTCTGATCTTCGGCGTATCAGCCGCGGCCATCATACGCGGCGAGCTAGACCCGCTCCCGGCTGTGTTGGTGCCCTGGGCGGCATTCTACTGGGCTAAGTTGTTTAGCTGGCGTGGAGTTGTGGACTAAGCTCAGCCGCGACCGATCCGTTATCGGACCCGCTTCTTGGCCTTCGTCTTGGAGGCTGGAGGGGCCGACTGCGATGCTTCAAGCTGCCTCATCCGTTCTTCCAAGGTGCGTACGGCCTGTCGGAGTTCAGGAAGCCGTGGAATCACGGCTTGGGCCTTCACCCAGACTTCATGCGGCATCACGGGTGCCCCTGAGACGATCTGGTTGGGTTCGAGGCTGCGGTTGACACCCGCGCGAGCGGCAACCATGACCTGATCCCCGATGACGAGGTGATCTGCCAACCCTGCCTGTCCACCGATCATGACGTGATGCCCCACGCGAGTACTGCCGGCGATCCCGACCTGTGCCACCAGGATCGAATGGGCACCGATCGTCACGTTATGGGCAATCTGGACCAGATTGTCGACCTTGACGCCCTGTTTGATAACCGTTTGGCCGAATGTGGCTCGATCGACCGTGACATTCGCCCCGAGCTCGACGTCATTTTCGATCGTGACTCCGCCGAGCTGGGGAATCTTGTAATGTCGTCCCTGGTCCTGCACATAGCCGAATCCGTCGCTTCCGATCACCGTGCCACTGTGAATGATCACTCGCGCTCCGATCGCACAGCCTTCCCTGACGACGACGTTCGGATACAGGAGCGTATCGTCCCCGATTATTGTATCGTCGCCGATAAAGACACCGGGATAGAGTGTCACTCGCGCGCCAATCCTAACCCGGTCTCCTAGGGTGACTCCCGGCCAGATCGAGACATCGGAACCGATCTGAGTGTCAATGCCGCGGACCACGGCCGCGGCAATGCCGCGGGGAGAGGAGACGGGGCAAAAGAAGGCCTGTGCGATCTGCGCAAAGGCCAATGTGGGATTGGCGACTACGATGTGAGGTTTTGCGATCTCACCAAGACGCCGATGGGCGAGGAGTGCTCCGGCAGTGGTGGGCCTGCTCGTCTTGAGCATCCGATCCCCGGTGATGAAGGTCAGATCGTTCGGGCCTGCCTCTTCATAGCCGGCCAGGCTCTTGACGGTGGCTTGTGGCGACCCCACAAGTTCTCCGCCGACTACGGCGTGGATCTGTGCCAATGAGATGGGAATGCGTGCCCGCGTCGCCATATGGATTAGGATTTCTTTTTGCTCTTTGACTTGGACGGCTTCGCTGGTTTCATGGCCGGGGGCGGTGAGGCCGTTTTCCCCAACCGCTTCTCAACATAACTCACGACATGGCCGACGGTCGTCAACCCCACCAGGTCTTGGTCGGGGATCTGGAGATCGAAGGTCTCCTCGATGCGGTACAGCAGTTCAATCACCGCCATAGAGTCGAGACCTAAATCGTCACGCAGATGCTGTGTGATCAGTATCATGGCTGGATCGCGTTTCAGGTACTCAGCCAAAGCGGTACGGATTTTCAGCGATATAGCGGAATCGGTTGCCATGTATTGATCCTCTCCGTCGTGATCTAGGAGGATGCTGAAAAAGTCGCTATTCTCACCCGCCCAACCCTGCCGGCCCTCAGTCTGCCAAGACAGCCTCTTTGCCCAGGGACGCACATTTTCCCTGGCGGCGTTCTCGCATCGCTCTTAAGAACCGTGAAAGGTAAGATGCCAAAGATGAAATGTAGGACTGCCGAGTGCTCTTCCTCCGAAACCTTTCACGTTTGACGATTCACGTCTCACGGATCGTTGAACGGCCTTTTTGAGCATCCTGCTATGCGGGCGCCTGTTTCAATACCACAGCGGCGTTGTTGCTGCCAAACCCAAAGGCATTCAGCAAGGCCACCTTCACACGACGCTCCTGCGCTGATCTGGAGAGTCCTGCCAGCGCACAAGCCGGATCTGGGTCATCATAGTTGACGGTCGGATGAATGTGGCCCGTATGGAGGGCCATTACTGAAGCAATACCCCCGATGGCACCGGCAGCCCCCAGCGTGTGGCCGATCAGCGACTTGGTGGCGCTAATGGCAATCTTGTCCGCGCGTGATTTAAAGAGTAGCCGAATCGCCTTGGCTTCGACGGCATCGCCGATGATGGTCGATGTGGCGTGGGCATTAATGTAATCCACCTGTGCCAGGGTCATGTCGGCATCCGCGAGGGCAAGGCGCATCGTGTGGGCCACTTCCAGGCCATCTTCGCGAGGGATGACCATATGATAGGCTTCGCTGGTGGCGGCGTAGCCCGCAATTTCTGCATACACTCTCGCCTTGCGTTTCTTGGCATGTGCGGCGGACTCCAAGATGAGCGTCCCGGCGCCTTCTCCCATGATGAAACCGTCTCGCAATCGATCGAAGGGTCGAGAGGCTTTCTCCGGTTGGTCGTTGAACCGTGATGAGAGTGCACGGAGGGAGCAAAATCCTGCAAAGACGAGGGGGGTTATGCTGGCGTCGGCGCCCGCGGTGATCACGACATCGGCACGGCCCTCGCGGATACAGTGGAACGCTTGCCCGATCGCATGGGCGCTGGAGGAGCAGGCGGTCGAGATGGTCAGGTTCGGACCTTTGGCGCCGTAGGCCATCGCGATAATGCCGGAGGCCGAATTCAGCGTGATGACGGGGATAAAGTTCGGATGGACGCGATGGGGTTTCTGCTGTTGGTACAGCTGTGTGATTTCACGCTCGGCCATCACCATTCCGCCCATTCCAGCTCCCACAATGACCCCGACGCGGTGAGGGTTCTCCTTCGCCATCTGAAGATCCGAGTCGGCCAGTGCTTCCTTCGTTGCCACGAGGGCAAACTGGGCGTAGCGGTCTACGCGTTCGCCAATGGCTGAGTCGATAAACCGCTCGACTGCGAAGTCCCGCACCTGGCCTCCGACTTTGGAGCGGTAGCCGTCAATGGGAAATGGGTCAAACGACGTAATTGCCGAGATGCCGGATTGGCCGGCGAGAGCGGCCTTCCAAAAATCACTGATCCCGATACCAATGGGAGAAACAATACCCAGCCCTGTGACAACGACACGTGAGCGCATCTTGCTGAAATCCTTTCGGTGAACTCTCAGACCCCTACTTACCGGAAGCGCCGGGATCAGTCAACCAGTTGCCGAGCGAGACTGGTAGGACCGGTGAGACGTGAGGGTTCGAGGTCCGAAGTTCGAGGTCTTCGGAACTTCGATCCCTGAACTTCGAACTTCGGATCGCGCCAGTCTTGCGTTTCACGCGCCAAGGTCTATGGGCGCTGGCGGGCGTTTTCAGCATCGCGCTAGTAGCGCACTTTGAACATTAGATAGAGGCCAAAACTCATGAAGAGAACGTTCGCCATCCAGGCGGCGATCAGAGGCGTCAAAGCCCCGCCACGGCCGAGCGCGATCGCGATCGAGTGTGTCGTCCAAAAGCAGAAGCCGACAGCGAGCGCCTGCCCAATGCCCATCGCCATGCTGCCCCCTTTGGTCCCACTCCGACGCAGACTCAGCGCAATGCCGACCAGGACCATGATGACGGTGACGAACGGGAACGCGATTCGGCTGTAATAGTCTGTCTTAAGCCGTGCGGCCTGAAAGCCTTGCTGGTGCCGACGTCTGGAGTAGGCACGGATATCATGGAACGTCATCAACTCTGAGTCGCCGGCGAGCCAAGTGGTGAAGTCATCGGGAATGAGGGTCAGCACGATGGCTTGGTGGTCGAATACGGTGGTTGACACCGTTCCATCAGGGGAAAATCGTCGGTGCCGTCCCTGATACAGCGTCCACGTGGAGTCACCATAGCGGGCTTCATCCGCTTCAGTCATGTCGGCCAGTTGGAAGTTGCGATCGAACTGAAAGAGACGCACGCCGCCTAAGAGTTCCCCGCCGACAGAGACGCTCGTGACCTGCATGAGGCCGTCGGATCCCACTCTTGTCCAGGGTTGCTTGAGTTGCACGGCTGCGGCAGGCGGCTTTTTCTCGATGCGCGTGGTCCGAATCTCTTCGGACTTGCTCGCGGCCAGCGGGATGACGGTGGAACTAAAGAGCAAGAGCACGAGGGAAATCCCTGCGGCAAAGACAATAAAGGGGGAGGTAACCCAGAGTAAACTGATGCCGCAACTGCGCATAGCCGTGATTTCGTGGCCGCGGGAGAGCAGTCCGAAAGTCAACAGGGTGGCCATCAGGATTGCCAGCGGCGCGATCTGGAAGGAAATCGCGGGAGCCTTGAGAAGGAAATACGTCAGGACGTCGAGCCAGTTGGCGTCGTAGCGTAAGAAACGGCGCACTTTCTCGAAGAAGTCGATGACGAGGTACACCGTCATCAGCCCGCTGAAGCACATCGTGAAGATTTTACCGTACTCGCGAAGGAGATAGCGGAAGAGAATGGGCATGGGGTTACTGGCGACTCATGATGTAAAACCACACGACGGTGGTGAGAGAGAAAATGCCGTTCGGTACCCAGGCCCCGGCAAAGGGCGACAGGTTTGCCGTTGTGACCAGGAATTCGCAGCCGACGTTCAGCATGTAGTAGACGATGACGACGAATACGCCGACAGCAAATCCGCCAATTCGACCGGATCGTTTTGAGGCGATGCCGACCGGAACGCCTAAAATGCAAAACACCAGCGAGGCGGTTGGAAAGGCCAGATCTTTATAATACTCCATCAATCGCCGGAGCGCGGATGGGTCGCGCCATTGGGATTGTACGAGCTGGCCGATAATGGCATCGTACGACGGGCGTTCTTCCGTGGCTGAGTAGCCGCTTTGGTTTAGTGAGAGTTTCAGATCGTAACTGGCGAAGGACGCTTGCTCGTATTGATCGGCCTGATTCGGTCGGCTGTGAATGACTCCGTGTTGCAGGCGTAAGGCAACTTGATCGGTAGAGGCATCCATCAAGACCTCGTACTGCTGCGCCACGATGATGCGGGGATCATCCGCATTCCGTTCATCGGAGACAAAGATACCGGTCGAGCCCTGTTCGGGATTTTCATCCGGTATGTAGATCATCATCTTGGGGATGGGCTCGTTAAATGTTCCCTGCTCCAGCGCCAGCACCAGCTGATCCCGAAGGAGATTCAGCGCCACTTTCTTGAGGTTCATAGAACTCCAGGGTTGCCCCCACTGCGCCAACCACAAGGTCAACCCGAATACGAGCAATGCAAAGAGCAGCACGGGGCGAGTCAAGCGTATGAGGCTCAGGCCCGCGGTCTGCATTGCCACCAATTCTTTATCGAAGGACAGTCGTCCGAACGCGGTGATCGAGGCGATGATCCCGGCGATCGGGAGGGTCAACACGAGGAACGAAGGCATCAGATGAGCGAAGACTTGCAGGACCGCCACGATTCCGACGCCTTTGGAGACCAGCAGTTCCACTAAGCGCAGGAGCTCCCGCGTGAGCATCACAAAACACAGCGCCCCGAAGCTGATACTAAAAGGGGAAAGGAGTTCGGTGAAGATGTAGCGATCCAGCAGCGTTCGTAGAAACATTGGAAGAATCACGCTCCTCGCACGGAGTGACACTATAGGCGAGCGGGAAAGGCTTGTCTAGCTCACGGCCGATGCGCGTGTGGACAAAGAATGGCTTGACAAGATTTGAAACGCCATGGTACATGCTGCGCGAGTTGTAACCAAGATGGGTTTCGTGATCGATTTTGTCTCTCCAATGAGCCCGTCATTCCAGCCTGCTCTTCTTCCTGTCTTTTTCTCTTCTTCATGTGTGTTGCAAACTGGGCTCCGAGGCCGGCCATGTAACTAGGCGTGGCCGTTGAGGAAAGGAGGGTTTTTGTGAAGACAAAAGGTACGGTCAAGTGGTTCAACGATCGCAAAGGATTTGGGTTCATTCGCCTTGAGAGCGGGGATGATGTCTTCGTACATTATTCCGCGCTGCAAGGAGAAGGATTCAAGACCTTGAAAGAAGGAGAAAACGTCGAGTTCGAGGTCGTGCAAGGTGCCAAGGGGCCTCAGGCTTCGAACGTCTTGAAGACGGCCGTTGCCGAGTCTTGAGGTTTTCAATCTGCGGGATTGGGTCTGCGGGAGGCCTGCCTTTCATCTCGGGGCAGGCCTTCGTATTTTTGCTGAGTACACATGCATCCAAATGCCCCATTTCGTTGACAATGTCCATTGACACTGTTAGCGTTTGATCGTTGTGGAGGTTTGACTTGGCGATCGACCGGAGTAGCGTATTGCTCAGCGCGCAGCACTTTGCGTCACGGGGCCAATTCGACGCTGCCATCAATGAATGGAAGAGGCTCTCCGCTGAGTCGCCGGGTGATGGGAGTATCTTCAATTCAATCGGGGAGTTACACCTCAAGCGCCGGGCCACCAACGATGCCGTAGCAGCCTTTTTGCAAGCGGCCAATGCCTTCCGTACCGAAGGGGCCACCCTCAAGGCGATCGCTACGTTCAAGAAGATCTTGAAGCTTGATCCTGCACGGTACGATGTGCTCCGGCATCTGGGAGATCTCAATGCTGAACGCGGTCTGCTGAGTAGCGCGGTCCAAGATTATCTCACCCTCGGGAAACATTACCTCAAAGCGGGAAAAAGCAAAGATGCGCTGGACATCTATCAGAAGATCGTCAGCCAGGATCCCTCGAATCTGGATGCCCAGCAGCGGGTGGCGGAATTGTGCCTGCAAGAAAACATGCAGGACGAAGCCACGAAGGTCTATTTGCAGTTAGGGCGGGAGCGGTCAGCACAACAGCGCTATGCTGAGGCAAAGGATGCGTATCAAGCCGTCTTGCGGATCGATCCTGCCAATAGTGAGGCCGCCCAGTTTATCGAACATTTTACAAAGACCAGTGGGAATTCTGGCCGCGCCGCCAACAAGGGAGCCGGCTCTGCAGGAGGTCAGCCTAAGAGTGCCGAGCCGCTCAACCTGCTGTCGGAAGCCACCCGCCGCATCGAAGAAAAACAATTTGCCGGGGCTGAGGCCATTCTCCACCAATTGCTGACCAAAGAGCCCGGAAATCCTGAAGTGTGTCAATTGCTCGCGAAGTTGCATCTGCGACGCGGAGATCTTCAGGTGGCGCTCGGCGAATATCGCTACCTTGCTGGGGCTGCCTTGCGGGCACAAGACTATGTGAAAGCTGAAATGCTGATTACAGATGTTCTGGCGGTCGAACCGCAGTCGGTTGCGATGCTTGAACTCTACGGAGAACTCTACGAAGCGAAAGGCGACGCCCCCAACGCGGTGTTCCAGTATGGGAAGGCGATTGAACTGTTGCTGGAACATCCCGAGCCCGGGATGCCGACGCTGCATGAGGAACTGTTCGAGAAAGTCACCGCGCTGGCGCCGGATAGCCCGACGGTTAAGAAACTGACTGCTCTTATGAATGGTACTGCGGTGGACGAACCGCCCGTTCCGGCTCGATCCGAGACCTCTGTGCCTCCGACAGCTGCGATCCCATCGAACCCCATCCAGGAGGCGGACACATTTTCGACGGCCAACGCTGCTCCAGACGATCTCTGGAGTGTGACCTCCAAGATCACCCCGCTACAAGATAGGCATTTCACACACACCGAGCCGGAATCTGCGCCGGTCCAATCGGAGCTGTCACAGTCGGCAGAACCGGAGCCAGTTACGCCGGGTAGTGGGTTCTCGTTGTCGAATGCTAAGCCGGACCAGCAATGGGGGCCGTGGTCGCAGACGGCAGGCTCGGTTGCTCCCCTCTCGCCTGTCCTCTCGACGAGCGAGCAGTTCCAGGCCTATGTGAAGGCCGGCCAACAGGCTGAGGCGGAAGAATGGCTCAGGCGCTTGGTAACAGCGCAGCCGGATCATGCAGAGGCTCTCGAATTGTTCGGCTCCCTTCTTGAAGCCAAGGGCGATACCGCCGGCGCAGCCTTGCAATATTCCCGCGCCCTTGAATTGTTCATGGCGCATCCAAACGATGAGAGTCCGA
>Ga0210404_10000978_pt1 | contig 12917 bp, 14 predicted proteins | sample IncBWH28MmetaG_FD_155455 | JGI IMG/M metagenome (GOLD analysis project Ga0210404, IMG submission 155455) | Forest soil microbial communities from Barre Woods Harvard Forest LTER site, Petersham, Massachusetts, United States - Inc-BW-H-28-M | ecosystem: Environmental > Terrestrial > Soil >... | reverse complement strand
CGGCTCTTCAAGACCGGCGGGCGGCTGATCCGGCACGCGCGGTACTTCGTGCTCCAACTGGCCGAGAGCTACTTGACAGGAAGCCTCTTCCGGAAGACTCTCGGGCGCATTGAGCGACTGGCGTGGGTGACGCGGACCGGAGTGTCTCTGAGCAGGGTGGTCAGCGGCGGCACGCGTGCCGAACAGGCGCGACCAGTGGTATCCGCGCCGCAAGAATGGCCCGTGTCGCCGATGGCGAATGGGCAGAATGGCGGTGGGCGTCACAGTGGTCCGTCCCGCAGCAAGAGAGGGAAGTGAACTTGGTCACGCCGGCCGTTCCGGAGGAACCATGTCCAAATGCATTGACCGTAGTTTTGCGCTGCTGCTGGCACTCGCGTTGTGCGCGCCTGCCTTCGCCGATGCTCCTGTGCCGGCGCCGGGCACGAGTCCACGGATCGATGCCATCAAGAAGGCCGGCGTGCTCCGGGTCGGCGTGCTCGCGAACGCGCCCTGGCTGGTGGAGAACACGACGGGGCGAGGTGATGCGTGGAGCGGTCCCGCGTGGCTGCTCGCCAACGAATACGCCAAGCGCTTGAGTGTGAAGCTTGAGGCGGTTCCGGTAAGCCACGAGACCAAGGTGCCCGTGCTCGCATCGAACCAGGTCGACATTTCGGTGACGCCGCTGGCCGAAACGGCCGACCGGCTGAAGGTCGTCGACTTCGTGATCTACTCCAGCACCAGCGTGTGCATGTTCGGTCTTGCCTCAAATCCTAAATTTGCGAGCGCGAAGAGCGTCGACGACCTCAACAAGCCCGAGATCACCATTGCCTATTACACCGGCGGCGGCGAGGAGGGATGGGTGAAGGAACGCTTCCCGAAGGCTCAGTTGCGCGGTGTCGCCGGCTCGGGCGTGGCGCCGGTCGAGGAAGCGATGGCCAAGCGCGCGGATGCGGTGCCCATCAACCGCGTTCCGTGGGTGGCGATGGGGCGGAAACTCAAGCAGCTCGCCGTGCTTCCGAAAGAGAACAACTGCCAGAACAGCACGGAGAAGGCGGCTCCGGTAGGCATGGCCATCGACAAGAACCAGCCAGCCTTCCTGCAATGGACGCGCGCGGTCGAAAAAGAAATGGAGCCGCAGCTCAAGAAGGATGAAGCGCGTGTCATTGATACGATGAAGTAGGCGGCGCCGGCGATCCCGCCGTCATCCGATGGAATTCGACTTCGCCGTCATCGGCGACCACTGGCAATTCCTCGCCTACGGCGTCTGGATCACGATCCTGCTGTCGGCGGTCTCCGGCTTCACCAGCCTGGCCGCGGGCCTGGTCATCGCGCTTCTTCGCCTGTATGGCCCTGGTTGGCTGGGCGTTCCGTGCGTGCTCTACATCGACTCCATGCGTGCGATTCCGGTGCTCGTGATCCTGGTGTGGACCTTCTTCGCATTGCCTATCGTAGCCGGCGTCACGATGTCCCCATTGACCGCCGCGCTTATCGGCTTGACCGTCCATCTGGCGGCCTACGCCGCGGAGATCGTGCGCGCCGGCATCGAATCGGTCCGGCCGGGACAGACGCGCGCAGCGCTGGCGCTCGGCATGTCCCGCGCTCAGGTCGTGCGACGCATCCTGCTTCCGCAGGCAATCGTGCGCATGCTGCCGGCATTCGGCTCGCTGTTGTCGGTCACCATCAAGGACACCGCGATCGCTTCCGTGATCGCCGTCCCGGAGCTCATGCGCCAATCCGAAACGGTGGCGGGACAGAGCTTTCAGCCGATCGAGGTATTCAGTTTTGCGATGCTGCTGTACTTCCTGATGCTCTTTCCCGTTACGCGCGGCGTCGACCGCTTCTATCGCCGCGTTGCACATCTGGGCAGGTCGTGACATGTGCAGGCGCTACCGGCGATGACGCTCGATTGGTCCGTGGTGTGGCAGCATCGCGATGCGCTGATCGCCGGCACCGCGACGACCTTTCTGCTCACGATTGCGACGATGGCCATCGCGGTCCCCTGCGGGATCGTCGTCGCCGTTCTTCGCCTCTACGCTTGGCGCCCGGTGCGCGCGCTTGCGACCGGTTACGTCGAGCTTTTTCGCAACCTGCCACTGATCCTGGTCGTGTATTGGGCGTTCTACGTGCTGCCGATCCTGACGGGCCTCGGGCTCTCGCCACTCGCAACCGGCCTCGCGGCGCTGTCGCTGAACGTGACGGCGTACAACGCCGAGACCTTTCGCGCAGGCATCAACTCCATTCGCCGCGGGCAAGTCGAAGCGGCGATGGCGCTCGGAATGACGCGTGCACAGGCGTTGCGAAGGGTTACCGTGCCGCAGGCGCTGCGACGAATTCTGCCGGTGCTCGCGAGCACTTGGGTGTCGCTGTTCAAGGATACGTCGCTGGTGTCGGTGATTGCGGTGACCGAGCTCGCCTACGTCTCGATGCAGGTGCGAGCGCAGACGTTCCGGGTGCTGGAAATGCTGACCGCTATGGCGGGGCTGTACTGGCTGCTCGGGTATCCACAGGCCAAGCTCGTCGACTGGATGCAGCGGCGCATGAAGGTGACGGAATGAACGCACCGGTTGCGCGACGCGCGAAAGCTGCCGGGGCGAAGATCATTCGTTACCTCGACGTGGTGAAGCGCTACGGCGATTTCACGGCACTGCTGGGCGTGTCGCTCGACGTACATGCCGGCGAAGTCGTGTGCTTGATCGGTCCCTCGGGCTCGGGCAAGTCGACGCTGCTCCGCTGCACCAATGGCCTCGAGACGATCGACGGCGGCGATATCGAGTTCGAAGGCGCACGCCTCCCGCGCGACGAGCGTGCGCTGCGCGCCGTGCGCCAGCGGATGGGCATGGTATTCCAGAGCTTCGAGCTCTTCCCGCATCTCACCGCACAACAGAACGTCGCGGAAGGGCCGCGCACCGTGCTGCGAAAGCCCGGGGCGGAAGCCGATCGTCGGGCGACCGCGATGCTCGCGAAGGTCGGGCTCGCCGACAAGGCACCCAATCTTCCCGCCGCGTTGTCGGGTGGGCAACAGCAACGCGTTGCGATCGCGCGCGCCCTTGCGATGGAGCCCGACGTCATGCTTTTCGACGAGCCGACATCCGCGCTCGATCCCGAAACGATCGGCGAAGTCCTGAACGTGATGAAGGTGCTGGCCCAGGAAGGCATGACGATGGTGGTGGTGACCCACGAAATGGCCTTCGCACAGCGCGTGGCGGATTGGGTCGCGGTATTCGACGCGGGGCGGATCGTCGAGCAGGGCCCGCCGCGGCAGATCTTCGAATCTCCTGTGACGGACCGCACACGCGACTTTCTTAGCCACCTCGGATGGTCGGGCTGATGCGCGCGTTGCAGGATTTCGCCGTGCTGCAGGAGTCTTGAGACGCCGTGATCTGGACGAGCATGCCGGGCGAGCATGCGCTCTTACTAATTGGAGCTTGGTCCTAGATCGTGCCCCTTCATGCCGGGGGCGTCGGAGGACCAGCCCGAACGCCTGGCGGACCTGGGCGCCGATTGCTACCATCGTGGTGCTGTGGTGGCAACGGAGACGGTGGGGAATCGGTCCTGGGGCGGCCTCATGGCGTTCTACTGGCCCCGGATCTATCGCTTCCTGGATCGCTCCTCGATCGCGTATCACCTTGATGATCTGCGGGCGGAGGACCAGCCCGGTAGCCTGGGTCTGACCTCATCCCGACCGCCGGCCCGGGTGGACATGTGGTTTCACCCCGGATTGACGAGTCACTCCTACCCGTTTCGGGTGCTATTTGGAACCTTGGCCCACGAAGGGCTCCATGGCATTCGGTTCGCGGTCGCGCGGGAGTTTTCCTTGTCGGCGAAGCAGACGCGGCGCCTCGTCTACTCACACTCAATCGGCCAGGTCCCACCCGGGTACGGCGAGCGACTCCAGCACCTGTGTGCGCACGTCCCGTGGGAGATCGGCGTTGAGTTGTTGACGAACAAACTGCTCATGCAGCGCGGACTGGAACCACTAGTCCGAACTTCTGGTGGAGGATACGACCTTGCGCGGTAACGATGTGCCCTTAGATCGTTGAGTTCTAAGTACACGGAAGTGCTTGACCGCCGTATGTGACCGTCGCTGTCGCGGGCGCCCGGTACCGTGAGTGTATAAACGAGCCCGCAATCCGCCCATTCGCCGCACCGGACGCTCCCGCCGGCGCCGGACGCGCTGGTCAAGCGCCTGAGGGGGCGTGAAAGGAATCTCTGTCACCACGGACACCCCTGCCGCGTTGGTCAGGTAGGCTAAGGAGGCCTGCCATGAGCGATCGAGCGACGCGTGCCGGGGTGGTGAGCGAAGGGAACAGTGCCGGGGGCCGGCTGGTAGGCATCGATGGGCGGAGTCTGCCCCTGCGGAGCGTCGCGCTGCGGGGCGATGCCGCCGGCGGCCTCGCCCGCATCGTGCTGGAGCAGCGGTTCCAGAACCCGTATCCCGACCCGCTGCGCGTGACGTACCAGGTGCCGCTGCCCCCGGACGCCGCGGTGTCCGGCTATTCCTTCCGGATCGGCGAGCGCCGGGTCGTCGGCGAGGTGGACCGCCTCGCGGCCGCTCGCGAGCGGTTCGAGCAGGCCCTCGCCGAGGGCCGCACGGCCGGGCTGCTCGAGCAGGACCGCTCGAGCCTCTTCACGCAGGAGATCGGCAACATCCCGCCGGGGGCCGAGGTCGCGGCCGAGCTGGTCATCGACCAGCGGCTGCGGTGGCTGGAGGAAGGCGCCTGGGAGTGGCGCTTCCCCACGGTGGTGGCGCCGCGTTATCTCGGCGCCGAGGGGCGCGTGCCCGACGCCGGGCGCGTCAGCGTCGACGTGGCGGACACTCCCATGGCCATCGCGGCGAGCCTCGCGTTGACCATCCGCGACACCCTGCCGATCGCTGCCCCCTCTCCCCACTGGGGAGAGGGCAGGGTGAGGGGCCACGGAGGGCACCCGGCGCCGTGAGGGACGTTCCGGCTCGTCACCGAGGCGGCGGATCCGGGAAATCAGAAGACCTCACAAACGCCCTGATTGTCCTTCTGGACGAGCCGAGCTACGCGACCGGTGCGGCAGCGGGGCCCGGCGGCGATGTGGTCGTCGTCGGACCCAGCAGAACCTCGCCATCCTTGCGGCTCATGATCAATCGCGGCAGGAACGGGATGAAGACGAGGACGAGCGCGGTCGTCCCCGCGTTGAGCCACACGAGCTGGTGAAAGGCCCAGCCATAGCTGTCGACCAGCTTGGAGCCGATGACGTCGGAGCCGCCGAGCGCGAGATTGCGCGCGCTCATCATCAACGAGAAGCCGAGGCTCTCGCATCCCCGCGGCGTGGCTCGCACGGCGAGGTCCATCAGCGACAGCTCGGAGCATGCGACAGCGAAGCCGCTGAGCGCGTGAATGAATGGGGCGCCTGCGCGCCCGTAGGTGAGGTAGAGCAGCGTGCCGAGGGCGTTGACCGCGATCGATGCGGCCAGGAGCTGTCGCAGGTTGAACCGCCGGCAGGCGACGCCATAGAGCGCCGCGCCGACGAGGCCAGCCACGCCTTCGATCGTCTCCATCAAGCCGATGTACGGCGGGGTGAAGCCGAGCGTGTCGGTCTGCAGGTAGAGCAGTGGCGTCGTGAAGCCGGGCGAGATGTAGACGAGCGCGAGAAACCCGCCGGCGGCCCACAGCGACTTCGACCTGATGAACGTCAGGAGCTGACGGCCGGCATTCCGTAATACTTCGGTGTCGCGGGTGGCGGCGGGTCGCTCGGTCAGCACGAAAAACGTCGCGATCGTGAGCACGATCAGCAGCCCGGTGGCGATGCCGACGATCCAGCCGAACGCCATCGTCGCGAGATACCCGCCGAGCAGACCGTTGCTGACAAACACCGCGCTCTGGAGCGTCTGACGGATCGACGTGATCCGCCCCGAAATCCCGTACGTCCGGCCGGCTTCGACCATGAGGCCGCCCATCACGGTGCTCGAGATCACCATGAACGCGTTCGCGCCGAAGGCGGCGAGCAGGAGCGGCCAGTACGCTTTCGGAACGACGCCGATCAGAAACCAGCAGAGCGCCGCAAGGCCGGCCCCGAAGAGCATGTAGTGACGCCGTCGCGTGCCAAGCAGCGGAAACGAGTCGGAAAGAATGCCGGCGATCGGCTTCACGTTCCACGCGAACGTCGCCATGAACATGAACAGCGCCAGCGTCTCGGCATTGAAGTGGAGTCGGGTCTTCAGCAGCAACGAGAACGGCAGGCGTCCGATGACGGCCGGCTGCGCGATGGTGGTGACGAATGCGCCGATGCCGACCATGACGTAGTACTGACGGATCGTGAGGCCCGTGTCGGGCCCGGTGGCCTCGGGGGTCTGCGTCGCCTGCGCGTCGTTCATCAGGACATCATACGGTAACTCGGCGCCGGGCCGACTGTAGCTTGCGGCGGAGGGAGTGGCAAGGAGCGACCGCGGCTGAAGCGGGCGGAGGTGCACAGCTGCACGGCTGGTCTTGACAAGCCTACGCCCGGGGCGGATGCTGCACCCGTCCTCTGAACGACCACGTTCAATAGGACGCCGGACAGAAGCAGTGCCTTCCCTTGACTCCATGCGGTCGCGAAGCGAGTGCTTGGACTGACATGATGGAGAGCCAGTCTCAGGAGGGATCACATGAGGACATTCCAGAGGACGAGCGGTTGGTGGGTCGTCGTCAGCGGGCTCGCGCTCGCGGGACTCCTCGCGGTCTTCCCACCGGCCGTCTCTGCGCAGGGCAAGAAGAGCTCGGCGCCGGCAGCCAAGGTCGATCTCAATGTCGCGACCGAGAAGGAGCTGGAGGACCTGCCGGGCGTGGGGCCGGCGACGGCGAAGAAGATCATCGCCGGACGGCCGTATGGGTCAGTAGCGGAGCTCTCGAAGGCCGGTGTCCCCGCCAAGACGATCCAGAAGATTACCCCGCTCGTGGCCGTCGGCGCGGCATCGGCTGCGGGGGCCGCCACGGCGCCAGCGGCGACAGCCCCGGCGGCGCCCCCGCCGGCCAAGTCCTCGAGCCCGAGCACCGCCAAGGCCACCGAATCGGCCAAGTCGAGCCCGACCCAGGCGCAGGTGCCACCCGAGAAGGGGATGGTGTGGGTGAACACGAAGTCCGGCGTCTTCCACTATGAAGGAGACCGGTGGTACGGCAAGACCAAAGACGGCAAGTTCATGACGGAGGCCGACGCGGTCAAAGCCGGCTACCACGCGTCGAAGGAAGGGGCCGCGAAGAAGGGCGGGGGAGGGTGAGATGAGCTTGTTCGATCAGCTCAGCAGTGTGTTGAGTGGGGAGCACGTCGGCCTGCTCGGGAACGTGCTCGACACCCTCAGCAAAGAGCAAGGGGGAGGACTGCCCGGTCTCATCCAGGCCTTCCAGGCCAACGGCCTATGGGACGTCGTCTCCTCATGGATCGGCACAGGTCCGAACCAGCCGATCTCGGCAAGCCAGATCCAGAGCGTCCTCGGCTCGGATGCGGTCAAGCAGCTCGCCGCGAGGATGGGAATCTCGCCGGATGCGATGAGCGCCAGGCTGGCGGACGTGCTGCCGGGCGCGATCGACACGCTCACGCCCGACGGCAAGCTTCCCGAGGGCGGGCTGCTCGCCCAGGCCTTGAGCGCGCTCCGGACCAAGGTGTCGTAGGGCGACCGCGCGGTCGTGCGGCTCATTGGGGCGGCCGCGAGCGGTTGGAGCGCCATTCGAAATGCCAAGTTCCAGTTCGTTACCGAATCTCTCCCTTGAGTCTCAGTTCGTGTCCGGAACACTGGGGAACGGAGTGAGGGGGCAAGGGGCTTGCCGAGCAGGATATCGAGAATGGACTTGCGCTTGATCTGCCCGACGGTGCTGGGCCGGTCGCTATGGTAGCCCAACGCGGCGGGCAGGTCTCCCGGATCTTGGGTGGGCTACGCTCAGGCGATTCTCCCGTCATCCAGCAGCACCGGCACGAAGACCGCCTCCCGACCGGTGATTCGGCCGCCCGCGCGGGTGTAGACGCCGGCGATCCGCGCGCCCGTCAGGAAGACGCCGAAGACCAGCGAGCGCTCCTCGACCCGCCACCCGCCGGCGGTGCCCACCGGTAGCCGGACGCGGGCTAGCTCGAGCCGCTCCTGGTAGATGACGTCGGCGTGCCGGATGCGCCGCCGCTCGCGTGCGGTGAGGGCCTCCGAGAAGACGACGCCCCGGCCTTCGTGCTCGAGATACGGCTTGATCACGTACGGCGTGTCGCCGAGCTGCTGCGGATCGAGCGTGGTCCGCGGCACGTGCCGCCGGATCGCCGCCGCTTCGGCGGGCGGGAAGAAGCCGCGGTCGTGCAGTTCCCAGAGCAGGGCCAGAAAGGCCTTGCTCTGGGGCAGCAGGCAGTGGGCCGCCGGCAGCATGGGCAGGCGGCCCGCGCGCACGAGCGCGAGGAGCGGCTCGAAGCGCGGCGCGGCGAGCCAGTGGAGCGGGTAGTAGCGGAACAGAAGATCGAGCGGGCGCCCGCGGAGCCAGACGCGGCCCTGCCGCACGACGAGCGCCTCCGGAGCCCCCCACTCGAAGGTGGCGTGAGGCAGCGCCCGGCACGCCGCCCGCTCGTGCGCCCGGAGCTGATCCTGGTCTTCCTTCGCGCCGGGCGCGCCGATCATGCCGATCGTGAAGCGGTGGCCGTCGCCGCCGGGGGTCGACCGGACGGAGCGGTGCCAGGCGGCGCCGAGGGCGGGCCAGAAGCCGGCGTTGAGGGCATCCACGCGCCCGTGCCGGCGTGCCACCTCCGGCGCGATTGACCCTGCCTCCCACAGGCCCGCCGGTGTGTCGCAGTTGATCTCCATCAGTTTCCACTGCCCATCCGTCGTGCGCGCCCAGTCGAGCCGCGAGAGGAAGCTCCAGTCGTACGGGTTCTCGACCCGGGTGACGAGCGCCGCGAGGGCGCCGGGAATGCCCAGCGAGCCGGCGAGCTCGGGGCGGCCGTTCAAGTGGGCCAGCACGCGCCCGACCGCGTGCCCGATCACGACATTGGCGTGCGCGAGCTCGTCCCACGCCGCGGGGGTCAGGCCGACGGCGGCCAGCGTGAAGTTCGCGAGCCCGTCGGTCCACACGTTGGTATAGCCCGCAAGTGCGTGACGGTCGGCGATCGCGCGCCAGGCCGATCCGATGCCGCGCGCCGGCATGAGGGCGGCGTCCGGCTCGATAGCGGCCGGTGGGCGTGGCCGGGTGCGCCGTGCGACGACCGGCGCCCACCAGACCTGGCCTTCCTCGGTGAGCGGCGTCGGCTGGAAGCGTGGGCAGATGCCGGCGGGCCGTCCGGCCGCCAGGTACACGCCCCAGTTGACGTAGCCTGGGCGTCCCCCGCCTCCCGGCGCGGCGGCATCCGGCAGCCATCGGCGACGGGGTGGCACGTACGCCTGGATCACCCAGTCCTCGGGACTGGTCGCGGCTTCGTCGAGTCCGCGCTGCCACTCCTCGACGGAGGCGAGGGCGCCCACCCGGACTTTCTCGGAGTAGCGGCCGAGCACGGGCTTGAGCACGTAGTCTTCCGGTCGCGCCCGGGCGCGGTCGAGCCAGCCTGGGCTCGAGGCGAGCCCGGTGGGCGGCAGTGCGCGGCGCACCAGCGCGGCCTCGGCGCGGGTGAGCCAGCGCCCGCTCTCCGCGAGCACCCAGAGATGGGCGAAGGCGCTCTTCGCCTGCGCCACCAGGGCGCGCGGGTCGTTGAGCCAAAGCACCCGGCCCTCGGCCGCGGCCGTCCAGAGGGCGGCGGCCGCCGGCAGCTCGTGCAGGTACTCGGCCGGGTAGTGGCGGAGCACCACGTGCACCGGTCGGCCGTAAGCGGTGGGACGGTCCGCGTCCACCACAAGGTTGTCCGGGCCGACCACGTCCCAGGCCCAGCCCAGCACGGCGGCCTCGCGCCCGAAGAGGTAGGCGAGCCGGAACTCTTCGCGATGGGCGGGGTCAGCCAGGATCGCAAGCCGTGGCGTGGGCGCCGCGACACGGAATCGGCGCCGGTGGGCGGCCCACGTGGCCGCAAGGGCCCCGCGGAAGCGAGCCCGCGCCCCCCGGTTGACGTTGTTCTGCTGAGGAGCGAGCGACTCGGCGGCCCAGATCTCGCGCTGGCCCGCGGGCTTGTCGCAGTTGTACTCGAGTGCCGCGAGCCCGCCGTCCGCGCGCTCGAAGACGTCGAAGCGGCCCCAGAAGAACGGGGCCGGCAGCGGGCCCGCGGCGAGGATCTCCTTCGCGAGGGGGAACGCGGGCGGGCGGAAGTCCTCGAGCCGCGCGTCGCCGGCCAGGATCCCGTTCGCCCAGCGCCGGAACAGGCGGTCGAGCGCGGGGCCCAGCCAGGCGAGCTCCGTTCGGAGCCGCGGGTCGATCTGGAGGGGCTCGCGCGCCGCGACGGTCTGCTCGCCCGGGGCGCTCTGCTGGCACCAGCGGAGGAGCAACCGGTCCGCCCACGCGCGACCGTTCGCCCTCCCCGCCATCGGGCCTAGCCGCCGCCGCTGGGCGCGCCGTGGTACCCGCTGCTCGTGCTCGACGAGTGGCTGCTCGAGAACCAGCGAGAGCCGCGCGCCCCGCTCTCGGGCTCGTAGTACCGCGAATAGTACGGCGGCGCCGGATTGTAGTAGTAGTGCCCGCCCCAGCTCGTCCGGTACGCGCGCTGGCCGTCGGGGCGCCGCTCCCAGCAGCCGTTGGGATCGTCCCACGAGGCCTCGTACGGGGACGAGGTGGTCGCCGGCGGACAATCCGGTGCGGGCCCGGCGATCCCGCGCGCGGGCGGGCTGTCGCAGCCGGCCAGGGCCGACGCGGCCAGCGCGCTGGCCGCGATCGCGAGCGCGAGGCGCCGGTCGCGCGGGGTGGGCCGGCGGGCCCCGCGCCCGCGGCGCTTCCGGCCCCTAGGCATGCGCGCGGCGCTCCCGGCCGAGGACGGTCTCGCGGCGGACGACCAGGCCACCTCCGAGATAGTCGAGATACGCGCGCAGGTCCTCGGCCTCCTCGCTCCAGCTCCACGCGAGCACGCGCTCGATCGCCAGTGCGCGCAGCTGCTCGACGCCGGGCGCGTCCTCCTCGTTCAGCACGTAGCGGTTGTCGAGGAAGCTGGCCGGACCCGACGGCCCCCCAGGGATTGCCCGCTGCCGCCGGCTGTCGAACACGATGACGCCGCCGCCCCGGGCAGTCGGGCGGGAGAGGCGACGCGCCAGTGCGCACAGCAGCGGGATCTCCTCGCGCCCGTCCAGGACGCCGCGCGGGTCATACCAGCCGTTCCAGGCCAGCACCGGCGAGAGCCCCCACCGCCGACGGAGCGCGTAGCTCACCCAGAGACCGAGGGGCCCCGGCAGATCGAAGATCCAGAGGGTGCGCCGCGCCGGGGCGGGGAGCGTCGCCACGAAGCGGGCGGCGGCCGCGGGGACGCCGCCGGCGCGGGGCATGGGCAGCGCGCGGTCGCGATAGTGGTGGGCGGCCGCGAACGGGGTGGCGCGGAACCACGGCTCGAGCGGCCCGCACCCGTGCCGCCAGGCGCGCATGGCGGTGAGCATGCGCTCCTCGGACCAGGCCCGCAGCGTCGCCCGCCGCCTACCCACCGAGCAGGTTCAGCGCCCCGACGATGACCGCGGCGACCACGACGAACAGCCCTTCCAGCTCCATGCCCAGCATGGAGTTGCCCGCCGCCAGCTCCGCCTCGAAGTTCCGCGGGTCGAGCCAGTCGTAGACCTTGAGGAAGACGAGCAGCAGCACCACGCCGACGAGGCTGTCCAGGAGTGCCCAGATGATGCTCTGGGTGGACTGGATGGCGGCCAGCGAGATGATCGCGAGCGCGAAGTAGAGGCCCCGCAGCACATGGCCGACGGCCGCGTCCTTGCGAGCCGACGCCACGCGCAGCTTGAACGGCGACATCCAGTCGAAGAGCGCGCGGGCCACGAAGGCGAGCGCGAGAAAAGCGGCGATCCATCCGATCGAGATGGCATACCCGGTGAGCAGTCTCATGCGCGTCTCTCCCGCTGGGCCACCAGCTTGTCCACGGGCCATGGGCGCCCCACCGACACCTCGACGAAGCCGCCGGCCCAGATCTCGACGCTGATCCACGCCTCGGCGTCGTCGGGCGAGCGCAGCACCTGGTAGCTCAGCGTGTCCCCGAGGCGCGCGTCCACGTCGCCCAGAACCCGCTCGATGCTGGCGGTGCCGACCTCCTGCCGTGTGTAGGTCCGCCCGTTCCAGACCGCCCGCCCGTCTCCGCCGACATGCAGGTCGAGGTGGTCGTAGCGCACCGGCCGATCGTCCTCGACGGAGGTCCACGCCGTGGTGAGCGCTTGCTGGATGCGCACCACCGGCCACGCGCCCTCGGCGTTCTTGTAGGTGAGCACGGCGGTGACCTGCCAGGGCTGGCCGCCCGACCAGACCTCGTCGCCGGGCTGGAGGGCATCGAAGGAAGGAGACGAGTCGGAGGTCTTGGAGCCCAGCAACCGGTTCAACCAGCCCAAGCCATCTCCTTTGGCGACTGCCGGCGACGGACTGTGCTCGGTCAGGATAGCAGAGGCCCCCGGGGGGACCAAGAAACGGGGGGCGCTTCGAGGAGCTTCGATCAGCGCGAGGCCCCGGCTTCCACGGCTGCCGCCCGCGGAGGTGGTCCACGCCGACGCCACGTTCCTAGCCCGCTATCTGACGAGCTGCGGGTTCTTCGAACTCTTCGACCCTAAGGACCCTCGCGCGGGCGGCGACGTGCATCTGACACCTTCGGTTGAACAGGATGGCTGATCCCCTGCCTTCCCCTCTTCCATGCCCCGGTCTCCCGGGGGCGGTGGGACCGCCCCCGCGCTATCCGGGTAGCGTCGTGAGAGGGGCCGCTTGAGCTGCTGGCCGGATGGTTTACCGACCGACGAGGTGAGACGATTCGCGCGTGCCAGACATCCAGTCGATCAGTGCTGTCACGTTCACCACATCCAATATGGCCCGTGCCGTTCGGTTCTACAAAGCTCTGGGCTTGCGGCTGGCCTACGGAGGTGA
>Ga0210404_10000977_pt1 | contig 12927 bp, 10 predicted proteins | sample IncBWH28MmetaG_FD_155455 | JGI IMG/M metagenome (GOLD analysis project Ga0210404, IMG submission 155455) | Forest soil microbial communities from Barre Woods Harvard Forest LTER site, Petersham, Massachusetts, United States - Inc-BW-H-28-M | ecosystem: Environmental > Terrestrial > Soil >... | reverse complement strand
TCAATCAAATCACTATTCCATCTATTCTCTCTATCAAAATTTGTAGCAACAAGAGACTTCCCAACCATAAAGAGAGGTATAGCAACTTTTTGAAGTGCTTCAAGCAAGCGAGGCACATTTTTATTCCATGTTATATCCCCAACATATAAAACAAACTCTTCTGGTAAATTATATTTCTTTTTAATAGCTTTTAAACTTGGGTCGTCACGATTGAATTTACGAAACTCTTCGCCAGCAGCTAAGTATGCAACTGAAATTTTTTGGGATGAAATTCCTGTTATTTTTTCTATATCTTTTTTCGAAATTTCAGAATCGGTAAGAATGCCATCGACTCGTTGTAAATTGAAACGCTGCATCTGCCAGCGAAGCTTTCCTTTGATTCCAGCTGGAAAATGTTCAGAAAAAACTAGTGGGGTTACATCATGAACAGTAACAACGGTTTTGTGTCGTTTGGCAAAAGGTAAGGTAAGAAAAAATGGATCGAAATAAGGATAATGCACTACATCAACAGAATTATCAATTTCTGTCTCTTGCTCAAAAAATAGATATTCATTCGAAGGATAATATTCCAAAAGAGCCTTCTTCAAATAAGAAAGATAAAAACCAACACCGCGGACTTTATGACCTGACTGTAACGGAGAAACATCAATCGCTATTTTCATTCTTACTCATTGCTCACTTCTGATTTTTATGCCATTCCCAGGCTGTTTTTATAATCGTCTCAAGATCAGAATATCGCGGTTGAAAACCAATTTCTTCTCTAATTTTACTAGGATCAGCAACTGTTTCAGCAACATCTCCAGAACGTCGATCTTTAACCACAATAGGAAAATCGATGCCTGATATTTTTTTTACCATATCAATAATTTCTTTATTCGTTGATCCTCTCCCTGTTCCAACATTATAGACATATTCACCATTTTTCTCATCCAGTTTTTGTAATGTTAATACATGTGCCTCAACAAGATCTAAAACATGAATATAGTCACGGATACATGTTCCATCTCGCGTTTCGTAATCTGCACCGAATAATTGAAATTCTGTATTATGCAACGCCGCTCTGATTGCGTTGGGGATCAGGTGTGTTTCGGGATCATGATCTTCTCCCGAACTTCCGTCTAGAGCAGCACCAGATGCATTGAAATACCGCAATACTGCAGAACCAATACCATGTGAGATGTAATACCAATGTAAAATTTTTTCAACCATATACTTACTCTCTGCATAGGGATTTTCTGGATTTTTTGCATAAGTTTCAGGAATTGGATTAATCATTGGTGTACCATAGACTGTCCCTGTTGAAGAAAAGATGAATTTTTTAGTGCCATGTTCCTTCATCGCATCCAAAAGAGAAATAGTGGTGAAGACATTATCTCGGAAATATAAACCAGGATGTTGCATGGACTCTCCAACAGCAATATAAGCGGCAAAATGCATTACACAGTCATATGTGTATTGCGAAAAAAGTTTATTAATAAATTCTTTTTCTAATAAATTTCCTTTAACAAAATTTGCGCGTGAGTCAAGAGAAGATTCATGGCCACGTTCGAGGCTATCAGCAATGGTTACATCATGTCCTTCATCGAGCAAACGCTTTGCCATAAAGCTTCCAATATAGCCTGCTCCACCAGTAACAAGTACTTTCATATTGTTTATTGTAACAGAAAATTAGTCGTTGAGATAGATAAGATCAATCTTATGCTTTAAGCAAAGATTTAAGATATGCCCTGGGAAAACGGAGAGCTGAAAAAAACGAAAAAACAAATCCTGGCCACCCATCCCTAAATCCTTTATGTCTAAGATAAGTCAAAAGAAACCACCGAATGGGCAACACTATCAGATATTCTACAGGAGCAAATAGTGTCGTATTCTTTTTATCCTTTTGTAACTCTTTAGCCAGTAAATTAATATACCTTTTATTCCGCTCTAAATAACGACTAAATGTAGGAGAATCGATATGATATAGATCATGTTCCAACCATCCTACCCTTCCCTCAACTGCCATTTGTTCATGAACATCTTTACAAGGCAAATATGCTTTTCCTTTACGGATTAACCTAATTACGCCGTCTGGATACACACCACCATAACGCATATATCTACCAAGAAAATAATTGAGCCGTGGAATAAAAAAAGCTGCATATGGTCCATCTTTTGTGCCAATATGACCATCTCTTTTTTCAAGCAATTTCTGGTGACGTAAAAATAACTTTCTTTTGGTAAGTTTCTCTTGGTAGAGAGCAATTTCATTATCGCTCATCGATATCATCTGCATAATTTCTTTTGCTAATTCTGGACTTACTCGCTCGTCTGCATCCAATTGCAAAATCCATTCACTTTTTGCCATATCAATTGCTTTTTGTTTATTGATATGAAATATCGGAGGATTATTAGTTACAAGCACTCGTGCTCCGAATCTCTTAGCGATTGCAACTGTCTGATCCGTTGATGATCCGTCAACAACGACAATTTCTTGTGCAATATCTTTTACAGACGCGAGACAAGCTTCAAGATTTTTTTCTTCATTAAAAACTGCAAGAGCAACGGTAAGCTGTTTCATAAATTATCTTTGGGATCAACTAATAATATCGCTGGTTTCCCATCTGGGTAATAAATTGTCTTTTTTGCAATAATATTCCCAGGAAAATCAGCCACTGATCCTATATATAATATGTTTTTTTGAACCTTCTCTCTATTATAGTTGAATGCTCTAAATTCATACTTAGCAAAATGATGCACATCTGTAGACAAATTTTCTCCCTGAGAAACAAGCTGTTGATATTGCTGCGGTGGATAGTGTAAATAAAATAAAAAGAATATATATGATTCATCCATAGGCGTCTTATTAGAAACTACAATTTTCTTATACTGTCCTTTTATCTGTTCTATCTGAGGAATTGCTTGTTCATAGCCATACTGCCAGTCATAAGCATTAAAGTAATTGAGCTGAACGAAATATTGATTTAAATAATACACAAAGTTAAATGTAGTAGCAATAAAAAATAAGACGCAAATACCCATCTTAACGACCTTACTGTATGATCCATGACTCTTAATTATAAACTGGAAAAACGCCACGTACCCCAATGTTATAAAAATAAGGAACATTGGGAGCATATTCATCGTCCGCACAGCATGAGGTACTTCATAGGTGATTGCAGCGGGTACAGGAGCAAGAAGCAACCAGGAAAAAATTAAATATTTTGTCTGTTTGGCAAATTTGCCAAAAGCAAGAAGATAAATGCCAAACAAAAGGAACGGCAAATCCAATATATATAATAAACCCATACCTGGTGCATGATGACGAGGATTATCTCCTTGCAAAAAAAGCCAGTTAGGATCAAAATGCGATAAATATGCTCCCATGATTTCTTTTGAAAAAACTACCCTCCTATTATCAACAATCTGCCCAATCAGATCATGATTTGTTTTATCGTCTGCCCCACGAACAATTGTTTTTTGCACCTGTTGTGTTTGTTGCGAAAGTAAGTTAGTTCTTTGAATTCTCTGCAAAGATCCTGGATTACCGAAAATAAACGTGATCATCGGCAAAACAACAATGATACCAACAATCATACTGCCCAGAAGATATTTTCTAGCAATACTAAACAGTTCCCGCCAGTAAATAAAAATTAGTGCAAAACCCAAAAGTGGTGTAAAAGCCCGCTCACTTTGATAAACAGAGAGATTCAAGCCAGCAAAAAATGCTGCAAGCACTAGCATCCAAGGCTGCTTTAATCCTTTCAGAAAAAAGAGTGCAAAAAGTAAATTGAATGTTAATCCAGTATTAGTCTCAAATGCAGTACGTGAAAACTGTATCTGCCATGGAGAGATTGCCATAAGTAAAGCACTAGTAAGTGCTAAAATCTCTATATATATTTGCTTTGATTCATAGTTAGCAAATAACTGCTTTACCAACAAATATATAGTCAGGATACCAATGATCCCCATAATAACTGATGGGAAACGAATAGCAAATGTCGTCAATCCAAAAACAGCAACGCTTGGAATTGAAAAGTAAGCATACATCGCAGGTTTGTAATCATCAAAAGACCGCAATACTGAAGGCAAAAATGCTCCAAATTCATCTCGACCGGTATGCAGTATTGAGTAAGCATCATAACCAAGAGAGACTTCATCCCAATCAGGAGATAATGGTACAGCTCCTAATTGCCACAATCGCAATCCTGTTCCTAAACATAAAATTATTATGAGCAATAATGTCATTATCCGTTTTTTCATATCATTTAGTATAAGCTATTAATTCTGGCGTGCCATCGAGTAAGTAAAATGTTTGTAAAATATGTACTGATGGTGGCACTTGATTAACAGCAGCAATAAATAATGCCTTCTCTTTCACAGATGTATTTGTTGGATTGATAAACTGATACTTACCAAAACTATCAACATGAATAAATCCAAAGATATCAGAGTACACTTTTGCAGTCTGACGAAATTCTTGAGGTGAATATTTAAGATAAAAAAGTGTATAAATATATGGACGCTCAATACCTGAAATATAAATTTTATCGTAATATTGTTGCTGTCTCCCAATGTATTTAATTGCTTGTTGATAACCATACTGCCATTCAGGTGCAAATTCTTTGGGATAATGGGTGTAGTATCCATGTAAATAATAACCCACAAAAAGAAATAAAATAACAAAAAAACTAAAAACAATTCTTCGCTGATACCGTTTAAGCATCAAAATAGCGCTTACAAATCCATATCCTGTCAAAATTTGAAATGTCGGAAGGGCTGATTCGATCCTCAGTGCATGAGGAGTCTCCCTGGCAACAGCTGCAGGAATAATGCTAATCAAAAGCCATAAAAGAAGAATCCACCACTTCCCTTTCCGTTGTCGAAAGAGAAATAACATACCAATTATAATAAATGGCAAATCCCATAGATACATTTGTCCTACATCTTGCGTAGAAAATTTAGGATTTGGATCCCCTGTAATAAATAGAAAACTCGGATTGAAATTATCGAAATAATGTTTGAGAAAACTTAGTGAATAAACAACTCGTCGATTATCAATAATTTTTGCCCATTTGACATTATGATTATTAACCATTTCCTGATTGGCAGTTTTAACCACATTTATATCTGAAAAAATATTTACTTCTTGATATCGTAGCCTTGCTTGTGGAGACAACAGAAACGGTACAATTGGCAAAAGTAATAACACTCCAATAACAAAAGCAGTTATAGTTGATTTTTTAATTCGAAATAGTTGGTGAATATGACCTAAAACTAGAATAAAAAATAATAATGGTGCAACGACACGGGCACTATTAAAAGTATAAATAGAAACAACAAAACAAACGACAGATAATATAAGAAGCCAAGGTTTGTTTCTGATTGCATAAAGAAACAGCCATACACCTGTGACAATAAAAAAACTTGAAACATTAGCTTCAAAAGCTGCACGGGAAAGCATAATATGCCATGGTGAAATTGCCAAGAACAATGAAGAAACAAGCGCAACATATTCTATAAAATTTTGCTGTTCATGTTTTTTGCCATTACGGACACTAAACAATTCCTTAACTAAAAAATATGTTATTAAAACAGTTAATGTACCAAAAAACGCTGAAGGAAATCGTACAGTGAATGCATTCAATCCAAAAAGCCAAACCGGAATAATAGTTAAATAAGCATAAACTGGAGGTTTATAGTCACCAAAGGAAACAAATGATGTATAAGGCAAAAAATGTCCGAATTCATCTTTACCATCTATACCTAAAGAATAGGCATTATATCCCCAGGCAACTTCATCCCATGTCAATGAAGGTGGATTTATTCCTAATTGATAAAAACGCAAAACTGCAGCAAGAAGAACAATAAGAATAAGTAGAACTGAAGGTTTTAATAATGATCTAAACTTCATCATATATTTTGATTTTACTCGACAAAACGATATTTAAGCAATGTCCAAAGTGCCTTTGTTCCATCTTTAACTGCGTATAACTTCTTACCTTCATTATACCCTCGAGGTTGAGTTGTAATAGAAACCTCAGCAATTTTATATCCTCTTTTCAAAAGTTTTGCAGTAATTTCTGGTTCAAATTCAAATCCTCTCGCATGCAACTGCATATCTTTGAGCGCTTCTCGAGGCACTAACTTATAGCAGCATTCCATATCAGTTACCCAATGAAAATATAAAATACTTGTTGCAAAACTCAAAAATTTATTGCCGAAATAATGGATGAGAAAAACTGGCGTACGCTCATCTCGCTTAAAATTAGGTAAACGTTTTAATCTCGTTCCGTAAACTACTTGTTTTTTATTTTTCTCTAGCTTAGACAAAAGCTGAATAATATCTGCAGGGTTATATTCTAAATCCGCATCCTGAATGATAATGTAATCCCCTGTTGCATGTTTTAAACCTGTCCTCACAGCTGCCCCCTTACCTTGATTCTTTTTGTGTACTAATAACTTGATTCCTTTATATTGTAACTTTTGAATTGTTATCTTTGAATTGTCAGTAGATCCATCATCAATGACAAGATACTCAACAGCTTTAACGGGAAATTTGATGGACAAAACTTTTTTGAGGAGTTCACAGACTGTCCTTTCTTCATTATAAACAGGTATAATAATTGATAGTTTCTTCATTTGCCAAATATTTTATCCGCTTATTATAGCAGGCTGTCAAAAAAGACAACATCGTGATTTCCCCTAGGAAGGAAAATGCCTCTAAAATTATAATCTGTTTGATAAATTTTCACTTTATTACCATCTATCGTTACATGCCAATTCGGATAATATGAATCTGTTAAGACTAAAAATGAATCTCCTTTACTTTGTGTTTTAATAGAAACTGAATTTTCTTGATAATTATTGATTGTTGCTGAACCAATAGTAAAATGTGTAGCCGATTTATCCCATCCTTCAACAATTGCTGTTTTATGCAAATCGATATTTTTAGCAAACATGAAACCAATTGCTTCCTTTTTAGTTGTTGCTGATTTAATATCATTCACAAAAAATGTACGGGAAAATGCATTTTTATTTTCGTATACTTGTGTTTGTCCTTCTGTAAATACTTTTACTAACTTTGACTTATTAATACTTGATAAACTCAACACATATTTTACACCGAACAAATCGATAAGTCGCGAGTTAATATTCGTTGGAGTAATAATACGATTAAACCCAAAAGGTGCACTTATGTCTGGTTTATCTCGAGAAATTGCAGCCATCATTTCCCCATAGCGTTGCAGATACAAAGGGTCATACCCGTCAAGACTTTGCAGATGATACATAATTGAAAAATTGGGTGGTAACATTTGCGAATCCGTTGTCATAATTCGAAACTGTCCTGGTTGCTGCTGTAAATAAGAAAGTGTTGCCGTCACAGGAAAAAGATAATGACGATCAGTAAAAGGGATAAATTTATCTGCGAAACGGAAAAGATCAATAACAGATAGTGCCAATAAAATGACAATAAATATTTTAGTAACTTTCTTCTCTTTGATAAACATCGCTGCCCCTATAAATACAACAGTTAGTGCAAAAAATAATGTCGGAATGTAAAGATTATGTTTTGAAATTGAAATATTTTCAGGAGAAATATGAAGTAATTTATACCCAAATAAAACAAAAACCCATATTCCTGCAAAAAGAATAAAGAGGTAAATAATAGGATAAAAAAGTTTCTTCTTCATCTCAAAACGTATAAAATAATCTAAACCTAAAGCTGCAAGTATCGCCAAAGAAAAGTCTGTAATAAAAAGCAATCTGGTCGGCTGTGAAGTAGCAAAAAAAGAAATTTGTAAAAGATAGGGAATCTTTGCAAATATTGTAGGTAGTGCAAAAATCAAAGAAAGAAAAAAGAAAGTACCGAAAAATAATGTTTTTTTGTCATGACGATAAAACAGTGCAAAAAAGGCAATGAGTAACGGGAAAATCCCGATATATCCTATAAACTCAGCATAATTCCAAATTCCCCAATAGTTCAGAGTTGCAGGATTGCCAAAAAAATCAGGAACGATAAATTGGATAAGATTTTGCCAAGGGATGAACCATCCAGGTTGCTGCCAATTGTTTAATTGATCAACATTTCTTGCACTCAAAGCAATAAATTGTAACGTGGGAAACCATTGGATTATTGTAAATATTAAAAAGCAACAAATAAGTATACTAAACAGCAACAACAGCTTTCGCGATTTTCCATGCTGAAACCAACGTGCTAAAAAATAGCAAAAAGAAACAATAAAAAGGTAAAAAAATGATTGCACATGCCCTGCAAAAAATGATAAAACTAATGATAAGAGAAATATCCATCCCCAAATATTTTTAATAATAACCCTTTGTTTTTTGTTATAAAACACTAGTTTATCTAATGAAAAAAGTATAAGAGGCAACCATATTCCTACTTGATCAAGCGTTCCCCACTCCAACCACGCGATCATAAACCCACAAAAGACATACACAATACTTCCTAAAAACCGTGAGTAATAATTAAGCCGCAAATTTGTTAAATACAGATACATAAAAACTCCCGCAAGAATTTGTCCGAGAATAATTAAGGCACTCCATCCAAAAGCGAACGGCAATACAAACAATAAAATATTGAAAGGATAAAAAGCAGCCGTCTGAAAATTTGCTAATAAAGGAGCTCCAGCAAAACTATACGGATTCCATAAAGGAAGCTGCATATCTTTTTCAATCGAAATAGCTAAAAAACGCCAAGGATATTGCTGTCGTACAGGATCAGTAATCAAAAAATTTTTATAAGGAATACCATTGGGATATTGCTTAGCATAAAGATCTCTAAAGGGATGGTACAAACCAATAATCGTATCTGAAGGGATCGGCAATTTTGCGCGAATAAATATTGGATAAGAAAAAAATAAAACGAGTAGTACTAATAATGCTGGTACAATAAATTTTTGTTTCATCAAATGATAAACGTGAGCACTCTATGAATAAATTTTTCTTCACTAAAATCCTGTGCCCGTATTATAGCGTTCTGTGAAAGCTCATGCCATAGGCTATCATCACTAGCTAATCGCTTTGTTTGCTCTAACAGTTCTTCAAGTGTATTCCATAGCAATCCATTTTTTCCATCCTTCACAATTTCCTTTTGTCCTCCATTATTAATCACAACAGGTACAGTTCCTGTTCCCATAGCTTCAACAGTTGTCATGCCAAAATGCTCAGCTAATTCAGGATATTTTTCTAAATCTTCACCATACCCGGAGGCATGCCAATAGATCTTTGCTTTTTTATATAAATCAAAAATCTCATGATTAGATTTATTGACATGAAATTCAATAGGATACCCTTTTGCATTTTTCTGTAAAACCGCAAATGATTTTTTATCTTCCTCCTTAACACTTGCTGCAAGAAAAAACTTCCAATTAATCAGCCCTTGATCAATAAGTTTTTTAAATGCATCAATCATGAATCCTTGTTTTTTGTAGTCTTCTATTGCCATATTTTTTACACGAAATCTCCCAACATGCACAATTACATTTTCTTTTTTTAAATCTTGACTGTTTATTCTTGAATTGATGTTCACCGGTGGATAAATAACTGTTGACTTTACTCCGCCAAAAAAAGAAGTATTAAAGTGCTTTGTAAATTCAGAATTATAAAAAATCGAAGAAATAAATTTTAATTTAATCTTATCTTTGAGCGTTTTCTGTCGTTTTGGTAAAGGCTGTTGGATGTGGAGATATAATTTACTTGGGAAAACAAATGGTATACTCCCATCACTCAAAATAATAAATGCGTCATATTCCCTATATGTTTTTATTCTTTCAAATATACTAACATCTTGTGAAAAAATATTTTTATGAATATGTACTTTCTCTAGAGGCAAATTGAAACGCTGTTGAAAGACTTTTCGATCTTCTTCTTTATCCCAAAAAACAGTAACCTCATGCTGTTCGGACAAACATGATGCAATCATCATCATATATTTCTCCCCGCCACCCAAGTCATCAAAATAAGGATCAAAAACGCCAATTTTCATGCATTTTGATTGTAGCAATTTTTAAATCTCTTGCATACACACATCTATCATGATAACATACAGCATATGAATGCTACTATTTTGAATAACGTCTTGCTCTATCTTGTTATTTTCTGGTCACTCTTCTGGAAGGGAATCGCTCTCTGGCGCGCTACACAATCCAAACAACGAAACTGGTTTGTTGTAATATTAGTACTCAACTCGTTAACTTTAGGAATTCTGGAAATTATCTATCTTTTCCGATTTACAAAAAAGCGTCTAACATTTGAAGAAATGAAATCATGGAAAAAATATTTCATTACACGCACCCACGAAAAAAAATAAGTTGCTACATTTCCTAATTATTTAAAAAAATCTATTTACATTCCTATTTTAGCTAAACTATAATTAAAACAAGATACTATTTTCCAAATGCATCATTACTTTAGTAATAATCAAAAGCTGCAACAGATAATTTTATTCTTTGCTATTCTTTTACCTTTTATTTTTACCATTGCCCATTTGCTACTCAATGACCTCAGTTTTTGGTATGATCCTGCAAGAGATTTACTTTTAGCTTGGGGTAATATTACCAAACCAACACTTATTGGACCACCTTCCGGTATACCAGGAATTTTCTACGGACCTTATTGGATTTGGCTTCTGAGTATCGGGCTATTATTTTCCAAAAATCCAGTTTTTGTCACTTTTATTACAGCAACGATTCCCTATATTATTCTTTTTCCCTTACTGTGGTTTCGTTTTACTAATTTTTTTGACAAAACATCAGTCTTGTTGGGTTGGATACTATTTATGTTTGGAAATGGCATCATATACGCAACACAGCTATGGAATCCTTATCCTGCTCCATTGCTCACGATGACAATTATTTATTTACTCATTACAATAGAATTCACAAAAATATCCCATAGGCAACTATTTCTAACAGCAGTAGCAGGATTTCTTATTGGTCTACTTATCAATTTTCATATTTCTTTTGGAATTGCATTTTCCTGTGGTGTTGCTATTTTCTATTTATCTCATCTATTACTCACACTTTTACGATCTGCTAAAGATAAACGATTGCCAATATTTTTTAACGAACTTATTTATGCTGTATATCTTGGGATGGGTTGTTTAATTACTTTTCTCCCGACAATCTTTTTTGAATCAAGGCATGGATTCCATCAAACACAAGCACTACTTCATACTTTTTATATGTATGGTGGAGGAATTGTTGGAGTGCAAGGTATGAATAAAATTGCTATACTTCAAGCTTTCTTTATTACTTATGCCAAACTTCTTCATATATCACTCTTTATTGCAATCATATTATTAGCTAGTACACTTATTTTATTAGTTATCAATAAGTGTAAAAATATAATTATATTTAGAGAAAAAGATGAAAAAATTATTTTACTTATAAGTTCATTGTTTGCAGGTGTTCTACTTATTTATTTAACAGCAAAAAATCCTGTCTGGGAATATCATTTTATTGGTGTTGACGTATTATTCATCATTTTACTTACTTTTTTTTCAGCAAAGCTTCCGATTATACGTAAAGGGTTACTCCTTCTAGCACTATATAGTATCTGTATATATTCAATTACTTTTGTTCAATCTATGTCAAATAATCAATCACAACTAATACAGCAAAAACAAGTGGTCACTACAATAAGTAACGACGCAAAAAAAAATAAATATACAGTCTATGCCTACAGTCCATCAATATATATCTATGAATATTCATACCTCTTCCGCTGGCTTATTCGTAAAGATATCCCGTACGATCCGGGAGCAGCACAAAAGAAAGCACAAACGATATACTTAATTATTCCTAAAGTTCGAGACACAAAAGTGAATGATTTTATCTCTTATCGTTCCCCTAGTAGTAAATATAGAACCGTTAGAATTTGGCAAATAGGAGTATTAACTATTATAAAAACTGTTGTACACTAAAAAGCTATTTTTTGTTTTTTGCAGTATTATTTTCCTGTAATTCCCACAATCGTGCATAAGTGATAAACATACTGAATGCCTGAAATATACTTTCGACTAATCCTGCAGTACCAACTTTATACCCCTTTTGCCTGATATATGAATCATAAAAGGCTGTAAGCATAACACGAAAAAAACGCCACCAGGACATTCTTGGATGATTAGCATGAAGACGCAATTCAGCTTCTATTTTTGACCACTGAATAGTTTTGCTAAGCATACTGGTAAGATTTTGATGGGTATAATGTTTAATAAATCCTTCATCAAGATCACCTATATCTCCGTTAACTCGAGGACTTTCATGAAGGTCACCATACCACTCTTCCAATTTATTTTTCTTAAACAATCTTTCTAATTTTTCTATTGTCGGCCACTCATTATCTCCGAGATAAAAATTTTTTCGCTGCAAACGATAAGCAGAATATATATCTCTCTTTCTTTCTAAAACAGACTGAATTGCTTTTGCCAATTTTGGAGATACTCGTTCATCAACATCGAGATATAAAATCCATCGACCTCTTGCTTTTTTTAACCCTAAATTCCTTTTTTTTGCAAAACTTTCTGAAGAATAAGGATATACTAAAGCACCTAAATGCTTTGCCAATTCTGCCGTTCTATCTGATGAGTAATCATCAATTACTATAATTTCATCACAAAAAGAAACTGAATCAATACAATTCGCTATCAAATTTTCTACGTTTTTGGTAAGGATAATAACTGACAAATTTTTCATTTTTCTTTTTTAAGAGTTGCAGAAATAAACTGATAGATATTTATCATTTCTTGCTTTGAAATAAGAAAAAGGAATCCAACATATACTATCCCTGAAAAGATCATAACAATGGCAAGCGTTATGAACGAAGTTATCCAATGTCCAGTCGCCAAAATTACTAAACTCATTACCAGTGAGGCAATAAATTGTTTCCAAATCGGACTAAAAAAAGAAAATTGTACATGTTTTT
>Ga0210404_10000973_pt1 | contig 12972 bp, 5 predicted proteins | sample IncBWH28MmetaG_FD_155455 | JGI IMG/M metagenome (GOLD analysis project Ga0210404, IMG submission 155455) | Forest soil microbial communities from Barre Woods Harvard Forest LTER site, Petersham, Massachusetts, United States - Inc-BW-H-28-M | ecosystem: Environmental > Terrestrial > Soil >... | reverse complement strand
CACAGATAGGGGATAGTCGGTGCCGAAGAGGAGGCGTTCATGCACCTCGGGGTGCTGGCGAAGATGGAGGAGCATCCGGAACCGATTGGGCAGCGTGAGGGCGGAGATGTCCGAATAGAAATGCGGATAGCGCTCCACCAGGTCACGCAGTGTCGGCAGAAACTTTTCGTGGATGATCAGTCCGTAGCTACAGGCATGGGCTGCAATGACAGTGGCGCCTTCGTCCAGGGCGAGGCGGAGTCGATTTGGGTCGCCGAGTGATTGATCCTTGCCGATGAGGCTGAACTCGTAGCCGACGTGACTCAGGAACGGCAGCTTCCGCTCGGCGAGGGTTCGGTAGAACGCTTTGTATCGCGTATCAGCCGGGTCGAACTGCTGCGCATTTGGGAGGACCTTCACCAATGCGGCGCCGCCATCGGCGCAACGATGGACCTCTTCGACTGCGTCCCGCCGCTGCGGATTGATCGAGACGCCGGCGAGGAATTCGTTTGGATAGGCGCGCGTCGTTTTGAGGACATAGTCGTTGCCGATGAGAAAGTCCGTGTGGGGTTGATTGAGCCGGCCGTTGTGGTCGTAGACCCCGTCCATGCCGAGGAGTACAGCTTTTTGAACATGGCGGGAGGCGCGCAATTCGGTGAGCAGATCGTCGAGGTATTTCCGGTTCGCTCCCCGTGGGTTCGACGGAGACAGTTGGTGTTTCCACAAGAGGAAGCGAAACAGCGGGCTTCGAAGCATCTTTGGAGAAATGTAGCAGCCGTTGTCGCCGTCCGGCAGCGCGGCCAGGTGAACATGGCAGTCGATCAGGGTTTTGCCGGTCATCATGCGCCACTCATCATCGGTGACATCTCTCTTCTATGACCTCACCCCTTACCCCTCACGCCTCACGTCCTTTGCAAGTCGTTCCATTGCGATCCGTTTGAGACTACGCAAGTCCATCTTGCCAGTCCCCAGCACCGGCAGGGTCTCGACTCTGACGAAGTTAGCGCGGGAAGGAATGAAGAGGTTGGGAAGGCCATTGGCGGCGAGTTGACTAAGGATCTCAGGGATGCGGGCATCTTCGAGGATGTGGAGCACGGCCAATTGCTCGCCCTTGCGTTCGTCCGGAATGCCGGTGACTGCGAAGACTTGCGTCTCGGCGGCGGCGGCCTGCTGCAACGCCTCTTCTACGCGGCCATGCGGAACCATCTCACCGCCGATCTTGGAGAAACGCGAGAGCCGGTCGGTGATCGTCACGAAGCCGTCCTCGTCCAACATGGCGATGTCGCCCGTAATATACCAGCCATCGCGAATAACGTTGGCGGTCAGATCTTCACGGCTCAGGTACCCCTTCATGACGTTGGGACCTTTGACCAGCAACATGCCCGGAGTGTCGGGGGGCAGTGGTGCGAAGCTGTCGGGATCGACGATTTGCACAGACACGCCGGGCAGCGGTTGGCCGACAGTTCCCCGCCGTGAGGCCGGTTGGTAGTATCCGGCGGCTCGGAAATCCGGACAATTGACGGCGACGACGGGGGCACATTCGGTGACGCCGTAGCCCTCGATCGGTCTGATGCCGAACCGATCTTCAAATGCCTGTGCGAGCCGGGGCGGAAGTTTTTCAGCTCCGGTCAGGACTACGCGCAGCGAGCTCAATTGCTCCGGGGTGCAACGGCGCTGATACAGCTGGAGAAAGGTTGGGGTGGTGACGAGGAACGTGATGCGGTAGCGGCGCACGAGTTCGCCGATGGCGGCGACGTCGAGAGGGGAGGGATGAAAGACCATGCCCGCGTTGTTGAACATCACGAGCCAAAAGACGAGATAGCCGAACGAGTGGAAGAAGGGAAGGATGCCAAGCACTCGCTCGTCCCGGTAGAGATGGAGAACCTGGCTGGCTCCCTGCTCATTGGCGTCGATGTTGAAGTGAGAGAGCATCACGCCTTTCGGTTCTCCGGTGCTGCCGCTGCTGAAGATGATGGTGGCCAGGTCGTCCATTGTCAGCGGGGTGTTCTGTCCGCAGGCCCGCTCGATCAGCCGCGCAGGGGCGCAGAGGGCGAGGAGACTTGCGACGAGTTTCTGTCCTGTGCCGATCGTGCGGGCGATGTCCTCCAACCATATAATCGACGGCCCTTCTGGTAACTCTAACTTGGCCTTCTCGACGAAGACCCGGCTGGTGACGATGGTGCAAAGGCCCGCGAGTCGAACGGCTGCTTCAAGGCCGGATTTGCCGACCGTGTAGTTCAGATTCACACTGGTTTTTCCACAGAGTGGGGCCGCCACGTTGACCAATGCGCCGGCGACGGTCGGCGGAAGCAGGATGCCGACATGGCGTTGGTCTTTCCAATGTGGCCGAAGCACTCTGGCAAGTACGATGGACCCGATCAGGGCTTGGAGTGACGACACATGCGGGCGGGTCTGGTCCGCCATTGCGAAGCGGAAGGGGTGCCGCCTCATGGCATGGATGAATTCACGATGCAGCGGCTGGCGGGAGGATATGCGCAGACGCCAGGCCTCCTCTCCGAGTGTGCGAACCGCGTCGCGGAGCTTGTGTGCTGGCGTATCAGATGGCAGCGGCGTGCCGAAGGACACTGAGACCGGGTAGGGAATGCGCTCAGGCCATTTCCTGAGGATACGGCCGCGCTCAAAGCTGAAGATGCTTCCCCACAGGCGATCCAAGTTCACGGGAATGACCGGCACCTGCCGCCCCTTCAGGATCCGTTCGAAGCCGCGACGGAACGGCAGAAGCGTGCCGGTGCGGGTGATCTGTCCTTCAGGGAAGATGCAGACGATCTCTCCGTCTTCGAGCGCCTGCCCCGCGCTGCGCAGTGCCCGGAGGATCATGCGGGTGTCGCCTGCTGAAGTAATTGGGATGACCTTCATGGCGATCATCAACCATTTGAACAGCGGGTGTGTAGCATAGGCGACATCCACCACGAACCGTATTGGCCGATCGATGCTGGCCATGATTAAGAAGCCATCGACGAACGACATATGGTTCGGGACGAGTAGCGCCCCGCCGGATTGGGGAACATGCTGCTGGCCGACAATGCGGAGGCGATAGAACGTGTTCGTCAAGATGACGAACACGAGCCGCAAGAACACATCGGGCATCAGCCAGAGTGCCCACAGCGTACCGCCTATGGTCACTCCCGCGGTGACAAGGAAAATGTTGCTCGTCGAGAGGCCAGCATTGGCGAGTGAGCCGCCGGCGAGTGATCCCAATAGAATTCCGGTGAAGACGCAAGTGTTGGAAAACGAGATGACGGCGCCACGCCGATCAGGAGGTGATCTCCATTGGAGAATGGCATTCAGCGGCACGAAGATGAAGGAGCAGGAGACTCCGAGGAGTCCCAATATCAGAAACGTTCCGAACAAGGGTGGGGTGAAGGCGCCGAGCAAGGACAGTGCGATGGACGCACCCGTGGCTCCCAGGGGGATCAGTCCATACTCAATCCGGCTTTGAGACAGTCGTCCGACCAGCACCGCACCGAGGCCGATACCGATGGACAACAGCGTGAGCGGGAGGCCCGACATCGAATCCGAAAGCTGCAGAACCGCTTTGGCATAGACGAGAATGTTTTGGGCGAAGAGGCTCGCAATCGTCCAGAAAAAGATCTCTCCCGGAATGGCAAGGCGCAACAGGCGTTCTGTCTGAATGGCAGCCCAGGCGACACGGATCGTTGAGCCTACGCCGCCGGTCGTGCGCGCGGGCGGGACGTGGGGAACGGCAAAGGCTGCAATCAGCCCGACCAACGACAAGACGGCCAAGACGAGGGGGGCCTTCCAGACCTGATCCCCGGCGCTCTGCAAGAGAAAACCTCCGGCTGCCGTGCCTGTCAGGATCGCGGCAAAGGTCCAGACCTCCAACAGGCCGTTGCCGGCGGCGAGACGTTCATGCGGAATCAACTCGGGGAGAATGCCGTATTTCGACGGAGCGAAGAGAGCGCTATGCGCGCCCATTCCGCATAAGACGGTCAACGGCAGAATGCCGCCGGCGGGATCCAACCAGAGAGCTACGGCGCCGGCGCTCATGAGGAGCACCTCAACGACTTTAATCGAAATGATGACCGTACGTTTGCTCAGGCGATCGGCCAAGGTACCGCCGACCAACGACAGCAACACCAGCGGCAAGGTGAAGATGATGAAGGTGAACGCGGTTTGCGTCTGTGCCGCAGTTTCCAGCTCAGGGCCTGGCGCCATCTGAGAAGTGGCTTGCCGGATGGCCAGCAAGGCAACCATGAGCTTCCAGGCGTTGTCGTTGAACGCGCCGAAGAATTGGGCGATCAAGAGTCCGCGAAGAGGATGCCAAGGGAAGCTGGAACCTGCAACCTTGTGTTGGAGACTGTCCACCAGGAAAGGCCTCGTATGGTCCGCAGTGTGCCAGTGTTTGGAATCGGAGGCAAATACTTCCTTCCCCTCAATTCGGATGAGCCGCGCAACGGCCTGTCTTCACAACGACAGCCAGAACAGCTTCATACGAGTCCGCTCGTTGGTCGCATCCATTCCCACTAGCCCCCCAAAGAGATCCCAGGAGGTTCCCCTCTCCGTCTCATGTCGGTACCGGTACAGTGGGATGATCGGGTTGAATTCAAAGACCGACTCTCTGGGCGAGGTCATGCGCCGGACCAAGGCCATCTTTGAGGCTCCAAGGAAATGGAAATCGGAATGGTCCGTATCCGGATGGTCGTAAGAGGCCAGCCACCACAACACACTAGCCGATGTGACGACGCCCTGACGGCTCTTGTAATCGACCAGCGGCCACAAGAATGAAAACTCCGCATCGCCGGTTTCACGCGTGGACGCGTACTTATATATGGGGGAAAGACGATCGGTCGTGCCCGTCGACGTGGCATGGTGCTCGAAGAGCGACCATGTTCCGATTCCCAGCACATTGAAGCGAGTCTCGTCCTGATTGTGGCCACGCTCATAACGCCAGAACGGGATCAAAGTATCGGTGCTTCGCGATGGTGTGCGCTCATGCTCGTAGGCCAGCAGGATACTCGTTCGTGCGACGTCCTGGGCCAAGTCGTGGCGATAACTATAAATGGGGAACAGACGATGGCTGTGGAGGGTCGAAGAGTCTTCCTGACGGTAGAGCGAGGCATAGGACAGCCCTCCGATAGACAAAGTGGTCTGGTCCTGTTCCCTGCGGTAGTCGTAAAGGGGGACAAACAGACCGCGTGCCGAGTCCTGGGTCCAGCTGTGCCTGATCCAGCTGATGGGGAGGGCGGGATCGAGTCCGATCATTGACCAGCTTCTTTCACCCGTGGCCTGATCGGTTGACAGGCTCGCGATGGGGAAGAGGCTTGTCTTGCTGATGGTCGGCGACATCGTCCGCCAGAATATCCAGAGTGCGGAGTATGAGATGGTGTCGGTTGTGTCGTCGGCACGGTAGCTGTAGAGCGGAAACAACCGATCGTGCACGGCAGAAGGCGTGGCATCGTGCGCGTAGAGTGACAAGGCAGGCATGCCACCGATCGCGGGGAGACCGATGGCCGAAAGGCGGTGGGCGCCACCGGTTTGTTGGTAGCCGTAGAGCGGGAAGGCATGGTAAGCGCTTTGTGTGGGGCTGCTCTGAGATCGGAAGAGACTCACCGGTTCGACTCCAAGCAGATTGATCGTGGTCTGCCCTGTTTCTTCATCGTGAGCATATCGATAGAGCGGAAATATACGGTTTGTCACGCTAGTCGGAGTCGCCTCGTGGTGAATGAGGGAGGCGGATCCCATCCCCAGCATGTCGAATGCGGACGCCTGCTGTGCTGTATCCTTTCTGTAACGGTAGAGGGGGAAGAAACGGTCGCTCATCTGTGTTGAGGAGTCGTCATGCTCGTAGAGAGACCAGGCAGCAAGCTGGCCAAATGGTGGTAGTCCCAACGCGCTGAACCGAGTCCCGCCGTCATGCTCGTTGCGATAGCTGTAGAAGGGGAACAGGTGGTCCAACGTACGAATCTCATTGGTGTCGTGGCGATAAAGCGCCATCGACTCAATCCCGAGAAGGCTGACACGCCAGTCAGCCTTGGTGGTCGCTTCGGCATAGTCCCAGAAGGGGAGCAGTCGATCGGCTGTCTGGACCGGCGTAGTCAGATGGCGATACAGAAACAACGCGTCGAATTCGGTTTCGTCCTTTACAAGATTGTGCCGGTATTGATAGAGCGGAAACAGGCGATGTCGGAACAGAGACGGACTCGATTCCTGGCGATACAAGGCGAATTCGGATAGGCCGAGAAGCGAGAAGGAGCGGTTGTCACCGTCACGGAAGTATTCGTATAGAGGCACTAGCCGATCTTCAGTCAGATCGTCCTGGCTCCGGTGGAGATAGAGAGACAAGCGGCGATAGCCAATGGCAGAGAGCTGTGAAGATCCATCCTGGCCGCGATCGTAGTTGTAGAGGCCGAGGATCCGGTGTTGAGTCCTGTCCGGATTGTCTTGATAGCGAAACCATGAGGCTTCGCGATAGCCCAACAAATCGAATTCATGGGTCTGGCTGTCGGCATTGCCCTCGTATCGATACAACGGAAAGAATCGATCGATGGTGCCGGATGGTGCAGTCTGATGACGGTACAGGAGGAGCGCGTCGAAGGTGCTGCTGTCATCCGCGCCTGAGACATAGCGGTAAAGCGGAAATATCCGATGACTTGTCTCGTCGGCCGTCGTCACATGCTCGAAGAGAGCCAAAGAAGGCGCCGCAGGAAATCCCTTGACTGGCGGCAGCCCGAGTAGGCTGAATCGCGTGACCTGGGCCGAGGTGTTGTCGGCATAGCCGTAGAACGGGAAAAGGAAATGGTAGTGTTGGGATTGGTCGTCAGAGGAGCCGTAGAGCGGCAGGATATAGCGATAGGCATCTCCTTTCGACCGGTCCTCGCCTGACCAATAGAGTGGGAATAGCCAACTGTTCGACGAGTTCAGATCCTGTCGATAGTGAAAGAAGGGAAAGAGCAGATCCCATTGAGATAAGTCAGTGCGGGTGTCGCTCGTCGTGACCAGTAACGGACCAAGCACAAAGTTTCTTGCGTAGTACTCGCCCATGACATGGCGGCTGAATAAGGGAAACAGATGGTGCCATGAGCTGTCACCATGTATCGATTTCATATATAGCGGGACGGTGAAGGTCCATTCTCGCCCCGGCCCTTCAAAGTGCCAATAGAGGGGAAAGACATGGGTCCAGGCCTCGTCGCCTCTGCGCTCATAGGTCCCCAGTGGCCAGAGAATGCTGCGCCGCAGCAGATTTTGCGTCGGATCTTGCTCCATGGAGTACAGCGGCCGCATAGCTAGTCGAGAATAGCTGCCTCGCTCCTCGGCGGAATAGAGCCACAGCAGGCCATCGACGGATGCTCCATCCGCAGACCGTTCTGTGCACCACAGTAATCCTATACAATTGCGACGAACCTCCTGCTGTCCGCCACCCTCGTTGATTGATGCCTTCCCTTGAGCGAAGGGCCAGAAGATGAGCACCGTTCCTAGTATCAGTGTGAGGCGTCGAGTCCTTGTCATGGCGCTTCTCCTTCCATCGAGTCGGTCATTGATGACTGCTACAACAGCAAAGGTCATGCCCTCTCGTCTCACGAATGGACAGCGAGGATAAGTAGGCTGTCGTCGGGCGATTTCAGCAAATGTGTAGTTTTCTGAGGTTCAAGTGAGGCGAATGAGAAATCGCAGCGGGAAAGAACTATGAACAGCGGTTCAGAGGCCCGATACGATTGTTCATGGTGGGAAAGGGTGGAAAACCACAAGTCACCGACACAAAGAGGTCAGCTTCTATGGATATTTGGATGGACGTCGTCGGCTATCTGGGCATGTGTTATCAGAAGAGCTGTTGGAAGACTGTCTTTATCGGGGGAAATGGGAGAAGGTTACTTGCGCGTATCCAGGGTATTTGAAGGAGATTTGGGTTCAGTCATCTCGCTCTCCAGTTTGCGCAACCAGCGATAGGTGCGGCCTAGAACCTTTGCGGCGCGGCTCTTGTTGCCGCCGTATTCGACGACGGCTCGGCGGGTAATAGACCATTCCACATGGTTCAAGAGTTCGGTGAGCGAGCCGCTCTTTTCCAGGGTTTTGAGCAGGGCTCCCCACTCGATACGGTCGACGAGTTCGGCGATATCGACCGAGGGGGCAGAATCCGTTGTCGAACGCAGGATGTTCGGGAGCAGATCAGGGGTGATCGATTTCCTGCCTTCCGGCGCCAGAGTCACTGCGCGCTCCATGACATTCTCCAGCTCGCGGATGTTACCCGGCCATTTATAGGACAGACAGAGCTGCAGTGCGTCCGGCGTCAAGCCAGCGATGGATTTTCCGGTTTTCTCGGCGAATCGCTGGACGAAATGCTGGGCGAGTTCAGCAATATCCTCCGGACGTTCCCGCAAGGCTGGGACATAGAGCTGAATGACATTTAAACGATAGAACAGGTCTTGTCGAAACTGGTTCTGCTCCATCATTGTCAGGAGGTCTCGATTAGTGGCGGCGATCAGCCGGATATTCGCTTTAAGATCGCTCGTTCCTCCGACGCGCTGAAACTCTCGTTCTTGAAGAACTCTTAGCAATTTCACCTGCACCGCGGGCGAAATGTCCCCGATTTCGTCGAGAAACAGTGTGCCCCCCTCGGCGAGCTCGAATTTCCCTTTCTTCTGGGCTATCGCGCCGGTGAACGACCCTTTCTCGTGACCGAACAGCTCGCTCTCCAAGAGCGTTTCAGGCAGGGCTCCACAATTCACAGCCACGAAGCGTCGGTCCTTACGTCGGCTCAGTTGATGGATCAAACGGGCGGCGAGTTCCTTCCCCGTCCCTGTTTCTCCTGTCACCAACACGGTTGTGTCCGAGGGAGCAAGGGTTCTGATCAGTGAAAGAAGATCTAGAAGCGGAGCGCTCTTGCCGATGATGCCGCCGGTTTCTTGCTGCGCAGACAGCTCCTGCTTCAGTTGGATATTCTCCTGCGCCAGTTCCACATTGCGGAGGAACATTGTGAGCATGTGCCGATGCGTCGCCTGTAGGTTTTTCAAATGGGTGAAGAGCTGGTATGCGAAGGCGCGCCGGTCCGTCAAAAGTTGCGAGCGGCCGGCGGCAGCGGCGTTATTCGCGTGTGGAGGGCGATTCGTCCACCGAAGGCGATAATGTGTATACGGCGCGTTGTAGATCGAGCCGGCCTTGATCGTGGTGCTGAGTGATCCAGCCGAGAGGGTACCGCCGCGTTCGATGCGGATAGCGGTGCAGTGATCGTCCTGCTTGGGGAAGTGTTTCTTGGACCTTTGGATCGGCTCTTCAGCCGTCCAGACCGAGAGATGGTCTTGCTGCTCATGTGTGGCGACAAGTTGTTCGTCGGAACCATGCGGAGCGGGAATACGATCGGCTTTGATGGGGATCAGCGTCTGAACGAGACGAATCGTTCGTCCCGTGATCACGACTTCGCCCGTCGATCGGCGGGCCACAGTGAACCGTTCGTTCTTCGTGGTCATGTCGTAGGCGTCGCCGAACTCATTGACCAGGGTTTCTAAGCGGAGTTGTGAGTAGGTCTCTTCGGAGATGGCGGTTTCGACGGAAGGATCCAGTATCGCAGTGCCTTCGAGATTGCCTTGCACCAGGCGCATATTTCCAAATCCAGGATCGACCGGCGGCAAGTATCGGGACAGAACATGCAAGGTCTGTGCTTCATCTGGACAGACAAAGGATTGGAGTTGGAGGTAATTGGTATAAGCGGAGGCCCAGTTGCCGACAGAACGAAAGACCGATTCAACGTCGTTGAGGAGGATCGCAATCGTTTCAATAAGTGTCGGGGTCTGCGTCTTGACGGTTTCGTAGTAGGCCAGCGCAGCCAGATAGGTGAAGTCTTTCTCGCCGGATGCCAGCTCACAGGCCTTGATCAATTCACGAAAGACCGAAAGGGGGACCCAATTGCTTGTATCGGTCAGGAACGCACGGGCATCCTGAATTTCCTGGAATGATTCGGCTACCCCCATCACCCGTTTGAGATCGACTTTCGATGCCTGTTCAGGGTAGCGAGCTTCGAGATGGTGGATGAGTATTCCGCTTTGCAGGCAGGTGATCCAAGGTTGGATGGTCATGGCGCTCCTCAAGCCGGCGAATGCGCCCGAATCGTGCGCAGAGTCATATCACAGCAGGAACGGAATAAAAAGATCGCCAAGGTCAGGCCTGAGGTGGAGGCACCGGCAACCCTTCCAATTCCATGATCCGCAACGCGTTGGTCGTGGGGCAGGGACCGGGTCTTAGCTTGTAGTCGAATTGCAGCTCGCTGGCTGCCAACGTTTCTTGAAAGTGGGCGTTCCGCAATCCGGGCACCGTCTTGTCGAGATCGGTCAATTCCAGATCGTGGGTGGTCACCAAGCCGAAGCCATTGCCTTGCGATAGGGCGGAAATGTAGGAACGGCTCCCGATCAACCGTTCACGATTGTTGGTTCCCTTAAAGATTTCATCGATCAGGAAGACCACCGGTGCACTGGATCGATCCGTCGTCGCGTCGAGCAGGCTTTTTAAGCGTTTCACCTCGGCATAGAAAAAAGAGAGGCCCGCTTCGAGCGAGTCATCTACGCGGATACAGGTGGCGAGGCGCACCCAATTCCATTCGAAAAGACTGCCGCAGACCGGGGCTCCTGCCTGGGCGAGGCACAGATTGATGCCGAGAGTTCGCAAGAAGGTGCTTTTCCCCGACATGTTGGACCCGGTCACCAAGAGCACGGTTCCCAGTGTTTCGAGGGCAAGATCGTTCGTGACCCGGTGCCTCTCAGAAATCAGCGGATGGGCGAGGCCTTTGGCCGAAAGCCTGGCCTGCGCTCCGTTACGCTGGGGATCGGCGGTGAGTGGGTCCGGCCATTGATACGAAGGATGGAGCGCGGCAAACGTGGCGAGCGCCGAGGCAGCCTCGACCTCAGCCAGTCGATCCATCCAGGTCGGCAGGTGGGCGGTCACCTGAGCTTGAATCCGTTGGAGCCGATAGGTGAACCACAAGTCCCAGGGGCAGAACGTGTTGGCGATCAGATGGATGACCGGATGGGCTTTGACGCTGATCGCATGCAGGGTGCGGGCCGCTTGCCGGACGAGCTGGGGCGGATTCACGCCTGGTACGAGCAGCGGTGCCCACAGGCTGGCGAGCGCCGTGTGGCGAGGCCGGGCGTGCCGTTCGACAAACCCAAGCACGGCTCCCAGTTTCTCCAGTTCGAAGTGCACGCCCACCGCATGTTCTAATAACTCTTCGCCCTGATCGGTCCAGAAATAGAGCAAGGCATAAGCCGCGAAGGACCACATCCAATAATTCGGAAGCCATTCGAGCAGCGCACTCAACCCGAGCCCGATGGTGACGGCGGCGAGCAGGGTTTGAATCACTAAGACGGTCGTGAGATGTGGGAATCCGACTGCATGATTCAGGACAGCTTCCAGTCGTTGGCCGTTAATTTCCTGTTCGCCGATCAGCCGAGCCTCGAGCCCCAGCCGATCGCGAAACAGCGATCGCGGAATGAATTCCTGCACGAGGCGACGGCGCATGAGCCACTGGTCCGGTTCCGGCGGTTGCTCAAGAAACCACGACACCAGCCGCGCCTGTCCGTGCGAGGAGACGGTGGTATCGAGCAGATGGACGAGCGAATGCGGGCCGACCAGATCCAAGTCTTTGGCATAAGGATGGTGCTCGGGAGCGCTCGATGGACGATTGGGAATGTGATGCCAATCCAGCCGGAGACGTGCCAGGTGCACGAGCTTGATCTGCTTCCAGAGGCGAAGCCGGTGCACGCGACTTTCGAGCCTGTTATGATAGCCCGCCACAATCAGGAACAGGCCGACAAAGGCGATGAGTGCCCCATTGCCGGTTTGATACCACCCCATTTTGTAGAGGGCTACCGTGCAGATCGCTCCGACGATGAACAGGATGAGACGCCAGCGGGTGAGTGCGGAACTAGAGGCGGTGGCCAAGGCGATCACCCGGTCGAGTTTCTCCACCAGGCGTGTCAGTGAATGGGCTTTCGTTACAGGCGGCACGGGCTGCTTCTGGAGCATAGCGCCGACCTTACTGGAAGGGGGAGAGTGCGTCAACTCTAGCCCGCATTATTCATGAACGCTTCTACTGCAATCGCGGATTCGCCGCTGCGACGAGCCTTCGGCGGGCAGGCTCGCCGCTCGCTCCCTCGACGTACTGTTCAAGTACGTCTCAGGACCTCGCGGCTCCGCATGCCCGTCTCGCGCCCCTTCCCTCACCCTCCCCCATGCTATGGGGGAGGGTGAGGGAAGGGTGGGGGACGACGAACCGTCATGAGTAATGCGGGTTAGTCTGTCATGAAATCAGAGGGATGGATCGATGTCCAGATTCGGACCGCCGTTGATACGGCAGAGTTGCTCGGCATGCTGGCTGATCCTGTGACCCAGGGCGGATGGGAGGAGAACGGGGTTGTCCCTCTCTATTGGCCGAAACCACAGTGGATCATGGAGGCACGTGCTCGCCTCAATAGTATTCTGCAGGGAGTCGATCCGGACGCCTCGACCGAGAGAGACATTCGTGTTGAGGAATTGCCGATCAGGATTGGAATCGCCAGTGGGCTCAATCAGTCGGGCCGATTCGGCGGTCGGCGGATTGTGATCAGGCCGAGTTGGGAGCCGGTGGCGCTGCAGGCACAGGACATTGAGATCGTGCTCGATCAGAAGCAGGCGTTCGGCACGGGTCATCACGCGACGACACGGATGTTATTAGAATGGCATGGGGATCTCGTTCACGGCGGCGAGTCGGTGCTGGCTGTGGGGGCGGGGAGCGGCATTCTGGCGATGGTCGCGCTGCGGCTTGGGGCGACCTCGGCCCTCGGAGTGGAATGCGACCCTGTTGCGGTGGATTGTGCGCGAGACTATGCCACAGAGAACGGGTTTGGGGATAATCTCGAATTCCGGTGCGGAACGCTGGAGGAGGCTGACCGGCAAGGCCAGTTGCGACCGGATCTGGTTCTCGCCAATCTCGATCGCCATACGTTGTTGCTACTATGCGATGAATTGGCGCAGTACGTAAGCCACGGT
>Ga0210404_10000972_pt1 | contig 12977 bp, 11 predicted proteins | sample IncBWH28MmetaG_FD_155455 | JGI IMG/M metagenome (GOLD analysis project Ga0210404, IMG submission 155455) | Forest soil microbial communities from Barre Woods Harvard Forest LTER site, Petersham, Massachusetts, United States - Inc-BW-H-28-M | ecosystem: Environmental > Terrestrial > Soil >... | reverse complement strand
AGCGGAAAAAGGTCTGTACGCCATCGGCGACATCGTTTTTGGTCTGCCGCTACTGGCGCATGCGGCCATGATGGAAGGCATCTCCGCCGTGACGCACATTGCCGGAAAACCCGGGCCGGCTATCGTCAAAGAGCGCATCCCCAACGCCACCTACTGCGAGCCGCAGATCGGCTCCATCGGCTTGACGGAAAAGCAAGCGCGCGAGGCGGGCTACGCCGTGAAAACCGGCAAGTTCCCCTTCGTCGGCAACAGCAAGGCCACCATTCTTGGCAACCATGGCGGCTTCATCAAGGTAGTCTCCGACGAAAAGTATGGCGAGGTGCTGGGCATCCACATCATCGGGCCGCTGGCCACGGAGATCCTCGCGGAAGCCGCGGCGGTGCTGCACCTGGAAGGCACGATCGACGATATGATGAACATGATGCACGCGCATCCCACGGTGTGGGAGGGTATGGGCGACGCGTTCGCCTCCGTGCGCGGATTGCAGATCAACGTCTAGTTAATGGGCACCTGTCTCACTGTCGATCTCGGCCTCATCGGTTACGCAGAGGCGTACGCGCTGCAGAAGCGTGTCGTGGCAGCGCGCAAGGCTGCCGCCATCGAAGACGTGTTGCTGCTCTGCGAGCATCCGCACGTGATCACGCAGGGGCGTAACGGCAAACGGGAGCATCTGCTGGCGAGCGAAAATGTTCTGCGTCAGAAGGGCGTCGAGTTCCACGAGACCAGCCGCGGCGGCGACATCACCTATCACGGCCCGGGCCAAATTGTCGGTTACCCCATCTTGAATCTTGCGGCCATCCGTCGCGATGTAGTGTGGTACGTGCGTATGCTGGAGGAAGTGATGATCCGCGCTTCCAGCGATTTCGGGGTGCTGGCCACCCGCGAGGCCGGCAAGACCGGCATTTGGGTCGGGAGAGACGAGGATTCACCACAGAGCGCGCAGAGGTCACAGAACGAAACAGAAACAGCCGAGAAACTTGGAGCCATCGGCGTGCATATCAGCCGCTGGGTTACGTCACACGGCTTCGCCTACAACGTTTCGACCGATTTGCGGTTTTTCGATCTTATTGTTCCTTGCGGCATTGCCGACCGTAAGGCTACATCGCTGGAAAAGCTGCTGCGCCGTGGAGTGGATTCTTGGGAAGTTGCGGCGCGTTTGAAGGCACAGTTCGGTCAAGTCTTCGGTCTGGACATGCAAGCCGCGACTCACAAGGACCTGCTGTATACATTGCGCAAAGCAGAGCAATCGACGAATGTCGCGACGCCAGTGGCACAGCCAACCCTGGCTGTGCAGGAGCGAGCCTGAACGTGAATCGTCCGACCGCCGCCGGAAAGCGCATGAAGAACGACCTCACGCGCCAGCAATATCTTGACCTGTACTACTACATGCGCCTTAACCGCGCCGTGGAAGACACCATGGTCAAGCTTTTCCGGCAAAATAAAATCGTCGGCGGGTTGTACTCCAGCCTGGGCCAGGAAGCCATCTCCGTGGGCAGCGCCTATGCGCTCGAGAAAAAAGATTGGCTCGCGCCCATGATTCGCAATATTGGCGCGCTGCTCGTCAAAGGTGTGCCGCCCCGCGATGTGTTCATGCAGCACATGGCCAAGTACGATTCGCCTACCAAGGGTAAAGACGGCACCAGCCACTTTGGCGATCTGGACAATCTGCACATCGTGTCGCCCATTTCCATGCTCGGCGACCTGATTCCGGTGATGGCCGGTGTGGCCATTGCGGGCCGTTATCTTGGCCAAAAGATTGTTGCCATGACATGGATTGGCGACGGCGGCAGTTCCACCGGCGTTTTTCACGAGGGCCTGAATTTTGCGGCCACGCAAAAAGCGCCCTTCGTGCTCATTCTGGAAAACAATTTGTGGGCCTACTCAACCCCCGTGCGGCGCCAAGTGCCGCTTGAAAATCTGGCCGACCGCGCCAAAGCCTACGGCATTCCCAGTTACATCGTGGATGGCAACGACGTAGTGGCCATGTACAAGACCGCGAAGGAAGCGGTCGACCGCGCCCGTGCCGGCGAAGGTCCTATTCTGATCGAAGCCAAGAGCTTTCGCCGCATGGGCCACGCGCAACATGATTCTGCCGAGTATGTTCCCAAGGAGATGCGCACCTATTGGGAAGCGCGCGATCCCATCCTGCTCTACGAAAAATTCCTGACCTCTGAAAAATTGCTGGATGCCAAGGGCAAGAAGGAAATCGAGGACAAAATCGAGGCGCTGCTCCAAAAGGAGCGCGATTTCGCGGAGAATTCCCCCATGCCGCCAGGCGAGTTCGCCGCCGAAGGCGTCTATTGCACCGGCGACGATTGCCACAAGATTCAGCCGAAGTGGGAACGCGACAAGAGCGAAGTCATGCCGCCGAAGTCCAGCGTGCAGGCGGTTTGGACCGTGGAAGGATTTGGCGCGGGCAAAGGCTCGGGCGGCGGTGTCGCGCCTATCCATTTTGGCGATACGCCTGCCGCGGAAAAAGCCGAAAACGAAGAGAGGCTGGCGCCTAAGTCTGCGCCCAAGACCATCGCGAAAAAGAAATCCGCCAAAGCCGCAGCCGTCGCGGCCGGTTCGCGAAAGGCCCGGAGGTAATGGTGGCCAATTCCAACGGATCGAAAACAAACGGCGGCCCAGTCACTTTTCTTGAAGCCATCAAGCAAGCCATGTTTGAGGAGATGGAGCGCGATCCCGCGGTCGTGGTCATCGGCGAAGACGTAGGAGTTTACGGCGGCGCCTTCAAGACCAGCGAAGGCTTGCTCGAGCGCTTTGGCTGGGAGCGCGTGATCGACACGCCCATCAGCGAAAGCGCCATCATTGGCGCGGCCTGCGGCATGAGCTACCTCGGCCTGCGCCCCATCTGCGAAATGCAGTTCATCGACTTCATCGCCTGCTGCTTCAACCAGCTCACCAATTTCGTCGCCAAGGGCCATTACCTCTGGAACGCGCCCGCGCCCATCGTCGTCCGCGGCCCCTCCGGAGGAGGCGTGCACGGCGGCCCGTTCCACTCCGCGAACCCGGAAATGTATTTCGTCCACACGCCCGGCCTCAAAGTCATCTATCCTTCTACGCCCTATGACGCCAAAGGTTTACTCAAGGCCGCAGTGCGCGATAATAATCCCGTGCTCTTCTTCGAACACAAATTCCTCTATCGCCGCATCAAGGAAGAGTTGCCCGCCGAGGACTACACCGTGCCCATCGGCAAAGCCGCCGTGCGCCGCGAAGGCCGCCATCTGACCATTCTTTCCTACGCGGCGATGATGCACACTTCGCTCGAAGCCGCCGAGGCCCTCTCCAAGGAAGGCATCGAAGCCGAGGTCATCGATCTGCGCACGTTGCTCCCACTCGACGAAGAAACGATTTTGCAATCGGTGAAGAAGACGAACAAAGTCTTGGTCGTCCATGAAGACACCAAGACCGGCGGCATCGCCGGCGAAATCGCCGCCATCCTCTGCGAAAAGGCCTTCGGCGACCTCGACGGTCCGCTCATGCGCGTCACTTCGCTTGACACCGCGGTTCCCTATTCGCCGCCGCTCGAGGAATATTTTTTGCCCAACGCGCAGAAGGTTTTCGCCGCCGCAAAGGAGTTGGCGCGGTATTAGATTTTGGTGGCACAGCCAATCTTGGCTGTGCTCTTCGATTTGAGCAGGTCCACAGGAGAACGCACATGGCAGTTGACATCGTAATGCCCCAAATGGGCGAAAGCATTTTTGAAGGCACCATCACAAAATGGCTCAAGAAGCCCGGCGACAAAGTCGAGCGCGACGAGCCTCTCTTTGAAATCTCTACCGACAAGGTCGACGCCGAAATCCCGTCTCCGTCGGCTGGCGTGCTGAAAGAGATCAAAGTCGGCGAAGGCAAGACCGTGCCAATTCAAACGGTAGTCGGCGTGATTGACGCCGACGGCGCTGGCGCGGCTAAATCTGCGGCCCCCGCGCAAGCACCACCTCCGGCCCCGAAGGCTGCGGAGCCCGCGAGAGCGCCCGCACCGGCTCCGGCGGCCGCGCGCCCCCAGATCGTGCCACCCGCACAGCCGCAAAGGCCCGCCGTTGCCGCAACAGCTCCTGCCGCTGCGGCCCCGCCAGCGCGCCCCGCAGGCGAACGCATCCACAGTTCGCCGCTCGTCCGCCGCATGGCCAAGGAACACGGCATCGACCTCGCCACCGTTCCCGGCACCGGTGCAGGTGGCCGCATCAGCAAGCAAGATATCGAGGCCTACCTTGCGGGCGGCGCCTCCGCCGGCGAAGCCGTGAAGGAAACCGAACCCGCCGAGGCCGACGTGTACGCGCAACCGGTCGCCACTACGTCCGTTTCCGCGCCGCAACGCGCTGCCGCACCGCCGCCACCTCCTCCCGCTGTTTCCGGCGGCCAAACCCATGTGGCCTTCGAGTCCGCCGTGCCGCGCGAAAAAATGTACTTCGGCAATTACGAAGTGCAGCCCATGAGTATCATGCGCCAGCGCATCGCCGAGCACATGATCGCCTCCAAGCACGTCTCGCCGCACGTCTACTCCGTCGACGAAGTCGATATGACCAAGGTCGCCTCGTTGCGCGCCAAGGCAAAAGAGGAATTTGAGAAGCGCTATGAGACCAAGCTGACCTTCATGCCCTTCTTCGTGAAAGCCGCCGTCGCCGGCCTGCGCGCCTTCCCTACCATGAACGCCTCGCTCGACGGCACCAACGTCATCCTTCACAAGGAAATTAACATTGGCATCGCCGTCGCTCTCGATTGGGGACTAATCGTCCCGGTCATCAAAAATGCCGACGAGAAGAACATCCTGGGCATCCAGCGCAACCTGAACGATCTCGCCGAACGCGCCCGCACAAAAAAACTGAAGCCGGACGAAGTCCAGGAAGGCACTTTCTCCATCACCAATCCCGGCGTCTTCGGCGGCCTCTTCGGCTTGCCGGTCATCAGCCAGCCCAACGTCGGCATCCTCGGCCTCGGCGCCATCGAAAAGCGGCCGGTGGTCATCAACGACTCCATCGCTATCCGCTCCATGTGCTACGTGACGCTGAGCTATGACCACCGTGTGGTCGACGGCGCCATCGCCCATCAATTCCTGCACAAGGTCAAGGAAACACTGGAAAACTGGAGCGAACCCCTCCTCTAACCGCAAGCTGCGCGTGTGTCCATTGCGGCTCCGCCTGCAACTCGCCGGCTGGAGTACCTGAGAATCCTTTTTCCGGCGAGTTTTACTTGAGGGCGCCCCGTTTTCCCTCAATTCTCAGGCCCGACCCAAGTGGCGTGGCTTGCCGCGAACCCTCAACAAGTATACTTGCTTTTGTATTTACTATTAGAATATATTCAGGTTCCCCCGGTAGCACCGCAAAGCCCTGCTCATAAGGAGCGACCATGCGCACAACAGAAGACGCTGGCATTGCACCAATCCGGCTTGTGGGCGCGAGGTACAGGTCGAGCGGAGCGGGTCCATCGAGGCGGGAAATCCCCGCTGCTTCTGCGGCGCAGTGATGAAAAAGAGGTACGCGTCCCCGGCGCTCACTTATCTCGATTTTCTTCGCCTCGACGAAATGCCCAAGGTCGGCTCACGTAAGGAGTAGAAAGTGCGCGGCTACATCTTCGGTTTCTTGCCGGGAATCGCCTCGCGACGATCGCTGGCGGCCCGTGGTCAGTTCCGGAACGCTTTCGCAGGACCAGTGTTCTGTGTGGGTTTGTCGCTGCTCGGCCTTGGCGGCTATCTGATTGCAGATCAGCTCGCGCACCCGTTCGAGGCCCAGTCCATAGGATTGCTCTTTGCTGCCCTGCTGATCGCCACGGCAATTACTATCTTATTTTTCCTGCTGCATCCATCCAGAAAAGCTCGCCAGCGCGGATCTGGCCGGACGGCCACACCCTCATGGGAAGAGAAAACGGTTGTGATTGTTAGATGCGGGACAGGACTTCGTAATGGGCACCCGGACGGCGGCCCGTTGCATGGCCGCTACGTGGACCCTGCTCGCGTTCGCGTTCATCGCTAAACACGAGTCAGGCGCGAGGAATCGCCGGGAAGTAGCGCTCCTCCAAAATAAGCCGGTGATGCAACTCGTGCCCAGCCACAATGAACGCTAGCGCGCGCACGCTGACTTCGTTCTTGCTGGCCACGCCGCGCCGCTGCCAGGCATCTTTCTGCAGCGACTTGAACAGCGCGATGCTGGCCGCACGCACCAGTTCAAACTCTTCGGCCAAGTCCACGAGTGTGCGCTCCGCGAAATTTCCGCCTCGCACGTAGTCTTCCTGCTCGAATCCGGGAAGCGGCGTCTGGTCACCACGCGCAATCCGCAACGCGCGATAAGCAAAAATACGCTCGGCGTCGCTTACGTGACCCAGAACTTCCTTCACTGTCCATTTGTCCGGCGCGTAGCGAAAATTGCCGTCCCGCTCGCTACGTGCGGCAAAAAGGTGCGCCATCTGCAACCTCTGGGCTTCAAGGGTGCCCACAATGTCGCTGCCTTTAACTTTGGAGATGTACGTTTCGTAGTAGGGTGCGTACTCGCCCGGTCCGGGCCTGGTCGCTGCAGCTCTTTTCGGTTCCATCCCCTTAGTATAGCTCCGCTCGCCACCTCTGGTTCAATGCTGCCGCTGCGGAAAAGCGAGCCCAACATCCGCAAGTCAGGTAACCGAAACGGCTACCGGCTCTCGGGCAGGCTCTCGCGAAGCCTCCATTGCGCTCGCGGGTTCAAGCCGCCGCTGAAGGATCACAACGGCAGCTACGGTGGACAAACACGCAAGCCACGGCAAAATCGGTGAGAGCCAAAAGAGCTTGACTGCCACGCGCAGCGCCGCAAACCAGCCCAGCGTCAGCCCAAGCCCCAATCCGAAAGCTACTTTGCGTTCGCGCGTCCATCCCAACGGAAACATGCACAAACTGTAGAGGAACAGGGCAAACGGAAAGCCCACCACAAGATCTATGAAGTAGTGCTCGCCACTCCCGAGCGTCGCGAATACCGTGAACAACACAAAAACCATAGCAATAGATCGTTCCCAGGCTGATAGTCCCCGTGCAAACCACCAAGCCAGGAGGACCCAAGCAATATGCAAAGATGGCATCGCGTTACGGAAGCCTGCCACCAGGACAGGCTCGAGACGCAGATGCGCCGCTTGCTCGATGGTCAGCGGACTCCACGGAAATCGTGGGCCGAAAATGTAGATCGGGCCCACCGCAGGGAAACCGTTATAGAAAATAATCCCGATAGGAGCTGTGATCAAGAACGCGACCATCGCGGGAATTGCTGTCCTACTTCCGCGACGGATGTGCCCGGCAGCTACCATCGCCAGCGCCACCGGCAAACCGATGTAAATGAACATTCCAGCGTCACCAAAACGGTGCCAGGTCGCGTATGCCTGTCCCATAAGAAAGGAAAGTTGCACGCGCAAGCTGGCGTCGAACGAGCATAGGTAAAGATCAAGAACCTTTGGATTCAGTTTTGAGGTTAGGGCGTGAAACGGCACCGCGGCAACATCCACACATAGCGAGGAAAATGCGAACAGGAAGGCTAACCTGATCCGCATGCCTTCTTCCCCGGTCGACCACGCGGCGCGGAGCGCCAGCGCCACCAAGCTCGCCAAACCAAGGAACGACAGCAGCCCAAAGACATTGAAATTGTAGTGCAATAGCCTGAAGTCAATCAGCGCCAGCATTCCAGCCCCGCCTGCCACCCCTAGCGCGTCACTCCATATTGGTTTCAGCCGCAGGTGCAATACGATGATCGCGGCCAATCCCATGCTGACAAGTGAGTTGAATATCGCAACCTCATACAAGCGTTTGCTGGTTGCAAGCCACAGCGCAGCCGCCAGCACAACCAAGCTGAGTGCGATTTTTACTTGCCCTGATAGCTTCATGGGATCCGTTTTGGCAACTTATGATGTGCCATCAAATTCACATCGCTGTTCGCCGTATCTCTAACAACTTAGCGCAACGCGCGCAACGATAGCCCTGAAATACTGGGCCCTTGTATGCAAGCCATCAAGGATTCGATTCTTCGTGCCCTGGATTGATTCTGGGGCGCTCAGCGACCGGCGATCTGTTCTTGAACGGCGCGCCGGAACTCTTGCGGGTGGGCGATCATCAGGAACGGCTCTGGCGTGCCGCCGGTGCCGCGCACAATCACGGATCCGTATCCCAGCATCCTTCCGGCGGCGCTTTCTTCGACACCGATGCTCTCGACCCGTGAAAGCATCAAGTCCAGCGTGCGCCGGCTGGTCATGCCCGTCTTGATCAGCACGCGCCGGTTGGTCACCGCCATTTCGGTCGCGTTACGCTTGGCGACTCCGTAGCTGAACGTGATGATCGCCGCCACAACCAGGATGGCGCCGATCATGGTCATCACTTTCGGGCTGATCGTGGAGTTGCCGACGACGAGTCCGGCGGAGTCTCGCGTGGCGATGGCCTCCAATAAGAGCGCGAAGCCAGGCACAAGCAGCGACAATCCGCCGACGACGGGACCTAGCAGCACCAGCCAGTGATGCCGGGTTCGATATAGAAGTGTCTCCCCCGGCACAAGATTCCTATCGACGTAGCCCATTTCAGGTCTCTCCGAACGCTTCGGTCCTTAAATTCCACTTTGTTTCCGGAAGCTGCGCGAATCATACTTGATGGCCGTCCGCCGTCAAAATGGTTCGATGCGCCACGGGTAAGGTCGGAACGCAGGCGTGGCGAGGGCTCGAAACTGAAGAAAACGGAGCGCTCATTGCAAGCAAAAGATGAAAACATTCGGGTCGCATTTCAGGGCGAAGCCGGCGCCTTCAGCGAAGCCGCCGCTGTGCAGTTGCTAGGCGAAGAAATTGTCACTGTGCCTCGCCCCACTTTTGACGCTACGTTTCGCGCCATCTCGGAAGGCGCCGCCGATGCCTTGCTGGTGCCGGTAGAAAACTCGCTGGCCGGATCGGTCGTGCGCGTCTACGATCTGCTCTTAGAGAGTGAGCTCACCATCACCGCGGAAACCATTCTGCCCATCGAAATGAACCTGATTGCCTGCCCGGGCGCATCGTTGCATGACATTCGCACGATTTCTTCTCATCCCATGGCGCTGGCGCAATGCGAGCGCTTCTTCGGCCAGCATCCACACATTCAGCGGTTACCCGCGGAAGACACGGCCGGGAGTGTGCGTGAAGTCCTTGTACGCGGCGACAAGACTCATGCCGCAATTGCCGGCAAGCGGGCCGCGGTTCGCTATCGCGGCGAGATCATTGCCGAGCGAATTCAGGACAACACGGAAAACTTTACGCGCTTCGTATTGCTGCAACCAGCCAAGCAGGCTACAAGCAATCACCGGCAGGAAGCGCGCAAAATGTCGCTTGCCATGCGCCTCGCGCACCGCCCTGGCTCACTGCTTTCTTCCCTCGAGCCGTTCGCCCGCAACGGCGTGAACCTGCTAAAAATCGAGAGCCGCCCGATTCACGGCCGCCCGTGGGAATATCAGTTCTTTATCGATGTGGAAGCCGACACCGTTGCCCCCCTCGAACAAGCGCTGCGCGAAGTGCGCGAAGCCGCCCACGAGGTCCGCGTCCTAGGTTTATATCCGGCGGCGCAAAATCCGTCCTGAAATGCGAAAGGCCGACGCACGCGCCGACCTCTCGTTATTTCATCACTCCTTGCTTCCCTACCTCATTACTTCAGCAGTAGCTGCAGGCTTCTTCGCCCAACATGCTCGCTCCATTGCCGTTTCGGCCCGTGACATCGTCGCTGATGCGCCGCAGGCGGCGTCCGAGCCGCTCCGCAAGCTGGTGCCGCGCACGCCACAAGCGAGCTTTTAGCGTGTTCTCTGTCACGCCCAGCTTTTTCGCCGCTTCCCCGGTGGAATAGCCTTCCACCTCGCGCAGCACAAAAGCCGTCCGCAACAGCGGCGAGAGCTCGTCCAGATTTGCGCTGATCATCTCGCGTAGCTCCGTCCCGGCAAATACTTGCTCCGGATTCGGACCCTTGGCGGCGAAGCGTTCGGTCACCGGCAATTCGTCCTCGCGCGGCGTCTCGTCCAACGAAACGGCCGGCCGCGCCTTGGCGCTGCGCCGGCGCATTAACGCTGCGTTGATCACGATGCGCGTCAGCCACGTGGAGAATTGCGAGCGGCCTTCAAACCGCTTCAAATTGCGATAGGCGGACAGCATGCCATCTTGCAAGGCATCTTCCGCATCTTCCGCATTGCCGAGAACGCGCAAGGCGGTTTGGAACAACGGGCGGTGATAGCGGCGGAACAGCGCCTCCACCGCCTGCGAATCGCCGCGCTGGCCGTCGCGGATCAACTTTTCTTCATTGAATTCCACTCCCACTGCCACCTGCGTTGCCATTTGCGTTGCCATCTGCTCCCCCTATCTGCTTCAAACTCTTTTGACGCACGCCGAGTGCCGCCGGCTCAGTGCACGGGCACGCTGCCGGACTGTTTGCTGGGCTTTTTCAACAGCAAAAGCACCGGAAGTATCACGAAGAACACGACGCCCAGCATTTTGAAATTGTCGATAAACGCCAGCATGGCCGCCTGCCGCTGCACCGTGCCGTAAATCATCTGCTGCGCTTGCGTGGTGGCGTGAGCGAGGCTGGAGCCCGCGGCCACAAGCTTCATCTGCGTGCCATTCAGCATGTTGTGGTACGCCGCGCTGTACGTGTTCACGTGGTCGGCCAAACGCGCCTGGTGCGCCTGCGTGCGCCGCTCCAGCATTGTTGTCACCGTGGCGATCCCCACGCTGGCGCCGATATTGCGCGCTAGGTTGATGATGCCGGTGCCCATGTTGGTCTTTTCCCGCGGCACATATGCGAACGCGGAAACATTGATGGGAATAAACAAGAATGCCAAGCCAAGCCCCTGCAGCATGCGCGCACGCACTGCGTGACCGTAGTCCAGTTGCAGATCCCAGCCAGCCATCACGAAAAGTGAGGAAGCCACGACAATGCAACCAAATCCAATGAGCAATCTGGTGTCTACTCTCGACACCAGGAAGCCCACGACCGGCATCATGCACATAATCACCGCGCCGCCCGGCGACAGCGCCAGTCCCGCGAGTTCCGCCGTATAGCCCAGCATTTGCTGCAAGAATTGCGGTATCAGCACCGTGCTGGCATACATCACGAAGCCGAGGAAGAACATGGCGGTTGTGGCGATCGCGAAATTGCGGTTCTTCAGCATGCGTAAATCGACCACGGGTTCCTTCTGCCGCAGCTCCCAGAAAATTCCGGCCACGATGCCAATAAGCATCAGTACAAAAAAGACGCGGATGAAGTCGGACGACAGCCAGTCATCGCGCTGTCCCTTGTCCAAAATAATTTGCATGCTGCCCAGACCCAAGCTGATCAGTCCGATGCCGATGTAATCGATGCGGAACCCGCTCTTGATGCTGGCTCGCTTCATGTACGGTGGATCGCTGATCAGCACGGAAGTCAGCAAGAGCGAGATGATCCCCACCGGCACGTTGATGTAGAAAATCCAGCGCCACGAAAAATTGTCGGTGATCCAGCCGCCGAGCCACGGGCCGATCGTCGGCGCGACAACCACCGCGATCCCGTACACCGCGAAAGCCATTCCGCGCTTCTCCAGCGAGAACGTGTCGTTCAAGATCGCCTGCTCACTAGGCTGCAAACCTCCGCCGCCCGCGCCTTGCAAAATGCGGAACAACACGAGCACGCCCAAGCTGGGCGCCAAACCGCACAGAAACGAACTGACCGTGAATAAGGCCACGCAAGACATGTAAAAGCGTTTGCGGCCGATGAGCGACGAGAGCCAGCCCGATAGCGGCAGCACGATCGCGTTGGATACCAGGTAGGACGTGAGCACCCACGTTGATTCGTCCGCGCCGGCAGACAAATTGCCGGAAATGTGCGGCAGCGCCACGTTGGCGATGGAGGTGTCCAGCACCTCCATAAACGTAGCCAGCGTCACGGTAATCGCGATCACCCAGGGATTGATGTTCCCATCCGGCGTCCGCAATCTGGCTAAGATCCTGTTCCACATAGCCGCGTTCTCGTCCTCGCCTCTTCTTAATACGCTGCAACCCTTCGCTTTATTCCACTCGCGCTTCGCTTCGCCGCCCTGTTACTCCGTGATGATGGTCGCGTCGACGTTCATTCCGGGCCGCAAGATCGCTTTATCTTGCGGAATGGGATCGAGCACGATCTTGACCGGAACGCGTTGCACTACCTTGACGTAATTCCCGGTAGCGTTTTCCGGCGGCAACAAACTCAGCATCGCGCCCGTCGCTCCGGCAATGGAATCGAGGTGGCCAGGGAACGTTTCTCCGTAGGTGTCGACGTGTACGTAAGCCTTCTGCCCTGCGCGCATCTTGCGAAGCTGCGTTTCCTTGAAATTCGCTGTGACCCACACGTCATGCAATGGCACGACGACGAGCAATCCCTGACCTTGCTGCACAATTTGGCCGGGCTCGACTTGCTTATGCGTGGCCACGCCCTGTACCGGCGCGACGATTTCCGTGTATCCAAGATTCAGTTCCGCCGCTGCCAGGAGCGCACGAGCTTGCTGCACCTTGGCGATCTTCCCCTGCGCATCGGAGGTGCGCATGCTGATCTGCCGCACGTCGGCGTGCGCTGCGGAGACACTGGCTTTAGCTTGTTCGACCCGCGCTGCCGCCGCGAGCGTCTGCGCTCTGGCGATATCGACCGCACGCTGCGCTTGCGCCAACTTTTCCTGATCCGCTCTCAGCGCGCTCGCAGTCGCATCGGCATTGGCTTTCGCAGCGTCGTACTGCTGCTTGGAGATTTCGCCCTTGTCGAGCAGCGGCTTGTAGCGCGCCAGGTCCGCCTGCGCCAACTCGGCATTCGCTTTACTCTTTTCTATATTGGCCTGCGCCCAGGCAAGGTCGGATGTCCTTGCCTGCTCATAAGTGACCCGGGCGCGATCAAGATCAGCTACCGCCCCGGCCAATTGCGCGTCCGCGCTGGAAGTTCCACTTGCCACATTCTCGCGTGTGCGCGGTATGTCCACTCCCGCCGAAGCAGCGTCGCTTTCCGCCAATGTCAGCGCGGCCTTGGCTTGGTCCAA
>Ga0210404_10000970_pt1 | contig 12993 bp, 9 predicted proteins | sample IncBWH28MmetaG_FD_155455 | JGI IMG/M metagenome (GOLD analysis project Ga0210404, IMG submission 155455) | Forest soil microbial communities from Barre Woods Harvard Forest LTER site, Petersham, Massachusetts, United States - Inc-BW-H-28-M | ecosystem: Environmental > Terrestrial > Soil >... | reverse complement strand
ATCGTCAGCAGGAAGAATTTTCTTTCAGCGACGTTCAACCGGGAAAGTATGTCGCTCGACGCTATTCGGTCTTCGAAATGACGCAGGACTTCATAAATCGGGTTGCCGGTCACGTAAATGTCGCGCGGCGCGAACCCTTCCAGCAGCAAATTGTCGCGGCTGCGATCGGTATAGGGCATCAAAACCGAACTCAGATGATCGATGATCCGGCGATTCGCTTCCTCCGGCACCTGAAAATCGTAACAGCGGTTACCCGCCTCCATGTGATACACCGGCATCCCCAACCTTCGCGCGACGATCGCGGATAATCCGCTGTTGGTGTCACCTAAAATCAGCACTCGAGCCGGCCGGTGTTCGCTCATCACAGACTCCACGCCACACAGAATCCGGGCGACCTGCTCTGCGAAGCTGTGCGCACAGACGCCGAGTGAAACGTCCGGTTTGCGTACATTCAGTTCGCGAAGGAACAGGCCGCTGAGCCGGTCGTCGTGATTCTGGCCGGTGTTGACAAGGATATGGTCGCATTGCCCGTCGAGAACCTCGATGACACGGCTCAAGCGAATGATCTCGGGCCTGGTCCCGAGGATGGTCATAATTTTCAACGAAGTACCTCGCTGAAATCGATGCTCACATCCTCGATCATCAGCCGTTGGCCGCGAAGCAATTTGGCCGTCTCATCCAAACTGATAACGTTGTCGGCTGAACTATATTCTTTCGTCAGGCTGCTCACGTTGCCCTCGTCGTTGCGCAGCTCGGGCAGCATCGGCAAAATCGCGTAATAGGCACCGCGCTCGACCGTTCGAAAAGCCTCCTCCTCGCTCACCAGAATTTCGTGCACTTTTTCTCCGGGGCGAATTCCCATGATTCGTGTCTTAATCGGACGGTCCCCGATCAAAGCTTCCGCAACGTGGGTGACGCGCGCCGAAGGCGCGCGCGGGATGTAGGTTTCCCCGGGTGCTCCGCCTTGAACCGCGGCGAAGATGACATCCACCGCATCGTTCAAGCTCAACAGAAATCGCGTCATGTCTTTGGTCGTGATCGTCACCGGCCCGCCGTTGCGGATCTGGTCGTGAAACAGCGGAATCACGGAACCGCGCGAGGCGAGGACGTTCCCGTATCGAACACAGACGAATCGAGTGTTCCGGCAACGGATATTCGCCTGGATGAAAACCCGCTCCTGAAGGGCCTTGGTCATGCCCATGGCATTGACGGGCTTGCACGCTTTGTCCGTGGAGACGCCCACCACGGTGTCGATCGGCAAGGAGTGCTCGTGAATCGCGCGGACGATATTTTCTGGGCCTTCGATGTTGGTCCGCACGGCTTCAAAGGGAAAGTACTCGCACGTGGGCACCTGTTTCAGCGCGGCGGCGTTGAAGACGATGTCGACATCTCGGAGAGCCTGGCTCACCGCGTGAAAATCGCGAACGTCTCCGATCCGAAATTCGAGAAGGCGCTGAAAATTGCGGAAGATGATTTCGTCTGTGGCGGAGAGCTTGTTCTGATACTCCATCCGCATGGCATGCTGTTTGGCTTCGTCACGGGACAGCACGATGATTTTCGCGGGATTGCCGGCATCTCCGACCAACAATCTGCCGACGAGCGTCTTCCCCAGAGAGCCGGTTCCACCGGTGATCAGAATCCTTTTCCCTTCAAAGATGCGGGACTGAGAATTATTGCCGCTTTTCATAGGAAGTGTCATCGCTCGCAAGTTCGGCCACAAGCGTGGACCAGCCGGGTGTGACGTAGCCGGTCGCCTGCTCGAACTTGTCTCCTTTCATGCTTCGGTCACAAGAAAACTCTTCGTCCGGGACGATTTCGATGTCGAGCTGGTAGGCCTCGCGCAAAAGTCCAAGCAGCTCGAATTTCGAAATGGTTGGGCCGGTGACCTGATAGAGGCCGGTGAGTTGCGGGAAATCGACGATCAACTTATCGACGACGCGGGCAAGGTAGTTCGTCGTGACGCCTGAGAACATCGCGCGCGTGTACCCGGAAATGCATTTGTGATCTTGTCTCAGGAACCACTCGAGGAGCGACTCACGATGTTCGAACTCTCGACCGATAATGGATGTTCGGATCGTGATTGCCCCCTTCGCGGTGACCTCGCCCAGAAACTTGCTTCGGCCGTACAAGTCCTGCGCGTCGGATTCATCATCCTCGGTGTAGTTTCCGCGCTGGCCGCTAAAAACGCAGTCCGTGCTGAAATGAATCAGCCGCCCGCCCCACGATTTGCAAATCGACGCCAGCTTGTGAGGCAGCAGCGCGTTGATTTCGATGCTGGGTATGGGCTGTTTTGCTTCGGGCCGTTGCTTAACGACTCCGACGCAGTTGACGACAATCTTCGGCCGAAGTCGGGATAGCAACCGCTGTAAAGCGGGCCAATCCCTAACGTCGCAGTTTTCGATCACCTGGCCGGTGTGGAACACCTCGACATCTTTGAGCGGATCATCGTGGACCAATCCGCGGATTGTGCAACACGTGTCGGGGTGCGATTGTTTCAGGCGCTGGAAGAGCTTGTGGCCAAGCATTCCTGCGCCACCCAGAATCAGAATTTCCATGGGAGCAATTTGAATCAGTTTCGAGTGAGTTCCAGGATCGACTGCCAGGTCCTTTGCGCGCATGACTCCCAATCGAAAAGCTGGGACCGATTTTCGGCTCTGGCCGCGAGCTCTTTCATCCGAGGCGGATCGACGAGCAGCGCTGCCAGCTTCTCGGCCAGATCGCCGGGCGAACGGGGATCAAAATAGAGGGCGGCGTCGCCTCCGAATTCCGGCATGGGAGGATAGTGCGATGAGACAACTGGCCGGCCTGATGCCAGCGCTTCGATCAGTATGTTGGGACAGTTCTCGCATTCGGAAGCGAATATATTCACTATGGAATTGCGATAAACCTCAGGCATTTCGGCATGGGGCACGGCGCCAGTGAGCAACACGCTATCCTGCAGGCGAAGATCGGCGATCGTTTTCCGGACTAACTGGCCGTACTCGGGATATTCGGGGCCAACGAGCACGAGTTTTTCGTTGGTGACGCGTTTTTCCCTCAGCAACGCGAACGCCTTTACGACTTCGATCTGAGCTTTGTAATAGTCAAGAGTCGAAACGTAGAGCAGATACCCTGGGAGCGGAAGGGTTGCTGCGTGGGCCGCTTTCTGCGAGGTCAGGGGGCGCCGGAAGGCGTGCGCCAGTCCGTGCGGAATGGTGACGGCATTACCCAATCTGGCCCCAAGGTGGGCTTCGACTGTGGTGCGCGCGTGATCGGATAGAAAGATCACCAAGTCCGCGCTGCGCATGCTCCGTAGAAACGCGTGCTTTAGTAGAAAGTTGCGGAGCCGCATGTACCCGGGTCGATATCGGCGGTTTTGCACGTCGCTGAAAGGGATCATGTTCCGAAACATCGTGACCGTCTTGCAACCGCGCGGAACCCGGCTCCCGATGATTCCTCCGGGACAAAACAGGACGTCCGCCCCGAATTGCGATAGCAGTGCCGGCAATCGGAACTTCTCCCAGACGGCCCGGAGGAATGGATTCTCCAGGGGCCAGCGCACGGGAATTCTTCGGATCCTCGGGTCATCGCTCGGCAGCGTCAACGTGTCTGGCGCAAGGACGTAGATCGTAATCGGAGCGCATGGCGGGAGATGGTCGAGCAAGTTCGTGATGTAGGTCTGACCGCCGCCCTGCCGAGCGGACAGTGCGTTAATTAGAACGGTCATTTTCTTGGTTTGGCTGCTTCTCATGGCAAGGCTAGGCGGAGGCCATCGCTTTCGAGTTTTCGGGCAAGCCGTTGACGAAATCCATGTGCACAAGCGCGGCCCAGAGCAATGGGTGTGCTTGCCGCGCACCCGAATTGTGGATTTTCACGAGCTCGATCAAGCGGGCCCGATCGAAGGGAATGGTGTCGATGTTCCGCGGATCATTGACCGCGTCGCACATCCAGGCATTCAGGGGGCCCCTGAGCCAGTCGGCGATCGGCACCTCGAATCCCCTCTTGGGGCGGTCGAGAAGGCGGCGCGGCACGTAGCGATAGGCGAGCTTACGCAGTAGATACTTGTTGGTGCCGCCTCGCAGCTTCCATTTCAGAGGAAGCTTCATTGACCATTCAACCACGTCCTGGTCGAGCAGCGGTTCGCGGCTCTCGAGCGAGAAAGCCATGCTCGCGACATCCACTTTCTGCAGGTAGTCATCGGGAAGCGTGTAAAAAGCGTCGAGCCGCATGGCGATTTCCGGCGCTTTCAGCCCATCTGGCAGCGACCGCGCCGATTCGGCCAACAGCTCGATCATCCCGATCGTATGTCGCAAGACGTCGTGCGTCAGTAGTGTTTGGAAATCTTTTGCGATACTGCGGGCGAAGCAGAAGCCGTTCACCGCGTCGGGCTGATTCAGCATGGCCGAGAGAAGCTTCATCCTGTGCTGAGGAAATGACGCGACTACCCGGGTCACCAGCGTTCGAGCCGGTCTCGGTAGGTTGTAAAAGCGATCGAGCGCACGTGCGATTCGGTAGTAATGATATCCGCCGAATAGCTCGTCGCCCCCGTCGCCGCTCAGCGAAACGGTCACATACTGTCGCGCCAAACGCGACACTGCCATCGTGGGATACGCGGAGCTGTCGAAAAACGGCTCGTCAAAATCGCGTGAAAAGATGGGCTTCAGGGCGAGCAGATCGTCCACCTTCATTCGTTCGCAGAAATGCTCGGTGCCCAGATGCCGCGCCACGGCTTCAGCGTGCTGGCTTTCGTCATAGGCTCGTTCCTCGAAGCCGATCGTAAACGTCTTGACGCGATGCGCGGAATGGCGGGCCATCATCGCAACCACGGTCGAACTGTCGATTCCGCCGGAAAGAAATGCGCCGAACGGTGCGTCGGAGATCATTCGCGACCGCACGCTGCGGGCAAGAATTTCGTCGAGTTCGTCGAGCAGGTCCGCTTCTTTCCACTTCTCCCACCCACGCTCCGGCACGACCTGGCGGAAATCCCAATAGCGCCGGATTTCGAGGCCGGACTCATCCGACACCAGCCAGTGTGCAGCCGGCAGCTTGCGAATCTGGCTGAAGATCGAGTAGGGCGCCGGAATGTAGCCGCTTTCCATGTAAAACCGCAGCGCTTGATCGTCGAGTGAGTCGCCGCCCCAACTGGGACGCAGGCGAAGCAACGCGCGCGGGCGAGAGGCAAACGCAAAGCAGTCCGACGAATGGTGATAGTAAAACGGCTTGACGCCCATCCGATCGCGAGCCGCGAACATCGCCCGATTCAGGCGATCCCAAATCGCGAAGGCAAACATTCCGTGAAATCGTTCGACGCAAGCCGGACCCCATTTCGCGTAGGCCGCGAGAATGGTTTCTGTGTCGCTCTGGCTTTGCCACTGGGACGAGCTTCCGCCGACGAGTTCTCTCAGCTGTGGGAAATTGTAGATTTCGCCGTTAAAAACAATGACGTAGCGCCCGTCGGCGGAGACCATCGGTTGGTGACCGGTTGGCGAGAGGTCAATGACCGCCAGGCGTCGATGCGCCAATCCGACATTCTTACTGACCCAAACTCCGGAGTCGTCCGGACCCCGCATGCGCAAGGTATCCGCGGCCTTACGCAGCAGGTCCGAGTCGACGTTTGACCGAAAGTCAGTGATTCCAACGATTCCGCACATGGTGAAGTTCTTTTGTGGAGAACAACTCTCGTGGATTGGTCGTTGTGGCCCTAGAAACCTTGAGCCGTCGAGGTCGAATTGAGGTCAGTCGGATTGGGTTGGAACGCGCGAAAGAAATTCAACGCGAATTTGCCGCACCACCAGAGCAGCAGCATTCCGAGGGCACGAGGCAACAAATTCAAAGTTGTCACTCGAAACGTCTGATAGGAAAATACGATTACCCAAAGGTAAAATGCATAGCTCCAATAAGAGTGATTCCCGTTGACGTACATCCGCTGAATCGCTCCAAACGCCCAGCCGACCAGCAAGCCACGCCAGAGGACGTCGAACCAACCCAAGCCGACGATCGATTCGGCAATCGCGCCAAACGCGAAGCCTCCGCCCTGATTCGCGTATTCCGGATAAAAATTCTGAACGTACCAGGCAGAGGGATCGAGGTGGGTCGAGCGGAAAAGCTGATCGGGATACATTCGAGTCAGATCGACGAAGTAGATTTGCGGAAGGATTTCGTCGACCTTTCCCGCGGCCTTCAGCTGATCGAGGTCATAGGCGTTGGCGAACAGGGCGTCGAACTCGTTGCTCGAGCCAAAGAAAGAATAGTCGCGGTCCTCAACCGCCGACGATATGGCGCGCGCAATGCCGAGCGAAACGAATAGAACCAGCAAAACTAATCCAAACGAAGACACCATGCGGAGGCTCAATCGCTTTACAAACGTGCTGTAGGTTATCGCAAAGGCCAGCAGCAGCACCATCAGCCCGGTGCGGGAGCCTACGCCGAATACCGCGATGCCGACGAACTCAACCAGCAGCCAGAGATAGATGTAGCGCTTGTACTTCGCGTAGTCGAGGACCAGGTAGGCCATCAGCCCGAGCTGTAGCAGCAACGCGATGCCAATCATATGATTGGCCAAGAACTGCACGACCGGCGGCAAATTGCTGTAGAGGAGGTACGTGTCGCTGTAGGTGTCCGGCGTCTGAAGATTCCAGATTGCTTTCAGAGCCGCGAAAAACAGATAGGTGCACGCATAGACCGTCACGAGCACCCACAGCAGTTTCCGGCTGGTTCCGGTTACCCTAGGAGGCTCGGCAGGTTCAGGACTGCGGAATATTTGATAGGCAACGACAAAACACGCCAGGTAAACCGCGTAATACCAGAAGATTGGACCCACCTCGGCCGGTGAGGGATTGGCCCGGTAGAGCCGATAATCGCCCAACACGGAAAAGCTCAGGCCGCCAACCAGGAACTCGATACCCGGAAAGACGCTGTAGATAAGGACAACCCCGGAGTAGACGACCCCCAGCTCAAAGAAGTTGAGACTCTGTCCACGCCGTCGAAGAATCCACAGAAATCTCCACTCGACCGCTAGAATGAACACCAGCGGCAGCAGAACAGGCAGCGCCGAATTGAGATATTTAAACATCGGGGATCCAACTCGAACCGGCGAACCGTTGTCTCTTAAAGTTTATCGCTGGGCCCAGCCATGCCGAGCAAACGGCGATGTTGCGAGTCCTAGATTCCGAAAATCCGACACGAAGTTAAGGAGTCAGGACCCGAGCAGTCCGGAGGCCGGCTCTGGATGTGACGCCGACCGCGGCAAGCAGCGACACGGTCCAAGCGAGTCCGCAAGCGCCGGCAAGGCCGAACGCTCCGCTTCGAGGTATCCAGACATACGCCAAGCCGACCAGCAGCAAATCTCTCGGCAGAATCACCGCGAAGAACGAGAACCACATCCGCTCCTGGCTCTGCAAGTGCTGTAGTATCGCGAGTGCGAGCGCCTGCGGAATGGCTGCTCCGAGCATGATCAACAGGATTGTGTAGCCGCCGCTGAAGTCCTTGCCGAACAGCCGCAGAAGTCCCGGTCCGGCGAGAGCCAACATCAGCGCTCCGGCGACCGCGGCGGCGCCGACAACCGCGAGATTCATCTTAAAAATGCTCCGATAGCCTTCTGATTCGCCAAGTCCTTTGTGGTGGTTCAGAATCGACCAGCCGACAACGCAGGTGTTGTTGGGAATGAAAAGGACCGCCGTCATAAGCGCGAACGCTGCGCTAAAAAGCGCCATCTGTGAGTAACCGTCGGGCTGCCGGACCAGAATGGCGTCTCCGATCCAGATTGCTGGAAGGTAGGTGAGACCGCTGATTGCCGCGGGCATCGCGAAATTCAACAGAATCGGGCGCAGTTGTGGAAAGACCGCAATCTGAATTTGAATGTTCTGACTCCTCGATTCCGATACCAGCACCTTGAGCAGCAACACGCAGCCAAGAATCGCGCTCACCAGTAATCCGGAAAACGCTCCGTTAAGGCCAAACTTCCAGGTCATCAGGCTGCACACAATCAGATAAATCGTTCCGTAAGCAATCAGACCGTGCGAAAGCCCGCGATAGGCTTCCAGTCCCCCCACAGCGCCCATGAAAAGTCCGATCAGAACATTGAGGAAGACCACGCCGCTCCCGATTCTTAAACCGAGCGTGAGCTCCGGCGCCTTGAGAACGGAAGTCGACAGCCAGGAAGCGCCGACGAACAGCCCGACCGAGGCCAGCAGAGCCACAAGCGCGACGATGGTAAGCAGCGCGCCGATGACGCGCCCGGCTTTTTCCCTGTCGGAGGAGCGAAATTCCGCGACGTACTTTGTCATCGTATAGCCGCAGGCGAGCTGCGAGATTTGGCTCAACATGACGAGCGTGCTGGCGACAATTCCGTACTTTCCAAATGTCTCGCGGCCCAGCAGGTTCGCGGCGACAATGCTGAAAACGAACGTGCTGCCTTGATTGAATACCGCGCCGATCAGGTTCAGCGTCACTCCAATCTGGAAACGCGAGCTGCGGCGCGGCGCTTCCGCTACTACCGCCTCGGGTTCGATTGTGCTGAGCACGGATGGAAGCCTCCGAATTGGCGCGGGCCGGCCGGTCTTGCGCTGTGCCCAAAGTGGATCGCGTCGCGTCAAAAGACGTATGAGCACGCGCGACGAGCGTCGACTCGCGACTTCTACAACGCGCACGGCGGCGCTATTCGATCGTTACTACCACTCGAAGCCTGGCTATCTAGGCGGCACCCAGGAGTTTCACAATCTCTGCGCCCAGAACCTGGCCGGCGGAAAACGTATTCTGGAAATCGGTGCCGGCCCCGCAAACCCAACGACGGCATTTCTCGCCACCCTGGGAACCGTAATTGGTGTCGATGTTAGCGAGGAGCTCCGAGCGAATCCATTTCTATCCGAGTCCTACGTGTGCAGCGGTGCCGCACTGCCATTCGCAGCTAAGTCTTTTGATTTGTGTGTGTCGAATTATGTCCTGGAGCACATAACTGATCCGGCCGCGCATTTCAGCGAGATCTTCCGGGTTTTGAAACCTGGTGCCGCTTACTGTTTCCGTACGCCGAATCGTTTGCATTACGTGACTATAGCTTCGAGCCTGCTGCCGCACTCGGTCCATTTAGGTCTGGCTAACCGGTTGAGAGCATTGGACGAACAGGCCCACGACCCTTGGCCCACGGTCTACCTGGCCAACAATCGAAGGCGTTTGAATCGCTTGGCCCGACAAACGGGCTTTCTGTCCGAGCAAATGGAAATGGTTGAAAAAGAACCTAGTTACGGAGCTATACATTGGCTACTGTTCTATGCAATGATGGGTTATGAAAGGTTCGTAAACTCAACGGAACGATTGAATTTCCTCCGCGCCAATATTTTTGGAGTATTTCGCAAACCCTATCGCCGGTCCTAGCATCTACCGACAAGAAGGTTGCGATGCAGATGCGACCTCGGAGGTTCATTGAAGTAACCAATGAGCCTACAAGTTTCGGGATTTCGCTTCCCGAACTCTCATCGGCCCTCGAGCGGGTGGCGCTTCTTGGTTCAGGGAATTGGGGAAAGGTGGTATGTTTAGGGTTGTTCTTGAAGGCTGGTTTATCAAAGCTGTCTCCCCCTAGCCCCGCAACGGATGTCTTGACTGAAATTCCTGTTAGAGGTTCGCCGGTGGCGACTCGCAAGAATGTTCTCATCTGGTGCTCCAACCGTCTTTTGCGGGAGTCCGTAGCTCGCATCATAGGCAAGAAGACCGATTTTCAGGTCGCGTTCTCGCCAGCGGGCACCGAGACGTCGGATCGCGTCAGGCGGGAAATCGCTGAAAAATCAGCGAATGTGATCGTCGTCGACTCCCTGCAATTCCTTCCAGAGACATCGTGCTCCGGTGGCAGTCGGCCCCGCAACTACCTCCTGGTCGCAATGGAAGACGACCAAAGGAGTTTCCTCACTGCGATTCGCCGGGGGGCGTTGGGCTACGTTCTGCAAGATGCATCGGCGCTTGAAGTTGTGAATGCGATCCGATCGGTGGCTCAGGGCGAAGGTGTCTGCCCTCCCCGATATGTGAAGCTGCTTTACGATTATTTCATGATGCGGACGGCGGGATCTCCGAACCGTCATGTCCGTTCCCAACTCGGCCTTACCCGCCGAGAACAACAGCTCATTCCTCTTATTGAGCGGGGAATGACGAACAAGGAAATCGCGAATCATCTCAACCTTTCCGAGCAGACGGTTAAGAACCACGTCCATCGCATACTCCAGAAGGTCGGCGTCGGCGATCGCCTGAGTGTCGTCGAAGCTGTCCAGACCCAGTCCCTGGGCGTTTGAATTAGTCCGAGGCGCTCGCTGTTTTTGCGCGAACGATCTTCTTCGCGGCCAGGCTCTTTATCGGCGCCCTGTGGCCGTGCGAGATCCGAACCAGAGCCCGCGAAAGCGCCGCTCGGAAATCGGAGATTATGATATTCACGTCCGCCAGAAGAACGTTGTCACTTCCCTTGCCCAGCAAGGCGCAGTATCCCAGGCGCCGTTGATTCTCACCGATCAGATCGAACCGCAATTCCCAGCTTGATTCGCTCTTCGTGCTCCCCGCCCACAGCAATTGCATTTCGCTCTCCTTCGTAAATTGAACCGAGACGGAGGGCAAATCTACAAACGCATCGGCCGACGGATAGGCGATGCGAAATCCGTCGAATCCGAGGCCCTGCAGTGCATTCTTCAATAGGTTGCAGAGGCGGTCGGCATCCGTGCAGGCATTCAATGCCTCGATGGCGTGCCGCAATTCAACATTATTCGCCACCACGCGCTTTTGGAGCGCGGTCCTTTGCAGGAGCCTCCGGACTTCGGAGAATTCGGCGTAACCCAAATACTGCACGCCGGCCGCGACGCCGAACCCGATCAGGATTAGCACCACCGCAATTAAAGTGGCGTCGTGGAGTACCACCAGGCTCAGAAACGCAAAAATGGCTGTCACGGTGTACAAAATCAGTACAGCGCCGCGTTGAGATAGCCCCCGCTTCAGGAGTTTGTGATGGATGTGATCAGCGTCCGCCGAGAATATCGATTTACCGCCCAGAAAACGGCGAAAGACCGCCAATGTCACATCTAAAATCGGGAGTCCGAAAGAAAGCACGGGTATCGCGACCGCGATCATGATCGGTGCTTTCTCCGATCCCGCCAGCGCCAGGGCCGCCAGGATGAATCCGATGAACATGCTGCCGGAATCCCCTAAGAAAATTGAAGCGGGATGAAAGTTGTACGGCAGGAACCCGAGAATCACGCCGGCCAGCACGATCGTCAACATCGCCACGGAGAAATGCGGCACGAACAGCGACATGACGAATAAAACGATCGTCGAGAAAAACGCCGAACCTGCGGCGAGGCCATCGAGTCCGTCGATCAAGTTGAATGCGTTTGTGATTAGAAGCACCCAGATGATCGTCAGCGGCAGAGCGACAAGCGTCCTGAGAGAATGCCCCGCGGAGTAGAGGTCCAATCGCTGAACTCCGATGCCTCCCGCATAGAGCAGCGTCGCGGCGACGGCCTGCATCGCGAATTTCGCGTAGGGGCCGATCCCGCGAATATCGTCGTATAGGCCCAACAGAACAATAATCGCGATCGATCCACACACGCAGGCGATCCCGCGAGCAGATAGAGAGAAATGCAGGCCCCACGGTCTCGGTACCAGCATTGCTAGAAGTGCCACCAAAATAAACGATCCGCAAATCGCGACGCCTCCCACGCGAGGTACCGGCCTCTTATGGATGTGCCGATCGGAGGTCGGCTCGGACACCCAGCTGCGCGAATTCGCATATTCGCGAACACAAGGGGTCAGGATCAGCGAAAGGACAAAGCTGACCAAAAAGGACAGGATGTACGCGAGCGCGATCATTGGTCTTATGTGTGCAGCTAGTGCTTGTGCGAAATCTCTTGGGAATGAAAGCGTGGAGCCATTCGCACCGGGAGTCTTTTTTGGCCGCGCACGGCGGGCAATTTCAGCGCATTCAGATGAGTGAACAACTGGCTCACCGCGCTCTCGACTGAAAACCGTTTCTCGAGCAGCCTGCGCGCATTGGCGCTCATCGCAGCGGCCAGCTTGCGGTCGTCCGCCAGCCGCAGCGCTGCTCGCGCCAATTGGTTGTCGTCTCCGTTGGCGACGCAGAATCCGGCGCCGTTTTCCTCCAGGATTCCAAAAAGATCATTGCCCGGATTCACGCTCGCCAGCACGGGCAATCCCCAATAGAGGTAGCTCAGCAGTTTTCCTGGCACGTTATGCGTCGTCAGCCGAGCGTCTAGCGAGATCAATCCAAAATCAAATTCCGAAACCATCGCAAGGTAATCCCGCTGGGGAATCCCGGAGATGATTTGAACGTTCGCGAGTTGCCGCGCTGCGATAGCAGCTTTCAATCGAGGGACTTCCGTTCCATCGCCCACCAGAAGTATGTGAATATCCGACCGCGGAGCAAGCTGAGTCGCCAGTCGCAGGACGTTGTCCATATCCTGCGCCACTCCGATATTCCCGCCGTAGAGAAACACAGTTTTATCTTCCAGACCGAGAGCGCTTCGATAGTTCGTCAGCGGCAAATGCGGTTCGTTGAGCGAAGTCCAATTGAACAAAACCCGCACGAAAAAATTGTTCCAGGGAAACGACCGCGCAAAATATCCGAGACTAGCCGGGGACTGGACGCCGATCACGTCCGCGACTTTGTATTGCCGCAGAGCGGCTCGCCGAAAGAACGCGTAAATCATTCCTTTCTTGATCACCCCTGCATCGGCCGCCCAATCCGGGAAAATATCCCTCAAAATTAGATATGCTGGGCAACCCCAGAGCTTTTTCAGCCTGCCGACGAGCTTCCCGAAGAAAATCGTCGGCGAATAAAACATAATCAGCTCGCAGGGATTCTTCCGCAGAAAGCTCTTCGCTGCACGCCATAGGTTTGCCGAAAGCCGCGCTTCCCGAATGGCCCGCTGCATTTTGTTCGCGCCTTTGATCCGCCCGTTCTTCACCCGCACTACAGTGATTCCCTCCTCGGTCGCGATTTCAGCCGTTTGCGTGAGGCAGTCGCTCGGC
>Ga0210404_10000966_pt1 | contig 13028 bp, 28 predicted proteins | sample IncBWH28MmetaG_FD_155455 | JGI IMG/M metagenome (GOLD analysis project Ga0210404, IMG submission 155455) | Forest soil microbial communities from Barre Woods Harvard Forest LTER site, Petersham, Massachusetts, United States - Inc-BW-H-28-M | ecosystem: Environmental > Terrestrial > Soil >... | reverse complement strand
CTAGCAGCTGGTCGGCTTCGTAAGAGCCTTCTGGTACTACGACTTGTACTGTATAGTGATCCATATTCTGTGTCTTCTGATTCTGTGCCATTCTCTTGTCTCCTTAATCAAGAACCCATTCAGCATTAAACTGAATGGGTTCTGTATTCATTTATATGTTTTGTTTGTTCTAATGTTTCGAATAATTCATATAACTTTTACCTTGCCAAATCATTAACTTACGTCTAGTTTGACCGCCGCCACCACAATAGCCCATAGGACCTCGTCCCATCTTTAACATGCGATATATACATGGCATATGAGCATATATCCATCTGTGAGGCCAGAACATTATTATTCTCCTTGTCCAATCCATGTAACCTTGCCGGTATTTGCTTGTTCCTTAAAGCCATATGGCCCACGTCCAGCTGATAAGAATCTATATAATACTCTTATAAAGGTACCACGACGCATCCATGTGCGTGGCCAGAACATTACACAGCTCTTGACATTTCATTCTTATGCTTATTAGCTAGCTGTTGCTGACATCCAGCACACAACTGTCGTTTGTACTTACGCTGAGAATTGGTGATAAGATCTGTGATACTAAGGACACGATCACCATGTTGATACGGTTCTATTAAACTCTTGCAATCTGTGCAGAATCTCTTTGGAATAGCCCAGTCAGGTAACTGTGGAGGCTCGATGATACGTCTAGACGAGTCGTCATACGGCACCCATTGGTTCTTTGGTAAGTCATATAAATATCGCCCCAGACCGAACCTAGTAGCAGCCCGCTTGAATGCCTGTGCCTCGGCTGAAGTAATAGCATTTTCATCCACCGCGTCGGACTCACCAGTTCCTGAGTTCTGACCGACACCTTTAATGGTAATGGTAGCCACAACCATGACCTTGCCCTTGTAAATGAACTTATTCTTCCAGTCTTTTGGATCCGGTCCCGATATGGGACTGATATTAGAGACTTCATAATGACAACTCCAACCTCCTGCTCCTACAACTTCGTTTAATCTGTCTGAATATGCTCTAGGATCGGCATAAGCGGCCGCTACGGCTTTGTCTTTAGGCTTATTGATAGCCTGGGGCTTGAAATAAATCAATTCAGGATCAAAAGGCTCTTCTAACTTATCTAGAATCTCCTGCATTCTTTGTTCAGATATAACTATCTTGGCTTGTTCGAAATCCATTGTTATCTCCTTCACTTATCTAAGCGTACACATATATTATACAATCTTGCACTCAATTCCGCAAGTCCTAATGGTCCATCAAAAGGAATAGACTTAGTTAGTTCTAAAATAGCCTGGCTATTAAAAGATACATTAGCATCCCTTAATAAAGCAGCCTTACAATAATTGGTACAAATGATTCTAATACTCATTGCTTCGTCTGTGTTTGCTTTGGCAAGAAGCAACCGCACTGCTTGCCAGTCTTGCTTACATGTAGCCCTAGCAATTTCGAAAGCCTCTGGACTATCTTGTGTCTGAACGATAGATGTAAGTGGATCCATCCCCCCGATAAATCGTTCTGTCGCCATAAGTATGGCTCTTGGTGAGGTAATATTCTCTCTAGCCAGTGTTGCAATGAACTCTTTAGTCTTTTCATTTACTGTCTTTCCTAGATGTTTGTATGCTCGTTCCACAAGAGTAATCGTTTCGTCATTCTTGAGACTGCCCAATGCAAACGATACGCACCTGCCGCGCAGCGTAGGGAGAAGTTTAGATGGTTCGGTCGTGCAGAACACCCATATTGTCGTCGGTGGAGCATCCTCCACATGTTTAAGGAGAGCACTTTGCGCCTGCTTTGTTAATTGATGTGCTTCATCTAATACTATTACTTTATAACTGCCCATGAGGGGTTTAAATAATGCCGTATCTCCAAGAGCTCTAGCAGCATCTACCCCTGTGTCATCAGCTGCATTTGCTTCAATTAACTCACCATTTAATGCTTTACTTATGCATCTTGCAAGTGTTGTCTTGCCACATCCCGTAGCCCCTGAAAATAGAAACGCTGTAGGAATACGTCCAGAGTTTAATTGATTTTTGATTTGAGTTACTATACCTTGTGAACCTATATACTCATCGAAAGATCGCGGTCGTAAAGAAACTGCTAGGTTTCTGGATTTATCTTCCATATTCTTGTTACCGTCCCCATTTATATATACTTTTATTATGAGGAATATACCAATTAGTTATAAGCCACATACATATTCTAGCACCAAAATACACAATCTTTCTTGCGTTTTTATCATACGGAGTTAACCCAGCCACTCTATTTAAAGTATAAAACATTAAAACCACCACGTAACTACTGCAGTTAGTGCTGCAGCTAGTATCCAATAGACTGCATGCTTCCAATCTTGTACTAATACATAACCTATTGTAGCTAGACATGCTAATAGTACTTGACCAGTAGCAAATATAAAACCCCAATTCATAAGCTTACTCTTGACGGGCGTGGTTTAGTTAGCCTGGATAGATACCAATGATTTAATAACCATACACCTATACGCGCTCCAAAATATAAATCTTCCCTCGATTCTTTACACATGACATGAAGCTCAGGAATACGTCTGTCATATTCGATGGGTGGCATGCTAGGCACTGTTATACCTCATTCCAATACCAAGTCCAACCTTTAATGAACTGACTGAGTTGGAAGAGTATTTTACTAGGCCTTAAGCATATTACTTTAGTTAACTTAGATATAGGTCTTCTACTACCACGCTTAAGCAATACTACCACCTAATATTTGGCTAGAGTATACATCAGCCATATTGATTAACACTGCTAATGGATTATGGCTATATACTGTGTCAAGTGTCTTATTAGGACCGCCAAATCCAAAGCCAGCCTCACTAAAACCGCCTTCATGAAATAGTACAGCAGACCATTGTCTTTCAGTAGGAGTTATACCGTATTTGCTAAGCTCTAATAGAGTCTTACTCTCGGCATCGATTATATCAAAGGCACCATATACTACTTTGAATGTCTGTACTTCTTTATACTTATATGGATTCTTATCTCTATCTTCGTCCGATATTAATTCATATTGCCATATCTTAGCAAAGTCATGTAGGAAACAAGCAATTATAATATCATCTTTTGTTAGTCGGCCTTCAAGGTCTCCACGATATAAGTCCTTTATATCTAACATGATACCCATCATCTCACATACATGTTGATGTAGGCCACCTATCCAATGATGGTGATGTTTAGCACCAGCACATACCTGGGTAAAGTATGGGTGCTCATCATAGAATTTAATATATTTATCTCTAGGAACTTCGTCACTCAATTGCTCAAGATACTCGTGTACAGTTGTCTTAGCATATCGTCTACGAACTATACGCTCATGTTGATTTCTTAGGGCATCAGATATAGATATTTTGATCACAGGTCCTTCTTTATCAGGCTCGTATTCTGGTAAATCTTTATCACTTTGTGGACGTTGATCATGTCCATAAAGATATTTTCCTAGCAATTGTGTAGGTACATTAGGCATTGTATCTTCTCTCTTTATGAATCTTCTGGTGATAAATAATTGAAACGGAACACAACTGATGAGTCTTTGATGTTTGGGCCACCGATGTGGCCACCACGTCTTTCGATTCTAATTTGATGGTTAGCGAGTCCCCCACAGCTAGGGCAAATTGCTTTAGGTGCATCTTCAATAGGATCTGAATCTGTGGTAGAAACAGATTTAGTGAGCTTATCTTTACTGCATATGGAACATTGGACAATCTTATGAACATTTTTAGTATCCCATGTAGTTAATTTATCACATATATTACACCATTTATATAGTGCCTGGTGAGCTGGCATTATCTTTTCAAATTCGTGCCCACAAGAACATAAGAATGTTAATATTGGCATTTGAAAGACTCCCTAATACGTAGCTGGTTATGTAATTCAAGTCGTCTGTGACTATATTTACGTTTGATTGATTCTAAATGTACTTTCCAATGACATATAAAATGAATAGACCATCGCTTACCCCTTACGCTGGGTCCTATATCGGTTTGCATTGTGAGATTTCTGTTTAACATTTTCTCTATCTAGTTTTCTCTCTAGACGTCTTCGTACATAGTCTGATTTTAATGCTCCAAGATGACTACAATAATGATAGACTAAACAACGGGACCAAAAAGGCCCTCGCATGGGAGAGAAGCTCATGTGTCACGTACTATTTTCATTAGTTCGTACATGGACCATGTTAATAGGAATTGTGAGTGAGTTCTTTCAAAGATACATAAACCTTCATATATTCTTCTGAGTCTTTGTTTTTCTACCCAGACCGGATCTTCTAATCCTATTAAGGCAAAAGGTTTATCTATGGTTTCTTGGTTCGGCTCATCCCGTGTGGGTTGCTGCTTAATCCGGCGGACCAATCGACACACTCCTTTCCCCAACTCCAACTGGTATGACTATAGTCTACAGACTCACAAGAACAATTGTGAGTAGGACATAGCTGAGGTTTTCCCTGATCAGACATAGGTACAATTAAATCGAACATATGTTCTTCGTGTCCACTTGTTTTGACACATCGATACACGTAAATTGGCACTTTATATTCCCCTCGTGAGAATTGGCTACGGTGTTTTGGCCTTTTTAGTCTCGCATGTTAACTTTGCAATATCACTAGCTGATCTATGGCTACCACTCATACCACCCGTACTACCATTGTATATATAATCAAATAAAAAGGAACGTTCATCATCTGTATTAAGCTTGAGTAATAATGAATCATATACCTTATCTCGTTGTTCGTTTAGCTTTGCCACTTTGTTTCTTGCCAATGTGATTAGATGTCGTCTTTCCTTTAGGTTCATTTTTCTTCTCCTCAAGATATAAAGCAGTTCCCCAGTCTAATATTTGATCACCAAGCAAGCAGAATGATACTGCCAACGAACTGCCCTTAATGACCGCTCCAGCCGATTCCTTCTGTCGTAGAATTCTACACTCATGAAGGCTCCCTTTGTGAAGGGATTCGCCAATGCAGATGAGAAACCAACCGATTCCTTGTACCGTTTCGTCACTACGCGGCAACCTGTATTTCTCCAAGGTGTCCACCAACCGGCCACCCAAGAGGTGCACTCTTTGCTCATGGCTGAGCTGCTTTAACTTCTGTAATGATTTCTTCGATACCGACTTTTGTAACACGCCATTTCCTTCCATACTTAGAAGTATCTGTATCTTTATAGAATGCTTTAAATCTATCTGCTACTATACCAGTAGCTTGTAATACCTCTCGTTCGACTTGCCCGGTAAATATAGGATGTATTAAGCTAGACTCTTCTGATATACGCGAGGGTAAAACCCATTCGTATAGGTTCTTTCCCTTTGGTTTATAATAAAAGACTTGGGAGATACAATCATCATCGGAACCAAAGCATAGTTTTATCATGGCCGCAATGCCAGTTTTCTTCTCTCGATCATGAGTATTAAAGAATATTATACCATGAGAGAGGCCATTCAGTATATTCATATTATTTCTCCCTTCCTTTTGGCTATACACTTATTGGTCGTCACCCAAAAATCACGATGAAATATACTATAAGGTCTAGGGCTACCAAATAAGACAGCTCTCCACTTGAATCCACTCTTCATACCGCAGGTACATATTCGTCGATGATGTAGTCGTTTAAATATCATTTCAATCCTAAAATCCAAATAGTAACCATGTCCAAAGTTTACCTACTCCGAATACATCTGTACGAGGTGCTGTTCTATATTGAGCAGTAAGTCGTTTGAACATTATCTCATTTTCTTAGGCGGATGCACCACGATCCATTCGGGACTAATCTTCTCGAATACCTTATAAAATCCTTTCGTGAGCTCCCAAGATAGACCGCCCAATCCACAGCCCATTTCTGGGATGACAAACGGACCACCCGGCATCTGGGAAAGCTTAGACAATATATCAGCCACATCTTCTATTCTACTCTTGTCTTTCCAGTGTCTCTTTGTTGGAGCCAAGATGACTTCGGCATAATTGTCAGAATACCAGGGCGATCCTTTATCATGACCGAATAGGAGCGCCTGTTGATACGCTGTTTGAATACCCGGATAACGCTGCTTAGCCGCCAGAGCAAGGCCGGCACCCATGACTCCGAGTCTATTCGTGGGAATGATAATTTTGTGTGTCGCAACATATGACCAGATATCTCCTGTAGTTTCAGTGATCATCGAAGCTCCTTTGATGCTTGATATCCAAAGAACTTGAATGTAACACCTCGTAGAGGATGTCTAGTTTTACGATACAATAAAAGAGTTACTGTATCTAAGCTACGAGTACGATGAATTCTTCTCCACCATTTCATAAATTACCTATAATAAAAGGTTCTGGATCTATACTTACGAGAACATATACGTATTCGGCCGAAGCTGCCAAACATTCCATAACGTAATCTTACCCACCATTTCATTGATTAGACCACCATCCGTCACGTGTCCATGTTCTATATATTAATCTTAATTGATAATACTCATGGCCAAAGGATAATCGTCTCCACCATTTCATATAATTATTACCAGTCAAATATAAATGGTAATTTCTCTTCTCTACAGGGTTTTATATACGCTCGGAAATGATCATAGTATGATATTCTAAACTTGTTTCGACGTACTAATATTATACTATACCTTACTATTATTCTTTGATACTTATCCCATACTATTCTTCGTCGCCACCATTTCATGAGTTACGCCTTATTCCATTAGCTGTACGTGTTTCTATATAGAAGTTACGTCTAGATCTTCTGTCGACAATAAATATATGACGCCCATAAATAGATCCGAGAGTTCCTCTATCTCCTCGTGTATTTATATTCCAATCGTAATATACAACCCACCACTTCATCTAAACCTCAGTATGTAGAGTCTGAAATGAGCGTACATATGCTTTCTATGATATCGATCATTAAGTACTATTTCATAACCTTCGGGTGTTGTTAGATCACGGTTCCAAATTATTCTACGTCTCCACCATTTCATACTATTCTACAATGAATGGGTTCATTTTCATGAAAGGTGTAAACAGCACATGTACGATGATACCCATCAGCGATTACTACCTTACCATTCTTTGGATCTCTTACCAATAGAATAGGATATACTTTCTCTCCTGCTTTTATCTTTTGCTGGAATTTAATGACTTGACTATTGCTAACACCCAATAAAGATAAACCCGATGCTCTAAATATATCTTTAGCTTTGAAAGTGCAAGTCTCAGAGTGCTTTAGTCTCTTTATTACAGCAGCGATTCTCTTTCTGCTATATATTAATCTTAAATAAGATATAGCTGCTAAGTAATTATCCTTACAAGGTTTACTAGCCCAGTTTATGCTAGGTTGTTTCATTGTTAATCCTTTCTCTTGGAATAGATACTCGCTTGATATCTACCTACTCCAAACAACAATTTGAAACCATAAGGTACTACTTGTAAAAACCTTTTACGTGGTCTTGATTCACATCCCATAATAAATGCCTTTCTACTCTTTATTCGTCTAAACATTAACTCTCCAAGGCTTCTGTCTCACCTGGGTTTATAATAGATGGTAGAACACCACGTAGTTTTGCCAATATGTCTGCAGTTATTTGCACCGTTCTCTGCTGTACTTGACCGCGTACACCTGTTTCAAAGACGGCATTGCCGGAACCCCGTCCGTAATCCTGCTTCGCGCTATAAAACAAGCTCTGGAGAAAGTTGTTTTCCTGGGATGTGAAAGAAATAGGAGTGCCTCCAACCACTTGGCACTTTGTTTTGATATTCTCCACCAAGGTATGCTCGGCATCTGAAAATGATCCTACTCCTTTATAATTGTACCATCTATTGAGGGTCTGTTGCAAATATTGTAACTCCCATCTATTAAATATGATTGGATTCATAAAGTCAACTTATTATTGGCTGAATCCGGTCTTAGGATAAACACCGGAAGGTAAATCTGGTATGATACACCCTATCTTTCTCATTACATTAATAATCAATTGAGTTGCCATAGTATCAAACCTTATATAATAGCCCCAATCTAGATCACCTTGAGGTTTACCATGACCCTGTAGATAGTTATTATATAGATATTGCATTAAGGCCGCTTCGTCTGATGTAAACGTGATTGGGCTTCGGCTCGGATCCATAATTTGTACGCGAACCTTTGAAAGTATGTCCAGCCCTTTCTGCTTTTCGATCTGTGTAATAGGAACCGCAGCACCATTATCTGTTGTACCTCCAACAGCTTGATTCTGACTATACGCTAACATAGTGCTCTCTACGAATTGAGCTTCCGTAAGAGTAAATATAACTGATTCATATATAGCCATATAGTCTCCTAAATTAGCTGGGCCAATATAATCTTTCTTTTTCTATGCTAGTATGCCAGCGATCACGAGCACGTCCTATTTTTGTGTATGCGGCTGTGGAAAAGTGATCCATGCTTAAAGACCAGCCAAATATCCAAGTTGTTACGAAGAATCGTCTAAGACGAATAATAGCGTAGTCTCTTTTCATATACTACCATTACTATGGTCGACTGGATCCAATGGTGGAATTACTATATCTCCTAGCTTAGCTAGAATAGAATTGAATATATTAGCACCAGCCTGAAAAGATTGATCAGGAAATGAACCTTGTCCTTGGAAATTAGAATTAGCACTCCCTATTGTATCGGGAAACTGACCTCCCTCTAATTGACTAGTACCATAAGGTCCTTGAAAGATGTATTCCCCTGTAGTATTCTTATAATCAGTGAACCATTTCCGTATGAAATTCAACTGATCTAGGTCTGTAAATTGTACAGTATTAGATGGATTTATTATACAGGAACGGACTTTATCTAGAAAGTCCTGGAACCATCCATGTTCTTTGCCTCCACCAATAGGATGATTCTCGTCAGACTCACCCATTTGTGTTGACTTTTCTTCGTTGAATCCTTGAAGGTTTACTTGTAGCCAATTTAGCTCTTGTCTTGTGAACTGTACTGTTAGTATCGACGACATCTATATTCTCCTGTTTAACTGGCTCAGGTGCTACTATTACTTTCTTCCTGGGTTTTAATGGAGGTGGTGGATTCTTGGGTTTAACACACTCCCAGCAAGAAGGATGCCATATACCCTTAGCATCCCTCTTTGCATATCCATTCTCAGTACCACCACAGAATATACACTTACCGAACTTGGCTGTCCATTCTGTACCTGGTTCGATAGTCAAAGTTATCTCTTACGAGGAGCTATTTTAAAATAACTAGCCCACAACTCGCCCCTTAATTCGGGATTGAATGCTGTTGCTGGATGAGTAGACAGAGCTCTAGTAAATGCTAAAATACGTCCTTTAGCTTTACTAAACTGGTCCATTGTATTACACTTAGCCTGTCCGATACTCACGTAACTGTCGCCTTCTTCCAGTTCAACATACTTATCAATACATTCTCTACCCACACATTCCCCAGCATGGAATATACATTTCGTCTCTCTCATACCATGTACAAAATGTGATGTGTATTTTACTCCATTTATGTCTAATTGCATGTTCTATTCTCCTTTGTAGTTGCTGTCTAAATCAGCTGTGGTTGTTAGGAAGTCACTAACCACGCCTAAATATCCACTCTGAACACCTTCCATCATATCTGTAAGATTATAGCTCAATGGTGTTCCAACTGGGCTAATAACTTTACCCAATACATCTACTATAAATGTTATAGTACCATGAAAAATAGTAAATGTACTATCTCCTTTGGGAGATTGAAACTTCTGTTCCTGGTTGGGTAGATTACTTATATCAAGAATACTGCGCATGCTTTTACCTCTTCCACTAGCTTGTCCCATACTTCTCTTGTCTTGGCCACTTTCCAAGTATACTTGCTCATTAGGCCGTAATTAGGTGTTTGCTTGGTTGTATCCCATTCTAATTGAATGAGATCAGATAAGGTTAGATAATCGTTTGGTGTGACATGATACTTACCAAACCAACCTGTTTGAATCTTATCTATAATACTTTTAGCCATGTCTTCTAAGTTAATTAATGTGAATGATTCATTAGCTCCAACCATCTTCTGAGATGCTGCCCAGCGCCTGACAGAAGAATTCTCTACTGTATTAGGAAACCTCATAATATAGTAACGTGAAGTACGACTCTCTATCATAGTCTCAGTAGAATATAACATTAACCCTTCATCACTGTAGGGCAAAACTACAGTTGTCTCAGTACGAGGTATAGTATCACCTAAAACCTCTACACTAGATACGAATACTAACTTGCTACTTAGCATGTTCACGTGCCGTATTGTCTCTTGTAGTAGTAAATACCAGTTTTGTTCACTCCAGCTAATATGAATATCACTTGGAGGATCCAGAATAATAGCGTCTGGAGCTAAATGAAACAACATATGCTTAAATTCAGATATATTGAATCTCTCTAAAGCTATATTCATTACACTAATACCTTCGGGTTTAGGTATCATCTTACTAGCGGCCGTAGTAATAGCAGTGGGAAGTTTACTACTTCCACATTCTATTATCAATATCTTCATTATACTGCCCTCTCTTCAATAGTATCATGTTGCCACCAATCCGATACTATTATTTCTACGTGCTCAGTACGATCAAATTCCTTTTGATTGGTCTGAATCTTAATATGTTTTTCTTGAGACTTGCTGGTAAATTGTACATCTTTGTGGATATTAGTAGCACTATCTTTAACTATACTATATCCCTTTTTGAGCTTGTTATTCACAATACTACCAACTGTAGCCATAGCACTATTCCAATTAACATGAGATCTTTTAGTTGCCTTCTGTGGATTCCCGTCTTTGAAGTGCTCTATGCGACCCCATCTACAATCAACTTTGTAGACACTTCCCATCTCTACAATATTGATTTCATAGTACTTATTATTTCCTTTGGCAGGATTCACGCATTCTAGAACGACTTGTCGTTGGATCGTCATTGATTTTGCCTTTTGTAGTCTTGGAAATCCGAAATTCTGTCTTATTTTAGAGAAATTGCCTGGGGTGTTTTAGACGTTCAGTCTCGCGTGTTGCTAACATTGTCTGTTAACCCTCGTCTTCATCTATACCTTCTTTAACTTTAAGTGTTTTAACTTGATCAGGTTTGTCGATGTCGTCTCGAACCCCGAGGTATACTGGTTGATATAATGCGCCATGGACGTGTCGGTATAAATATTGTACCTCAACAAGCATACCAGTCTTAGGTATGTCGAAGTTCGGTAACACAGTAACTTTACCCACGTCAACGAGGGTTTTTCCGTCAAGCATCTGTATATATACACTACGCTTGCCTTTCTTGGTTGGACCGGCAACTCTACAAGTACACATATTGGTGAATTTGAACTTAAGCTGATCTCCACCTGAAGAGGGTCTACCAGGCTTAAAAGGAGCATCAAATTTCTTGAATACAACACCTTCTACACCTTTCTCTTTAAAGGCTTTAAAAGCTATCTTCTTACTCGATGTGCCAATCGACGACGCCACCAACCGAATACAGGAGCCTTCGACATCCAGTGTGGAAATAACACTGGAGAGGATGTCATAACGTTCCTCATAGGGTTTATTACGTACATCTGTGTTAGCGTACTCCAAACAGTCGAACAACCAGATGATCTCACCTATTAACTCCCCGTCAAATAGAAAGTCTTTTTTGACCTTTCCCAGCGATTGTGCAATAGCCTCAGGAAAGCCAACAAGTAAGCCCTTCCTATTGATGGCTTCGATAATACCATTACTGCGTCTGAATAGTATACGTTTCCCATCTTTCTTCTCTTGCATGCAGTAGTTTGGGTCATTGAAGTATTCGTCTAAATCTTCTTCTTCTATATTATTGAGTAACTGAGGAAGAACTCCTGTAATCTTGTTCTCTTTATCACTACCTACATAGGGAGCTTGACCCTCTTCTTCACAATAACCCTTAAGCTTCTTGCTATGAACAAGCTGAGTAAATACCTCTGTGGCAGCTTCTTTTGTGGCTGCCGACATCTTGATACCAGCTGTTAATGAAGAACCACGCCTGCCATATTCGAAACGTACATACCAGCCGTCATTTTCATTTGTCAAATGGACATGATATTCCTTATCTGCAGTTCCTTCGTTGTAGAATAGTGCTACATGATGTTCAGTATGCATGTTTACTCCAATTGTCTTATTTTATATGCTCTTAAGCAGGCTATTGTATCTGTGTCCATTATTCGTGTTGATTGACTTGCTCGTAAGGACATATATCTAAATGCCCAGCGAATCGAAGTTATATTTATGAGTAACCATTTACCACGTCTACAGCTTTTCTTGATCATTCTACTAGTTCTAGTTTATATATTGTATAATCATCGGGAGGTAGATCATCTCCAGATAATTCATCTGATTCAGCTTGTAGACTTTTTTGTAACTTCTTAGCTATGCTTATTTTGTCCGTTATAGCCTCACACAAGATAGTGAGACCTAAATTATTAGGGTCATCGCTTAGCATTTCTGGAACTATTATGTATAGCGCCATTATTGGTAGCCTTTTTTAGCCTTTCTCTTTATGCTCATTGTGAAGGATCTTATATAGTATCTACTAGCTTTTCCATCTTTGGTGGAACCCTCGGATGATTTTCTAAAACCTGAGTAACAAGATAAGGGACAGAAGATGAATCTAGCACAAGTTAGATTAATAAGTAGCCTTTTGGCTCTTCTGTCCTGTTTATCCATATTATCCTCCCAAATGTTCTACGAAGACCTTCTTTCCAAAGGGTGGATCAATATCTGTTATACAAGCCCATAGAATAGGATAAGGTGGTGCTTTATCTGGAAATGAACCCATCATATCTGTTAGATATACTGCACAATCTACGTCATATTTCTTTAATTCTTCTATGGCGGGTCTAAAATCAGTACCTCCACCACCTTTACACTTATAATTAGACCTAATAGGTTCACAGAATTGTTCTATACTTTGTACGGCTGCATCTGCACAAATTAGGACAACTTGACATCCGGTTTGTTCCATAATAGCATTTGTTTCACCTATAAACTTAGCTAGTAATAC
>Ga0210404_10000963_pt1 | contig 13029 bp, 16 predicted proteins | sample IncBWH28MmetaG_FD_155455 | JGI IMG/M metagenome (GOLD analysis project Ga0210404, IMG submission 155455) | Forest soil microbial communities from Barre Woods Harvard Forest LTER site, Petersham, Massachusetts, United States - Inc-BW-H-28-M | ecosystem: Environmental > Terrestrial > Soil >... | reverse complement strand
AGGCACTGTGTTTTTTCGACTGGGCCGTTTGTGGAGCCGATTGAAGTGTGGGACGAGCCGCGCCTACTGCAGTTCGGCGTGACGGCGAATCCGGCGCCGTTGAACGAGCTCAGTCCATACGGAAACATTCAGCCACCGCATTTGCACGGGTACTTTGTTTCCGAGAAGGGCCAATTCTTGTTGACGGCGTTGCCGGGTGGACGGACGCGGCTGGAAGGGACGACGTGGTATCACGACACAATTTGGCCCTCGGCTTACTGGCGTCTGTGGTCCGACTACATCATTCATCGGATTCACTTGCGCGTGCTGGAGCACATCCGAACCGATGCGGAAAGAAATTGAGAGCCATTGAGAGTGAATGAAAGAGTCCACGTCAGGCGCCAATTATCGAAGACGGCTCCCTCCCCCACATTCTTGTAAGTGTTGACGGGCGATTCTATAAGTGTTGATTCTAAAGAGCTTGGGGGTGTACTTAAGCTGGGTGTACCACGAGGAAAATGGGGGTCAATTTGGAAATTAGGGCAAAAAAAGTCAGCCAACGTTTGTCGCGACCCAGAACAACAGTTACCTGAGAGCGATCGCCAATTGGCGAAGGGTACCTATTCAAATTAAAGATCTGTCACTTTTGCCAGTACCTATCCCATTAGCTGCGAGAGATGTTTTAACTCTTTCAGACTAAAACCGGGGGGTAATGCAATGGAACGGACATTTAAACCGTGGATCGGTCATCCGGTAGTTCTTGAATTGGCGTTGGGTCGAATCAAATTGGATGTGTCGGGAACCATACTGAAGGACTGTGGCAAGACTTTGTTGATGAAGCCCGAAACCGGTCCGGATGTGGAGATTCCCCGAGACTACATTCTGAAGATAGAAAGGGCGAACCGCTGGATACAGCCGCGGATCAAATTCCTGTGAACGTGCCCGAATCGCGGCAGGCCGGTCAATGCGTCCGCCTATCCCAAAAACGTCCATCGCAATCGTCGCAGCGATAGGGCTGGAACGAAAACAGGCGCGATAAGAGCCTTTCGATTATCTTTCTCTTGCTGGATCGCCTTACGTTAACACTGCCGCAAGTCCGGCATCGATGCACTTGTCTGGAACCCACGCTGCTTTGAGATATATAGGTCCGCGATGCGCTCCAGCTTGAAGTTGGACTGATTCGATTCAACATAAGGCACGTAACTCTTCCCTGATAGGTGATATGAATGGCCCGCCCGACTAGGAATACTGGTCAACATCAGTGTATTGCCAACGATGTTCCCTCTATTCCTCCCTCCGATCCTGCTTATTCATTCATTCTGCGTGCAACCCGTTTTCGTGTACCGGCTACGCTCAAGACTTGTTCTTCGGCGACCGGGCATTCAGCGTCTCCAAGAGTTCGTTCGCGCAGGCGGGCGCGGGAACCGCGCTTTTCATCGCAATGTCCTCTGCGGAGATCTCTTTCCCATACAGGCTCTTGTTCGCACTTCCATCTGGACGGAGCGTGGAACCTTCAAGGGAAACTCCAGCAAACGCCCCGCGGGCTCGCGAATAGCTGAGGATTTCGGCTCGCAACGTGACGTCGGTTGCCGCGGAAGTATCTCGACCCTTTGGGCCCGCTGCCGCGGACGCATCGGCACCGAGTTTGACTTTGCTGCTTAGGACTCCTTTTGCACTGCGATCATTCATAAGCAGCAGCACAAAATCCGTTGCCTGGCCGCCTATTTGGAATCCAACGCTTGCTCCCTCCAGCGCCATCATGGTCGGCGCACCCCAGTGACCCTCGAACTTGGGTCCCTGGCGGCATGTCATCACGCCGCGACCATAGTTAGCACCAATACCGAAGGCCGCCTTCACCACCGAAGGCAACACCACCACACATTCCGCCTTGTCCAAGAGACTTTGAGGGATGTTATCCGGGATGTTCAAAATCTCTTTCATCACCTTTCCGGAATTCTCCACGCGCTCGGTCTCTTTCTTGTTGTCCGCCGAAGCCCCTGTCAATACCAGTAGGGAAAGAACCAGAAATGCGCCAGACCTTTTCATACATGCTCCTCTGGCAACAGGAGAAGGGCTATGCCTGAAATCGCTGTCACCGACTTACCGCGCCGTTCCGCGCTCGCCGCAGCGGCATGAACAGCGCAGGGTGGACAGTGTGCAAAGCCCGCTCCGCGGCCGTCAACTGTAACTATTGACAGTTCACTCCGCGCTAACCAGCAGCCGCTTCGTTATGCGGATCCGGGGATTTAGCGGCTTTTGTGACCAGGAGGACGAACTCGGTCTCCAGAGCATCTATCCAGAGCACTCAGATCGTTACTGTGGATGACGTCTTGCTGAAAGATTCAATCCCAGGTTATCCTGCTGCTGCGGCGTCGCTTTTTAGAAGTAAGCGTAGTTCAGCCTCCGGCACAACGAATTCCGCGGTGCCACAATCCAAACAGACAACAAGCTCTGGAAATACCCACACCACGGCCTTGTCAATGTTTTTCAGTCCGAGAAAATGGATACCCATCTCCGCGCTGAACTTACTGTGGTTGACTGACCCGCACGACTTGCACGGCATGCCTATCTCCCAATGGGCTTTCACGCTCCGGGCAAGATACGCTGCAGATGTAATTGGCGAAGAAATGAAGTCACCGCTCACGGAGCCCCTCTTGCTCGAGTCTCCTTAACCATAACGTAGTGGTGAAAGGGGTTCCGCCACAACCGGCCGGCGGTACAGTAGCTGCCTCCCCCGAAAGACTAGGTTTCTCTGGGCACATATTGACAAAAGCAAGTTATATCTTCATATTGAACACTGTTAGCCTCATTCGGGGACATCCCTTTATGGTGGCCGGCGCGACCTCACTGTCCTCACTCAAAGTTTGTTCCATCGCACGGAACTGCCTCGCAGAAGCCTACCTTGAGCAACTGCTCCGAGCAAATCCACACATCTGGCCGTTAAACTTCAAGCAATATGCTCAGCTATCTCCTACTCGCCAAAGGAACGTCATCTTCGTCATCGACCAGTGCGGGCTGGAAGTTCCCTTGTGTGAGTGCCTAAGGCAACTGCGCGGCCATTCCTCAAATGCGAAGTTCCTGGTCCTCGATGATCGGAAATCGAGGGATGAGATTGTGCGAATCCTCACAATGGGAGCTCACGGATATGTATCACACGCGGATGCATCGAGGGCGCTCATTCGCGCGATCTCTTGTATCGCATCGAATCAGCTGTGGGTTCCCCCTGAGGTACTCCCCGAGTTCCTTCGCGAAGTAAGTAGTGTCCTGCGCCGAGACACGCAGGCTCGACAAACGACAACCCCTCGGGAAGATGAAATTCTGGAGCTCGTGCGCAGGCGTCTCTCAAACAGAGAGATCGCCGAGCTTCTGCAGATTCGCGTAAGTACGGTCAAATTTCATCTCTCGAATATCCTATCGAAGCTGCACGCTCACACCCGGCACGACCTGACCGATGCACCACGCAGACAATTGTGGGAGATGCTTCTATTGTGAGGACAGTGGGGCAAAGACGCTTGCAATATTGCAGGCCAGGGTTTGCCTAGCGGCGCCTAGTGCACATAAGCTGATTTCTTTGACTATAGAAGACCTATAAAGCCCGAATCAAGAGAACCGACCTTTCCGCGTAAGCTCAATCCGAGCTGGACGAATAGCTCTGCGACTAAATCCACGCCTGCGAAAGACTTTGGGTTTTGAGGCTCCTGGGAGAAGACTTCGAGCCAGTGTTGCGCCGACCCATTGAGCCCGCAGCTCTAATCAGGCATAACTGGATCTTCGCTTGAAATCCCCAGGGTATTCCACGGCCGCCTGAGTCACTGCAGATCCAAATCTCAGCCCAGCGCGGATTTATTAGTCTGTTGCCGCCTTGGCGACTCCGCTCCACTGGCAGAAATGCCAGTTCCTTAAAAACGGCGCCCGCGCGACTCAATATACGGCATGCGAGTATCTCAGCGGACCGCGGTCCGGAAAAGTCGAGACCCTGCAGTTGGATTCGCAGAAGGAGCGCCTTCCATGGAACCTCCCATTCCCCCTCTACTCTTTGCTCTGCTTCTTCTCATCGGTATGCTGCTTCTGCTGGAAATCGGCCGCCGTTTTGGTACGCGGCGCCGTCCGAGAGAGTCGGAAGGCGAGCGTGGTGGTCTTGGGACGGTCGAGGGAGCGGTTTTCGCCCTGTTTGGCCTGATGATAGCGTTCACCTTTTCGGGAGCAGCAACGCGGTTTAACGAAAAACGGATGTTGGTCGCCGAGGAAGCCAATTGCATCGAAACCGCGTATTTGCGGCTACACTTGCTGTCCCCTCAATCGCAGCCTGCGCTGCGGGAATGGTTTCGTCGTTATGTGGACTCGCGGCTGGAGACCTACCACAGGCTTCCAGATATGGTAGCCGCCGAAATGGAGATGGCCAGATCCAAGAAGATCCAGGAAGCGATCTGGACCGAGGCGGTAGCAGCTACTCGGCTCCCCGATTCTCATTCTTCGTCTGGTCTGTTGCTGCTTCCTGCGGTAAACAACATGATCGACATCTCTACCACCCGCACAATGGCGCTGCAAATTCATCCTCCCAGGGTCATCTATGTGCTTCTATTCGGCCTCGGTCTGATTTGCTCCCTGCTGGCTGGATTTCGGATGTCCAGTGGCCAACACCGGAGTTGGCTACACATCCTCGGCTTCTCAGTCCTCACGGTCGTCATTGTTTACGTCATGCTCGACGTGGAGTACCCACGCGCGGGCTTGATTCGGCTCGAATCCGCCGACCAATTGCTGGTCAACCTCCGCGAGCACATGAATTGAAAATGGATGGTGTAACAGAGCCGAACTTCACGGAAAACTCCCGGTAAGTTGCCTGTAACTTTTGACAGTACGAAGTGGCACGCCCTTCTGGCAGCCTGCCCGGATGCGTAGAGCTTGCCGCTACTCTCATGTTCAAGGAGGGAATTTATGCGATTAAGTATCCTGTGCCTGCTAGCCTCCGCCTTGCTGCTATCAGCAAGTCAAGCACAGGTTCCTGTCTTCGGGATTACACCGGTAGAAAGCTCGATTAAGTTCGACGTGGAAGCGTCGGTGGCTATAAAGGGCACTTTCGACAAGTGGGACGCCAGTCTGACATTTACATCGCCTGATCTTTCAACAGGCGTTTTAGAGATCAAAATTCAGGCAGCCAGCGTGGATACCGGAAGCGGCATGAAGAACGGCAAGCTAAAGGGCAAAGACTTCTTCGACGTCAAGCAGAATCCATTGATCACGTTTACGTCAACGAAGATTGTACAGACTGGTTCCGACACCCTAGACGTGGACGGCAACTTTACGATACGCGGAGTTAGCAAACCTGAAAAGCTATCACTTACGATTTCCGGCAGGGGGACAGGATCAGGCACGATCAAAGGGACAATGGCCTTCGACCGTAAGGATTACGGGATGAACAGCGGCATTCCCTTCATCAAGATTGCTAACCGCGTTGAGGTGACCATCGACCTCAGAGCAAAGCGAATCAGCGGGCCTCCGGTGGACTTAAAGTAATAGCCAGCCCAGCTTCAAGGTATTCTCCGCACCTCACTTACTGAAAAAACTGCCCAGAAAACTATCTAAGGGCGGTCCAACTCGTTGCGGCACGATCCTCCAGGCGAATCTATGAGACGGCTTGTGCTCACAATCGCCTCTCGCAGACCACCGGGCTCCTCTCGGCAATTCTCATGGGGCAAAATTCTAAGTCCGAGCCGCCCGCCTTCTTTCGGGAAGGATCCCCGAATTTGCGCTGCCTTTTGCTGCCTTTTAGTGTACAGGATCGAAATCTCGCGGTTTCCGGGGCGCGTATCCTTGCTAACGTTTACTAAGGTTTGAGGCGGTTTTTCCAGAATACACCAACTTCCGTCGGTGAAGAGGTACACGCCATGAAATTTTTTGCGCTCGCAACGCTTGCCGCAGTGCTGTTTTCCGGCGCGCCATTTCCCCAGGAGAAATCCGCGAGTGCGGACGAAATTCAAATCAAGCAACTGGAGCGCGCCTGGAATCAAGCCGAGGCTCAGCAGGAAGTGAAAGAAGTCTCCTCGTTGCTCGCAGACACTCTCGTTTACACGGATTACGATGGCTCGTTCATGAACAAGGCGGAATACCTGAAATGGGTGGCTGCGCCGGAGCAAAAGGCGGATCACCTATATGATGAAGGCCTGAACGTTCAAGTGTACGGCGACGCCGCCGTGGCCACCGGCATTTACCGCGAAACGGGCAAAAACAAAGGCAAATCCTACGCCGTCCGCTCGCGCTACACGGACACGTGGATCAAACGAGGTGGCGTGTGGCTCTGCGTGGCCAGCCAGAGCACGCTCATCCCATCCAAATAATTCGCTGGCAAATGAGCCGGCAGGGACGCGTCTATTTCGCGAAGCGTCGGACGCTGTAGGAAATGGGCAGCCCGACGACGACCATATGCACCAGCAGCCCCAAAATCAGGTCGTGCAGTTTGTAGGGGCCCCGGGAATGAAGCGCGGATAGTGGCAAGACGACAAGATTCATGACCTCCTGCACGGCGGCGCCAAAGAACAAGCCGCACACTAGCGGGTATTCCTTCATGAAGGGCAGCCAGCGGCTCGCGGTGTAGTAGACAGCCGCTGCGGAGCACGCAATGAAGAAGTGCAGGAGGACGCCAAGAACATAGGTGCCGGCGCCACCCTGGAAGGCGTCCGTCCCCACGAGACCGCCGGCAATTACGAGTGGAATGTCCCATCCAAACAGAATGCAAGCTTGAAGCAGGTCCAAGGTCCCGGCAATTCCGCCACCCACTGCGATGGCCAATAGCGCGTTGCTATTCCTCGATGCCCCAGGTGCAGAATCTCCCATCATCCGATGTCCTTCCTTTCAAAGCGGATTTGCTTGCAATCTGCAAGGTCACGATATCCAGGTGAGACGCAAGGAGTCCTGAGGCAAGGTCTGAAACATCCTGAAAAGTTCTGAATTTACACTGCCACGGGCTAGGGCGGCTGCGGGAACGTCTGATCGCAAGACCGGTGAAACGCAGTCGGCGTTTCTCCTCAGCGTTGGTATACTCGACGAGCGCCGCTCGGCATTTAAGAGCAGCGCATAATCACCGATCCTGCATGGAACGTCCAACCACGACAATGATTCGCATCGGCGCCTGGTGCGTGAATCCGGCGTCCGGCCAGATTTCGCGCAATGGAGAGACCGCGCGGGTAGAGGTGAGAACAATGCGGCTGCTGGTGTGCCTTGCCGAGCACGCCGGGGAGGTTGTTAGCATCGATGACTTGCTCAATCAGGTGTGGTCCGACGTCATGGTCTCTCCGGACTCCGTCTACCAAGCAGTGGCTTCGCTCCGCCGTCAGCTTGGCGACGATCCCAAGCAGCCTGCTTACATCGAAACGGTCCCTCGGTTAGGGTATCGCTTGGTGGCGACCGTCGGTCCCTGGGCGGAGCTGTCCGTGGCCCAAACGGGGGCTCAGCTGGGCTCCTCTCAAGCGGACAACGAACATCCGACCGCGGCGAGCACCGATTTGCCGAAAAAGTCTAGCTCCCGCCTTAGAGTCGGTTTAGTGTGGGCCGCTGGCACGGCGGTTGGCCTGGCGGTCGTTTTTGTTTTCCTGTTTCACGACAAGGCCGCGAACAACAGTCTCTCAGCCTCGCCCGCCGCTGCTGCACAGCTGCAGAAATCGATCGCCGTGCTGCCGTTTCTCGATCTGACCGACGAGATGAATCAGGAGCCGTTCGCAGACGGCATGACCGAGGAACTGATCGACAAACTCAGCAAAATCCCGGGCCTTCAGGTACCGCCTCCTACTTCGTCGTTCTACTTCAAGGGCAAACTATGGCCGCATTCGAAGGGGACTCCGCAAATAACCGTTGCGGACGTCGCCAAATCGCTGGGTGTCGCTTACGTGCTTGATGGGAGCGTGCGCAAGTCAGGCGCAAGGGTGAGGGTCGCCGCGCGGTTGATTCGCGCGGACAACGGGTACGTGGTTTGGACTGAAACCTATGACCGGCCCTTGGACGATATCTTGATGGTTCAGGACGACATCGCCGGGGAAGTAGCGAAGGCGCTGAGGGCATCCATTGATGCCAAGCCGGGGCACTAAATAAATAGTCCGTCAATCGTGCGGCGTGAGGGACCAGACTTGCACGATCCGGGAAACTCCATTACGCTGGCGGAGTCGTCAGCGGAGCTTCCCCCCTCGCCCGCTATCGGTTGATCCCGTTGCCACTCAAATTTGTTACGACGAAGGATGACGCATGACGCGCAGGAATACGTGGGCCATTCTAGGCATGGCAGCGATGCTAAGTTTGCCGCTGGCTGCCTGCAAAGACACAAAAACTTTGGAAGAGAATGAACAATTGAAGGCCAAGGTGGCGGAGCTGCAGAAAGAGAACGGCCAGGTGGGGAATGATCTCGAAACCATGACGGCGGCGCGTGACGCGTTGGCGAAAGAGAATGAAAAGCTGAAGGCCGAGTTGAAAGCCAAGAAGCATCCTGCGAAGAAAACGGCGAGGAAGAAGCATCGTCAGAGCTGACGGGCGCGGTCAGATTTTTTATCAACAGGAAAGGGAGGCAGGAGTATGAAGACGTTTGAAGTGCAATTTCGGTATCAAAATCGAGATGAAGAAACGGTGGAATCGACAGTGAAGGCAGAAGCATCGAGTCTTCCGGGAGCGGTGGGGAAGGCGGTGCGAGAGTTTGTGAAGGGGTTGGACCGGAAGCAGAGATTCGATATGAACAAGAACGGCCTCGAAATTAAGGCTAAGTCTGCCGGCGCGGCGGAGGCGCAGGCTGCCGCTAGCAGCTGAGGGGCTGAACATGCAACCCAAGACCCAGGCTCACAAACCGAGCCTGGGGCACCCTCCGTCTTTCTTTAAGTGCTCTTCGAATAGCTGTCCTGGGGGCTCAGAGCGAAGCCAAGGGATGTAAAATGAGTCCAACGGAGACGCGGGAATTTTTCGTGCGTGTCCGCTGAGGGCACGTGAGCGAACAAATCCAAAAAATTGCCGATTCATACCAGGCCGTGACGATCAAGGGCGCTTGGTACGGGCCAACGGTCGCCGAGCTTTTGGCGAAGATTCCGCCGGAACTGGCCACGACACCGCCGGTTCCCGGGGCTCATTCCATTTCGGAGTTGCTGCAGCATTTGCTGCTGTGGAATGAAAGGATTCGAAACACGTCGGAGAGCAATCCGATGCCGCGCTGGGACGCGGAGAAGGAATGGGCTGAGCCGGCGATTCCGTGGAAGGAACTCGTGGCGCGCTGGAACCAAAGCCGGGATCTGCTGGAAGAGAGGATTCGAAAGTTTCCTGTTGAGGATTTAACGAAGCAGGTTCCGGGGCGCAACTATCCGTACGAAACGATGTTCCATGGAATCTTGCAACACGCGATTTACCATTCCGGGCAGATCGCGATGGTACTGAGCATGCTTCAGTCGCGGTCCAAGTAACCCAGAAGGGTTGTCCTTTCGAGAGAGGATGCCCGTTGCCTGCGGGTCAGGAATCTTCGAGGACGCGATTGTAGTAACGCTCGTAGGCGGGGATTACGTCGTTGGCGCAGTATTTTTTCTTGGCGTTGACGCGGGCGATTTTGCCCATTTCGCGGCCGCGGTCGGCGCGAGACAGGATTTCGGTGGCGTAGCGGGCCGCTTCCTTCACGTCGCCGGGTTCCACCAGAAAACCATCCACACCATGCTCGACGACTTCGGGGACGCCGCCAACGTTGGTGGCGATGACAGGGACTTCGCAGGCCATGGCTTCGAGAGCGGCGAGGCCGAAGGATTCGAGCTGCGAGGGGAGCAGGAAAAGATCGGCGGCTGCGAGCTTTTCGTAGACTTGATCCTGCTTGCCGAGGAAATGGACGTCTTTCTGCAAGCAATATTTGCGGACGAGAAATTCGGCGGCGCCCCGGTCCGGGCCGTCGCCGACGAGAACGAGTTTTGCGGGCATTTTTTGGCGGACGAGGGCGAAGATTTCCACGACGTCCGGGACGCGCTTGACGGGGCGAAAATTTGAAAGATGCATGAGGATGGGTTCGCCGCCGGGTGCCCATTGCGCGCGGAGACCTTTGTCGGCGGTGCGATTGTAGAGATCGCAGTTCACAAAATTGGGAATGACTTCGATGGGACGCTTGATGTCGAAGTCCTTGAGAGTTTCCTTCAGAAGATAGTTTGAGATGGAGGTGACGCCGTCGCTCTGCTCGATGGAGAATTTCGTGATGGGAAGGTAGCTGCGGTTGCTGCCGACCAGGGTGATGTCCGTGCCATGAAGCGTGGTGATGAAGGGAAGGCGGCGCGGGGCGGCCATGGAGCGCGCGAGCAGAGCGCTGACGGAATGCGGGATGGCGTAGTGGACGTGGAGCAAGTCGAGCGATTCGGATTCGAAAACTTCGAGCATTTTTGTGGCGAGCGCGAGCGTGTACGGCGGATGGTCGAAGAGCGGGTAAGAGGCGACTTCCACTTCGTGAAAATGGATGCGCGGGTCGTTGGGGTTCATGCGGATTGGGGGGGCGTAGCTGATGAAATGGATATCGTGGCCGCGAGCGGCGAGTTCCATGCCGAGCTCGGTGGCGACGACGCCAGAGCCTCCGTAAGTGGGGTAACAAGTTATGCCTATGCGCATAGAGGATGCTTAGAATCTCCGCCCAAAATGCGGGCTTGTTACGGTACCTCAAAATCAAGTTTCCGCGTTGTGGCTCCTTGCGGGACGAGGGAGCCGAATGCTAGAGTCGCGGCCACGCGCGGGAAGGACAAAAGGCCCGCGCTGCATCCTAATTAGACGCAGGAGCAGGGAAGAACGTGACACGACTTTCTGGAAAGGTGGCGCTGATTACGGGCGGTGGGACGGGGATTGGGCGGGCGATTGCGATGGCGTTTGCGCGAGAAGGCGCGAGCGTGACGGTGGCAGGGCGGCGGCTGGAAAAGTTGCGAGAGGTGGTTCTCGAAATCCAGAAGAGCGGCGGGGCGGGGTTAGCGATGGAGTGCGATGTTACGCACGCCGCGGAGGTGGCGCGGGCGGTGAAAGGAACGGTAGAGCGCTTTGGTCGGCTGAATGTGCTGGTGAATAATGCCGGCGCGCTGCATGTCTCGACGGTGGAGGGCATCAGCGAGGAGGAATGGGACCGGCTGATGACGGTGAACATAAAGGGGCCGTTTCTGATGTCGCGAACTGTGCTGCCGGAATTTCGAAAGTGCGGGGGCGGGGCGATTGTGAATATTGGGTCGGTGCTAGGGCTGCTGGCGGTGAAGGATCGCGCGGCGTATTGTGCGTCGAAAGGCGGCGTGACGATGCTGACCAAGGCCATGGCGATCGATCACGCGCATGAGAATATTCGCGTGAATTGCATTTGCCCTTCGATCGTGGAGACGGAGCTGGTGAAGGGCGTCTTCAACGAAACCGTAGAAGGACAAGCGATGCGGAAGGCGCGCATTGCGACCATTCCGCTGGGACGAATCGGACGGCCCGTGGATGTAGCGGAGATGGCGGTGTTTTTGGCGTCGGAAGAATCGTCGTGGCTCACGGGTGCGGCGATTCCGCTGGATGGGGGGCTTTCGGCTTACTGAAAGAGCGACGAAGCGCGATGACGAAGAGAATGACGAAAGAGGAGAAGCGCGTCACCGAAATGGTGCGGCGGCGAATCAAAGAGAGCCGCTCGACGGAGTTGCTTGGTTTTGACGTGGAGAGCGTGCAGTCGGGGCGCGCGGTGTTCCGGCTGGACGTGAAGCCGCGGCACAAGCAGATTCACGGGGTGGTGCATGGCGGGATCCTGGCGGCGCTGGCGGACACCGCGGCGGCGATCGCAGCATTTTCCGCGGTGCCGAAGGGTACGGAGATTGTCACGGTGGAGCTGAAAATAAATTATTTGGAACCGGTTCCTGGAGGACGCATCAAGGCGGATGCGCGCGTGCTGCGAGCGGGAAGAAATTTCGTGGTCGCGGAATGCGAGATTTTCAACGAGAGCGGTTCGCTGGCGGCAAAGGCGCTGCTCACCTTTGGCGCGGCTGCCGGACATTCTATTCATCACTAAGCCGATAGAGCGGGAATTTATTCGTCGCCACCCTGGGCAGACTCTTCGCCGTCCTTGTGGACATACTTGATCACGCGCTTGAAAATCAGCAGGTTGGGGCTGCCTTGACGCGTGAGCTTGATGCAATCGCGGTCGTACCACTCCACCGTGCCGCGAAGCACCTCGCCATTGTCGAGCACTACTGCCATTGGCGTGTGGGACTGCATCTGTTTGACCCAATAGAAATTCTCCGCGTGGGTAGTCTCGGGCGGCGCGGGTTTCTTGCTTGGTATGGGCCCATTGTGGGATGGGCGGGGAGCGCTCTGCTCCTTGACGTCCGGAAAGCCCGGACGAAACATGCGGCGATTCACCATGACTGCTCCTTCTGACGAACGGGGATGGAGTTCTTTTCCTAAGATGCGCTCGGCAGGCTGTGGGTTACAGTCTAGCGACTAAAAAGTGGAATGGCGAAATATTTGTGGAAAAGGTTTATGGGCGCGGCCCAGAAGTGGCCGGGGTGCCGGGGGCGAGCGAGGCAGCGAGGGCGTCGAGACCCAACTGGCGATTAAGGTTGCGGCGTGCTCCGGCCTGCAGCTCATCAAATCCGGCAATGGCGCGCAAAACCCAAGCTGAATCCACGAATTTGCTGAGCGACTCGAGTTCTCTGGCGAGCGGCAGATTTCGAAGAATAGGTTCCTTTATCTTGGACGTGAGCTCCAGGAGATCGGTGAGCAGGCCATAGAAAACGGCGATTTGATCTTCGAAGGAAGAGTCGCGATCCTTGGCAAGAGTTGAGGTATCGGCGAAGAGTTGCGCAAAGTCCTGACCCTGCGCGGCGCGCGAGAGGATTCGCAGCGCCTGCTTGCGGCTGCCGGCGGCTGCGTCAATGTCCATCTCCATGGCAAGGCCGGGGCTGCCTTCGGAGAGCTGCGCGGCCAGGCGGATTTCAGCGGGCTTGCGGTCTGTTTTTTCTTTCAGGATTTTTTCGACGGCAGATTGCGGGAGCGGGGCAAAATGGAATTGCAGGCAGCGCGAGACGATCGTGGGCAGCAGGGCGTAGGGTGACGGGG
>Ga0210404_10000961_pt1 | contig 13047 bp, 9 predicted proteins | sample IncBWH28MmetaG_FD_155455 | JGI IMG/M metagenome (GOLD analysis project Ga0210404, IMG submission 155455) | Forest soil microbial communities from Barre Woods Harvard Forest LTER site, Petersham, Massachusetts, United States - Inc-BW-H-28-M | ecosystem: Environmental > Terrestrial > Soil >... | reverse complement strand
GGCAACTTGTTTGGATGCACATCGCTGGCGGTGCTGACGTATATCGGGTTCGACGGAATTTCGACACTTTCCGAGGAGGCGGAAAATCCGCGGCGGAATATCATGTTCGCTACGGTTCTGACATGCCTGGTCATCGGGATCTTGTCGGCGTCGGAAGTGTACATAGCGCAGCTGGTATGGCCGGCTTCGCAACCGTTTCCGAATCAGGATCAAGCGTACGTGTTTGCGGCGGCGCGAACGTGGGCGCCACTTTTTTCGATTGTCGGCGCGACGCTGCTGGTGGCGAACTTTGGGTCCGGCATGGGGGCGCAGATCGGGGCGGCGCGGCTGCTTTATGGAATGGGGCGAAGCAATGCGTTGCCAAAATCCTTCTTTGGGGTGGTGGACGAGAAGCACCGGGTTCCGCGAAATAACGTTATCTTTATTGGCGTGATTGTGCTTGTAGGATCTTTCTTTTTGACGTTCGAAAAAGGAATCGAGCTGCTGAATTTTGGGGCGCTGATCGCGTTCATGGGCGTCAATGCGGCATCTTTCATGCACTATTTCGTGCGCGGGGAGAAAAAACAACTGACGCATTTTTTCCCACCGATTCTGGGATTCTTCGTTTGCCTTGGGCTGTGGTGGAATCTCAGCAGGTCGGCGCTAATCCTGGGGAGCATCTGGATGATTCTGGGCATCGCGTTTGGAGCGTGGAAGACACGGTGGTTCCGCGAACCGCTTTCGTTTGATGCGCCGCCGGAATGAGACCACTCGTTCAAAAGGGCCCATTGCATGTTGAACGACGATAGAAGGATGATGATGTCCGCGGAGGAACGAACTGCAGTGAAGCAGCAGGGCGGCAAGAACCTCACGGTGACGATGCGGGACGTGGCGAACTCCAGTGGATTTTCTCCGGCCACAGTTTCCATCGTGCTGAATAATGCCCCGCTGGCGCGGTACATTGCGCCGGCGACGAAAAAACGGATCGAGGAAGTGGCAAAGAAGCTGGGCTACCGGCCGAACGCCATGGCGCGTTTTCTTCGGAGCAAAAGAAGCCACAGCGTGGGAGTGATGTTTTTCGACATTGCCGATCCTTTCTGCACTCCGGTGCTGCGCGGAATCGAGAACGCGCTCTATCAATCTTCGTACGTTCAGATATTCGCGGACGCGCATAACCAGAGAAGCCGGTTCGAACGCTATCTGGAATTGCTGCTGGATCATCACGTCGAAGCGCTGATTGTGGTGGCCAACTGGCTTTTTGTGGATATTCATCTGCTAGCGGACCTCAGCAAGCGAAATATTCCGGCGACCACCATCGGATTCGAATTGCCTGGAGATACAGTCAGCTCGGTGATGGTGGACAACGAAGCGGGAGGGCGGCTGGCGTTGGAGCATCTGCACCAGCTCGGCCATCGCAAGATTGCCTTCATCCGCGGTCCAAAAATGCTGATTGATAGCGCGCCGCGATGGCGCGGCATTCAGAAATTCGCGCACGGCGCGGGGCTGGAGATCGATCCGTCGCTGGTGGTGCAACTGCCGGATTCTTTCGATCCAAACTCCGGATTCGAAGGAGGCTATCGGTTTACGGAGGAATTGCTACAACGAAAGAAACGCTTTACGGCGCTGATGGGATTCGACGACCTGACGGCGCTTGGCGCCATCCGCGCACTGACAAAAGCGGGCGTGAAAGTGCCGGAGCACTGTTCGGTGGTGGGATTTGATGACGTGCCGCTGTCGTCGTTGGCGGCGCCGTCGTTGACCACGGTGCGGCAGCCGCTGGAGGCCATGGGAAATCACGCCGTCAACATCATCATGGAGGGTGTGAACGCGGGGCTGGAGAAACGGGATTGGAGTGTTTCCCGCCACAAGATGAATCCGGAGCTAGTGATCCGGGACTCGACGCGAGCAGCGGCGCTCACCGGTTTTGACGATTAGGCCAGGAAAGTCAAAAGTCCAACCAGTGGCTCGTTCGAATAAGAAAAAAAAGAGGCGCGGGCCGGTTAGCTCGCGCCTCTGGTGTTTTGAAGTAAGGGAACATCCATCTTACTGCGCTGCGGGCAGATAGGTTTGCGAAGGCGCCAGAAATTCAGTCTTGGGAAGCTCCGTCGCGATGTGGGCGCGTTCGAATCGTCCCTTTTTCCCTCCGGTGGCATTGAATGTCAGAAGATACTGGTTGCTAAGATGCATGCCGATTTCATCCAGATAAGCTTTGAAAGAGACGGGTGCGAGGGTGCCGAGAGCGTAGCATTCGGCGCCGGTTTCGTCCGCGAGCTGGCTGAGGTTGGATTGGGCGCGCGAAGCCAGGAAGAATCCGCGCGACCTGTGACCTGAATCCGGCGAGTAGATCGACCAGATGTTGATGTTCTGCTTCTGCGCGCGTTCGATTGTTGGATCTAGGTCCGGGCTCTTTGGGTCGAATCCTCCTCGGAAATAGTCGATGCCAGAGGAGAACAGTAGAATGGAGCGCCGATCAGCAGAAGAGGGCCAGCGCTTCATCAGATCGAGAAGGGCCAAGTAGGGGCTTGAAAACGCACCGCCAGAACCGAGTGGAATGCGCAAGGCCTTGGCGGCAAGCTCGTGATCATTGGTGAAATCCTGGACGAGGTTGGCAGTTCCGTTGCGAGCATAGGCAACAGAAATGTAGGTTGTATCCGGCTGGGCAGCGAAGAACGCTTTCACATCATCCCACTGGCTGGCGACGCCGCTGTCCAATGAATCGTCAATCAGCACTGCGAGATAGAGCTTCTCACCTCGCTTCCAGTTGGCGATCTGCGTGCGCTGCTTATTCAAATAAAGCTGAACGTCGTCTTTGGTGACAGCCGGCGGGTTGGTGTCTTTTTTGCCAACGGCGGTCACCGTCATGCTCACGGCTCCGGTTTCTGCGACAGCGCCGGTGGCGAACAGTCCTACGACTAAAGCAATCGCCCCAAACGTCAGGGCAAAGCGGCACAAATTTGTTTTCCTCATCATCGTTGTAACTCCCTTTTACCTATCTTCATATCTTTAGATGCAGATTCAGGTCTAAAGTAACCCTTTGCTAACTCCGTTCGCGAATGCTTCCTGAGCCGGCATGCTAACCGCCTGGCAGGCACCATTTGATGGAGCGATTGGCAGCCATTGCGTAGTATGCTGCGCCTCGCACAAAAAGGATCATTCCGGTGAAAAGCTACGTTGGGGCGATCGACCAGGGGACAACCAGCACGCGATTTATGGTCTTTGACAAAGCCGCGCGAGTGGTCGCCGTGGCGCAGAAAGAGCACGAGCAGATTTTCCCGAAGCCAGGATGGGTCGAGCATGATGCCTTGGAGATCCTCCGCCGCACGGAGGAAGTGATTGCGGAGGGACTCGCGCAGCGCGGATTGCGCGCGGAGGACCTTGCGGCGATCGGCATTACTAACCAGCGGGAGACGACCGTCCTCTGGGATCGAAAAACCGGTGAGCCGGTTGCGAACGCCATCGTGTGGCAGGATACGCGCGTCGCGGAGGATGTGGCGCGGTTCGCGGAAGGCGGCGGGCAGGATCGCTTCCGCCCGCAGACGGGGCTGCCGCTGAGCACATACTTCAGCAGCTTGAAGTTGCGCTGGCTGCTGCAAAACGTTCCCGGTGCCCGCGAAAGGGCTGCCGCGGGTGAGTTGCTGTTCGGAAATATTGACACGCTTCTCCTCTGGAACCTGACTGGCGGAGCGCGAGGCGGCGCGCACGTGACGGACGTGACCAACGCCAGCCGGACGCAGCTCCTGAACTTAAAAACACTGGATTGGGATGAAAAGTTGCTCGCGGCATTCGAAATTCCGCGCGCGATACTTCCTCAAGTGCGTTCGAGCGGCGAAGTCTATGGTGAGGCGAAACTTAGCGCTATTTCCGGAGTACCCGTCAGCGGAATTCTCGGGGATCAACAAGCCGCGCTTGTCGGGCAGGCATGTTTCAGGCCCGGCGAAGTGAAGAACACGTATGGCACCGGCTGCTTTTTGCTGATGAACACAGGGGAGCGGATTGTTCCTTCGAACTTCGGATTGCTGACGACGGTGGCATACAAGTTTGGAAGCGCAAACGCTCACTACGCTCTCGAAGGAAGCGTGGCGATCACCGGAGCGTTGGTGCAATGGCTGCGCGACAATTTGGGACTCATCCAGAAAAGTTCGGATGTGGAAGCGCTTGCCCGCACGGTGAAAGATAACGGAGATGTTTACTTCGTGCCGGCATTTTCCGGGCTGTACGCTCCATATTGGAAAGAGAATGCCCGTGGAGTTATCGCGGGGCTCACGCGGTATGCGAACAAAGGTCACGTGGCGCGGGCGGCCCTGGAAGCAACGGCGTTTCAAACGCGCGAGGTTGTTGAGGCGATGGAAAAGGATTCGCAGATCGGGCTGGAAAGCTTGCGCGTGGATGGTGGCATGGTTGGCAATGAGCTGCTGATGCAGTTTCAGGCGGACATTTTGAACCGCGAAGTTGTCCGGCCGGTGATTCAAGAAACTACGGCGCTCGGTGCGGCCTATGCCGCAGGGCTGGCGGTAAAGTTTTTCACCGGGCTGGAAGAGCTGCGCGCCAATTGGGCAATGGACCGCACGTGGAAACCACTACTGGGCGAGGCTGAGCGGGAGAAGATGTACAAACTGTGGAAGAAGGCGGTTACGCGTTCGTTTGACTGGATGGAATCCTGACGGAGGCTCACTCTTATGACATCACCCCTGCTGGGAGAATTTCTCGGCACGATGGTTCTGGTGCTGCTGGGCGATGGAGTTGTCGCAGCGGTGCTGTTGAAGCGCTCGAAAGCCGAAGGCTCCGGATGGATGGTGATCACCGCAGGGTGGGCATTTGGCGTAATGGCCGGCGTGTTTACGGCTATCGCTTGCGGGAGCAGCGATGCGCACCTGAATCCGGCAGTGACCCTCGGCTTCGCGGTTCGGGATGCTGATTTTGCAAAATTTGTGCCATATCTGGCGGCACAGATGCTCGGAGGAATCACAGGGGCTGCGTTGGTATGGCTGCATTACCTCCCGCACTGGAAGGAAACACCGGATACCTCCGCAAAACTCGGTTGTTTTTGCAATTCTCCTGCGATTCGGAGTTTCTTCCCGAATCTTCTCAGTGAGATCATCGCTACTTTTGTCCTGGTGTTTGTGGTCGGCGCGATTTTCTCAAAGAGAGTTGCCGCGGCGGGCCCCGCAGCGGGACTGGGGTCCTATCTTGTTGGCAGCCTGGTATGGGGAATCGGTCTTTCGCTCGGCGGCCCGACGGGGTATGCCATCAATCCGGCGCGCGACCTTGGCCCACGCATCGCGCACGCCATTCTGCCGATCGCGGGCAAAGGCGGCTCGGATTGGGGCTACTCTCCCATTCCTGTGGTGGGCCCGCTGATCGGAGGGGTGTTGGCGGGTTTGCTGCTGCGCGTCCTGGCGATTTCCTAATCGAACTGCAGAATTACAAGTAACCGATTCCGCATTCGCCTTGTGGCGGCGGAGGGCAGAGACTCTTCTCGTGCGCTACTCTTCGAAGAGATGAATTCCGTAGTCACATCCGAGCCGCAGCAAACTGCGCAGCAGTCCTCGTCGGCACCAAATCCATGGATTTACCGTCCGTGGATCGACTTGCTGATCGGCTGCGGCGCGTGGTCCGCGCCACTACTGTTGCTGGCCTTCTACGCCTCGAGCGCGTATTCAAGCGCATGGGCGATGGCGTTTTATTTTCTGGCGCTGCTTTTTAACTACCCACACTTCATGGCCACGGTTTATCGCGCGTATCACACACGCACGGAATTTCAGAAGTACCGGATTTTCACGGTGCATGTTGCGCTGTTGCTAGCACTAGCCGGAGTGGTGGCCCACGTTTGGTTCCCGCTGCTTCCCTGGATCTTCACTTTGTACATTTGCTGGAGTCCGTGGCACTACACGGGACAAAACTTCGGGCTGCTGATGATGTTCGCGCGGCGCTCGGGCCTTGCGCCGAGTTCCGCCGAGCGGACCGCGATTCATTTGTCGTTTATCGCTTCCTTTCTTTTGTTGATGCTGAGCTTTCATACGGGCGCTTCGGGCGATCCTCTAATTCTTTCACTCGGCTTGCCTGCGAAATTCACGCTTCCGGCGCGGGGAGTGTTGGCGCTATTTTTCGTCGCGGCTACCGGCTGGGCGCTCTTTTCCTTAGCCCGGCGGAGCAGTATGCGCGCAATCCTCGCTCCTTTGACACTCGCGGTGACGCAGTTCTTTTGGTTCCTTTTGCCTGCCCTGGTGGAGTTGTTCAGTGGCCACGAAGTGCCGCAGACGCGCTACAGCAGCGGGATTCTCGCGGTACTGCATTCGACGCAATATTTGTGGATCACCAGTTATTATCAGGGGCGCGAAGCGCGTGCGGCGGGCGACACTCAATGGAGTTTCTCGCGCTATCTGGTCACGCTTATCGCGGGGGGCATCGCGCTGTTCATTCCCGGCCCATGGATTGTAAGCCGGATATTTCATGCGGACTTTGCCGCCAGTTTCTTGACTTTTACGGCACTCGTGAATATCCACCATTTCATCCTTGATGGCGCGCTGTGGAAACTGCGTGATTCGCGTGTGGCCGCACTCTTGCTTAATACCAATGCAAAACAGGACGCCGCGAGAGAAGCACCAAATCCGTTGCAATCTGCGTCACGCTGGCTGGCGAGTTCGGCGCCCGGCGCGCGCGCCATTCGAATCGGGACTGTTGTTCTGCTTTTCCTATGGGGGGCGGTCGATCAGGTGCATTTCTACTGGTCCAGCAAAACGGAAAGCCTTCCGGCGCTCGAGCGTGCCGCGAAGCTCAATCCAGATGACAGCGCGGTGCAATTGCGGCTCGCGCGCGCGGAAATAGCTTCTGGAAATAGGAATGCTGCGATCGAAGCCTTTCGTCACGCGGCAGAGATCAACGCGGGGAGCTTCTCGCAGCAGGAAGCGTATGCGCGAGGCCTGATTGAAACGGGACGCGACGCGGAGGCCTACGCACAATATGAAAAGATACTGGCAGGGTGGCCGCGGAACATCGACGCGCTGGTGAACTTTGGACTTTTAGCGCAACGGCTCGGACATGAGGAGGAAGCCGTGGATAGCTGGGAGCGCGCCGTTGACGCCGATCCGTCGCAAGCCAACGCGCAGCTCTACCTTGCGCAGACGTTCGAACGACGTGGCGAAGTGCAGGCGGCCGCGCGCCATTACCGCGCTTACCTGCAGATTGCCGCCGCTCATCCCCAGGAATACCGCGACAAGAGAAGCTCAATCATCGCGGTTTTCATCAAAGTTGCAGATGCGGACAGTGCCGCAAATCGGCCGGAGGAGGCACGGAAGGGGTACGCCGCTGCTATAGACTTTGCTGCTAAGGCGGGTGACAAAGCCCTCGAAAGCCTGGCACTTGTGCATCAAGCAGAGCTCCAGGAAAAACAGGGAGACGCCGCAGGAGCAGCGCAGTCCTATCAGCGCGCGCTTGCCGTGGACGCCGCGCTTTCTGACGCCCGCGGTGCAGCAAGCGACTGGTTGAATTATGGCCAATTCCTTCGCCGGCAGCGTCAGCCGGAGCGCCTCGTTTTCGCGTGCATGTTGCGTGCGGAGAGTTTGCTTTCTGCTACACCCGGAGACGAGCTCTCCGCGGTGGTTCAAGCCCGGACTGAAAGCCAAGCTCGGCTCGGACGGGATGCCGCGGCCGTTCGCAGCAAGAGTGAAGGGCTTGCCACAGAAGCGCTGTCTCTCCCAACCGCAGCGTTTGCTCCCGCCCGTTGACGCCGAAAGCTGGCCTGCTACGCGGAGGAAGCAGGTACGTGCGATAACAATCTGTTCTAGAATGGGACGCTCAAATCACGCTCAAATCCTTTGGATTTAACAATCGAACAGGTGGGAGTTTCATGAGTCTCATGCGATCCCTGTTGCTCGCAGCGTCCCAGAACCGGTGGCTGCGCGATCACGCGACGCACTACCGTTTTGTGAAGAGAACGGTCTCCCGTTTTATGCCGGGAGAGAATTTCGACGACGCGATGGAAGCGGCTAGAACTCTTGCCAAGAAACAAATCGGAACGGTATTCACTCACCTGGGAGAGAACATCAAAGATCACGCTGAGGCACAGCAGGTCACGGAACACTACCTCGATGTGCTGGAGGGCGTCCGGAATTCAGGGCTGGAAGCGGAGATATCCGTCAAGGTGACCCAGCTAGGGCTGGATCTGTCCGCGGATATCTGTTTTGAGAATTTGAAGGCGATCATTGAACGTGCCCGGAAAGATTCCACCGTCTGGGTGGATATGGAAGCGAGCAACTACGTGGACGTGACGCTTGATGTGTACCGTCGAGCGCTGCGGATGTTCCCAAATGTCGGTATTTGCCTCCAAGCGTACCTCCATCGCACCAAGGATGACCTTTCGAAGCTGCTGCCCCTGCGCCCTTCGATTCGGCTTGTTAAAGGAGCATACAACGAGCCGCCAGAGATCGCATTTCCACGCAAACAGGATGTCGATGAAAACTATTTTGCGCTGGCAGCGGAGATGCTGGCGGCGAAGAAGGAGAATCGCTGCGTTCGCGCTGCCTTTGGGACGCATGATGTGGCGTTGATCCGGCGGCTTTTTGAATTATCTTCGAAGCTCGGGATTGCGAAAACAGGCTTTGAAGTGCAGATGCTCTACGGTATTCAGCGTGCCGAACAGGAACGCCTTGCCAACGAGGGCTGCACTTCCATTGTGCTTGTCGCTTATGGCAGTTACTGGTATCCGTGGTTCGTCCGGAGGCTTGCGGAGCGACCGGCAAACCTCTGGTTTATGGTTCGCAACGTTCTCGCGGGCTAGAACCCACGGCGACTGCAGATTGCTTCTGGATCTCTAAGGCACGCGTAGCTCGATCACGTTGCGGTGTTGGCCTTCGCGACGAGAAGAATCGCGAAAAGATAGAACAAAAACATGAGCGCTAGAAACGTCTTGGCCTGGCGATTGGCGCCCTGGAATTCCTTCCAAGCGAGAACCCCCCACAACGCCGCTACCATCGGTGCCGACTGGCCGATGGCGTAGGAAATCGCCACGCCGGTGAAATTCGCAGCAACCAGGTTGAAGACTGTTCCGATGCCCCAGATGGCGCCACCCAAAAGGCCAAGCATATGGCCTGAGGCGGGCCCGCGAAAGAATTCTCCGAAATTCACGGGCTCTCCAACAAGGGGATGCTTCATGAAGTACACATTCCAGATCAGGCAGGAGGCCAGCGCGCCGAACGTAAAGAAAACGCTGATGCTGTAAGGCCCCAGCGTGTGTCCCTGAGTCATCGCATGAGTGACGAAGGGCGCCCAGAGACCCATGAGAATTCCGGAGACGATGCAGACGACGATGCTCTTCTGAGAAACGGCGCCAGTGGCTTTCTTGAGGCTCCCGTAGGCTTTGCCGTCGAGGATCACGGCAATGACGGCACAGGCAACTCCCGCTGCCAGAAGGCCCGCGTTGCCTTTAGGCTGCAGCAAATAGCTCGAAACCACGCCAACAACGAGCGCGATGCCGATCGCCACCGGAAATGCGATGGCCAGGCCGGCCATATCAATTCCCGCGACGAGCAAGAGATTGGCCAGGTTGAAAACGGCGCCGCCGACGAGTGTGTAGATGAAATTCGAATTGTCCGCGGCGTGAACGTTGTTCAGGAAGCTCGCAGCATCATTTGAGGTGCTTCCCATGGTGAAGGCCAGCACCAGCGAGATCAGAAAGATGCCAACGGCGTAATCCCAGTAGAACAGTTCGAAACGGTAGTTCTTCACGCCCTTATAAGTGTTAGCCCAGGAGCCCCAGCAGATGGCGCTGGTGATCATCATTAATAGAGCGATCTCGAATGCATGAGGAACGAACATTGAAGTTGTGGCTCCTTTGCGGCTTAGGCTGCTTATAGTCAGCGCGACTCTGGGTGTCAAGAACAAACGCAACGATTCGGCCGCGATTCGAATCAGACAGCCGGCGAGAGTTGTTGCAGGTTCTCGACGAAGTTCTTATATAATCCGCGCGCAGAAGAGGCGGAGGCCAACTCATGGCGAAGCAATCCCTCATTGTAGTTGTGGGCAGCGCCAACGTGGATCTCACCACTTTTAATGATGTTTTTCCGCGGCCCGGTGAAACGATTTTTGGCAAGAAATTCGACTTGGGGTTTGGTGGCAAGGGCGCCAATCAGGCGGTTGCGGCACGCCTCTGCGGAGCAAATGTTGGAATAGTGGCGAAAGTGGGAAGGGATCTCTTCGGTCCAGCCACAGTCAAGAATTTTGAAGCACAAGGGATTGACGCGAGCCATGTGCGCATTGCCGAAGGTGTCTCCAGCGGCGTGGCTCCCATCTTCGTGGAGCCAAATGGGCAGAACCGCATCATTGTGGTGAAGGGCGCGAACGATTTGCTTTCGCCGGAGGATGTGGACGCTGCCACACCGCTTCTGCGCAAGGCGGACACGATCGTGCTGCAATTCGAAATCCCCCTGCGCACTGTTTATCACACGGTGCGTTTCGCCAAGGCCAACGGTATTCGCTGCATCGTGAATCCCGCTCCCGCCCAGCCGGTGGATTTCAAAGAAGCCGGCGCCGCGGACTATTTCATTCCGAACGAAACGGAGGCGGAGATCACGACGGGGATCGCGGTGAAATCGATCGAGGATGCAAAAAAGTGCGCGGAGTTTTTGCTGAACAAAGGGATGCCCCGCGTGGTCATCACGCTCGGCCAGCGCGGGTCTCTTATTGCTGGGTCTGACGGAATGGAGCATATTCCAGCGTTTAAGGTTCAAGCGGTGGACACTACCGGCGCGGGCGATGCGTTCATCGGTAGTTTTGCGGTTTTTCTGGGGGAGGGTATTCCAGAGAAAGAAGCTCTCCGCCGAGCCAATCTCTACGCCGGACTTTCAACAACGAGGGTGGGGACGCAAAAATCCTTCTGCACGCGGGCGGAGTTTGAGAAGGAGTGGCAGAATCGCGGCTGACATCTGTGAACCGCCTTTGCCAAAGTGATAAGATTGAGCTTTCTTGGCCAATTTGACGTAAACGACAAGATTCCATGACCCTGCCCGACAAAACGCGAATATCGAACGTATCCAGCCAAGAGCGGCGAGCCCTGCAGGGGCCGATTTCATCTTCCGATACAGCAATCGCGCATTACGCGGGGCGAGAACTGCAGCCAAACACGGGTATTCCACTAAATCTCGACTGGGTGAAGGAAGTCCGCGTAAACACCAGCGCGGTGGAGCGGCGCGCGCAAACTATCGGTACTCGCCGCACCGTGAAAAAAGAATGGCAGGCGGCGTGGCTGCTCCGCGCCATCACTTGCATGGATCTGACGACGCTCTCCGGAGATGACACCGACGAGCGCGTGCGGCGCCTGTGCGCCAAGGCACGACAGCCCCTTCAACAGGAAATCGTGCAAAAACTCGGCGTGGAAAGCCTGAACATCAAAGTCGCGGCCGTTTGCGTGTATCACACTTTTGTGGAAACGGCGCGCCGTGCGGTCGAGGGCAGCGGAATTCACGTGGCAGCGGTCTCAACGGGATTTCCGGCGGGTCTTTCTCCGCTTGCCGAACGCGTGGCCGAAATCCGCCGCTCTGTCGAAGCGGGTGCGGATGAAATTGATGTGGTCATCACGCGCGCGCACGTCTTCGGCGGAAAATGGCAAGCGCTTTACCATGAAATCGCGACGTTCAAGAATGCCTGCGGGCCGGCGCATCTGAAGGTAATTCTTGGCACCGGTGACCTGCTGACGCTGCGCAATGTGGGTCGCGCGAGCCTGGTAGCCATGATGGCGGGCGCGGACTTCATCAAGACTTCCACTGGGAAAGAAGCGGTCAACGCAACGCTTCCCGTCAGCCTGGTGATGACGCGCGCCATCCGCGAATACGCGCAAAGAACTGGCATGGCCGTGGGATTCAAGCCTGCGGGCGGGATTCGAACGGCGAAGCAGGCTCTCGAATGGCTTTCGTTGATGAAAGAAGAACTCGGCAATTCCTGGCTCAACGCCGAGCTGTTCCGGTTCGGAGTCAGCGGCATGTTGGCGGATATCGAGCGCCAACTGGAACACCATGCCACCGGGCGCTATTCGGCGGAGTATCGCCATCCGATGGCCTAAGGTGGAGAGCGGCCCGTTCATGATGAATAAAGCGGAAGGAAGCGCATGAGCATCGTCGAGAAATTCATGACCATGGATTATGGCCCGGCGCCGGAGGATCCGCGCGAAGCCTTGTCATGGTTGGATCGCGCCGGCCGGCGCTTTGGACACTTCATCAATGACACATGGCAGCCGCCGGCAGCCGGCGAATACTTCGATACAGCTGATCCTTCGACGGGTGAAAAGCTCGCGAGTATTGCGCAGGGTTCGGCAGCAGACGTGGACGCGGCGGTGCGAGCCGCGCGGGCCGGTCTGCCTGCATGGCAGGCGCTCACCCCTCACGCGCGCGCGCGCTATCTCTATGCGCTGGCGCGGCAAGTGCAAAAACACTCGCGCTGGCTGGCGGTTCTCGAGACGCTCGATAATGGCAAACCGATTCGCGAGAGCCGCGACATTGATATTCCTCTCGTAGCGCGCCATTTTTATCATCACGCGGGCTGGGCGCAATTGCTCACGCAGGAATTTCCGGGTTATACCGCTTGCGGCGTAGTCGGACAGATCATTCCCTGGAATTTTCCGCTGCTGATGCTGGCCTGGAAGATTGCGCCAGCGTTGGCCACGGGTAACACCGTTGTTCTGAAGCCTGCTGAATTCACCCCGCTCACTGCACTCGCGTTTGCGCACATTTGCCAGGAAGTTGGCCTCCCTCCCGGCGTCGTGAACATCGTCACCGGCGATGGAGCAACAGGGGAAGCCCTCGTCAATCATCCGGACATCGACAAAATTGCGTTCACTGGCTCGACCGAAGTCGGACGCGCCATTCGAAAGGCGAGCGCACAAAGCCACAAGAAACTTTCACTCGAACTGGGCGGCAAATCTCCTTTCATCATTTTTGAAGACGCCGATCTGGACAGCGCCGTGGAAGGACTGGTCGACGGCATCTGGTTCAACCAGGGACAGGTTTGCTGCGCCGGTTCGCGCCTGTTGATGCAGGAGAGCATCGCCGAAACTCTGATCGGCAAAATTCAGAACCGCAT
>Ga0210404_10000958_pt1 | contig 13092 bp, 23 predicted proteins | sample IncBWH28MmetaG_FD_155455 | JGI IMG/M metagenome (GOLD analysis project Ga0210404, IMG submission 155455) | Forest soil microbial communities from Barre Woods Harvard Forest LTER site, Petersham, Massachusetts, United States - Inc-BW-H-28-M | ecosystem: Environmental > Terrestrial > Soil >... | reverse complement strand
CGCTGCTTGTGGCGTGGATTCTTGCAGATGATCCGCACGATGCCTTCCCGGCGCACGACCTTGCAGTTCTCGCACCGGACCTTGATCGATGGACGTACTTTCATATGCTCCTCGGGCTTCCTACCCTGGCCCCTTTTATATATATCGCCTCGCCGAGCTCGAGCTTACTTGAACCGATATGTGATCCGGCCCCGCGTCAGGTCGTAGGGCGACAGCTCGACCTTGACCTTGTCGCCCGGCAGGATGCGGATGAAGTTCATCCGCATCTTGCCCGACACGTGAGCCAGCACCTTGTGCCCGTTCTCCAGCTCCACCCGGAACATCGCGTTGGGCAGCGGCTCGACCACCGTGCCCTCCACCTCGATCGCGTCCTCCTTGGCCATGGGCGACGCGCTAGACCCCCTGCTCCAGCCGGGTCAGGACCTCGGGGCCCCGCTCGGTGATCGCGATGGTGTCCTCGAAGTGCGCGGCCCAGCTCCCGTCCACGGTCACCGCGGTCCAGCGGTCCTCGAGCACTCGCACCTCCCAGGAGCCCATGGTGACCATGGGCTCGATGGCCAGCACCATGCCCGCCTTGATGACCGGGCCCCGCCCCGCGTCCCCGAAGTTCGGGATCTGCGGCTCCTCGTGGAGGCTCCGTCCGATGCCGTGGCCCACGAAGGCGCGCACCACCCCGAACCCGTGGCTCTCGCAGTGCTCCTGCACCGCGTGCGACACGTCGCCCAGCCGGTTGCCGGCGCGGCACTGCACGATCGCCTTGTCGAGGCTCTCGCGGGTGACGTCGAGCAGCTCCTGCACGCGCGCCGGCACCGACCCCACCGGCAGCGTGATCGCGCAGTCCGCGTAGTAGCCCTCCACGATGCAGCCGAGATCGAGCCCCACGATGTCACCCTCCCGCAGCTTCCGCTTGGCGGAGGGGATGCCGTGGACCACTTCCTCGTTGATCGAGATGCACACGGTGGCGGGAAAGCCCCGGTACCCCTTGAACGCCGAGATTGCCCCGCGTGAGACGATGAACGCCTCCACGTCCGCGTCGATCTCCTTGGTGGAGATGCCGGGGCGCACCAGCCCGCGCAGGCGATCCTTCACCTCGGCGAGGATCCGCCCCGCGGTCTTCATGTGCCCGAGCTCGCGCGCCGACTTGAGGAGGATCACCGCGGCACCGGCTCCTTGACCGCCTTGCGGATCCGGTCGGCCACGTCCTCCATCGCCCCCTCGCCCGCCACCCGCACCAGGAGGCCGCGCCGGCGGTAGTAGTCGAGCAGCGGCGCGGTCTGGGTCTCGTACACGTCGAGCCGGCGCGCCACCGTGGCCTCCGCGTCGTCCTCGCGCTGGTAGAGCTCCCCCCCGCACACGTCGCACCGGCCCGCCGTCCGGGGGGGCGCCGAGACCATGTGGAAGGTGGTCCCGCACTTGCGGCAGATCCGGCGCCCGGTGAGGCGGCGGATCAACTCGGGGCGCGACACGTCGAAGAAGATGACCCGGTCCAGCTCCTGCCGCCGCCGCCCGAGGAGCCCGTCGAGGGCCTCCGCCTGGGCCACCGTGCGGGGGAACCCGTCCAGGACGTAGCCGGTGGCCGCGTCGGCCCGAGCCAGGCGCTCGTCGACGAGCCCGATCACCACCTCGTCCGGCACGAGGGCTCCCGAGTCCATGTAGCGCTTCGCCTCGCGGCCGAGCGGGGTGCCCTCCGCCGCCGCCTCGCGCAGCATGTCGCCGGTGGCCACCTGGGGCACGCCCGCCTCGCCGGCCAGCCGGCGGGCCTGCGTACCCTTGCCCGCGCCGGGAGCGCCCAGGAAGATGACCCGGCTCATGCGCCCTTGGCCTTCTTCCGCAGGAAGCCTTCGTAATTCCGCATTAGGAGATGGGACTCCATCTGGCGCACCGTATCGAGCGCCACGCCGACCACGATCAGGAGACTGGTGCCGCCGAAGTAGAACGGGGTGTTGAACCAGCGGATCAGGAAGTCGGGCAGCACCGAGATCATGGCCAGGAAGATGGCTCCCGGCAGCGTGATCCGGGTCAGGACCCGATCGATGTACTCCGCGGTCTTCTTGCCCGGCCGCACCCCCGGGATGAAGCCCCCGTACTTCTTCATGTTATCCGCGAGGTCAACCGGGTTGAACACGATCGCGGTGTAGAAGTAGGCGAAGAAGATGATGAGCGCGCAGTAGAGCGCGGTGTAGGTCACGTGCCCGGGAGAGAGCGCCTCCGAGACGTACTGCATCCACGGGTGGTGGATGAAGCGGGTCAGCGTCGCCGGGAACAGGATGAGCGAGGAGGCGAAGATGACCGGGATGACGCCCGCGGTGTTGATGCGGAGGGGAATGTGGGTCGACTGCCCCCCGTACATCCGCCGCCCCACCACCCGCTTGGCGTACTGGACCGGGATCTTTCGCTGCCCCTCCTGCATGACCACCACCGCCGCGGTCACCAGCACCATCATGACGATCAGGCCGATGAACACGAACAGCTTGAGCTCGCCGGTCGAGATGAGGGTGTAGGAGGAGACGATCGCCGAGGGCAGGCGCACCACGATACCCGCGAAGATGATCAGCGAGATGCCGTTGCCGATGCCCTTCTCCGAGATCTGCTCGCCCAGCCACATGATCAGGGCGGTCCCGGTGGTCAGGGTCAGCATGGTCAGGAGCCGGAAGCCCCAGCCCGGATCGGGAACGAGCACTGCGCCGGTCGAGCTCCGCATGCTCTCGAGACCCACCGCGATGCCGAAGGACTGCACGAGCGAGAGCGCGATGGTGCCGTAGCGGGTGTACTGGGTGATCTTCTTCTTGCCCGCCTCGCCTTCCTTGGCCAGGCGCTCGAGGGCCGGGATCACCACCGTGAGCAGCTGCAGGATGATCGAGGCCGAGATGTACGGCATGATCCCGAGCGCGAACACGGTCAGCCGCCGCAGGTTGCCGCCCGAGAACAGGTCCACCATGCCGAGCAGGGTGCCCTGCACCTGGTTGAAGAACTCGGCGAGGGCCGCCGCGTCGATACCGGGGGTGGGCACGTGAGCGCCCAGCCGGTAGGCCGCGAGCAGCACCAGGGTCATGAGCACGCGCCGCTTGAGCTCCGGAACCTTGAAGATGTTCTGGAAGCTCTGCAGGCCCTCGATCACTTCGCCGCCCTCTCCGCCCGGCCGGCCAGGATCTCGACCCGTCCGCCCGCGGCCTCGATCTTCTGCTTGGCGCCCTCGCTCACCTTGTGGGCGCGCACCGTGAGGGCGTGCCCCACGTCGCCGTCGCCCAGCACCTTGACCGACGCACGCCCCGACTTGTGGATGAGTCGGCTGCCCGCGAGCGCGTCCGGGTCGACCACGCTCCCCGCCGCGAAGCGCGCGGAGAGATCGCCCACGTTGACGATCGCGAACTCGGTCTTGCCCCCGTAGGGGAGGAAGCCGCGCTTGGGCAGCCGCCGGTAGAGCGGCATCTGCCCGCCCTCGAACCCGGGCCGGGCGCCGCCGCCCGACCGCGCGTTCAGGCCCTTGTGGCCCTTGCCGGACGTCTTGCCCTGCCCGGACGCCCGCCCGCGCCCGAGCCGCTTGCGGTTCTTCGTCGAGCCCGGCGCGGGCCTCAGATCCTCGAGCCTCATGACTCTTTCACCTCTACCGCGAAGGGAACGGTGGCGATCATGCCCCGGATCGTCGGGGTGTCGTCGTGCTCGACCTGGTGCCGGATGCGGCGCAGGCCGAGGGCCTTGACGGTCGCCTCCTGGGTCGGCGACATCCCGATGATGCTCCTCACCAGCGTGACCTTAAGCTTCTTTGGCACCGACCGCCTCCTGTCCGTCTCCGTCGAGCGAGCGGCGCCGCGCCGCGTACGTGGACTGCAGGCGCTTGAGCCGACGGAACGCGTCCATGGTCGCCTTCAGCACGTTGTGCGGATTGTTGGTGCCGAGGGTCTTGGTCAGGATGTCCTGCACCCCCGCCGCCTCCAGGACCGGCCGCACCGCACCGCCCGCGATGACGCCGGTCCCCTGCGCGGCGGGCTTCAGGTACACCCGCGCCGCGCCGAAGTGGCCGGTGATCTCGCACGGGATCGTGGTGTCCTTGAGCGGCACTTTCACGAGGTCCTTCTTGGCGTGCTCCACCGACTTGCGAATGGCCTCGGGCACCTCGCGGGCCTTGCCGAGCCCCACGCCCACGTGCCCCTGCCCGTCGCCCACCACCACCAGCGCCGTGAAGGAGAATCGACGGCCGCCCTTGACGACCTTCGCCACCCGGTTGATGGCGACGACCCGGTCGGTCAGGTCCAGCGCATTTGCATCAATCCGCGCCTCAGCCACTCGATGCTCCTCCCTAGAATCCCAGGCCGGCGGCGCGTGCCGCGTCGGCCAGGGCCTTCACCCGTCCGTGGTACTGATAGCCGCCGCGGTCGAAGACGACCTGGCTGATGCCGCGCGCCTTCGCTCGCTGGGCCAGCAGCTCGCCCACGATCTTGGCCGCGGCCACGTTGCCACCCGCCTTCACCTTCTGCCGGAAGTCCGGCGCCCGGCTGTCCACCGCGGCGAGAGTGCGCCCGGTGGTGTCGTCGATCACCTGCGCGTAGATGTGGTTCAGGCTCCGGAAGACGGCCAGCCGCGGGCGCTCCGCGGTGCCGATCACCCGGGTGCGGATGCGCAGGTGGCGGATCTTCCGTCCCTCGACCTTCTTGCCGGTCAGCATTACTTGGCCCCCGCCTTCTTGCCCACCTTGCGACGGATGTACTCGTCGGCGTACTTGATGCCCTTGCCCTTGTAGGGATCGGGCTTGCGGAGCGCGCGCAGCTTGGCCGCGGTCTGGCCGAGCAGCGCCTTGTCCGCCCCCCGCAGGGTGATCGACACCTGGCGCTCGACCTCGGCCTGGATCCCCTCCGGCAGTGGGAAGATCACCGGGTGCGAGTAGCCGAGGGCGAGCTGCAGCGCCTTGCCCTGGATCTGGCAGCGGTAGCCGATGCCGACGATCTCGAGCTTGCGCTCGAAGCCGTCCTTCACCCCGTGGACCATGTTGGCCAGGAGCGACCGGGTGAGGCCGTGGAGCGCGCGCACGTTGCGGTGGTCGGAGCTGCGCGCCACCGTCAGCACGTTCGACTCCATCGTCACCGACAGCTCCGACGGGATGGACTGGCTCAGCTTGCCCTTGGGCCCCTCCGCGCGGACGGTGGCGCCGTCCAGGGCGACCTTCACCCCCTGGGGGACCGAGATGGGCTTCTTGCCGATTCGCGACATGGCTCGAGACTCCTACCAGACGTAGGCCAGCACTTCGCCGCCCAGGTGCTGCTTCTTCACCTGGCGATCGGTCATGACGCCGGCCGAGGTGGACAGGATCGCGACCCCCATGCCGCCCAGGATGGTCGGGATCTTGTCCTTGGTCACGTAGATCCGCCGGCCCGGGCGCGAGACGCGCACGATCCCGGAGATGATCTTCTCGGTGCCCGCGTACTTCAGGTAGACGCGCAGCACGCCCTGCTTGTTGTCCTCGATGACCCGGAAGTTCTTGATGAACCCCTCGTCCTTGAGGATCTCGGCCATCCGGAGCTTGAGCTTCGACGACGGGATGTCCACCTTCTCGTGCTCGGCCCGGCTGGCGTTGCGGATGCGGGTCAGGAAGTCGGCGATCGGGTCGCTCAGCATGGGGCTACCAGCTCGCCTTGATCACGCCGGGCACCTCGCCCTTGAGCGCGAGCTCGCGGAAGCAGATGCGGCACGCCTGGAACTTGCGCAGGTACCCGCGGGGGCGGCCGCAGATCCGGCACCGGGTGTAGGCGCGCGACTTGAACTTGGGCGTGCCCTGCTGCTTCATGATGAGCGCGGTCTTGGCCATCTACGACTCCCTGAAGGGCACGCCCAGGTGGGTCAGGAGCGCCTTCGCTTCCTCGTCTGTTCGCGCCGTGGTCACCATCGTGATGTCCATTCCGCGCACCTTGTCGACCTTGTCGTACACGATCTCGGGAAAGATCACCTGTTCCTTGAGCCCCATGTTGTAGTTGCCCCGGCCGTCGAAGCCCTTGGGCGGCACGCCCTTGAAGTCGCGCACCCGGGGCAGCGCCACGTTGACGAGCCGGTCGAGGAACTCGTACATGCGGGGCCCGCGCAGGGTCACCTTGCAGCCGATCGGCACGTTCTCGCGCAGCTTGAAGTTGGCGATCGACTTCTTGGCCCGGGTGATCACCGGCTTCTGGCCCGCGATCGCCTGCAGGTCCGCGGTGGCGAAGTCGAGCACCTTCGCGTTCTCCTTGCCCTCGCCGACCCCCATGTTGATCACGACCTTCTCGAGCCGCGGCACCTGGAACGGATTGGAGTAGCCGCGCTCCTTCATCATCGCGGGCACCACCGCCGACCGGAAGCGCTCGCGCATGCGCGGCGGCGTGCTCCCGCTGACGCTCGCGCGCTTGACCGGCCCCGACGGCTCCGCCGCCGGCGCGGCCTTGCCGCCGCCCCGCGGTCGCGCCGCGGGCTGGCCCGCCTTGCCGCCCGGAGCTCCGCCTGCCTTGCCTCCCGGTGTCTTGTCCGCTTTCTTCGGCTCTGCCATCACGTCCTCACGCTCGGTCGAGCATTTCGCCCGACCGTCTGGCCACTCGGACCTTCTTGCCGTCGGCGAGGGCCTTCATGCCGACCCGCGTCGGCTTGTCGGAGCTCGGATCCACCAGCATCACGTTCGAGAGGTGGATCGACCCCTCGCGCTCGATGATGCCGCCCTGCCGGACCTTCTGGGTGGGTCGCTGGTGCTTCTTGATCAGGTTGAGCCGCTCCACCACCACCCGGCCCTTCTCGGGAATGACCCGCAGCACCTTGCCCTTCTTGCCGCGCTCCTTGCCCGCCACCACCACCACCGTGTCACCCTTCCGCACGTGCGCGATCGCCATGGGGTCCTCTAGATGACCTCGGGGGCGAGCGAGATGATCTTGGTGAACTGCTTGTCCCGCAGCTCGCGGGCCACCGGGCCGAAGATGCGCGTCCCCACCGGGTTGTCGTCCGCCTTGAGCAGCACCACCGCGTTGCGGTCGAAGCGGATGTAGGACCCGTCGCGGCGTCCCACCTCTTTCACGGTCCGCACCACCACCGCGCGGGCGACCTCGCCCTTCTTCACGGTCCCGTCCGGCACCGCCTCCTTGACCGCCACCACCACCACGTCGCCGAGGGAGGCGTAGCGCTTGTTGGCGCCGCCCATCACCCGGATGCACTGGACCTTCTTGGCACCCGAGTTGTCGGCCACGTCCAGCATGGATCGGGGCTGGATCATGACGCGCTCGCCAGCACCTGGAGGATGCGCCACCGCTTTTCCTTCGACAGCGGCCGCGTCTCCTCGATCAGCACCCGGTCCCCGACCTTGCTCGCGTTCTGCTCGTCGTGCGCCTTCAGGCGCTTCGACCGCGTGATCACGCGCTCGTACTGCGGATGACGAAACACACGCTCGATGACCACCACGCGCGTCTTGGTCATCTTGTCGCTGACCACCACGCCCTCCCGCGTCTTCTTGACCCCCACGGTCCTGTCCTCCCCCGCCTCTACGCCGTCCGCGGGATGCGCAGCGCCCGCTCTCTCAAGATCGTGTGGGCCCGCGCGAGATCCCGCCGGGCGATCGCCACCCGGGCCGGGTTCTTGGCCACCCCCATCGAGAGCTGGAACCTCAGGTTGAAGAGCTCCTCGCCGAGCTCCTGGGCCTTCTGCTGCACTTCCTCGTCGGACATCTCACGCCACTTGGCCGCCTTCATGGTCGCCTCAGAGCGCCCGTGTACGGGTCACGAACTTGGTCTTGATCCCGATCTTCTGCGCGGCCAGGCGGAACCCCTCCTTGGCCGTCACCTCGTCCACGCCCTCCATCTCGTACATGATCCGGCCGGGCTTGACCACCGCGACCCAGAACTCCGGGTTGCCCTTGCCCTTGCCCATCCGGGTCTCGGCCGGCTTCTTGGTCACCGGCTTGTCGGGAAAGATGCGGATGAAGATCTTCCCGCCCCGCTTGACGCTGCGGGCGAGCGACACCCGCGCCGCCTCGATCTGGCGGTTGGTCACCCAGCCCGGCTCGAGCGCCTTGAGCCCGAACTCCCCGAAGGCCAAGGTGGACCCGCGCTGGGCCTTGCCCTTCATCCGGCCGCGCTGGGCCTTCCGGTACTTGACCCGCTTGGGCATCAGCATGGCGACTTAGGCCTCGGCGGCGGCTTTCTGGGCGGGGAGCACCTCACCCTTGAAGATCCACACCTTCACCCCGATGGCCCCGAACGTGGTGTGCGCCTCCGCGAGGCCGTAGTCGATGTCGGCCCGGATGGTGTGCAGCGGCACCCGCCCGTCGCGGTACCACTCCCGCCGCGCGATCTCCGCGCCCCCGAGCCGCCCCGCGCACGCGATCCGGATACCGTCGGCTCCCAGCCGCAGGGCGGAGGTCACCGCCTTCTTCATCGCGCGCCGGAAGGCCACCCGCTTCTGGAGCTGCAGGGCCACGTTCTCGGCCACCAGCTGCGCGTCCAGCTCCGGATGCACCACCTCTTCGATGTTGAGGTAGACCTCCTTGGCGGTGCGCGACTGGATCTCGTTCTTCAGCTTCTCCACCTCCGCGCCCTTGCGGCCGATGATGATCCCGGGCCGGGCGGTGTAGATGGTGATGCGGGCGCGGTTGGCCGAGCGCTCGATGTCGATCCGCGAGATCCCCGCGTGGTAGAGCGACGACTTGATGAAGCGACGGATCTTGTGGTCCTCGTGCAGGAGGTCCGCGTACCCCTTGGTGGCGAACCAGCGCGAGCTCCACGTGCGGGTGGATCCCAGGCGGAACCCGATCGGATGCGTCTTCTGGCCCATGGCTACCTCTTGCCTCCCCGCCCCGCCGCGGCGGAGGGCGTCGTCTCGTCGCTCAGCTCGATGGTCAGGTGGCTCGTGCGGTGCTTGATGAAGTAGGCGCGCCCCATCGCGCGGGGCGACACCCGCTTCATGGACGGGCCGCCGTCCGCGATCGCCTTGATGACCCGGAGGTCGTCGAGATTGCGTACCTGGTGGTTGTGCTCCGCGTTGGCGATGGCGGAGCGCAGCACCTTCTCGATGAGGCGGCCGGCCGCCTTCGGGGTGTACTGCAGGGTCGCCAGGGCCTCCCCCACCGACTTGCCCCGGATGTGATCCAGGACGAGCCGGGCCTTGGAGGCGGGCACCCGGATGTAGCGCGCGGTCGCTCGCGTGCGCATGCTCAGGACTTCCCGGTGGGCGACGTGGCCGCCTTCTCGGCCTGTCCGTGGGCCTTGAAGGTGCGGGTCAGGGCGAACTCGCCGAGCCGGTGGCCGACCATGTTCTCGGTGATGTACACCGGGATGAACTTCTTCCCGTTGTGCACCGCGAGGGTGTGGCCCACGAACTCCGGCGAGATCGTCGAGCGCCGGGCCCACGTCTTCAGGACCTTCTTCTGGCGCACGCGATTCAGCTCGTCGACGCGCTTCTCCAGCCGCTCGTCGATGTACGGGCCCTTCTTCAGCGACCGTCCCATGGCGTCTGCCCTCGCTCCCTATTTCGTCCGCCGCGTCACGATGTAGCGGTCGGAGGGCCTGGCCCCGCGCCGCGTCTTGTAGCCCTTGGTCGGCTTGCCCCACGGGGTCATCGGGTGATTGCCCTTGCCCTTGCCCTCGCCGCCGCCCATGGGGTGGTCGACCGGATTCATCACGGTGCCGCGCACGGTGGGGCGGAAGCCCTTCCAGCGGACGCGCCCCGCCTTGCCGATGGAGATGTTCTCGTGGTCCAGGTTGCCCACCTGGCCGATGGTGGCCATGCAGTCGAGCTTCACCTGGCGCACCTCACCGGAGGGCAGCTTGATGTTGGCGTGATCGCCTTCCTTGGCGAGCAGCTGGGCCAGGGTCCCCGCGCTCCGGCAGAGCTGGCCGCCCTTGCCGGGCTGGAGCTCCACGTTGTGCACCAGCGTGCCGAGCGGGATGTTCCGAATCGGCAGCGCGTTGCCGGGGAGGATGTCGGCCTGCGGCCCCGACATGATCACGTCGCCCGGCTTGAGGCCCAGCGGGGCGATGATGTAGCGCTTCTCCCCGTCGCGGTAGTGGAGCAGCGCGATGCGGGCGGAGCGGTTCGGATCGTACTCGATGCCGGCCACCTTGGCCGGGATGCCGATCTTCTCGCGCCGGAAGTCGACGTCGCGGAGCATGCGCTTGACCCCGCCGCCCCGGTGCCGCACCGTGATGCGGCCGTAGACGTTGCGCCCGTTCGTCCGGTTGCCCTTGGTCCGGAGCAGGCTCTTCTCCGGCGTCTTCTTGGTGATCTCCTCGTTGGTGAGGAAGGACATGTAGCGCCGGGCCGGCGAGGTCGGCTTGACCGTGCGGATTCCCATGGCCTAGGCGCCCTCCACGAGCTCGATCTTGTGACCGGGGGCGAGCGTGACCATCGCCTTCTTCCAGCCCCGGCGCCGGCCCTCGAACTTGCCCATGCGCTTCCACTTGCCCTCGCGGGCCTGGGTGCGCACGTCCGCCACCTTCACGTTGAAGACCTTCTCCACCGCGTGGCGGATCTCCACCTTGTTGGCGTCCACCGCCACCTCGAAGGTGACCATGTTGTGGGCTTCCTTCTGCTGCATGCTCTTCTCGGTCATCAGCGGACGCACCAGCACCGACCGGGGATCCCTCATGGCTTGAGCGTCTCCTGCAGGGTGAGCAGCGCCGCCTTCTCGAAGACGAGCCGGTCGTTCCGCAACACCTGGTAGACCGACGCGTGCCCGGGCAGCTCCACCGAGAGCCACGGCACGTTGCGCGCGGCGCGGGTGAGGGTCTCGGTCACCTGGGCCACCACCAGCAGGGTGGGCTGCCCGTCGATCCCGAGCGCCTTGAGCCGCGTCACGAGGGCCTTGGTCTTGGCCTCCGCGACTCCCAGGGCGTCCACCACCGCGAGGTGACCGGCGCCGAGCTTGGCCGCGACCGCCTCGCGCAGGGCGGCCCGGCGCATCGACGACGGCATCTGCTTGTCGTACTTGCGGGGCCGCGGGCCGAACGGCTTGCCGCCGCCCTTCCACTGGGTCGCCCGGATCGAGCCCTGGCGCGCGCGGCCGGTCCCCTTCTGCTTCCACGGCTTGCGGCCGCCGCCCCGCACGTCGCTGCGACCGCGGGTCGAGTGGGTGCCCGCGCGGCGGGCGGCCAGCTCCTTCACCACCGCCTGGTGCAGGAGCGGCACCCGCGGGGTGACGCCGAACACCTCGTCGGACAGCTCGAGCGCCTGCGGGGACTTCCCCTTGGCGTCGACGATCGGCACGCTGGGCATCGCTACTTGGCCTCTTTCGCCTTCTGCTGCTGAGCCTTGGTTTGCTTCACGCTCTTGCGGATCACCACGAGCCCGCCGATCGCTCCCGGCACCGCGCCGCGGAGCAGGACAAGGTTCTGCTCGGGGATCACCCGCGCCACCACCACGTTGAGGACGGTGCGTCGGTCCGCGCCCATCCGGCCGGGCAGCCGGTGGCCCGGCCACACCCGGGACGGATCCGAGGAGGCGCCGATGGAGCCCGGCCGCCGATGGAACATGGACCCGTGGGTCGCGTCACCGCCGGCCCAGCCGAAGCGCTTCACGCCGCCCTGGAAGCCCTTGCCCTTGGTCGTCCCCACCACGTCCACGAACTCGCCGGGGCTGAAGAGGTCCACCGTCAGCGTCTGGCCGACCTGGTACGCGCTCACCGCCTCCGTCTTCTGGAGCCGGATCTCGCGCAGCACCCGCATCGCGGAGGCGACGCCCGCCTTCTTGTAGAGCCCCGCCATCGCCTTGGTGACGTTCTTCTTCCGGGGCTCGAAGCCGAGCTGGATGGCGTCGTAGCCGTGGGTGGGCTTCGTGCGGAGCCCAACCACCGTGCAGGGGCCCGCCTCGACCACGGTCACCGGGACGAGGTTGCCGTCCTCCCCGAAGACCTGGGTCATGCCCTTCTTCCGGCCGATCAGCCCTTCCTTCATCGCCATGACGAGGTTCTCGCTATCTCTCGGGCTAGAGCTTGATCTCGACGTCGACACCGCTCGGCAGGTCGAGCTTCATCAGCGCGTCCACCGTCTGCGGGGTCGGGTCCAGGATGTCGATGAGCCGCTTGTGGGTGCGCATCTCGAACTGCTCGCGGGAGGTCTTGTCCACGTGGGGCGAGCGCAGCACCGTCCACCGGTTGATGATGGTGGGCAGGAGCACGGGGCCCGTGACGCGCGCGCCGGTCCGGCGCACCGTCTCCACGATCTCCTTCATGGATCGGTCGAGGAGATTGTGGTCGTAGGCCTTGAGCCGGATGCGGATCTTCTGGTCGGCGCTGACGGTGACCATGATCTAGTCCGTGATCTCCGCGACGACGCCGGCGCCCACCGTCCGCCCGCCCTCCCGGATCGCGAACCGCAGCTCCTTCTCCATCGCCACCGGCTGGATCAACTCGATCGTCATCGTCACGTTGTCCCCCGGCATCACCATCTCCACCCCCCCCGGCAGCGTGCACACCCCCGTCACGTCCGTCGTCCGAAAGTAGAACTGCGGCCGGTACCCGTTGAAGAACGGCGTGTGCCGCCCCCCCTCGTCCTTGCCCAGGACATACACTTCGGCTTTGAATTTCTTGAAGGGCTTGATGGAGCCCGGCTTGGCCAGGACTTGCCCGCGCTGGACTTCATCCTTATCGATCCCGCGGAGCAAGGCGCCAATGTTGTCCCCCGCCTGCCCCTCATCCAACAGCTTCCGGAACATCTCCACCCCCGTCACCACCGACTTCTTCGTCTCCGCCTGCATCCCCACGATCTCGATCTCTTCCCCCACCTTCACGATCCCGCGCTCCACCCGGCCCGTCACGACGGTCCCCCGCCCCGTGATCGTGAAAATGTCCTCGATCGGCATCAGGAACGGCTTGTCCACCGGCCGCGGCGGCGTCGGAATGTAGCTGTCCACCGCCTCCATCAGCTTCCAGATGCTCTCCGACGCCTTCGCGTCGTCCGGCTTCTCCATCGCCTGCAGCGCCGACCCCCGAATCACCGGAATGTCGTCCCCCGGGAACTGGTACTTCTTCAACAGCTCCCGCACCTCCAGCTCCACCAGATCCAAAATCTCCGGGTCGTCCACCATGTCCACCTTGTTCATGAACACCACCAGGCTCGGCACGTTCACCTGCCGCGCCAGCACCACGTGCTCCCGCGT
>Ga0210404_10000957_pt1 | contig 13097 bp, 12 predicted proteins | sample IncBWH28MmetaG_FD_155455 | JGI IMG/M metagenome (GOLD analysis project Ga0210404, IMG submission 155455) | Forest soil microbial communities from Barre Woods Harvard Forest LTER site, Petersham, Massachusetts, United States - Inc-BW-H-28-M | ecosystem: Environmental > Terrestrial > Soil >... | reverse complement strand
AATCTACGCCTATAATCATCATGTTCGGCTCCTCTCTCCCGAGCCTGTGGTCTTCGACAAACCAGAGTCTACTCGGGGTGAGGAGCCGACATTGTTATGCAATCAAGTGGGTTCTGGTACCCAAGTTACCGGTTATCCGACTCCTCGGGCATTAGAACTCATCCCCATTGTAAAATGCGTGACGAGGAAACGAAATGGATACCAACGACCAGTCGAAGGGCTGCCCCGAATGGGGATACAGACTCAATTTTTCGCCCTCTGAGAGTGATCCTATCCATCACTTCTGCGGTGCTAATGAAATACGCGGCAGCGTGTGCCCCAATTGCAACAAGCCGCTTCTGCGATTGCTGTCTCTGGATGCCAAAGATCCTCGATTGGAATTCGATGCTACCCGTCACCCCGTCGTTCATCTCTTGTACTGCTGGACCTGCAGCATCCCCTACGGGAACTTCAGCTACAAAATTTGCAATGATGGCGGCGTTGAATTGCTTCATATTCCTCCCAAGAATAAATACGAATTCGGACCCGACGGTCCCTATGACGGCTTCACCGGAGTTTATCCGCGCCTACCGGTGACACTTCAGGCCCTAAGCCCCGAACAGCAAGGCAATCAGATAGCCCGATTTCTTAGTGACTCGGAGGATGATGACAAATTCGGCCCCGGACATCAGATTGGTGGCCATCCCAAAATCGACAATCCGTCGAAAACCCTCTGTCCCATGTGTTCGCTTGAAATGCCTCTGCTCGCTGCCATTTGCGATGACGCCACGGGCAATAACCCTGGTAAAGTCGAGGGGAAAGATACCTTTACCAGTAATTGCGGTGTGCAGATGATTTTTAACTTCTGTAGAAACTGTTCGGTGGTCTCCGCATACCATTCGAATGACTAACGATTAACGACCGAACTCCTGATTAACACAGCACAAACCGGACAAGTGGGTCCCGGTACCCAAGTTACGCGTAATCCGACTATAAAGCGTGGGAGTTTGTCAGAACCAGGTGTGCAATTTATATTGCCGGTACTCGTCACCGAATCTTGCTTCCAGGACTCTTTCTTCCCGGCGTGCTCGATAGATCTGCAATGGAATAAAAACAGCGAAGACGCAGAAACCGAGCGGCTGGTTGATATAGAGAATGACCCCCGCGATCGCCAAGCCTCCAAAGACGTAGATGGGGTTGCGAATTCGAGAATAGAGGCCGTGAGTGACGAGGGTCTGAGCCTTTGGGCGGACGGAGAAGGAACCACCGAGTTGAACTCGGGCTAATACCAAAAACAGCACGGATGGCAGCCCAATGACCACCCCGGCGATTCGCGTGGGAGTCCACGGGAGGCTGCCGAAGTGGATCCCCAGGAAGATAATAGCTAGGAGCGCGAGAACGAGTGTAACGATGTTCGTTTTCATCTTGCCAGCCTCCCGGCAAAATTGAATCCGTGTGATGTTACGCGATCCGATCCGTAAATGGACACGGTCTCTTGTGGCGATGCCTGATTAACGCTGCGAACCGGACAAGTACAGTACTAGGAAAGGACATGATTGCATAACAACGTCGGCTCCTCGGCCCGAGTAGACTCTGGTTTGTCGAAGACCACAGGCTCGGGAGAGAGGAGCCGAACATGATGATTATAGGCGTAGATTACCACCCGAGCTTTCAAGCGATTGCATTTTGTGTAGAAGAGACTGGTGAGTGCGGTGAACAGGAACTGAGTCACAGTGATGGACAAGCCGAGAGATTCTATCGAGAGCTGAAGCAGCGAGGAATCCGCGTGCGGGTAGGAATGGAGGCTACCGGCTATGCACGCTGGTTCGAGCGACTGCTGGCCGAGTTGGGTATCGAGCTGTGGATCGGGGATCCGGCGGAGATCCAGACCAAGCGAGTGAAGAAGCAGAAGACCGACCGCAACGATGCTCGACTGCTACGCCGGCTGATGCTGGAAAATAACTTCCCGCAGATCTGGGTACCAAGCCCAGAGAACCGAGATCTGCGGCAGCTGCTGTGGCACCGGCATCGGTTGGTGCAGATGCGCACGCGGATCCTGAATCAGTTGCAGGCGCTGGCCATGAACGAGGGCTATCGCTGGAAGAAGAAGCTGTTCAGCGCACAGGGGCGAGCGCTGTTAGAAAAGCTCGGGTTGGCTCCCTGGGCCAGTCGGCGCCGGCAAGAGTTGCTGGAGCTGATGGACCGCCTGAATCCGACGATTGAAGAACTGACGGCTGCGGTCGAGCGAGAAGCCAGGAAGCGGCCCGAGGTTCTGCGACTGATGACCCACCCCGGTGTGGGTCCGCTTACGGCACTCGCCTATGTGTTGATCATCGGAACTCCGACACGTTTTAAACGGGGCAAGCAGATCGGCGCCTACGTGGGGATGATTCCCAGTGAGGACTCCAGTGGGGGCAAGCAACGGCTGGGGCACATCACCAAGCAAGGCAGTAGCTTGTTGCGCTTCTTGCTGGTGGAGGCAGCCCAAGTAGCAGCGCGCGTGCATCCTGACTGGCGCCGTCGGTACATCCACCTGGCGATGCGGCGGCACAGAAGCATAGCCAAGGTAGCGATGGGGCGCCGGCTGGCGATTCGGTTGTACTGGATGTGGCGGAACGGATGTGAGTATTCGCAGTCATTAGAGTTCGGTTCGTACGCGGGACAGCTCGGAATCGGACATGGTGGGAAGTAGAACACCGTGCACTTGATGGGGCATCCCGCTCCCTCGCGAGAGGGAGTTTGAACGAGTAATCCTGGTCGCAGTTTAGATCGAAGAGATGTTTGGGTCGGACCGAAACCGACCGAAAGATTACAGACGAGCCGTGGTCATCGACACTGGGCCAAAGGACACAACGAAGGAAGACCGCTCTTCGGAGTGAACGGAGAAGCACGCTCAAAAAACGATTGACAGAGCCGACATTGTTAGAGATGTCCGATTAACGCGTTTGTCAGGCGCTGAGATCGCCAGCCCCCCAAGTTCTGAGTTTTGAAATCCGTTCCAGAAATCCATTCAGGTACTCCGCCCCTGGTCCCGTCGGAGCGTGGTACGTGCCATCTAGGATTACGTAGTGTCCGACGAACTTTTTTGCGGTAATGGAATCAAGGTGAAGGTCAATTGAGTTCGAGATGATTGAATTGTGGCCATCCGATTCTGAAACGTACAAGCCAACTGATCGGTCGACCCCGTTGTAATCCAAATAGCCTGCCAGGCGCAATCGATGTCCATCGAACTGATTCGGATTGGCCACTAAACGAATGAGGCTTACGTTTCGAAATTTATTGTCGCCGCCGCCGTCCTCCTGCGACGGGGCCCAGAAGCCGGTGGTTACTCCGATCAAAGCCGCGACTAGGTCTCGACGGTTCACAGGATTCCTCCAGACTGCGCATATCGGAATGATCGTAACCGGACCCGGGTCATTGTACTGCGGCTATGCTCGTACCCCCGAAATCCAACGAAGAATTTCTCAAGTCCCGATTAGTCGGATTACCGTACAAGTGGGTACTAGTGGACTGTAACAACAGTTTATAGACTATGATTAGGTCCAATTCCGTCTGTCACATGAACCGAAAGCTCCGTCAATACAGCAAATCGGTGCGCAGCGTGAAACAGGTTGGTACACACTCAGTTGGTACAGGCCACTAGTAGCCACTTCTTCGGTTAGGGCGCTAATCGGGAAGTCGACAACGTTTGGTGGGAGTGTCGGCCATCGAAGACCCATGTATCTTCGTCTCAACGTTAGTATTCAAGTCTATACTGCCAGCATCTCGATGCACGCTAAGTACAGAGATTTGCGATTACGGTTCATGCTGCCAGCGGCACAATTGCTTTTGTGTCTTGTGGCGCTATGGCCGATACGTGGAATGATCGTCGGTGGAGTTTGGTTCGCAATTCAAGAGAACCGCGGCGAGAGGGCCTACAGCAAGCCGGGTCCGATCTACTTATTTGACCTTCAAATGTTGCAGCCGCCGCGGGACGAATCGCTGACCCAAAGAATTAAGGAACAACTGATCTGGATTCCGCCCATGTTAAACCTGCCTTCTGTTTTGGTCGAAATTCCTCAAGCCGTTCTGAGTCCGACGCACATGTCCTGGAGTCCAAGAGGCATGGACTTTCGCATATGGCGGGCGATTTCATGGCCGCTCATCGGAATTCTGTTTTGGTGGATTGCTGGCCGAGGGATCGACGCCTTAATAGGAGCGCGCCGCCGTATCATGAACCCCTCGATCGGCTGGGCCGAAACCGCGGTGTCAATTGTGGCGCTCGCCTGTGGTGTAATTTTTTGTATGCTGCCCTTTATGGTTGAATCGGAGAATGACCGCTACGGCCCGTGGTGGCAACTGCTCTGCATTGCTGGGGCGATTTGGGTGCTACTGGGGGGTGCAACTATCGCTGCCCGATTTGTCCAGTTCCGCGTCCGGCGCGCCAACTCCTGATTAGCACTGACTGCGTCTTGGACGCGTCACTGGTGCCAGAAACTTGTCCAGAGTTTTCCTCTTTGCCAATGTAATCCTGGGATTCGATTCGGCAAGCTAAGGCCGATATCCGACTGGCGCTTCGTGCCCGTTGATTAGCATGGCTCCGGTACTGGCGATCACTAGTCTGGTGGCAAGGGCCTGGAGGTAGGGGCCCTTTGACCCCGTTGGAGAGTTTCCTAAACCGTTCGTCACCGGGCCGAACCGAACCCTTATCTCTACGGAGGAGGACAGGGATGAGGACGGACAAGAAGCTGTGGCGAAATCGCAAGGCCAGGAAAGAACTGGCGCGGCGGTTGCAATCAGAAAACCCTGGTTTGGAGGTGATCCATCCACACGCTGCCGGAATCGATGTGGGCAACAGTGCGCACTATGTAGCTGTTCGACCGGACCGCGACGCGCAACCGGTGCGTCGATTTGAGTGCTTCACAGCCGATCTACATCGGTTGGCCGACTGGTTAGAGACCTGCGGAGTGAAGACCGTGGCCTTGCAGTCGACGGGGGTGTATTGGATTCCCCTGTACGACATTTTGGAAGAACGTGGGTTCGAGGTCTATCTGGTCAACGCACGGCACACCAAGAATCTGCCAGGACGGAAGAGCGATGTGCAGGAAAGCCAGTGGCTGCTGAAATTACACACCTACGGGTTGTTGAACAATTCGTTCCAACCACCGTCGAAGATTCGTGTCCTGCGCACCTACTGGCGGCAGCGGGCCGAACACGTCAGTGGAGCGGCGACCTGCATTCAACGAATGCAGAAAGCACTGACGCAGATGAACGTGCAGTTGGCGAATGTGATCAGCGATCTGAGCGGGGTGACCGGACAGCTGATCGTGCGCGCCATCATCGCCGGAGAACGCAACCCACGGAAGCTGGCGGAACTCAGTCATCCGCGGATTCAGGCTAGTCGCGGGGTAATTGCCAAGAGCCTGGAAGGCAACTGGCGCCAGGAGCTGATCTTTGTGCTGCATCAGGAAATCGAGATGTATGACACCTACCAGCGACGGATCGCCGAGTGCGACCAGGAATTACAGAAGCACCTGACTCGTTTTGCGGATACGGTTCCGTCACCAGCGAAGGACGAAGTTCCCCAGAAGAAAAAGGGGAAACAAAACAAGAATAATCCGCACTTCCGTCTCGCCGATGAACTGCAGCGCATCACCGGAGTCGATCTGACGCGGATCGACGGTGTCAATGTGATGGTGGCCCAAACGCTCGTAAGTGAAGTGGGACTGGACATGACTCGATGGAAAACTGAGGCGCACTTCGCTTCGTGGTTGGGACTTTGCCCAGACAACCGGATCAGTGGAGACAAAGTGCTGGCTCCAGGGACTCGCCATGTGGTTAACCGCGCGGCCACCGCACTGCGGCTGGGGGCCTCGACCTTACTGCGAAGCCAGACCTACCTTGGCGCGCAGTACCGACGCTTGCGCAGCAAGCTCGGCGCGCCAAAAGCCATCACCGCCATGGCTCATCGCCTTGCCCGCCTGGTCTATCGAATGCTGAAGTATGGCCAACAGTACGTCGACAAAGGTGCGGAATACTACGAGCAAAGAAATCGCCAACAGCAAATCGAGTTCCTGAGAAAGAGGGCCGCCCAACTCGGCCTACAGGTCACACCAGTCCATGCTTAAAACTACCAATGAAGAAGTTTCTGGAGAGTCGGATTACCGGAGATGTGGGTGCTGGGACCGGCTTGTCCGGTTTGAGCGTTAATCGGGACTTAGCCCGAATCAACATCTGAGATTCTGGCTGTGCATCTGCCGTACGAGCCGTAGTGAGAGACTCTGTGAAGCGGACGTTTCCCTAGATTCGTGGGCCGGAGTTGAACCCACAGAAAAAGTCCCGCTGGCCGCAGTTGGAACGCTCCGGCAAGAAGGTCAAGCGGACCGTCGTAGCAGTGCCTCAGCATGAGTCACGAACTGGGGACGGGCCGAGGGACGTGCAACGATACGAGGATTATTGTTCCGTCGATGGAGCTGATCCAGTGCGGGGTATTTTCTGGAACGAAAATGAAATCGCCTTTGGCGATTTTTTGCTGCGTGCCTCCGTCAATCGCGGTGCCCGTGAGATTAGCTGGGTTCGTGCGCGCCTGATTCACGAGCGTTCCGCCCGTCACGATGGTGCCGGAACCATCGACGACATACATCAGTTCCGCCTCTTTCTCGTGAACGGCAGCGAGGCCAACTGAAGCGCGATATTCGAGGTTCGCCATGTAAGGGGCCAACTGGACCACCCGTTCGACGACGATGGGCTGGCCATCCTTCCGCTCGCTCTTGGCCTTGGAAATAAGCGCTTGCACGTCTGCCGAAGAGCAGAAAGTCTTCATCGCCGTAACGGGAATGGTGACGGGAGTGCCAGGCTGCTGCGCGGCCGCAACGGCAGCCACGCAGACGACAAGAATAAGAGCGATGGAGATAGCGCGCACCGTGATCCTCCGAGTTCGCAGTTTTTCAAATCACGCGGGTATGTTATCACAGGCCCGCAGGCAGCGATTGGAATGAGGAATTCGTCGTTTAAGAACTCGTTCCCACGGCGCGTGGTCAACTCCCGCATGCCGACTGGCCCTGCAAGAAGTGATCTCCGGTTCATCGTCGATCTTCGCCTTGACGACGTGACCGCAAGAAAGTTCAGGGGACACTATGTAATCCTAGAGGGTACCTGCCATGCTCCGACAGGACCGTATGCGGACTACTTGAATGGATTTCTGGAACGGATCTCAAAACTTAGAACATGGGGAGCCGGCGACCTATACTAGCGTACGCACATGAGGGTATGCGCGACGTGTTGAGTTACACTCTCTGGACTGTGACACTCGGGGGATCGATAAACGCCGCGATGCGTTTTTTCGTGGTATGTAGTTTTGTCACAGCCCTGATAGTTTGCACAAGCCCTACCCGTGCTTTCGCTCAGGAAGGAAATAACGGAAGGGCCTCAACCCTCTCTCCATCGTCATATCCTGACTCTCCGGAGGGACTAAGGAACATCGTGGAGTCCATCTTCGGGGCGATCAGATCGGGTGATCAGGCAGAGACTTCTGCCTATTGCTCGAGTTTCTTGATTTCTGATCACACGGCTTGGTTTGTGAAGGTGTTCGCTTCCACTGAAGGCCCCCGGCTGGATGCAAAATACAGTGGCGTGTTAGCGGCGAATCCAAATCTCTTCAGGGACCTATTCGCAACCTCACTGTTTCATAGCCGAACGAATCTCAAGATCACGGTATTGCAGCGTCCCGTTGATCCGGGCCCTCGTCTGGCTCAGGTAGCTGTGCAAGCTATGGCGATACCGGTTCCGCTTTACTACGTAGAGGGCAGAAACGAAGACGCGAAAGATGCGTTCCCAGTGTCTGGCATCGGTTACTTTGTCTACGTGGATGGTGGATTCCGGTTTCTACCGACGGAAGTGCTTGAGGCTCTCAGTACCGCACCCCCGCTCCGGATTCGCATCCCCGAAAGTTTATTAGGCTCGCAGATCACCTACAGAGTCACGCCTGTTTATCCCGATCAAGCGAGGGCAACGGGAATCAAAGGGGATGTCGTCGTGCATATCGTTGTCGGAACCGACGGTACTGTCAAAGAAGCAACAGTGGTAGGTGGCGATCCCGCACTTGGGCAGGCTGCCTTGGACGCGGTTCGACAATGGAAGTGTCGGCCGACGTTGCTAAACTCGAAGCCCGTTGAGGTCGACTCCACGGTGACCGTGCACCTTCCTTAGGTCAGCTCCTGATAAGCGTCAACCGGCGACTGGCCCGGTCGGAAAATTCACTTCCGGGGGATGTAGGTTTCCGGGGCTTGCGTTGGTTCGCGTCGGTTCTTCTTAAGCCGTGGATTGAAGATGACAAAACCTTCCTTATTGTTCACGTACAAGGCACGGAACAGAGCGGTTGGCAACACTCCGTCTTCGATTTGCTCCCAGTAAGCGGGTTCCCTGCAAAGAAGGACGCGGACGTCATAAAATTGTGCCGATCCCACCGTCAGCAAGTTCACGCGACCCAGCAGCGCACGGAAACCAGCGTCCGTGCCTATTCCGACCTTGTTCTCCCGAAGGCCTATCACTTGTGACGGTCGACCGACGAGCATGACCGCGCTTGCTCCAGAGTCGAGGGTCAGACGCAGTCTTGCCCGGTCAGACGATTGCACCGTAGCAACGACAATCATTCGGTTGCCGGTTGTGTGCATCAACACTGAATCTCCTTCGACGGCCGTCCGGATTTCGGTCGAGAGCTCGAACAAAATTGAGTGCGCCTGATAATCGAGCAGGTAATTGAAGTGCGAAAGGAAATTCTGGCCTACTACGCCGGTGATCAGCGGGTCGATTTTGCGCTCTGCCGAAAGGTCCTGGATCAAGACGTGCAGATTCCGCACTTGCGCGGGTCCTACCGTTAGTTTCTGGAGGACACTGGACGTGACAGTTTTGCTGCCGCCCAGCGAGTTGAGCCGGATTTCCCCGGCTGCGGGAAGCGAGAGCTGAGCGGCCAGCAGCGGGTCAACGAGTGTAGTGTCCGTTCCGGTATCGAGCACAAAATCGAACGGGCCCTCTCCGTTTGCCGTCAAGGAGACAATGACTATTGTGTTGTGCACCAGCCGGAACGTCACTGGCGCCGACTGAGCCTGAATGGCATGATCGAATCCTGCAATCGTGAAATAGAATAACGTGGAGATCATGACCCGCTTAACCCATGCTTTTCCCATCGGATCCTCCCTATCCGGAGGGACCTTAGGGGGCCAGGCCTGTCTGTGTCTGGAGGGGACGCTTAAATATTACGGAAGATTCCGTGAAGGATTTGTGAGGTAGCGGCGTGGCGACTGTTTACAGATTCGACGACGTCGAAGTGGACGTCGGAAACTTCCGTGTTTTGAAGCACGGGAAGGCTCTTACTTTAGAGCCTAAGTCGCTGACTGTTTTGGTCTTTCTGATCGAAAGGCACGGGCGTCTGGTTGAGAAACGCGAGCTGATGGATGCGGTGTGGCACGATGCGTCCGTCACCGAGAACTCGCTAACGCATGCGATCACTCAATTACGCAAGGTGCTGGTGGACGACGCGAAGAAAGCCCGTTATATCGAAACGGTTCCCACGCGAGGCTATCGCTTTGTCGCCAATCTCGCCCCGGTCGAGGACGAGAGTACTTTGATCAGTGCGCCACTGTATTCCAACCAGGCGCGCCCCACAAGTTCCGCTAAGGGCCTTGCCTCCAAGCCCTACCGGCGCTTGTACGTTCTATCGAGTGCCTTACTGGTCGTCGCCGTTCTCGCAGTGACCCTGATTTTCGTCCGCCGCGTGCATCCGCCTGCGGAGTTCCAGATTCTCCGTTCTAGTCAACTGACGACCTCAACGGGCCTTGCCTTCTGCCCCACGCTAGCGCCAGACGGAACACAGATGGCGTACTCCACTGACAGCGGCAAAGGATTTGAAATCTTTGTTCGCCAGCTCATCCCCGGCGGAAAGGAACTGCAAATCACGTCGGACGGCGGCGGTAACGTGCAGCCGGCGTGGTCGCCAGATGGCAACTTGATCGTCTATCACTCGGCGTCTCGGGGCGGATTATGGGTCATCCCGGCCCTCGGAGGTACGGCGCGGAAATTAGCAGATTTCGGTTCCCATCCGTCCTGGTCACGCGACGGTGAGTGGATCGCATTCCAATCGAGCGTGTTAGATGATTTCAGCGCAGACAGCAGCGGAATTTTACCCCCTTCGGCCATCTGGGTGATCCGCCCCGACGGTACGGACGCCCGCCAAATCACCCCACCCGGTCATCCCCTCGGTACGTATGGCGCGCCGTCATGGTCCCCCGATTCGAAGCACATCGTGTTTGTCGAAGACGATGCCGCCGTTTGTGCAGTCGCTCTGGACGGAACCGGTTTGGTGAAGCTTGCCCATTCCAGTTTTCGCTCCTACGATCCGGTCTATTCGCTAGACGGCAAAAGCGTGCTTTTTGGGGCGGCGGTAGAGACTGGGGAGGGCGGCCAGCTTTACGGTTTATCGCAGGTTCGGGTTTCTCCCGATACATCGGCTCCGCTCGGAGAGCCCACCCAGCTCATGGGTTCGAACGGCCTTCACATCAAGAGCTTGTCGTTCTCGGCCGACGGCAAAAGGCTGGTGTATGCCGCCCTGAGTCTCAGGAGCAGCCTTCAGGCGTTGCAGTTGTCAAAGTCTACCGATCCTGTAGGCGAACCAATCGCCATTACCAGTTCTTTCGGGTGCCGAACCACACTGCCCGCCTTTTCACCGAACGGATTGCTCATCGCATTCAATTCCTGCCTGGGTAAGACTGGCGAATACGAACAAATATGGTCCATGAACGCCGACGGTTCAAACCTGGAGCAGTTGACTTCCGCGGATCGTCCGATGGGTTTTCCTAGCTGGTACCCGGATAATCGCCACATTCTTGCAGGGTCGTTCCTTGAGAAAAAACTCATCGCCATCGACCGAACCACTCGTGAGCAGAAGGTGGTCGGCGATTGGGGGGACAATCTTGAGGACTTTGCCCTCTCGCCTGATGGTTCCCAACTGGCCATCAACGCCTATGTGGACGGAGCGCGGAATATCTGGCTGATGAATATAGCGAATGGAGCGATGCGACCGGTCACGTCCGGCAAAGATAAGTTCTCTTTTCCCTCCTGGTCACCGGACGGTAAGTTCATCGCTGCGGAAGGCCTGAGAGGCTCCGATAACGACGTCGCAGTCATCACCGTCTCGAGCGGCGACATCGAAGAGCTGACGCCTTACCACGGCAAACAGTGGGTGCAGAGCTGGTCGCCGGATGGTGACAAGGTTTTCTTCGCCAAACAAGACGACGACTTGACTTGGAATATCTGGTCCGTTTCGCGCTCGACCAAAGAGCAAGAGCAACTGACCCACTATACAAGTCGCAATGCCTACGTTCGCTATCCCACCGTGTCCGTTCGCAACCAGCTAGTCTACGAATACGCCGAAACAAATGGCAATATTTGGATGGTGCAGTTCAAATAATCTCGCCGGTGCCTGATTACCGGCGGCTCGGGCTGGAACGAGCGATACAGGTAACCGCACCCTCGGTGCGAAACTATTGGGGAGTTTCAACGCGGTTCGCGTCGTCCTGCACGGACGTCGTCGTAGCTGTCTTGTCGATTCGCGAATTAGTGGACAGACCACATGCATCCGGAGGATTTGCCATCTGCTGGGCGAATACACGGAAGCTCGGCCCGTCCGGGTGTAGCGTCGACCAATAACCGGACGGGGTCAGCAATGGTTTGTGATGGACGATGATCTGGTTAACCAGAATTTTCACTCCACATTCGAGATTGTTCTTCGGCTGTAGGATAGTTTTTCCGGGATCGTTCGCCTTTAGCGAACGGTCCACTTGCCAATTGAAATCGCAGCCGTAACGGTTATGGTCTGCGTACGCAAGCTGCAACAATCCTTCACTGCGCATGGCCGGTGCGCCTTCTGGATCGCTGTGAGGGACGCTCGTATTTGGATTCAAACCGGCTTCAGCACCTGCAAGCGCCTGGAAGAAATAGGCCCAAAATGTGCGTTTGTCTTTCATACCCATCTCGTAAAACCTCGGGCAGAATCGACGCACGCCCCCGGGAACCTGGGAAGAAAGCATTTCGGGCGGCAGTGCCTTCTCGATGATCTGGTCCCATTGTGGATTCCAAGGTGTCCCACCGAGTTCGACTTTTTGGATGTCGATAGGGGTTGGCGGGACTGGTCGAACGGCCTGCGCATGCGAAGGTGTTCCTATTCCCATGCACCCTGTGAGACTCGCGATCGACCACCACAGGAATTGAGCTACCAGCGGAGACTTCCAGGAACGCATCTGGCTTCGTTCGATTGATTTAGTATTCATGCCAATTAAGTAGCGGAGAATATTCGTCTCCGCAAGACCCGCAACAAATGGACGGGCTCTTACGCGTCATCCATCTTTGCTCGCAAACGCGGTATGGGGAAGCGTGGCGAATCGGTGTTCGTCACGCTTCTTCGGGGTGGCATGCATCTGATACTGGCGAATCCTCCCTGGCGTTAGCTACGAGAGCGCGCCGAAAAGATTCCGGGAGACAAGATGCACATGGAAGAGACACTCTCACAGAGTCATTGCGTCGCGCTGTTCAATACAGCACATAAACTTCCTGGCAGCGGATGCTAAGTCCTGGCTGGTCGAATTAGAAATCAGTGGAAGGCTTGGGTGGGTCTCACCGCGGCACCGCACGCATTATTTGGATTCTGTGCGGAATGGGGCATCCATCACGGAACAAGTGGTGCAAGCTGGGTCATGGGGATGTTAAATCCCAGAATCTTAGATTCGAGGTAGACCACAATGTTTGGATACGGAATAATCGGAACCATCATAATAATCTGCGTGATTGTTTGGCTCGTGAGGAGAGCCTAAGAGCGGGTCCCCACCGGCGACTTGTGCGGTGATCGCGTCATGAGAGGTCGGCGCTGGACGGTTGGTGATGCCACCCTAGGCCCTGATGTTGTACGGTCACGGTTGGTCGTCAACGCGGGTTAAATTCTCGTTCAACCCAAATTGATCGTATAATCGCTCCCTCTTTGGCTGCTGACCAAGGCAGCGTGAGAAGCTGACGGTGTTCGATAACGCTCAATCGCTGGATAACGCCGCAACAGAACTAGAACGTCGGGTCGGCGAACGTCTGGGCGTCCT
>Ga0210404_10000956_pt1 | contig 13104 bp, 8 predicted proteins | sample IncBWH28MmetaG_FD_155455 | JGI IMG/M metagenome (GOLD analysis project Ga0210404, IMG submission 155455) | Forest soil microbial communities from Barre Woods Harvard Forest LTER site, Petersham, Massachusetts, United States - Inc-BW-H-28-M | ecosystem: Environmental > Terrestrial > Soil >... | reverse complement strand
TCCACGCCGTGCCCGCAACTTGAAACTTTGTGCCGCCCACATCGATTGCGCCCTCAGTATTTAGCCGCGTAAACGAAATGTAATGAGACGCGTGCCCCGTCCCTTCCGCCTTTCGACTGACGCCGTTCTCTCCGTGAGTCACCGGTGGCTTCGCGGAGCGCAGCGTGAGGTGAAGTGCAAAGCGATCGTCAATAGCTTGCAAGACTTGCTCGTCGCCGCGCCAAGCGACATGCCAATTCCCGTTCCAGACTCGACGGTCTACCTCGCTTACACCGGCAATGCCCGGGCCCGCACGGTTGGCGCGTTCCACATGAAGAAATTTGCCGCCGTCTAAATCGCTTAGGGCGAGGTGTGCGAGATACAGGTCGTGTACGTCCCAGGCGCCGGTTGCGTTTACATCACGATCGACACCCAGCCGAAAGAACGTCAGCTCAAATCCGAAACGATGCCCGTCGGCGGACTTGACGTTGCCGGTGTAATACCACCACTCCGTCTGAAAATCCGGGTGATTGAAATGATCCTGCGGAAATTTGTAGCGATAGCCGGGAAGGGCAGTCCTGTATTGGGCTATTGCCGTAGTGGCAAGCAGGAACAGCGCGGCGAGACACATCCATCTACTCTTCATGGACAGCCTCGACCGGATTCAGTCGCACGGCAACCCGCGCGGGATACAAGCCGGCCAGAACCGTCGCGGCATACACCATCGTCAACGCTCCCAGAAGCACCGCCACCGGCCAATGAAAGCGAATCGTCCAGCCGAACGACTGCTTGTTGATCACATAAATGAGAATGAGGGAAAGCGCGAAGCCCAGCACAATGCCCGCAAAATTGGCGAGCAAGCCGATCAGTCCAGCCTCGATCACGATAAGCTTGCGAATTTGCCCGCTCGCGGCGCCTAAAAACCGAAGCAGCCCCAGCTCGCTGCGCCGATCGATCACCAAGGCCAGCAGTGCGCCGGCAACGCCCATCACAGCAACGAGCACCGCGATTACCTCCAGGGCATAGGTGATCGCAAATGTGCGGTCAAAGATGCGCAGCGCCTCTCCGCGCAGGTCGCGATTGGTGAACATTAGCACGCGGTGCCCGGCGGCTGCCCGTTCGATTTCCGCGCGAACACCTTCGATGCCCGCATTAGGATCGACATAAATGGCCAGATTTGAAGCAGCGGGGTCTTGCAGATAGCGGAGCATGACGTTGCGGTCCATCAGTAGGCTGCCGCGCTCACTGGAATAGTCGTAGTAAATATCGGCGACCTGAAACGAAGCGCGGCTTCCGCCAAGCGACAGCGTTACGGAATCGCCTCCGCGCAGGTGATGCTTATTTGCAAATGGTTCGCTCACCAGCACCGCGTTGGAATCGCGCAACTCCGCCAGAACTTCGCTGGTCCGGCGCCCAGACAGAAAGTCCGCGTTGTGATAGGAGCGCAGTATATTCAACTCGACGGATCCCAGCCCCGCGGGCATGCCTTCGTAGCTGATCTCGTATTCGCGTAGCCGATCCATCGCAGCAACACCCGGCAGTCGCGCGATTTTTTCCGTGAGTTCCACGGAAATTGTCGGATGCCGGTCCGCGGCGGGAGTTCCCGCAGGGCGCAGGTACAGGTCCGCTGGAAGCTGATCGCCCATCCACAGCAAAACCGTCTCGCGAAAGCTCCCGACCATAATGCCCACGGCGGTCATCATCGCGATCGCCGTGGAAAGCGCGCCAACCAGCACGGACGTGCGCCGCAGCGAAGACGAAACGCTCCGCGACGCAAGCAAAGCCTCAACTCCTAAGACCCTCTTCAGTGCTCGCGAAGCAGCTCCGGCGATTGCGTCCACCAATGCCGGCGTCGCAAACGCCGACGCGCAGATAAGCAAGAGCGCCGCGATATAGCCGAACAGCGGCTTGCCGCCAATTGCAGGAGCACGCGACGCCGCTGCCGCCGCCATCGCCAGGGCAAGCGCAATCCACGCATCGCGCCCTCTATTCACATGGGTTGCGTACTCCCGCCGTCCCTGCGCCATGGCCTCCATCGGCGGAACGAAAGAGGCTTCACGAGCGGGAGAGTACGCTGAAGCTACGGCGACACCGACGCCGACAAGCAGCCCCAGCAAGACGGAAACCGGCGTCAACGCGATCACGCCCGGCTGGCTGCTGACGTACAAGGCTTCCACGGTGGCGCCCATCAATTGCACTGCTCCGCCGGCCATAAGTCGGCCCAAAGGCATACCGATGAGGGCACCCAGGAAGCCGAAGCACGTCGCCTCTCCCACGAAGGCGGCCAGGACCGAGGCGCGGCTGGCGCCCAACGCGCGAACTATTCCGATTTCGGCGCGCCGCCGCACCACGGAAACGGAAATTGTGTTGTAAATCAAAAACGCGCCGACAATCAGCGCGATATAGCTCAGCAATCTCAGGTTCCAACGAAATGCTGCCAGCATTCGGCGATTTTCGTTAGTTCCCGCGCCTGCCGCGCGTATTTGCACGCCCGGCGGCAATGCTTCTTCGAGTCGTCGCCGCCACTCCTCGAGATTTGGAGATTGCGGCACTTGAATCAAGATTCGATCAACACGGCCGAAACGTTTGAGGGCATGTTGCGCGGCGGAAATGTCCATTACGATGGCGGATGTTCCGCCATTGGAATCCGGAAAAACGCCCCTCACGATGTACGTTGCAATCTGATCGTTGATGAGCAGCGAAATGGCATCGCCGCTTTTCCGGCCCAGGCTCTCTCCAGTCCAGATGCTGTCCTTTGCGGACAAATATTTCCAGGTGCTGCCATCGCCCGTGAAACGGAGAGAACTCCTGCCGCGCGTAGCTTCCGCCACAAGATCCAGGCCGAGCAGCGGCACCGTTTGTTTGCTCTCCGCGATGACCGCATAATCTTCGATCCGCGGCGTAATCCGCAGCGGATACGGCAGAGCCTCCAGCGTTCCCGCCACATTTTCCGGCACGCCACCCGCCGCTACGATTTCCAGATCATTGTCTCCCACAAGGGTTTCCATGGACGACCGGAACGACCCTGCCGCCGCCGTGCCCGCCAACTCGATGGCCAGCACCATCGCAACGCCGAGCGCGATGGCCAAGAGCGTCAACGAAGTGCGCACCGGCTCGCGAAACAGCGGGCGAACAATCAGGCGATAGAAGATAAGCAGTCGTGACATGGCTAGCGCCGCTTCATTTCCGCGATTTCCCCGTCCCGCAGCCTCACCACAACGTCTGCGAGCCCCGCCGCTTCCGCGCTATGCGTGGCCATGATGGTCGCGGTGTTTTGCTGGCGCGTGAGGCGCTGCAGCAGTTCCAGGATCAAATTTCCGGTCGACGTATCCAAATTACCGGTCGGCTCGTCCGCCAGCAGGATGGCCGGGTTTTGCGCCAGCGCTCGGGCAATCGCCACGCGCTGCATTTGCCCGCCCGAAAGCTGATGCGGATAACGCGCGCCAAGGTCGTCCAGTTCCACCCAGGAAAGGCGCGCGCGCGCAATCTCCCGCGCGTTCCGCTTGCCCGTCAGCAATAGCGGCAGCTCCACGTTTTCAAATACTGTCAGCGTGTGAATCAACTGAAAAGACTGAAAAACGAAGCCGATCTTCTCCCGGCGAACCTTAGCCAGCGCATCGTCTCGCAACGATGTTGTTGCCACGCCATCCACCAGCACCGTGCCCGAACTAGGGAAGTCCATGGCGCCAGCCAGGCTCAGCAAGGTCGACTTCCCGCAACCGCTGCGTCCCACCAGGGCAACCATTTCGCCTCGCGAAACCTCCAGCGACAGATCGTGGAGCGCACTCACCGGCTGCCGATCGCTGAAATAGTCCTTGGTGACGTTCTGCAGACAGAGAATCGGCATGAGGGGAAATGATGGCCCAAACGATTGTGGCGCAGCAAGCATTGCTGCAAAACCTTGGAAACATGACGCATATTCCGCAACTTGCCTACCTGCCCATTGAGCCTGCAGCCTCAGTGTTGTAGACTTCGCCCGCGTCGATTTCCATAAGGTGTCGCAGCGTCAGGGGAGTCCGGATTCTTACGCCCATCTGACCGGTGCAAACGAAGCTGCGGCATAACGGGTACGACGCGAGTACAAAGGAGGCGTAGATGCTGTATGCGTCTGAGGTCGCGGTCGCGCACCGCAACCTGGCGACGGTTGACCTCGTCATTATCGGGGTCTATTTCGCCATCGTATTTGGCATCGGCATGTACTTCGCGCGCAAGGAGCGCACCTCCGAAGACTATTTCCTCGCCGGCCGCGATATCGGATGGTTCTTCATCGGCGCATCCTTGTTCGTTTCCAACATATCCACGGAGCACTTCATCGGTCTGTCTGGCACCGGCGCTTCGTCGGGCCTCGCCGTCGGCCATTTTGAATGGCTGGCCTGTTTGATCTTGCTGATTCTCGGTTGGGTTTTCGTGCCGTTCTACCTGCGCAGCAACGTTTTCACCATGCCCGAATTTTTAGAGCGGCGCTTCAATCGCCACTCCGCCGTGTATCTGGCGGGCATTTCGATCATCGCTTACATCTTCACCAAAATCTCAGTGCAGCTCTACGCCGCGAGCGTGGTCCTTGAACGCGTGGCCGGTTGGTCCCTATGGAAGACCGCCGTGGTTTTGGTCATCGCTACCGGAATTTACACCGTCGCTGGCGGTTTAGCCGCCGTCATTTACACCGACACCGTGCAAACTCTGATCCTGATCACCGGCGCTGTCGCCCTCACCGTCATCGGCCTGGGCCGCGTCGGCGGGCTCGAGCATCTCCGCACGATGGTACCGCCGGATTACTTCCACATGATCAAACCGATGTCCGATCCCGCTTTTCCGTGGACGGGCATCTTCTTCGGCGCGCCCATCCTGGGTATCTGGTATTGGTGCACCGACCAGGTCATCGTGCAACGCGTGCTCTCGGCGCGCGACGAGGGCCACGCCAAAGCGGGAACGATCTTCGCCGGCTTCCTGAAAATCCTGCCCGTCTTCATGCTCGTTCTCCCGGGCATCATTGCCTTCGCCCTTTTCCCCGATCAGGTCAAAAAGCCCGATTTTGCCTATCCCACGCTAGTGCTCAATCTTTTGCCGGTCGGTCTCGTAGGGCTGGTAATGGCCGCGTTGCTCGCCGCCGTGATGGGCGCCATGAGCTCCGTCTTCAATTCCGCTTCCACCCTCGTCACCCTTGATTTCTACAAAAAGATTCGTCCTCAAGCCTCGGAGAGACAGCTCGTTAATTTCGGACGTATCGCCACTGGCATGATGGTTCTCCTCGGCCTCCTCTGGGTACCTTTCATCGGCTACATCAGCAGTCAGCTTTACATCTACCTGCAGAGCGTTCAGGCCTATATCAGTCCGCCGATCTCCGCGTGTTTCATTCTCGGAATCCTTTGGCCCCGGCTTAACGGCGCAGGCTCCATCTCTTCACTGCTGACGGGCTTTGTATTGGGCGCGACGCGCTTCATCCTCGAGCTCGCCGACCGCGCCGGTGGGCGTCACTTCCAGTCACCAGCCGTACGCTGGCTGATCGACATGAACTTCCTGCATTACGCGATTTTCATGTTCGTGGTCTGTTCCGTCGTGCTCATCGGTGTGAGTTTGGTGACCCCGGCTCCCGACCGCAAGCGCCTGGCGGGACTGACGTTCGCGACCGTCGACGAAAAAATGGAGGCCGTTGCCGTGGGCACGCCGGTGCGCAAACCCGCGCACGAAACTCCGACCGAGCGCCGCATCAACGTCATCTTCAGCCTTTTGCTCGTGGCCACCGTAGTTAGCCTGTGGATTTACTTCCGGTAGGAGCTGGGCACCAACACAAATTCCATGGGCGCAACTTACATCCAGACCCTGAAGCCGAATGTCACTCAGCAAGAAGCCCTGCGCACATTTTCCCGCGCCGGGCTTTCCACTCTTTACTGGAGGATGCGCAGCGGCCCGTTGCGGCGCATCGCTGATGTCTACGTCCCGTACTGGCTTTATCGCGTGCAGTACCACATGGGCCGCTCCGCGCACACGACTCTTTTCGCCATTGATGCCGTGAACGGTTCGCTGGATCTCTTCACCTTTCCGAACGTGCCCGCCCCAAACGATCTCGTCAGCATCCACACGCGAAATAGCATCGCGCCTACGCTGCAACAGTCTTGCGCCGAGGCCGCCCTTCGCCAAAAGGTTCTGCGCGTCATTTTTCAGCAAGGCTTCTTCAAAGTGCGCGACTTGCAGCTGGAAATCCGGTCGGAGCCTCTCGAGCTGCACGTGCCGTATTGGCTCGGCTTCTACGGCAACACCACCTTGCGCTGCCGCGTGATGGACGCGGTACGCCGCCGTATCGAGGGCGCTAAAGCTTCCGCGCTGTTCGAGGCGTGGTTGGCCGCATAAGTGAAGGTGCGCTTGCTATACGCCAAGGTTCCTTTTCAGATAGACGTCGTTGTCCCCGAAGCCAACACAGGGAGAAATCATGCTCGTTCTCGCAAGACGCTCCGCCTTCGCTTTGCTTGTGTTCGCATGTGCTGCGATGTGCGCCGACGCGCAAGGTTGGCAGCACGTCGGAGCCGTGCAGCGAGTCGAGAAACTTAAAGACGGCGTTGAGCTGACCGCCGGCCGCGCCAAAGTCCGCATAACCGCATTCAACGACACGATTGTACGTGTGCGCGTCGCGCCCCTGGGGAATTTTTCGAAGGATTCCTCCTGGTCCGTGATCGCAACACCGCAGCCCCCGGCGGTGAAAGTAGAAGATGCCAAGAACGAGATAAAGATGACCGCAGGAAATACCGCCGTCATCGTGCAGAAATCGCCGCTGCTCATCCGTTTTGCCGATGCAGCGGGGAATGTACTCCTGGCCGACGAACCCACCCTTCCGATGGCCTTTGACGGATCCCGCGTCCACGTCTGGAAGAAAATGCCCGCCGACGAAAACTATTACGGCCTGGGGGATAAGACCGGCCCCATGAATCGCCGCAACCGCGCCTTCACCATGTGGAACTCGGATGTTTTCGGCTGGGGCGAGTCCACCGATCCCATGTACAAGGCGATCCCTTTCTTCATGGGCCTGCGCAAAGGCACATCCTACGGCGTATTCTTCGACAACACCTATCGCAGCAACTTCGAATTCGGCAAGGAATCACCGGATTATTTTTCTTTCGGCGCCGAAGGCGGCGAGCTCAATTATTATTTTTTCGCCGGTCCTGATCCTAAGAAGGTCGTCCAGGAATACACCGCGCTCGTCGGACGTTCACCCCTGCCCCCACTATGGAGCCTCGGCTATCAGCAGAGCCGCTACAGCTACTATCCGGAAGCGCGCGTGCGTGAAATCGCCGGCACGCTGCGCGCAAAGAAAATTCCCGCCGATGTCATCTATCTCGACATCGACTACCAGCAGGGCAACGCCCCGTTCACCATCAACCGCGAATATTTCCCTCATTTCGAACAGATGGTCGCCGACCTGCGCTCACAAGGCTTTCGCCTGATCACCATCACCGACCTGCACATCAAGAAGGATCCCGCCCACGGCTATGCGCCTTACGATTCCGGAATCAAGAACGACGTCTTCGTGAAAAATCCGGACGGCTCCCTCTTCGTCGGAATCGTCTGGCCCGGCCAAAGCGTATTTCCGGACTTCACCCTTACCCGAGCGCGAGACTGGTGGGGCACCCTCTACAAAGATTTCGTCGGCATGGGCGTCGCTGGCTTTTGGAACGACATGAACGAGCCCTCCCTCTTCGAGCGAGCCGATAAAACCATGCCGCTCGACATTGTGCACCGCCTCGATGACGGCACGACGCTCGATCATCGCGCCGTCCACAACGTCTACGGAATGGAAAACGTCCGCGCCACCTACGAAGGTCTGCGCAAGCTTCAGAATGACGAGCGCCCTTTCGTGCTCACGCGTGCCGCATATTCCGGCACACAGCGTTACGCCGCCACCTGGACCGGCGACAACAGCAGCACCTGGAACCATCTCAACATGAGCACGCCCATGCTGCTCAGCCTCGGGCTTTGCGGCTACACGATGGTCGGCGACGACATCGGCGGCTTCGCCGGATCGCCTCCCGCTGATCTCCTCACCCGCTGGTTCGAGGTCGGCGCGCTCAATCCCATTTATCGCGACCACACCGGCTATGGCACTTTGGATCAGGAACCCTGGGTGCACGGCCCGCAGCACGAAGCCGTTCGCCGCCGCTACGTCGAGCTGCGTTATAAGCTGCTTCCCTACATTTATACCGTCATCGAAGACAGCACGCGCACCGGCCTGCCTTTCATGCGTCCGGTATTCCTCGACTATCCGCAAGCCGAAGATTTCTACGGCAACAATCGCGATTTTCTCTTCGGCAGCAACCTCTTCGTCGCTCCAGTCACCACCGAGATGGTGGATGCTGAAGAAGTGCAACTCCCGCCCGGCGACTGGTACGACTATTGGACCTCGCAGAAGCTCAGCAGCAAAAACAAAATCACCCTGCATCCCGCTCTCGACGAAATGCCGCTGTACGTTCGCGCCGGCGCGATTATTCCGACACAGTCCGTCGTGCAAAATACCGGCGAAAAGCCCGCCGGGCCACTTCAGCTGCGCGTCTATGCAGGAGAGAATTGCCGCGGCTCGCTCTATGAAGACGATGGCCACTCGTTCGCGTACCAACGCGGCGAACTATTGCGCGTTAACTATTCCTGCCAAGCGTCGCCCGCTTCGATCACTGTTAGCTCCACGACGGAGAAGAATTCCTTTCAACCATGGTGGAACAGTGCCGAAGTGACGGTCTTCGGAGCAAGCACTCAGCCAAAAGAGGTGCGCATCGGCGATCGCGCCATCCGCGAATGGCGCTACGATGCCGCCGGCCATTCGGTCATTTTCACTGTGCCCGACGCCGCCAAAAACTGGACCGCGCAATTGGCCTTTTGATCGTCAGTTCAAGACCGATCGTCAGTTCAAGACAAAGATCGAAAGCGACTGCGCTGGCGCATGGACATGCGCCTCCGCGCCCGACAGCTTCACGCTCGCTTCGCCGAACAAGCGAGTAGCACTCGCCGCGCCTTGCAGCGGCGTATCGCGTAACGTCACGTCCACTCCGCGCGCCTTCGAATTATTGAATACCACCAACACACGCTCGTCTTCCGACTCCCGCGCAAAAATGTACGTGGCCTCATCGGAAAAGAGGTGCCACAAATGCCCGCTGCCCAGAGCCGCGTGCTCGCGCCGCAGTCGCAATAGCGTCTGCACCCACGTGAAAACCTCCTGCTGCTCCCGCGTCCGCCCCGCCTCCGTGAACGCACTCTTCGCGTCTTCCCTCCAACCTCCCGGGAAATCCCGCCGGTTATCCGGGTCGCCGCCGCCCGGCATGCCAATCTCGTCGCCATAGTAAAGCTGCGGAATGCCGCGCAGCGTGAGGGTCAGCCCAAACGCCAATTTCAGTTTCGCCGCCGAGCTTCCTTCTGCGCTGGCAAACCGCGGCACGTCGTGATTCCCAAAAAATGTGACTAGCTCATCCGGTCGCGGATAGAGCGCGTCGTGCCGCAGAACATCCGCGATGCGTCCAACCGGCGCGCCGTTCAACAGGACATCGTGCAGCACGAAATACATCGGATAATCGAAAAGCGTGCTCACGCCCGTATCGATCCCGTCATAGCGCTTCTGCCCGCCCGCAAAAAACGAAGTCACGCTCGCGTCCGGATGAAACACTTCTCCGATCGTCGTCAACTGCGGATAAATTCTCCGCAGGCCCGCGTGCCATCGCGCCCAGAACTGCCGCGAGACATACGGAAACGTGTCCACGCGGAATCCGTCCAAGCCTGACGACTCCGCCCACCACACCGCGTTCTGCAGCAAATACTGCGCCACCATCGGATTCTCCGTGTTCATGTCCGGAAGAACGCCCGCGAACCAACCGTCCGTCAGGTTGCGCCGCAGCCGCGGCGGCGCGTGCGGATCAACGATGGCTTCAAACAAGTCGTGGCCCTGGTTTTCCCCCTCTCCGTAGAAGGCGCCATTCACCGGCGCGGAAGCATTCAGGTGCCGTTGCGCCGTTCCGTGAAACCAGTCCGGAAGTGGCGGCTGTGCCACCCAAGGATGTTTTGGCCCGACATGGTTCGGCACAATATCGAACAAAATCTTCATGCGCTGCTGATGCCCCGCCGCAACAAGCTCCTGATATTCCCGCAGACTTCCCAAATGCGGTTCAACCCCATACAAGTCCACCGCGCTGTAGCCGTGATAATCCTCAGTCGCGCCATTCTTGACGATGGGCGTGAGCCACAGTGTCGTGACGCCTAAATCTTTCAAGTAGTCCAAGTGCTCGCGAATTCCGCGCAAATCCCCGCCATGATAGGTCCGCAGCTTCAACCTGTCGTGCGAGCCCTGCGCATCCGTGGGTTCATCGTTCGAGGGATCACCATTCGCGAAACGGTCCGGCATGATGAGATAAACCACAACCGCGGTCGTGAGCCCCTGAAACTTGTGAATCGTTTGCTCGCGCGCCGCCAGCGGCAGTTCAAACGAAGTGGTACCCGTCGGTGTGCTGATTCGGCAAACCGCCGTGCCAGACTTCAGCTCTGCCTCCAATTTCAGCCACACGAAAAGGTAATTCCCGCCCGCGGTCGCCTGCGTGCGTTCCACTACGAGATTCGAAAGATTGCACGTCACTCCCGTCGCTTCCAGATGCCGCCCACTTAGTAGCACCATGAGCTCCGGTGTCAGCCGCAGCCACCAATTCGGCGGCTCGACTTTCGTCACGACGGGAGAATTGTCTGGGGAACTCGCAGCTTGCCGGGGCCGCGCGACGAGTACATCCGCCGCAAGGCTGGCTGCCACCATGCTGATTAAACTTGCGCGTAGGAACAAGCGGAGTCGCAGCGGCACGCCGCAAGCATAAGAAAAAAGAAGCTGCTTCGCTAGCCCCTGATTTTGCTTGCTGGCTCCGTGAACACCAGCGCCCCAAACGCCTCCGGCACATGAAAATTTGGCTTAGGCGTATTCGTGGGCCGCCACGCCGAATAGAAGCGCGGCTCCGATGCCCCTTCCACCCGGAAAAAATTCACTCTCCATATCACAGGCATCTCGAAACGCCTGACCATACTCTTCGCCGGCAGCGCCAGAACCGCATGCCACCGCTTCGCCTGCTCATCAATATTCACCCGCCGGCGCAAGCCGCTCCGTAAATCGCGTTTTTCTTCCGGAGCGATTTCGAGATCAACCCAAAATCCATTCGGCGCCACTTCGATTTCCTTGTAACAGTTCGGATTCGAGCCCCGCGGCTGCAAAAAAACTTCGCAAACATCGCGCTCCCAAAGCCCATCCCGCCTTCCCGACGGTTCCGAATCCGCAAAAACGGTAATGCTCCGATAGTTTGCGTCAAATCGCACAAACAAAAACTCGTCGTTCCATAGCAGCCGCACCTGTGTCTCCCGCTGCTTATCCGCATTCTTCCCTTGCCAATCCAGATGGAAGCGAATCGGCGGCGCCGTCTCCCAAGCCGCCTCTGGCGGAAATCCTTCCGCATCCGCCGCGCCAGCCATCCGAACCGCAAAAGCGGTGTCCGTTCTGATATCGCTCATATGTATCGCTTCTGATGTTTGCACGACTTCTCGACTCTTCCGCAAGCGCGTGCCCATTCCATTACACCGCCGCCTGTTATCGCCCCGTCAGCCGCAAACTGTTTGCGCACGCGCGCCGTTCACGCAAAAAGCAAGCCGCGAGCCCTGTGCTAGCATCGAATTCACCCAATTTTCGGCTCACGAGACGTGCCCGAGAGATTCAGGAGGCCACAGCATGGCTGAGACGGTTAGCACCGAACAATTCACCACCGGAGCGGCACGTCGCAAACCGGAAGACTTTGAGTTTGTGAAATTTCTCATGGACGACAGCGTCGCCCGCCTCACCCTCAATCGCCCCGAGCACAATCTCCTCAACGAAGCCATGCTCCGCGAAATCGCCGACGGCATCGTCTTCGCCGGCGAACGCGACGACATCAAGCTCATCTCCATCGATTCCGCATGCAAAGTTTTCTGCGGCGGCGTGGACATCGGCGAATACACCGCGCAACGCGTCTACCAGATGCTCGAAGCCTTCCATGCCGCCTTCGCCGCCATGCTCGAAGCCAGCAAACCCGTCCTCTGCGTTGTAAACGGTCCCGCCATTGGCGGGGGCGCCGAGCTCGCCGCTTTCGGCGATCTCGTTATCGCCACGCCGAAAGCCCGCTTCGCGCAACCCGAAATCACCATCGGCGTCTTTCCTCCCCTCGCCTCCACGATCCTGCCATTCCTGGTCGGGCCAAAGCGCGCGCTCGAAATCATTTTGACGGGCGAAGCCATTACCGCCGAGCGTGCCCTTGAGCTCGGCTTGGTCACCCGCCTGGTCCCCGAAGCCAAGCTTGAAGCCGCCGTCAACGAGCTCGTCACGCGCATCACCACACACTCCGGCCCTGTTCTCGCTATGGCCAAAAAAGCCATCCTTGGCGGAATGGGACTGTCCCTCCGCGAAGGACTCAAGAAATCCATGGGTATCTTCCTCAACGAACTCTATCGCCTCGAGGATTCGCAGGAAGGCCTTCGCGCTCTAGTCGAAAAGCGTAAGCCCAACTGGAAGAATCGCTAGTCTCCCTGCACCTCCAGGCCGCCGCCTGCTTTGGAGTGCGGCGGTCTTGTTTATCCTGAGCGTCGAAGGGCCGCCGCTTTTACCGCGTCAGCTCTACCGGGAAGCGTCCAAAGAGATGATTGCAACTCCGTGCCATTCTGACCAATCAATTGACTCTCCCTCAGCCCCGACATACACTGAAGTTTCATTTTTTGCAGGCAAGGGAAGCGGGGAAGGCCGTGCAAATCGGCCGCGGTCCCGCCACTGTAATCGGCTGAAAGGCCGTAAGCCAGGCCACCCTCCCGTGCCGCGGGGATTGCGTCTTTCGCGAGAAGAGGCGCTGTCTTTTGAGCCCCATCGCTGCTCGTATGGGGCTTTTTCGTTGGTGCGCCGCTTCTCGTATGAGGAATCGTGTTGCGAACGTTCAGACACTCGACGCTAAGACCTGTAGCAGCCTCCGTGCTCGTCCTGCTGTTTTCGGCCGCTTCCATTTGTGGTTCCCAGACCGCGGCTCCGCCACTCCAGCCTCCTCTAGCCTATCGCCAGGTCACTGACGAGATCGGCCGCACGATTCGGGTCCCGCAACCCATCCACCG